>Ga0182030_10009365_pt1 | contig 20045 bp, 13 predicted proteins | sample 812S3MmetaG_FD_121299 | JGI IMG/M metagenome (GOLD analysis project Ga0182030, IMG submission 121299) | Permafrost microbial communities from Stordalen Mire, Sweden - 812S3M metaG (Illumina Assembly) | ecosystem: Environmental > Terrestrial > Soil > Wetlands > Permafrost | place: Sweden... | reverse complement strand
CGGCAAGCCCGCCCTGGGCGCCAAGCTCCAGGCCCTCCGCATTGCCGCCGCCAACCCCACCAGCGCCCTGCTCAAGCGGCCCGAGACCGACGGCCTCACCCCCGGCACCCCCCGGAGCAGCCTCTCGTTCATCCCCAAGCTCGTCAGCGGCCTCTCCCTCATCCACCAAATCCTCGAGCGCCAGGAACAAGTCATCGTGTTCAGCGCCTTCCATGATTCCCTGGACGCCCTGAGCGACCGCCTCCGCGAAGCCGGCGTCAAGCACGTCCTCCTGGATCTGGGAGACCCCTGCCTATTTATCGGCCGGCGTGAGCTTGAGGTAATCCAGGCCGAACATGTAGCTCTTGTCGGCTTTCGGATTCGCCCCGAGGATCTCCACCGAAAGGACATGGTCGCCCGCGGCCAGTTGGCGGGTGCCCAGATCGAGTTCACCGGTGGGCACCACGTCGGGGTTGTACAGGTCGATGGGGCCGCCCAGTTTTTCCCCGTCGAGGGCGAGCTGGACGATGCCGTAATCCCGGGCTTTCGTTAATTGCAGGGCGACGCGGTAATTGTGCGACTGGACGACGGGAAGCGCCAATTCGAGTTTGTCGCCCGGGTGCGCGCCGGTCCACCAGAGGTGGGCGTCGTTGCTCCACTGGCCGTTGAATCCGCTCAAGTCCTGCTCCTCGGTCCCGCCACCGGTGCGGCGTATCACCTTGAGGGACTCTCCCTCAATCGCGCCTTTCACCCGGGCATTTTCCGCAGTGGTCCAATAGCCAACCCGCTGGTCGAGGGGGAGGGGGGTGTAAGGGTCCTTGCCGTCCGGGGCGAGGTACCAATACGTGGTCGCGGCGTAAAGCGTGGGGCGTTGGTTCGCATAATACTTCTCGATACACCCCTCGAAGCTCTTGGCGAAGGGAACGGAGTCGGGGACATGCCAGCGGTTGACCGAGACGTGGCCTTTGTTATTGCCGTCGTTGTGGGTCTGGTTGTGATAGGCGTTTTGGAAGAGCGCCGGGTTGCACCAAGCGTAGCCGAAGTAGTCCTCCGAGCCGGTCCCGAAGGTGGAAGGGAACTTCTCGCCGTCGACGAAGAACTTCTCATCCCCCTCGCCCCACCAGCCGCCGCGCGGGTTCCACACGTGCAGCATGACGCCGACGAACCGCCCCGCGCCAGCGGTTTTCAGGAAGGGCCAGTCAATCTGGCGTTCCGGCTCGGAGGGGAGAGCGAAATCGCGGTACCATTTCGCATGGAAGCGCGCATAGCCGGCAGCCCCCGTCAGCGGATGAGAGCCAATCTGAACCTCGAATTTCCCTTCGCCCACGCCATCCCGGTGGACCCGGATGTCGGCGCTCTTGGCGAACGGCATAAACCAGTTGCAGTACCACCAGCCGTCCTCGGTGAGGCCGAGCGGGAGCGAGTGGTAGGGGTTCGCGCCGGGGGCGGTGCCGAAGAAGTCCCCGATGGGGGCCCAGACCGAAGGGCTTTCCTCGCCATCCCACCGGATCTGCAGGGTGATGGACCGGAGGTAGTCGTACGCGGCCACCCCGGAGGGGATTTCGGCCTTGAAGCGGATGGCGGTAATGGCCACGGGGCCCTCCAAGTGGCTGGTTACCAGCGCGTTGGTGCCGTCCGACCCGGCCCGCAGGACGGTTCCACCCACCGTCTGGATGAGGCCCGGTCCGGTGGCCGCCAACAGGCGGTTGGCCTCGTCCAACGCCGCGTTCTCCGCCTCTCCGAGCGAGCGGGTGAAAGCGGGAACGCGGGTCCCGGCGGCGAAGGTGGAATAGGTGAAATGGTAATAGGCCCCCCAGCCGGGGTCAGCCACGACCTTGCACGACTTCGCGTAGGGGATCGGTGTGTAGTTGTTCCAACCCGATGAGGTGACATGGACGATCGCGCCGCGGGTGAACGGGGAGTTCTGGTGATCAAAGTAGCCGACAAAGGGGAGGTCCACGGCCGGTTCCGCCGCTCCATCGAGGTAGATGCGGACGTGGCCCTCCTTGGGGGCCGCGGACCAGATGCGCCAGATGCAGCCCGGCCCGGTCATCTCGGCCAAAACCAACTTGTCCCCCTCCTTGCGGATGATGCCGGCATCGTCGCCGTTGGCGTCCCAATTGAGATACTTGCCGGAAGCTTCGTCGTAGCGGCTCGCGCGGTCAAAACTGGAGCACTGCGCACAACGCTCGCCGGCGGGAGGAATCGTTGCCAGATGTTCCAAGTCGGTCAGGCGGTGGACCAGATCGACATAGGTGAGGTCCGCCCCGGCGGCGGTGACGGCGCAGGCCGCGAGGGTGGCGGCCGCGGAGCTGAGGAGGAGGTATGTTCTCATTTCAATTCACGGCCGCCCTGGGCGATGTTGGTTTGGTCGAACACCCGGGAACCGAGCGTGATTTCCTTGGGCACGCCCTCGTGGTGGAGGAGTTTCAGGGCGGCGTCGATCGCCTCGGCTCCACCGGTCGGGTATTGGAAGGTCGCGTCCAGAATCCCCTGCTGCACATAGGCGACGCCTTCCTGCGGAAGGGCATCGATCCCGACCAAGACCATCTCCTTCTCGCGCCCGGCGGCTTTGGCGGCGAGCCAGGCACCGTGGGCACCGGGGTCGTTGTGCGCGTAAACGGCGTCAATTTTGGGAAACCGGGAGAGGGCGGATTCCATCTCCTGCCGCGCATGGGGTTCCAGCCATTGCATGTCCGTGTCGAAAACCACCTCGAGGCCGGAGCCGGCGATTCCCTCCCGGAACCCGCTGTTCCGGTCCTGGCCGGGGGTGGAGGTCATCAAGCCTTTCAACTCGACCACTTTGCCCTTGCCGTGGAGTTTTTCCTTCAACCACTCGCCGGCGGCGCGGCCGATCTTCTTGTTGTCCGCCCCGATGAAGCAACTGTACTTGTTGCCGGTGAGGCGGCGGTCCAGGACGATGACGGGGATGCCGGCTTCCATCGCTTTGGCGACCGGCTCCGTGAGCGGTTGGGCCTCCTTCGGGCTGATGATGAGGAGATCGACATGCGAGCTGACAAACTCCTCCACGTGGGCACGCTGCTTGAGGGTGTCGTTTTGGGCGTCCTTGAAGATCACGGTGAGTTCCGGGTGACGCTCCGCGGCTGCCTTGATCCGGGCGTTCATTTCGACGCGCCAAGGTTCGCCGAGGTTGCATTGGCTCATACCGATGGTGAAGCCGCCGGCCTTCTTCGCGGCGGACTCTCCGCCACCGGTCGGTTTTTCCTGGTTACAGCCCATCCACGTCCAGGCGAGCAAAACGCAAAGCAGGAGACGGGCCAGGGGAGGACGGGAGGGCGTGGATGGCATATGCTGGATACGGTTACCCTGCCCGGGCGGGTTTGGAAAGTGAAAAGTCCGAGTGCCCCGCGGCTGGCGACCGAAGCGCCGCGCAGGCCGCGATCCGCCCCCGTAACGGCCTCCATCTGGGTGGCTGAAACTCCGTCGGTGGCGGCCTGGGCATCCTGCGCGTGGGTCTCGGCGGTTTGGCGCAAGTCACCCGCAGGAGGAACCGTCCGCAAAACAACGTGAAACCGCTATTCCCGGCGAGGCCACCCACCTGCCGGGCACCCAAATGTCAGTCCGAACCTGCCGACTCGGTCAGTGTGCCGTGCCAGCCACGTCGACCACCGAGTTCAGGGTACCAAACTCGTTGGGGCAGTTTTCGGCCGCCTTCGGATCGTTGGTCCAAACGCCGTCCACGATAAACTTGTAGTGGTAACGGCCTGGCTTCAACGAGACCTGAGCCTGCCACAGGCCCTCCCCGTAGCGTTTGAGGGGAAGCTCATCCGGCGACCAGTGGTTGAAGTCGCCTGCGAGCATGACACTCGTGGCCACCGGATCCAGGAACGCGAACGAGACGTTCACCTCCCCGCAAGCCGCCCCGGATGCAGGAGCCGCAGGGGGTTCCGGGGCCGTGCCGGGAGCCGCCCCCGCAACCATGAGGGGCGCTGGGGTTTTGCTCTGGCTGACTTTGCGCGGTTTCTTCGGCGCGTTCGTGCCGTTCTTGGATTTCATAATGGAACACCTATGTGTAGGGGGCCGTTTCGTCAACATCCCTTCCACCTACCACCATACTTCCGAGTCCCGCATGGTCAAGAGCCTCCCGCCCGGCACGAGGTTACAATCCGGGGCGGATCCCGAGGGGGTTTGGCGCGAAACCTGCCAGGATGCCCGTGCCGCGAGGCGCGATGGGATGCGCCGTGCCCGACGACAGCGGGCTTGCGCTTCCGCGCGGTTGGGGGATGTTGGAGGTGACGTGCGCGCGCGATTCCAAGTCAAGAGCCAGTGCGGTCCTCCGTCCGAGCCCGGGCCCTTGCGGCCAATCCGACGGGTTCGAGGCTGGCTGGCCGCCTTGCTCTTGTGCCTCGCCTGGGTGGCGTCCCAAGGGCTGTCCGGCGCGGAAGCGGGGGTCGCGACCAACGAGTTTCTGCTCGTGCAAATGTGCGATCCGCAGTTCGGCTTGATGGATTATGGGGCGGACAAGGCGCGGTTCCTGGAGGCAATCGGGCAGATCAACGAGCTGCAACCCGCCCTCGTGATCATTTGCGGCGACCTGGTCCAAACGGCGGGGCGGGGGACCTTCGCCGACTTTGCCGCCAGCAAGGCGCACTTCAAAGTTCCCTGCTACTGCGCCCCCGGCAACCACGACCTGGGGGACAAACCGACCGCGGAGGCGCTGGCACTTTACCGGGAATGCATCGGCGAGGACTACCACGCCGTCGAGCGGGGCGATTGTGTCTTTCTCCTGGTGAACACCCAGCTCTGGAAGTCGCCGGTGCCGGGAGAGAGCGAAAAACACGACGCTTGGTTCCTCGCCGCTTTGGAGTCAGCTTCCGCCAAAGGCCGCCGGATCTTCGTGGCCGGGCATATCCCGGTGTTTTCGGTCACGCCGGACGAGCCGGACGGCCACGACAACCTGCCGCTCGCGAAGCGGAGGCAGGTGTTGGACTGGTGCCATCACTACGGGGTCGTGGCCTATCTTGCGGGCCATTCGCACCGGGCCCGCGCGGCGGAGTACTTGGGCATGCAGATCGTGCAATCCGAAACCACCAGTTTTAATGTCGATTTCCACCCCCATGGGTTCCGCGTCTGGCATGTGGGGCCCACCCGGCCGTTTGCCCAGGAGTTCGTGCGCCTGAAGCGGCCGGAGCCGGCCCCACAGCCCAGCGGGATCGTCCCGCCCAAGATGAAATAGCACCCCGGTGGTGAGTGGTGGTCCGGGCGCTTGGTGGCCCGGGTCCGGCAGGTCAGCGAGCCGCGCGGCCCGGCGGGGCAGGGGAGGCGAGGAGCTTCTCCAGCCGGGCGAGGACGGCGTCGGGTTCATGGAGCCAGTCCTTCGTGAGGACCCAGGCCAGCTTCCAACCGAAAGCCCCCAGCACGGCGGGCTGCATGAGGTAGCGCTCCACCAGATCCGGGTTGCGGTAGTGCTGTTCGGAGTCGATCAGGATGCCCAACGCGTAGCCCTGTCCGTCCGGTTGGCGCACGGCGAGGTCGCAACGGAAACGGGACTGCCCCACCTGGGTATCCACCACATGACCGCGATCCCGCAAGGCCCGGGCGATGGGCTCGGCCACGGGACTGGCGGCGGCGGGCTCCGTTCGGGCCCGCCCGGCCCGCAGTCCGACCGACTCCAGCACGCGGATCGCCCCTTCCTGATCACCGCGGGAGACCATTTCGGCGAACCGAAGGTAGTTTTTCAGGGTGTTGGCTCCGTCATTGAAGTCATTGGTGATTGCCTGATGGCGAATGGAGCTGACGACGGCCGTGTGCAGGCGGGCGCGGGAGAAAATCACGTTCAACCGGCGCTCGCCGCCGCGTTGGTTGATCGGGCCGAAATTCATCGCCATCCGCCCCGCGGCGTCGCGCGCGTAACAGATGCTGAGGATGATGATGTCGCGTTCGTCCCCCTGGACGTTCTCCAGGTTTTTCACAAAGAGGCCGCAGAATTGGTCATGCTCCTCCCGGGCGTACTCCGCCTCCAGGCGCGCGCCGAAATCCGGATCGGTCTCGGCGAGGCCTTGCAGGGCATCCTCGATTTCCGACTGCTGGGCTTCGGAGAAGGCCACCACCCCCAGGGTGGGACCGGGGCCGCGCGCGAGCGTGGCCCGCACGAGCCGGGCGATGTACGCCGCCTCCGCCCGGTTCCGGCGGTCTTCGTAAACCCCGGTTTCGAGCAGATGGAAACTCAGGCTGCGGTCGAGCAGGGTGGCCCCGTGGTCGTCACCTTGGACGGGATCCGCGACGAGGATCTCGCGCAAGTGTCCGGCGGGCAGGTGGCGGTCGGGGATGGTGAACAGGCCGCCTCCATAGAACGCCGCGTTGCTGAAGCTGATGAGTGACTCGGAGCGGCTCCGGTAATGCCAGGCCAGCAGGGTCGAGGGCAGAGCGGCGGCGCTCTGGGTGAGGAGGCTGTCCGCGTCGAGCACCACCTCGATGCGATCCCCTTCGGCCGCCTCCAGACCTTCTCCGGCGTCGCGGGCGGCGGTGAAGAAGTTGGTCGGAGGCAACTGCTTTTCGTCGCCGACGACAATGACCTGGCGCGCGCGGTAAATCGCCGGGACCGCCTCTTCCACGGGGACCTGGCTGGCCTCGTCGAAGATCACCACATCAAAGAGCCCCGCCTCGATGGGGAGGGTGTCGGAGATGCTCAGGGGGCTCATCAGCCAGATCGGCTTGAGGTCGCGGATGACCCTGCCAGTGTCGCCCCCGGCGAGCTCCCGGATCGACTTGTAGCGCATGGTCTTGCCGAACTCGTGTTCGAGTTCGCGCCGACCGGCGGAGTAGGTCTTCTTGAACAGCTTTTGTTCGGGGGAGAGTGCGGCGGCGGGAAGCGTTGAGATTTGGACGTTCTCGCGGAACCGGGTTTTCGCGGCGGCGCGGAGGGCGGCGGCGTTCAGCGCCAGCCATTCGCGATGCAGTTCGGCGAGGCGCTCCATGCGGCGCGCGAGGGCGCGGCTGTCGAACCGGATGAGCGGGCGGTCCTGGCGGTAGATTGCATTCAAGCTCTTCCAGGCGATCGCGTTTTCCAACTCCGGTGGGGTGAGCGGGAACTGGCGCACGGCGCGACTGAACTCCGAGGCGCAGTCGGCCAGCTCCGCCAGTTGCGGCAGCACCTCCGAAAGATCGTCCGCGGTCTCCTCCAACTGCCCCAGGGCCTCCGCCAGCTCTTCCAGGCTGTGGGGTTCAAACTCCACCATCACACCCGCCAACCCCTCAGCCAGGGCGTCGACGCGGGGACGGAGCCGCTCCAGCGATTCAACCAAAGCGGCGGGTGCGCTGGGTGACCCGCCCCCGGCCGGGAGGAGGGTCTGCCAGAGCTGGTCCTTCCCCGGGGAGGCGGAGTGGATTTCCTCGCGCAACCCTGCCAACCCGGAGGAGAACGCCGCCAGATCCGCCGTGCCGTAGTCGCGGGAGGCCTCCTCCGCCACGGCCGCGAGTTCGGCCGCGGCCGAGCATTCGGCCGCCAGCTCCGTGAGCACGCGAACCCATCCGGGAGGGACGCGGTGGGCTTTGAAATCATAACTCTCGTTCAGGACGCGCCGGAGCCGCCACCAGCCAGGCCGGAGAAAGACCAGGAACGCGTTCTGCAAGCGCCTCGCCTCGGCGAGCGCGCTTTCGACCTCCTCGGGGGGCAGCTTCCTCCGCCAGTTCACGGTCTTGGCCGCCGCTCTGGCGCAGGCCTCAGCGGCGGCGGCCAGTTTCGCTATCCGGTGCCCCAACTCTTTCGCTTCCTTCCCGCGCGCGTCGAGGACGGGAAGCAGGCCGCGGGCGGCCAGCGGTTCCAGGCGGGCAACGAGGCCGAGCAGGGTGCGAAGCCTGGCGACGCTCTCCCATTCCTCCCGCGGCAGGGCGCTTTGATCGAGGCCGCGCTTCACCTCCTCCAAGAGCGGGGCGAGCGCCGCGGCCCGCTGGCGGAGCGTGGCGAGGGGGCGGTCGGCACGGAGGATGGCGGGCCCAACCCAGCGGAAGGGATGGCGTGCCAGACGAGTTTCACCCCCGAGCTCGGCCAGACCCGCCGCGAGTCTGCGCGCGGTGGCGCCATGCGCGCGCCACAAGTGGTAATGGGGCAGATCCTCCTCCGCTTCGGGGGCTGTCTCCGCCGCCGGGGGCAGCCCGGCCTGCTGACGTTCGGCGCGGAGCTCGATCATTCGATCAAGGAGGCCCCGCAAGGCCAGCCCGGTCTCGTCCCGCGGGACGGACATCGCGCGGGACCAGGCTCCCAGGGCTTCCACCTCGAGTTCCATCCCGCGGCGTGCCTCCTCCCGCCGGGCCGCGGACTCATCGGGCCCCGCGGAGGCGAGCCAGGCCTCCGCCGTCGCCTTCAGGTTCTGGATAAACGCCCGCTTGTCGGTCTGCGAGTCGTGGATCAAACAGCAGAGCTCGTCCAACCCCTGCTGCCGCAACCGGTGGAAGACCACGTCGATGGCCGCGCGCTTTTCGCAAACGAAGAGCACCCGCAGGCCGCGGGCGACATAGTCCGCGATGAGGTTGGTGATGGTCTGTGATTTGCCCGTGCCCGGGGGCCCCTGGATGATGTAGCTTCCGCCGCGCCGGGCGCGGGCGATGGCGGAGGCCTGGGTGGCGTCGCACGGGAGCACGAGGTGCTGATCTGCCAGAGGCAGGGACGGGGCGGCCTCCTCCTCCGGCGGGCGGGCGTCCAACGAGAAGAGGCGATCGAAACAGTCGCTCTCGAGGCCGCTTTCCAGGAGGTTGGTGTAGTCCCGGACCAGGGTCATTTTGCGATAATTGAAGTTCCCCAGGGTGACGGCGCAGAGGTCGAAACCCCAGCGGTAGGCGTTCCCGCCGCTTTCCTGCTCCGCCTGGCGGAGGGCGAAGCCGGTGCGGCTGGCCTCGAGCGGTCCGGCGGGTGCGGTCTGGTCCGGCGCTGGTGGAGCTGCCGGTGCATCCGGCTCCCCGTTCGACCGCACGTGCGAGGGGGGCGCCCCGGTCCCGGGCTGATCGGGGACCAGATCCCGGAGGGGCGCGGGGGCGGGGCGCACATAGCGGAGGAAGAGTTGCAACCCCCGGGGCCGGCGATCGGTGCGATCGTAGCTGTACTCGATGGTGGCGGGGTCCACCCGCCGCGGGGCCGCGGTGCGTGCGCCGGTACGGCGGTTGAACTGATCGAGCCGCTGCCGGGCGCGCTGATGGATGAACTCGATCTGGGGGCGGTCGATTTTCTCGAGGACAACCCCCGGCTCGCCCGCCTGAATGAGAGCTTGGAGGCGGAGGTGGAACTCGTCCATGGAGAGTTCCGCCAAATCCACTGTTGGGGGGAGATCGAGGCCGTAAAGCTGTTTCAGATGATGCCGCAGGACGGGGTTCACCTCGGCTTCGCTGGACGAGGCGGTCAGCAGGTAGATGTCCCGCACCGCGCGTTTGCGTGTCAACTGGACCGGCAGCAGGAGGAGCGGCGAGTGGATGCGCTCGGCGGCTCCCTCCTTGAGGTTGTGCCACCGCAGAAAGGCCACCACGAGGCGGAGTTGGGCGCAACCGTACTCGGCGCGATCCTTCCGCGCCTCGCTGATGATCTTGTCGAGGACTCCGGGGACGTAAGGCGCGTCCTCGAAGCGCAGATATCTGCCCAGCGAGACGGGGCCGCCGGCGGTTACCGTGGACGCCACCCTGGGATTCCAGGTGAAGAGATCCTCCTGGCGGATGCTGCGAAAATCGACCACCAGAGGGACCGAGGCGAGGGTAAGGTTGAGGGTCTGGAGGGTGGGTTTGAAATAGAGCAGGCGGTTTCTGCGCGAGAGATCGAACAGCCGGTCGCGCAGGTGCGTCTGAATCAGCTTGCGACGGCCAGGGGTGCCGGCCTCGCGATAACCGGGCAGGTTCGCCGGGTTCAGGTCCGCCGTTTGCTCCCGGTAATGCTCCAGACGGCCGATGAGGGAGGGCAGATCCTGGGCGCGGCGGTGGCGGTCCAGTTCGGTCATCTGCGCGATGACCGAGGCGACCACCGGATTCAGGCGCGGGTTCAGCGCGAACAGGTTGGCGCGGTGGCGGACCAGTGTTTCTATCCCGCCCGCGTCATCGAGGTCGAGGCCGCACGCGAGGCTGGCGAGGATCAAGCCGAGCGAGAAAACGTCTGTCAACTCATCGTGGTGCCCGACGGCGTGCTCCCAGGAGACGTAGCCCGGGAGGTAAACCGGGCGGCTGGTATCCTCCCCGGTGGTGCCGATGGCGAGATCGCGCCGTTCTGCGAGGCCGCTGTCAACGTCGAACGTCTCCTTCGACTCCCCGCGCACCTCCACCGCGGTGGTGAGGCTTTTCTGTCGGGATTCGATGGCCGCCGGATTGTGCCGGGCGGGGTGTCCGGCGGCGGCGTCAAAGCAGAGCGCGCCCTCGCGGACCGTCAAGGCGGCCAGGCGCTCGAGCGGGGCAACCAAGCCCTGCGCGTGAGCTTCGCAGGCCTGGCGCATGAGGGGGAGCACCGCGGCCAGGACATCATCCGTCGCGAATCCGCCCCGGGCGAGGCCGGAGGCGAGGAAGGCTTGGAAAGGTGTGGGGTCCTGGCTGCTCATCGCCTTCACGCTATTTCCCCGCCGCGCCGGCTGCCGCAAGGCGGGTGGTGGCCTCCTGCTTGAGCCTCTTGAGTTCGCGCGGCTTCAGCCGCAGTTCCCGCACGGCGATCTTCTCGAACGCGGCCCCAATCTCCAGCCGCTCCGCCCACATCCACGCGGCCGCGAGGGGCAGATCCTCCAGATCGGGATCGGCCACTGCAAAGTCCAGCAGCAGGTAACCGAAATAATCCGGGAACCGGCGGGCCGCAGGTGCCAGGCGGTCGATGCCCGCGGCGCCCTCCTCCGCGGCGGGATCGAAATCAGGGAAGAAGATGCGCGCGCTGGCGAGCGTGGCCTCGGTCCGGAACCACGGGGGCGACAAGAGCTGTTCGAGCAGGCTCCGGGTGGTTTCGGTCAGCTCCACCTGCTCCAGAAGGTCCAGTTCTTCCAGCCGGTCCCGACCCCGGATCATGGCCGCCACCTGCTCGTCGACGCCCGTGCCACCCTCGGACCAGAGCCGCAGGGCGCGCGCGCGGATGAAAGTCTCCGGGTGGTCGAGGCCCTCGGTCTTGACGCTGCTTTGCGCGAAGATCTCGTCCGCTTGTTTCAGATAGCTGGCACCGCTGACCTCATGGAGGCCGGTTTCCGCCTTGACGAGAGCCGCCACCACGGTGGGGAGATCCGGAGCCGCTGCGAGGGCGCCGCGGTCGGCGAAGATCTCGGTGAACAGCCGGAACCGTCGGGCGCTCTCTTGGTGGCTGGCAGACGCGCGCGGGTTCGCCGCGATGCCAGCGAGCAGACGCTCCGCGACGAGGTAGCGACCGCCCTCGTGCTGCCAGAGCTGGTAGTGCGCCAGTTCGTGGCCGAAGACCGCTTGCATCTCGGCCGGAGTTAGCGTGGCGATCAGCGGCCCGGACAGCACGATGTGCGCCTCGCCCGGGGCGAAGAACAACGCGGCGTTGGCCCCCACCGCCTGGCTGGCTTGGTAGAGGGTGATCGGGCAGCCCAGTCCGAGCGCCTGGCCGGCGGCGGCGGCCCGGGCGGCCAGTTCTGGGTGGGCATCCGCGTCGAGGCGGTAGGTTTGCTTCAGCAATGCCAGGCGCAACGACTCGGTGTATTCGCCGTGCGCCTGGGCGGAGCCGAACCACAACCAGAGCTGGGGCTCGTGGCTCTCCAGGTACCGGGCCATCTCCCGATGGAACCGGGTTGGCTCCAAAGGCCGGGGCGGCGCGGTGGTCGGATCGCTGTTCACTGGCGGGCCGGCCGGGGCGACCGGCGGTTGCGGGGCGGGCTGCCCGGGTGGGGGAGCGGCGTCATGGTCGGCCCCGGGTTACCGCCCGCCCCGCTGGTAAACCCGCACGTAATCAACGTAGAACTTCTGGGGGAACACGCTCTCATCGATGCCTTTCTGGCCCCCCCACTCGCCGCCGATGGCCAGGTTCAGAATGAGATACTGGTCCTTGTCAAAGGGCCAGGCGGCGCTGCCGGTCTTTTCGTTGGCAAAACTGAAGTATTTCTTGTCGTCGAGGAAGAAATCCATCCGCTCTTGATCCCATTCGACGGCATAGACGTGGAAGGCCTGTTCGGCGTCCGGCACATGGATCTGGTCGCCTTTCGCGGTCTTCTTGACGTGGTTGTAGGCGCCGGTGTGGATGTGGGCCTGGACGACGCCCGGGTCGTAGCCGACCTCCTCCATGATGTCGATTTCGCCGCAGGCGGGCCAGCCGGCCGAGGGGCCGTTGGTGCCGAGCATCCAGATGGCGGGCCACATCCCCCGGCCATGGGGGAGCTTCGCGCGCACCTCCACCCGGCCCTCGCGCCAGGCCGCCTTGTTGCGGGTGGTGAGGCTCGCTGAGGTGTATTCGGCGAATTCCCGCGTTCTTCTGTCCCGGCCGCGTCCCGTCGCCGAGGGGTCGAAATCAGGGTTCTTGAAGTGTTCCTTCCGTGCCTCAATGACGAGCATGCCGTCCTCGACGCGGGCGTTCTCCGCGCGGGCCACGGTGTAATACTGCGCCTCGTGGTTGCGGATGAAGCCGCTCTCATAGCCCCACTTTGCCGGGTCGGGGGCCCCGGGTTTGTCGAATTCGTCCGACCAGACCAGTTTCCAATCCGCGGCGCGGGTTGCGAGCGCCAACAGCGCGAAGCTGGCGCAGAGGAGTGGTTTGAGGGAGTTTCTGAGGGTACGCAAGCGTGGGCAGTGTGGCATAAACTCTACGGGACAGCATAATGGACGGGGCGCGGTTGGCCAGTCGAAATCCGGCGCGATGTCACCGCCAGCGCGCGCTTAATTCGCTTCGCCCCGCCCGGTGGCTGGGCTAGAGTGCGCGCCAGTCAGATGGATCATTCCGGAGCCCATCCCGCGGATACGATTGCCGCCATCGCCACCCCCTTGGGGGAAGGGGGGCTGGCGGTGATCCGTATTTCCGGGGGGGGGGCGCTGGCGGTGGCGGACACCTGCTTCGTGCCGGCGGGCGGTGGTTCCCTCCCGGCCGCCGCTGCGCCGACCCACACCATTCACTACGGCCACGTTTGCCTGGGCGGGCGGCGGGTGGACGAGGTTTTGGTGGGGGTGATGCGCGCGCCGCGGACATTCACGCGGGAGGATGTGGTGGAGATAACCTGCCACGGGGGGATGCTCGCTGCAAAGCTGGTGCTCGACGCGGTGCTCGCCGGTGGCGCCCGGCTGGCAGGGCCCGGTGAGTTCACGCGGCGCGCCTTCCTCAACGGACGGATCGACCTGGCCCAGGCCGAGGCGGTGGCAGACCTCATCGCGGCCCGCACCGACCTGGCCCTCCGGGCGGCGGGCGAGCAGTTGGCTGGCAAGCTCTCCCGGCGAATCGAGCAGCTTCGCGATCAGCTCCTGGACACCCTCGCCCACGTCGAGGCGCATATCGACTTTCCCGACGAGGACATCGCCCCCGACACCCGCGAGGAGCTGGTCCTGCGCCTGGAAGGCGCGGTGGCGTTCGTGGCGCAGTTGTTGCGGACGGCCCCCGAGGGACGGGTGCTGCGCTCGGGGGTCCGCGCAGCGATCGTGGGACGGCCGAACGCCGGGAAATCGAGCCTCCTCAACCACCTCTTGGGCCGGGAGCGGGCCATCGTTTCACCCATCCCGGGCACGACGCGGGACACCATCGAGGAGACCGCCAACGTCCGCGGTCTGCCCGTGATCTTCATCGACACCGCCGGCTTGCGGGAAGGCGGGGATGACCTGGAGCGGGAGGGGATCCGGCGCAGCCGCGAATCCCTGGAACAGGCGGAGTTGATTTTGCACGTGATGGACGCCTCGGAGCCGCTGGCCCCGGCCGACGAGGCGCTGCTGCGGGAGTTTGCCGGCCGGGCCAGGCTGATTGTTCGGAACAAGACGGACCTAGGCTTCTCGCTCCAGCTCACGCCCCCCCCGGGGGTGGGGGTGGTGGACGTCTCCTGTGCGACCGGGGCAGGCTTGGAGGCCTTGAAGGACGCCATCCGGAGTCTGATCTGGTCCGGCGAAATCCGCGCTGAGATGCTGGAGGTGATGATCAACTCGCGGCACGAAAACGCGCTGCAACGAGCCCGGACGGCCGCCGACCGGGCCGCGGCGACGTTGAGGGCAGGGGCGACGCTCGAGTTGACCGCCTTGGAACTTCGAATCGCGGTGGGAGCGGTCGGCGAAATCGTCGGCCATACTGCGACCGAGGATCTGCTCGACCGCATCTTCAGCCGCTTCTGTATCGGGAAGTGACTCGGGCGTCGCGGTCGGTTGGCGCGGCGCCCGGCGTGCGAGAGGGATGCCCCCGCCGAGGGTCGCGGAGGAACCCAGCCGCCGGGGGGCCTTTACTCGTTCCAGCCGTGCGCGTCGCGCACCGCGATCATTGAGCTGAGGATGTCGTTCCAAGTCTCCGGCTTCATCATGGTCGCGTTCGGGAACATGCACCCATCCCAGCAGATGTGCCGGATCTTGCGCGTCGGCTGGCCGGCGGCGTCGCGCAGCCAGAAGCCGGCGTGGTGGGCGATCGAGAGCTTGCCCTGCGGGTCGTTCGGCAGGCAGTGATGACCGGTCTTGTCGTGCGTGCCGGAGCCGTGGACGGTAGCGTCGTTTTGGGCGACGTGGAAGTCGATGGTCCAGGGGCGGAGCGCGGCGGTGAGTTGGCGGAGCGCGGCATCCAGCGCGCCGGCGTCCTGCCAGTCGAATCCGGCGGGGAGGATGGCATCCCCGGGGGCGTTGTAGCCGAGGGCGTAAAGCAGGGTGTGGGCCATGTCGGCTTGGAACCCGAGCGTCTGCGGGCGGTTCACTCGCTCCAGCAGATCGAGCATGGAACGCCAGCTATGCATGCCGCCCCAGCAAATCTCGCCCTCGGCCGCGAGCCGCTCGCCGTAGCCCTCCGCCACGTCACACGCCTCGCTGAAGGCGCGGGCGACCTTCGCCTGGTTGCCGACCGGGTCGGCCGCCCAATCGGAGACGCCGCACGCCGAGTCGATGCGCACCACGCCGTTGGGCCGCACCCCCAGGGCGCGTAGATCACGGGCGATCCGGCAGCCTTTGCGGACCTGCCCCACGAACTTCTGGCGATCCTCGTCGGTGCCGATGGTCGAGCCGCCGCCCGTCGGCGGCCAGATGGGGGCGACCACGGAGCCGACGACAAACCCCTTGCCCGTGATTTTGTCGGCGAGCCGTTTGAGGCCGTCGGCGTCAATGTCAATGTCCACATGCGGGGCGAACAGGAAGAGGTCCACGCCATCGAAGCGCACGCCATTGACTTCGGCGCGGGCGGTCAGGTCGAGCATGGTGTCGAGATCGATGCACGGCTCCGCGCCCGGGCTGCCCTTGCCGACGAGGCCGGGCCAGAGTGCGTTGTGAAGCTTGGGAAACTGGTGGTGCTGCGTGCTCATAGGTGTTGAATGGATTTGCGCGCTTACGATGCAAGACCCCCTGCGGGCTCGCAACAATAATCTTGTCAATCCACGCGGGGGCGGCTCTGGCACGGCTGAGTTCCCGCGCGCGCCCCGCTTGCCGCCGACCTGGGCCGCTGTTAGCCTGCGGCCGCATGGAACCGGACACCCATGAGGCCCGCACCGTGGAACAGCTTTGCACGAGGTGCGGGCTCTGTTGCAACGGCGCGCTGTTCGCGGACGTCAAGCTGAACCCGGGCGAACGCGCGCCGGTGGCGCGGGCATTGGCCGCCGCCGTGGCCAAGCCCGCCCGGGCCCGCCGCCCGCTGGCCCGCCTGGTCCAACCCTGCGCCGCCTTTGACGGCCGGCTGTGCCGGATCTATGCGGACCGGCCGTCGCATTGCCATAATTTCGTTTGCGCGTTGCTCGGGCAAGTGCGGGGGGGCGGTACGGATGTCAAAACCGCCCTCGCGATCATCCGGCGGACCCGCGCCCGTGCCGCGCGCGCCGGCCGGTTGCTCGCTGCGCTCGGCGACGACGACGTGACCGCCCCGTTGGCCGCGCGTTTCCGGCGCACCGCCGCACGGCTGGGCGATGGCTCGGCGGGAGCCTCGGAATCCGATCTCTTCAGCCAGCTCACGCTGGTGATGCACGAGCTGAACCGCAGCCTGGCCGCGCACTTCTACCCGGGCTGATGCCGGGCTCGGGCCGGGCAGGTTGCTGGAGGGGGCCTCGGGACGGCGTCGGAGTGGTACCGGTGGTGGGACTCGAACCCACACGACTTTTGATGGTCCCAGGATTTTAAGTCCTGTGCGTCTGCCATTTCGCCACACCGGCACAAAGAATATTACCTTGCACCACAACCACTTACGACTCTCTCCCCGATCTGAGCTTGACGCTGTGACACTAGTTGTGACACTGTTACGGTATGAAACGCGCCGAAACGGCAAGCAACCCTCCGGATGTCACGCGGCACCAACCTCATGCCCAGACTTTCGCAAAGGTCCGCGACGGGCGCAAGCAGGAGATTCGCGGGCTTTGGGTCCGCAACGGTCGCTTCTATGCGCGCCTGAACCTCGAGAACCCGGTCACCGGGATCAAGAAGACCACCTGGGTGCCCCTCGTCGACAAGGACAACACCGCGGTCCAGACCGTGCCCCAAGCTGTTGCCGAGATCAACCGGCTCCGCACCCACCGCGAGGACAACACCCTCCGCAGCGTGGGCCGCACTCCGAAATTTGCGGACTACGCCCGGACCTACCTTGAGGACGTCGCCGCCGGCGAGGGCGCCAAGGCACCGGCCACCGTGGAGAAGGAACGCACCATCCTCGGCCGCTGGACCGAATTTCTCGGCCAGTTGCGCCTCGACCAAATCAAGCGGGTCCACGTCCACCGGTTCATCACCTCACGGCAGAAGGAGCAGGCGGCCGACGGCAGCCCGAAGGTCTGCAACCGCACCATCAATCTGGACGTGATCGGCTTCCGCTGCGTGATGAAGCGCGCCCTCGCGGACGGTCTGGTTCAGCAGCTCCCCGTCGAGGGACTGAAGCCGCTGCCAGAGACCGAGGCCAAGCGGCCTCTCTTCACCACCGCTGACCTGGACAAGCTCTGCCGCGCGGCTTTCGAGACGAAGGCCGGCAGGACCGGCCAGCCGGTCCCGGTGACGGAGAACGCACGGGAGTTCGTCGATTACGTCAAGCTGATGGCCTACAGCGGTTGCCGCAGAAATGAGGCCTTGGGGCTGCAATGGCATGATGTGGACTTCGAGCACGCGCAGTTGCATGTCCGCCGCCAGGTGACCGGCCGGGGCATCGAGACCCTCAAGAACGGCGAGGAGCGGACGGTGGACTTCAATCCCCACTTGCGCACGCACCTCGAGGACATGGCCGCTCGCCTCGCCCCTGATTCAGCATGGCTTTTCCCTTCCCCCCAGCGCGGCGACCAGGACATTCCGGCCAAGACCTTCCGCGAGTCGCTCTCCATGGTCCGCGCCAAGGCGGGCTTGCCGGCCTTCGCGTTTCACGATCTGCGGCACCACTTCGTTTCGATGTGTGTCATGAGCGGGATCGACTTCATGACCATCGCCGCCTGGGCCGGTCACAAGGACGGTGGCGTCCTGATCGGCAAGGTCTATGGGCACTTGGCCAACGAACACCGCAAGGCGATGGCCGAGCGCGTGAACTTCGGGCCGGTCCCGGTCGCCGCCATCGCCTAAGCCGAACTGGCTGAACATGGCCACCGCGCCCAAATACTCGTTCCGTTTCCCCGGCCAGTCGCCCACGGACCTAAAGGCCGACCCCTTCCTGGGGCGCTTCGTTCTCCAACACGCCCCGGAGCGGATCTTCCGCGACGCCGAAGGACAGCCGCACCCATGGCGCTTTCTCCTGGCAGTGCCCGGCCTGCCTTCGTGTTGCTACGCCCTCTTCAAAGCCGCAGACTCCGTATCCACTGCTATCAGCCTCCTCCTCCATACTCCTTACGGCGGCGCGACGCTGACCCGAGGCCATCTCGCGGTGGAAGCCCAGGAGCGCCCGCGCTGGGGCGGCGCGGCCGGCGCCGGTCAGAGCGCGAAGAAACTCATCCGGGCGCTGGTGCGCAGCGGCCTTTGGTCCTTCGCCGACCAAGCCGGGCTTGCCACCACCCCCGAGCTTGAGGCCATGGCCCGGCAAGCCCAGGCCGAGTTGCAGAAGCGGCATGGAAGGGACTTTCTTGCGCCGGTTTCGACCGTGGACGCGTTCATCGAAGACCACCAGCACGCCTACCTCATGATCGAAGGCTGGCTCCGGCTTGGCTACCCGGAGCTCAACTTCGGCGATCCCGGCTTGGCCTACTATACCGATGCAGCGATGGCCAATCTTCTCACCACCCTCACCGGTGTCCGGGCCAAGCTCCACCACGCGCACGCGCGCCTGATCTATTTCCGAAAACTCCGCCAGCGGCTTGGACTCCTGCACGCCCATCAGCGGAAGCCCCGGGTGTTTGATGCCCGCCGCGCCCGCGGCGCGGATTGGATCGAGATTCAGATGCGCAGGCCGGACGGACGCGATTTCTGGAAGCGCTGGGGCGACCCCTTGCCCTAGCGCCGAGCCTGCTGTCCGACTCGCGCATTCTACGTCCACCTAATCGCCTTTTCCATGCGGCAAGATGAAACCGCATGAAGAACTATACTGTTTCAGCAACGGCCGCCCCGCCGACCGGGCAAGGCGGGTTGGTGGCCCTCCGCCGGTGGTGCGAGTCCGCCGGGGTCAGTGAGATCACCGCCTGGCGCTGGCGCAAGCTCGGTTGGCTTCGGACCATCAACATCAGCGGCCGCGTTTACCTCGCGGCTGACGAGATCGAGCGCTTCACCCAGCGCGCCCAGGCCGGCGAGTTCGCCAGCGAGCATACCGTCCCTGAGCCGCCCACCAAGCCGGAGGCTGCCCGATGAGCGCGTCCACCAAACCCCGCCCGAACGCCCGCGCCGCCTCGACCTCTGGCGCCCGGCCGGCCCAGCTGCAACCCGCACCTGCGGACGCCGCTGCCGCGCCTCACGATCCGATGGTGTCTTTGTTTTCCCGGGCCAGCGAGAACCTTCCCGAGGAGGACATCCCCGCCAGCCAGTTCATCCGCGAGATCCGCAGCGGCCGCTACCGTCGCCAGGTCCTGGCAATCCGCGCGCGCTTTGCAAAGGCCCTGGCCCGGACCAGCGGCAGTCCGCAGGCCGCGAAGAAAGCCGTCGACAGCCACAAGAAACGCCTGCCCGCGGCCTCCGTCTCCGGGACGTTCGGCATCCGGGCCAAGGGTCAGTTGCTGCGGCACAGTGGCTTGCTTACCGCGGACCTTGACCTGCTGGGTGACCGCCTCGAGGAGATCCGCGCACAGCTCCAGACCGACCCCCATGTGTGGGCGCTGTTTCTCTCGCCCACGGGTGTCGGTTTGAAGGCCATCTTCCGCGTCCCCGAGTGTGCGGACGACCACCAACACCACCTCGCCCACGTGGCGGTTGCGGCCCACGTCCAGGCGCTGTGCGGCGTGGCGATTGACGCCACCGGCGACGTGGACCGTCTTTGCTTCACCAGTTATGACCCTGAGGCGTACGCGCACCCCACCGCTCAGCCGCTCCCCATCCCGGCGGCCCCGCCCGAGCCGGAGGCGCCTCCTTCGCAGGGCGGCCCAGCCTGCCCTGCCGCCCAGGCGGGCCTGGGTGACGACCGCCGGGCCCTCGCTGCCGCGGTCCTCGGCCCCATCGAGTGGGAGACCGCCACCACCGGCTTCTGCACGTGCCCCGGGAAGTCCTGCCACACCGGCGCCGATGGCTTCAAGGACTGCAAAATCTGGATCGATGGCGTCCCTAGCCTCAAGTGCGTTCACACCTCCTGTTCCGACGTTGTTGATGATGTGAACCATACCCTGCGGTCCCGTATCGCCCAGGCCGAGGGCCCCGCCGCGCCGCGCCAAGGGGCTGCTGCCCGGCCGCCGCGCGCCCGGCTCGACAGCCTTCGCTCCGAGTATTTCAGCGACACATCCCCCATTCCGCCCCAGCCGGCTGCGCCGATCCCGCGATACTCGCCCCCCCCTCTCACCCTCCTCCCGCCCCTGCTGCGCGACTTCGTGTTCTCCCTCGCTGACTCCCTCGGCGTTGATGTCGCTTTCGTCTTCCTCCCCCTTCTGAGTGGTCTCGCCGCCGCCATCGGCAACAGCCGGACCCTT
>Ga0182030_10009364_pt1 | contig 20046 bp, 16 predicted proteins | sample 812S3MmetaG_FD_121299 | JGI IMG/M metagenome (GOLD analysis project Ga0182030, IMG submission 121299) | Permafrost microbial communities from Stordalen Mire, Sweden - 812S3M metaG (Illumina Assembly) | ecosystem: Environmental > Terrestrial > Soil > Wetlands > Permafrost | place: Sweden... | reverse complement strand
TCGCAATTATCGACCGCCTTGGTCCACCCCGTGGGGGCTCTTAGGGAGTTCAGTTACAACCCTCGGGTTCTGGCGCTGGCTCGAGGTCTCCACCTTACGAATATGCTACGAAAGTGTTATCAGTGGGTGACAGGAGGGAAGCGCGAAATCCTTAAGGTGCGTCTGGGGGGATTCGAGGTCCTCTTCCACGTTCGTTCCGCTGTGGACTACAGGAATATCGAACATTATTTCGTGAGCTACGAGAGGGACTTTTTTGATGCGCTGGTATCCTCGCTGGCGGAAGGAGATGTTCTTCTCGATGTGGGGAGCAGCATTGGACAAATTACTGTCCCTATCGCCAAAGTGGTGGGGAAGAGCGGTCTGGTCATAGCCGTGGAGCCGGAAGCGAATGCCTGTGCGGAACTTGAGGCGAATCTGAGATTAAACGCGTCCTCGAACGTACGTATTTTGAGGATGGCGCTGGGTGATGCACGTAGAGAAGGACGCCTCGCATGGAAGGATGGAGGCTGCCCCTCGCTGGTTAATGTTTCGCCGCAAGATCAGGAGATCGCTTCGAAAATGGCGCCCAGTGCCACGCGTGGTTTGGAACTCGTAAGCGTCGAGGTGGGGGACCAGGTTATGGAGCGGGAGGGTCTGCCTATTCCCCAAGCGGTCAAAATCGACGTAGAAGGATTCGAGTTTCAAGTGATAAGTGGGTTGAGGCAAACTTTGAGAAATGCCTCTTGTAGACTGCTCTGCTGTGAGATTCATCCTGCCTTTCTCCCCGGCGGGACAACCCCCCAACTCATCATCGAGGAAGTGAAATCCTTGGGATTCAAGAACCTCGACCTGAGGGAGCGATCCGGACAGATACACGTGGTCGCGCGCAAGGATGACTCGCAGGCTTGAGGCGGTTTCCCAGGGATCTATGACCAAACCGGTGGGCTATCTTCCTACGCTTGATGGCTGGCGCGCCTTCGCGGCCATGGGGGTGGTTTTCTGTCATTTCGCTCACGGGCCATATGCCCCCGAGAAGTTGCCTCATTGGCTTTTTTCGGTTTTGGACGGCGCGGGTGAAAAAGGCGTCCAGCTTTTTTTCGCCATCAGTGGATTTCTGATTACCTCACGCCTGCTTGAGGAGTGGAATTGCTTCGGACGAATCAGTCTGAGACGGTTTTATGTGCGGAGGGTTTGCCGGATTCTACCTCCCGCGATGACTTACCTGCTCGTCATCGCCGGGTTGGGTACGGTAGGTGTTTTGCCATTCCGATGGAAATACTGGCTTTCCGCTCTGTTTTTTTATCGGAATTATCTGGTGCCGGGGAGCACTCTTTTCGACATGCATTATTGGACCCTGTCAATCGAGGAGCAGTTTTACGTGCTCTGGCCGGGTCTATTGGTGCTGTCCGGTTTGTATCTTGCAAGGTACACCGCATCAATTCTTGTCCTTGCGCTATGGTTTTGGCGCTGGATTGCTTTCCATAATATTGGGGGTGCCGCAATCGGGCCGGGAGGCTGGTTCCGGTCGGAGATCTGTTTTGACGGGCTCCTGCTGGGATGCCTTTTCGCCCTCGCTTTCGATTCCCCAGTATTGAAGAAGTGGCTCTCAAAGTATCTTACGGTGTGGGCTATTGCCGCAATCCTCGCGATTATTTTGACCATAGGCGGTACCAACACCCCACACGGCAGATCGATTCAGTCCACACTCATGCCATGTCTTGTCGTGGGGACGGTTTTGAATCCGCATACTTGGCTTGGGCGACTGCTGGAAGTCCCGGTAATTCGTTGGATTGGGAGACTTTCTTACAGTCTCTACATTTGGCAGCAACTGTTCATGTTAAAAAGGATGCTTCCTTGGTACCCCTTGCAACTGGCGGCCCTCTTCGGCGTGGCTGCGCTTAGTTTTTATGGCATCGAAAAGCCCATGGTAAAATTGGGGCATAGAATCGCGCCCGCTCCGACCGTCGGCCACAATGATCTCGCCGCAATACGCCGTTGACTGCCCAGGGCATGGAGGTGGCCTCCTGCAAACAGGCTGTGGGCCCTGACGCCCAGACGGTTGGCGGTTTCGCATTTGCGGCGGACTGGAAACAGCTTAGAATCCGAGACATGCAGCGGTCTTGAATACCCGAGGGTGAGGCTTGAGATGAAGGTTTTGATCGCGGCAATGGAAGTGGGGGAGACCAGCGGCGGGAAGGGCCGCTACCCCTTATGTATCATGAAGAGCCTGGTGCCGGAGCTCAAGGCGCGCGGGTGCCGGGTCACCATCCTGGCGGCGAAGGACGCGCCTCTGGATCTTTTTGAGCCGGATGCCAGAATCGTGCGCTTGCCGGTCAATAAGAACACGGGGATGTGGAGAGCGGTTTGGGAGGAGATCTATCTTCCGCTTCATGCCTGGGGGGCGGATGTGTTCATCGTCATGAACGGGATGCTTCCGCTGGCCCCCGTGCGATCGAAGCGGAAGATTGTGGTTTCTTACGACATTCACCCCCTTCAGCACCTTGCCGATCCCCAGAAGTTTCCGGGGCAGTACAGCCGCAAGAGCCTGCTTCGGACCTCATTTGAGATGCGAAAGGCCGTCCAGGGTGCGGATCGGATCGTAACCATCTCGCAATCCGCAGCCGAAGAGATTCATAGCTTTCTGGGAATTCCCCGGGATCGAATGGTAAACATTCCTTGCGGAGTCGATCACGATTTTTTCTCTCCCCAAAGCTCGGAGCGTGTAGAAAAGCTGCGGAAGCGCTACGGCCTTCCGGAGGAGTTCTACTTGTTTCTCGGATACCCGGATCCCAGCCCCGGGAACAAGAAGAATTTACATTTGATTGTGGAGGCCTATTCGCAGGCCCACGACAATGAAAAGCATCTTCTCCCCGTGGTCCTTGCCGGGGGGGAGCACGCCGGTTTCCGCCGTGAGCCGGAGCAGGTCCCCATCGGCGGATCGGGTCCCCACAAGTTTTTGTATCTCGGATTTTGCCCCGATGAGGACCTGCCCGCTCTTTACACCGCTGCCCGGGCTCTAATTTTTCCTTCTCTCCATGAGGGGTTCGGAATTCCTCCCCTGGAAGCTATGGCCTGTGGCACTCCCGTCATCGCCTCGAACCGGCCTGCCATTCCGGAGGTTGTTGGAGATGCTGCGCTGCTCATCGACCCCCTCCAGCCCCAATCTCTCCTTGCGGCGCTTGGCAAAGTGGCGGAGGAGCCCGTCCGGCGGGAACTCATTGCCAAAGGGTTCGAGCGCGCTCGCCTTTTCTCGTGGGAGCGCAGCGCGGACCTTATGCTTCGTTTAATCCAGGGTGAGAAGACGGCAGCGTTAATGCCTAACCGGAAGGAAGCCCGGCCCTAAAAAGCAGAGGCGCAAAACCTAGCGGGCAGATTGCCGATCACGCTTCTTTCCTGAGCGCCGGGGCGGAGTATCAGGAGCCGAAGCAGTCTGGTCCTCACTACTCACCACGGTTGGACACTACCGGAACGGCGGGGACTACACAGGCTGTAGTCCAACTGCTCCATCCGTAGATAACCACCCCGGCGCTCGGCGCGCCACCCCTCCTGAATCAGGAGGGGAATCGCCGGGGACATGTTCATCCTTCGTGGCGAGCCGAAAGCTCATGAGCGACGGTGCTGAAAGGCTGCGGAGTCGACGAAAGGTGAACTTGCGGCATTCAGCGCCGGCGGCCCAAGGGGACTGAGGCGCGGCAGAGGGCCCCCAACGACGAGACACGCGAGGCGATGAAGCGGACGCCGTAATTCTGGAGATAGACTTGGCCGGGCATTCCTACCACGCTCAGCAGGGCGAACAGCAATCCGGTGAAGATGCACAAGGCCAGGCCACCGAGAAAGATCGTTACAGGATTCCAGACCCACGCCAGGCCTATCATTCGCAGGGCGAGAATAACGAGCGCGGCGGTGACCAGCGCCCCGGAGGATAATCCCATCAAAACCGGGAAAAGAACGAAGAGCACGGCGACGCTTATGCCCATCGACACCGCGAAGCGCAATACGACGTAAAATAGAAGCAGGCCGGGATCGCGACGCGAGATTCTCCAGACGATTTTCCATGCTGCGGGGAGGGAAACTCTATCCGCATACATTACTGGCGCTACCAGATCATCCGTCAGCGTGATGAGGATGGCGACCAGCAATCCTACGAAGACGACTGCGACCAGCTCCGTCACCAGCAGCACCGAGGCGACCCACCACGGATGGCCGGCTTCCCGGAGGAAATTCAAAAAGCGAAACGAAACGACGGTGACTCCGGAAACCATCGCTACGATGCCGCCCACCACCCCTAACAGCCAAAGGAAGTAGGAGCGGCCAAAGGGTTTCAAGCTATTCCATGCCGCGCGCACCGCACCGTCCTGTTTGATGACGGCATCGATCAGGACAAATCGGAGCACACAGCGCACGTAGATGAGGCCGAAAATCAGACTCAGGCTGAGGACGGTGGCCAGCACGATCAAACTCAGGTGCTGGGTAATGATCAGGCGGAGGCGGAGAAGAAGATCCGAAGCATGAAGGTCAATCGGCAAGGCGCCGAAGCCCCACTGAAATGCCGCCGTCGATGTGCCGCCGCCCAGGAACAGGCACACCACACTCAGCGCAATCCAACGGCGGCCGATGAAGGGACGAAAAAGCAGGCGCAGCGTTTCGTTCCAGGCGGGGGAAAGCGATTCGATAGGAGACAGCGCGCCCGCTTCAGGTCGGCGGGGCGGGACGAAACGGAGGGGTTGGGAAATTCGCCCGGCAGCGTCCAATCGCTTATCTCTCCGGCAAAATCTAACTTAGGATCGAGCGGGGTTAAGAGTGGAACAACGGCAACGACAGCCGGACACGGGCGCCACCGCTGGCCAGCCTGCGCCGCGAAGCACGGTCCACCCTGCGACGGGAAGAACTCTTGCTATCCGCCCAGCGACCGAATGCAACCCTCCGCCCGGTTACGCCGCCTTAATTTGCTCCTGGTAGACCTGCCGCCATTCCTCGCGCTTGACGAGGACGTACTCTCTTGCTTCCTGGAGAGATTTATAAACCCTCTTACCCTTGATAAGATTACAGGGTTGGCAGGCGGTCACCAGGTTGTCCATGCTCCGCGTTCCGCCTTTGGCATGCGGATGGACATGATCGATGGTCAGGATCAGCCAGCTTTCGAAATCGCCCTGTCCGTCGAGACCGCAGTAGTAACATTTGAATTGATCTCGCCGGAAGACCTTCATCGCGTCTTCGCGACTCAGGTGTGGTGAGGGTCCGGTGAAAAACTTGGTTAGCCGGTTGAGTGGCATGGCTCCTCCTTCGAAGGTGCGGATCGAATTCGCTTGTAACCTTAGTTGACATCGTTGCCAGAAAGGGAAGCACCACCGTCAAGCCACCACCGCTCACGGTGGCAGCGGGCGACAGAAGGGTCTGCCCCCAGGGGCCTTCCCAAGTGCCCGCAGCACGTACTTATCTTAGCGCTCTTCCTAGGGAATTGATAGTGAGGGAAAGACCGGGGACATCGGCCAGCAGAAGGCAGAAGGTGTACAGCAAAAGGCCGAAGGGTCTTTTCCCCTGACCGAGTTTGACGACGATGATTTTGTGGTTAGCGAAGCGACAAAAAAAGGGAACGAATCGGGCTTGCGAGTTGTCAGTACTCGTTAGAGCGCGACGCGTTCAGAAAAGTCGTCAGTCCTGAGCGGGGAGGCGGCGTTGCTTGTTCAGGCGGCCCGCGCAATACCCCTCGATATACTTGCGCACCGGTTGGGGCATCCGGTGGTCAAGGCAGATTTCACGCAGGTCGGTGACCGCCATGTCAGGGAGGAAGGCGAGCACTCGGGCGAAAGGGGTAAGCGGATGGCGGATGAGCCCGAGGCGCAGATAGTAGTGATGCGACCATCGCTCGTGCCGGGTCAGTTGTTCCACGACGGCCGGTGGCAGACCTTCGCGGGCAAGCACCTTAAGCAATTGGCCTTCGGTTAGGTAAGGGTTATCGAGCGCGGCGCGAATCAGTTCCCGATCGGGGTTGAAAAGGAGGCTGGCGGCAAGGCGTCCGGTGCCACGCCGGGCGAGAGAAATTTTTTCCCCGCGTGGCACGCCCCCCAACTTTTTGAGGATGTTTTCTTCCGCGACCATCTTGACATCGGTAGGAACAGCCGGAGTTTGCGCGACGCGCAGCAGGTCGAAGACATAGAGGAATTTCATCAGAGGCAGAGAAACCAGACGCGGAGTCCTGGGGTGCCGCACCAAGGCGAGTTTGACGGTGTAGCTGCGCCGGGCCTCCTTGTGGTGAGCAAGTTCGTGAACGACCTCTTGCGCCAAATCTTTGCGCTCGAGCAGGCGGAGCAGATCGCGCTCCTGCAAATGAGGATTGCGCGCCAACCCCATAAGCACCTCCGTCGCGGTTTCTTTGAAGAAGCTCTCAATTTCCGCGCGCGCAGAAACCGCGACGGCCAATCCGGACCTTAGCCGCCGGCGTTCATGAGGGGGCAAGTCAGCCATCAGAGGGCGATTTTAGAAGGGATAGGCTCCCCCTCGCAAGGGAGACTTTGGGTATCGTGGCGGGCATCGCCCGGGACTTTGGCAGGTGATTTCCATACGGGGGTGCCACTGGGGGTATTGTATAGGCAATATGGCAACTTATTTTTGGAGTCGCTTGATACGGCTCTGGCATCCAAATAAAAAGAAAAGGGACCGGGCTGGACCCTAAAGTGAGATTTTACTTGAAAAGTCCTTCAATAATTGGTATTTGGAATGTGTCACCCGAAGGATTGCAGATTGTTCAACGAGCAGCTCTGGCGCGCGAGGCCCTTCGGGGCTCCGGCAATTTTGGCAATGGGTGCGCCCAGGTCACCTACGACTCACAATTCCAATATCGAGGTAGTTTTGCAATGACGAAAACCACTGCGCTCTGGACTCTCACTTTACTGGTCAGCCTTTCGTGCGGCGCCGCTGCGGGCGAGCACGCAAACCGCTCCGGCCACTCCGCCGATTTGACCCTCGTGGACCGCGTACAGGCACCCCCCCAGGCGGCGGCCGCCCCACAATGGAAGAGCCGGGAAGAGTACGACGCCTTCAATGCGATGACGACGGAAAAGGACCCCAACAAAAAGATTTCCCTCGCCGATGCGTTCCTCCAAAAATTCCCGACATCCGATTTCAAATCGGGCGCCTACCTGACCGAAATGCAGGTTTATTTCCAACTCAACAAAAGCGACGAGGCTGTTGACGCGGGGAAGAAGGTACTCGGTGTCGACCCCGACAATCTGGATGCGCTTGCCTTCCTCAGCTACGTATTTCCATTCACCTTTAAGGCGACCGATCCCGATGCCACCGCCAAGCTGTCCCGAGCGGATAGCGACGCGCACCACGGGCTGGACGTGCTGCAGAAGTTTCAAAAGCCCGCCAACGCCACGGACGAGCAGTTCAAGGCATACGTCAATCCCAAGCGCGCGATCTTCAACAGCGCCATTGGGTTCGTAGCGCTCCAGCGCAAGGATTACGCCAACTCCATCACCGCCCTTAAGGCGGCGGACGCCGACAATCCCAGCGACGTTTACGCCTTCTATCGGCTGGGCCTGGCTTACATCTATTCGACCCCGCCGGATTACGACCATGCGCTCTGGTACATTGCGCGCGCCGTGTCTCTGGCGCAGGCGGCCAAGAATCCCGCTGGCGATGATATCAATACGTTCCTGAAGCGTGCTTACGTCAATTACCACGGCAACGATCAGGGGCTCGCCGATATCCTTACGCAGACGGCCGCCAGCGTGAATCCGCCTGACGGATTCAAGGTGGAGGCCATGAAGGTTCCCGAGAAAACCGGGGATGCCAACAAGGACGCTTACAACGAGATGACCTTCGCCTTGAAGTTAGGCGGCGAAAAAGCGCAGAAGACTTGGGATGCCCTGAAGGGGCAGCCACTCGGATTGGCGGGATTCGTGGATAGCGTGGTCAAGAGCCCTGACGCTGCGGATACCTATCTCGTCCGGATTGACATCCTGGAGCCCGCAAAATCCCAGGCGGGTTTGTACGACATTGAAGTGAAGGACACCAGCCAGCCTAAAGTGACGAATTTAAGCCCGGGTGACCCCGTGCGCTTTAAGGGCACACTTACCGCTTACACGGCGACTCCCAGCTTGGTGTTGTCAGTGGATGGGACCATTGACCCCGATACGATCCCCGATGAGCCCAAGGCGAAGGCAAAGCCGACGACTCACCACCCGACCCACAAGGCGACGACCCCGAGTAACTGAATTTCGTGAGGCAGGTCGCCGGCACGCGCCGGCGACCCTGCCTCAACTTGCCTGCTTGTTTCCCGCCCAAGATTTTTCCCTTCCCCGCCAATTGGGGAAGGCGGATGAGCGCCCTTGCGAGCAGAGTGGCGCTGTCTCCATGCGCTCAACCGGTCCATACAAGTCGGCCAAGAGGGATTAGGATTTCCCGGTGGGATGCGATTGCGGTCAGCGGGCTGCCATCGCGTGCGCGCGGCGCTTCGGCCGATGGTCGAGGCCCAAGTCTTCCACTTTCCGGCTTAGGGTATTGCGATGAATGCCCAGGGCTACTGCAGCCTTGGAATGATTGCCGTTGTTCTTTTCCAACATCCGTTTTATGAAACGCTTTTCAAACTCTGAAACAGCTTCGGTATAAAGAATCCCGTGCTCAATCATCTGATTTATGAGGAATTCGAGTTGGTCTTTCACAAGAACACTCCGATCAATAGAAATTCGTAAGGCTCGCGGGCTACTCTTTGGGCGATCACCTGTCGCTCTGAGACAGCGCCTCCCGGAATTTTTCAAAGCCGAGATGGAACTGGGCGCGCAAGCTTCCCGGCATGACGAACGCGATGAGGCGCGCCCCGGTGGTCACATAGGGCGCCAATGCCGATTGCCTCACGGCGTCCGGCTTGATGGCGAAGGCCATCAAGGCCATCAGCAGAATGGCGTCGACCAAAACGCCGCGCACTAAACCAAAGATCCCGCCCAAAAACCGGTCGAACCACTGGATTCCCGCGGTCTTGATGAGCTTGCGCGCCAGTAACCCCATCAGCGTACCCGCCAGCAGTGTGCCCACGAACAGAACCAGGAATCCCAAACCGAGGGCGATATCATGCGACTTGGTAAGATCGTCGAACCACAACGCGGCGCGGGTATAGCCGATCGCCGCCACCACCAGAGCGATCAGGACCGAGGCCAGGGAGATCAATTCCTGGACGAACCCTTTCATTATGGCCGTCACAACGGAAGCCACTACAATCGCGGCAAGTATATAATCCAGCCAATTCCATATCACCATAACGCGGCCGCAAACTGCTGCGGACTCACCTTAACCAAGCGAATCTCCAGTGAGCAAACGATATGCTTCGCGGTATTTCTCACTCGTTTTCTCCACCACCTCAGGGGGCAGGGGAGGCGGCGGAGGTTGTTTATTCCAGAGGAGCGATTCCAGATAGTCCCGGACGAACTGCTTGTCAAACGAAGGTTGGGACTTTCCGGGCGCATAATCGTGCAGCGGCCAAAATCGCGACGAGTCGGGTGTTAGCACTTCGTCGATCAAGATAATTTGACCGTCCTTGAGCCCCCACTCAAATTTGGTATCGGCAATAATGATGCCACGGCCCTCGGCGAATTCCCGGCCTTGGCGGTAGAGTCCTAAGCTAAAGTCGCGCAACTTTCCGGCAGCCTCTTCTCCTATACGCGCGATCGTTTCTTCCCACGTGATGTTTTCATCGTGGCCCGTCTGCGCCTTGGTGGAAGGCGTAAAGATGGGACTTTCGAGGCGCGAAGCCTCTCGCAAGCCGGCGGGAAGCTTGATGCCGCACACACTTCCATTGGCTTGATATTCTTTCCAGCCTGACCCCACCAGGTATCCGCGCACGACGCACTCAATGGGGAAAGGCTGCGCTTTCTCCACCAGCATCGAGCGCCCTTCCAATTGGTCCGCGAAGGGGTGCAACTCCGGTGGATAGTCGGCCATTTGGGCCGTAATGAAATGATGCCGAATCTCATCCTTGATGAGATTAAACCAGAAGCAGGAAAGCTGGGTCAGCACCCGGCCTTTGTCCGGTATGCCTTCGCGCATCACCACATCGAAGGCCGAAAGCCGGTCGGTGGCGACTACCAGAAGCTTGTCGCCGAGTTCATATACGTCGCGGACTTTTCCCCGCGAAAAAAGCTTGACACCGGGCAGATGCGTTTCCAGCAACACAGTTTGTTTCATAGATGGCATGGTTTTGGTTTAGGCTCTGCCATTTTAAAGCAATGGGAAATGATGTCAATGGAAAAAGCACTGGGGGGATTTTCGTACGAGCCACTAACTACAGGGTGAGACTCATCTAGCCACACAACATTTGGAGTCCGGCGAAACCGCGTGAAATGGGCAGCGGATGCGAAGATTGGGAGTGCGCATGGCAGCACGGGTGGCCCATGCTGAAACACGATGTAGAGCCGACCGTCAGGCCGACAGTTTGGTGGTAATCCCACGGTGCTGACCTTAAGGTCAGCGCAACAACACCCGGCGGAGCCCTTAGGCCAGCACCGCGACAGGATCGCGGGCGAAGGCATCAAAGCGCACGGATACGAGTTTGGAGACGCCCGGCTCTTCCATGGTGACGCCGTACATGACTTGCGCGATCTCCATGGTGCGCTTGCTATGCGTGATCAGGATGAACTGCGTGTGGCGGCTCATCTGTTGGATCATGCGAGTGAACCGATCGACGTTCGATTCGTCCAGCGGCGCGTCAACCTCATCGAGTATGCAGAAGGGGCTGGGAGTGTAACGAAAGATGGCGATGAGCAAGGCAAGAGCGGCCATAGCCTTCTCGCCGCCGGAAAGCAGGAGAACATTTTGCAGACGCTTTCCGGGCGGTTGCGCCACCACGTCGATTCCGCTATCGGCGTCATTTTCATCGGCCAGCCGCATTTCCCCAATGCCGCCGCCAAAAAGGACCCGGAACGATTCCGCAAAATAGGCGTTGATGGCTTTGAACGCCTCCAAAAACTGCTGGCGGGAGACCTGGTCGATTTCACGAATGGCCTGCGCAGTGTCTTCAATGGAAGCGAGCAGGTCCTGGCGCTGCGTGTCGAGGAAAGTCAGCCGCTCCTCCGCTTCCTGAAGTTCTTCCAGGGCCATCATGTTAACCGGCCCCAGATTTTCAATGCGCGTCTTCAGTTGCCGCAATTCTTCTTCCGCGACCTGCAGGGCTTCGCCCGCCAGAACCGCTTCGGGGGCCAATTCCGCCAGCAGGGTTGCGGGGTCCGTGTTCAATTCATCCCGGCATTGCTGTGAGTGATGGGCATAATCGGATTCCGCGCGCGCCAGCGCCACCTCCGCCTCGGAGCGCTTTTGGCGCCGGGCATCGAGTTCCGTTCGCGCTGCGTCCACGCGCGGGCCCAAAGTGTCGCGCTCGGACCGGACGATGCGGGATTCCTCCTCCAGGCCGCGCAGCTCCGCTCGCGCCGCTTCCAGTTCGAGTTGCAGTTGTTGCAGGCGAAGTTGATGGGCGTCGCTCTCTTGTGCCAGGCGTTCGCGCTCTTGCTGCCAAGTTTCTGTTTGTTGGGTCAGCCGGGCAATGCGGTGGTGAAAATCCTGCCCCGCCGCTATAAGCCGTGCCGCTTCCACCTCTGCCGCGCGCGTTCTTTCCTCCAGAGCCCGGGCCGCGGATTGGGCGTCAGCGATATCCTGCGCCAGCCGGTCCAAGCCTGCGCGAAGTTCGCGCGCCAGTTGTGTGGCCTGATTAATGGCCGCTTCACGTTCCGCCCGGGCGGCGCCCGCGAGTTCCAGTTCGGCGCGCAGGTAAGCTTGACGTTCTTCCACGCGGACGCGCTCGCGATCGAGCCCCGCGGCCTCCGAGAGGAGCGCATCGAGCTGCCGGCGCGTGCGATCGCAACTCTCGCGCGTCTGGCGAAGCTTCTCGTCGGCGACAACGGCCTTCTTCTCCGCTTCCATTTTGCTGCCGGTCAGACTCTTCAATTGCGCGTCCAGGCGTTTCGCTTGCGCCTCGGCAATGGCCAGAGCCGCCTCGCTGGCCTTGATCTGCGTTTCCAATTCCGCCGTTCGCCGCTCCAGCTCGCGAAAGTCACGCCGTAAAGCCAGCGGCCCGGCACTTGAGCCTTTGCCGCCTGAAACCATGCGATGATGGTACTGCGCACCCTTCGCCGTCAGGAAGTGGCAGTCCGGATAAGCGCTCGCCAGACGTTCAGCGGCGGCGTCATCTTCCACCATGTAGGCATTCGCAAGGGACGGCAGGACAATATCGCCATTCAAACCCAATTTGGTTTCGAAGCGCACCAACTCGCCGACCGCCGCCAGGACCCCGGGCTCAGTGCGAACGGGCGACTCAATGTTGCCGTGTGAGTGTCCACTGGAAGGCAAATGGGTGACGAAAAAGGTGGAGCGTCCCGTCCCTTCGCTTTGCAACAGGGCAATTCCGGACCGCGCCTGCGCATGTTGCTCCACCACTACGCACTCCAGTTCCTGCTTCAGGAATTCCTCCACCACTTCCTCATAACCCGGCGAGACTTCCACAAAATCGGCCAGCAGCCCCATGGGGTGGAACGGGTGTCCATTCATCGGGATCTCGCCGGAAAGCAGGCGCCGCACGCTGTCTGTACTGTAGGCGTGGCGCGCCAGGGACTGCTCCAGCGCTTCCTTGCGGGCGAGACTGCCGGAATACTCACGGCGCAGGGTTTCAACTTGCGACCGCAGGGTGATCTCCTCGCTTCGCGCTTGATCCAAATCGCGGCTGGTTTGGGAAACGGATTCCGCCAACTCTGCGAGCGTGCTGGCGTCGCGCTGATGGTCCGAGAGGTAAGCCTCCAACTCCCCGGCCAGGCGGAAATGCTCAGCCTCAATGCGGGATTTCTCCGCATCGGTGCGAGCCGCCTGGCGCTCGATCGCCAGGCCTGCCTCTTCCGCTTGCACAAGCTGGTTGCGCAACTCCGCCGCATGGCTGACGACCCCCATGAGGGATTGGCGGCAAGATTCCACGTCCTGTTCGGCGGCGCCGAGCTGAAAGCTCAGATCCTCCTGGCGCATAACCACTTGGGCCAGCGTATCTTTCGCCGCGGCACATTCCTGCTGCAATATCTCCACTTGTTCGGCGCGTTCGGCCGCCTGCTGCTCGAGCGTGGCAAGCTGCGCCTGGAGCTCGGAGCTTTCGCGCGCGGCTTCCTCCGTGCGCGCTTCCAGGTTTCCCTTCTGCTGCTTCACCTGCTCGAGGCGTGAAAGCAGGCGTTCGCGCTCAAGGTCACCCTGGGATAAACGCTCGCGGCATAGGGTGAGGTGATCTTCCAGTTCTCCATGCCGCTGCGTGGCGCTTTTCTGCTCGTGCTCCAACCCTTCCAATTCCTGCGCCGCCGCCACGCAGGATTCCTGCACCTGGGCCAGTTCCGCGTGCAGCCGCTGGAACTCAACCTCCAGCGCCTTCAGTCGGGATACCAGGACGGTCTTCAGTCGCCCGCGCAACTCCTCATGAAGCTCACGGTAGCGCCGCGCCTTCGACGCCTGGCGCTTCAACGAGTTCACTTGCTTCGTGACTTCTTCCAGGATATCAGCGATGCGCGACAGGTTCTGGCGCGACGATTCCAGCTTGGCCTCCGCCAGGCGCTTGCGGGTTTTGAATTTGGAAACGCCGGCGGCTTCTTCCAGAATCAGGCGCCGGTCAGACGGTTTCGAGCTGAGGATCTGGCCGATGCGGCCTTGCTCGATAATGGCATAAGACTCCGGGCCCAGCCCGGTCCCCATGAAAAGATCCTGAATATCACGTAAGCGGCAGACGTCGCCATTGATCAGATACTCGCTTTCTCCCGAGCGGAAAAGCCGGCGCGTCACGGTGATTTCGCCGGAACGATGGTGAAATTTACTCGGCTTGGCGCCTGTGCCGTTGCCGTTTCCATTCCCGTTGCCGTTCCCATGACCGTTGCCGTTTCCGGGTGTGCCGGGTTCGAAACCTGCGGGTTCCTCCGCAGCGAGCGCACTTTCCGGGGTGGACTCAGCATCTTCCGCTACCCCCGCCTCGTTGTATTCCGGGTTCACCAGGGTCATGCTGACTTCCGCCATTCCCGTGGGGGGACGGGTGCCGGTGCCATTGAAGATTACGTCCGCCATGCGCTCGCCGCGCAGCAGGCGCGCGCTCTGTTCGCCCAGCACCCACGTGATGGCATCGGATAGATTCGATTTTCCGCAACCGTTCGGTCCTACGACAGCGGCAACTCCATCGGCAAATTCCAACCGCGACCGGTCGGCGAAGGATTTGAACCCCAGCAGTTCGAGTTTTTTCAGCTTGTACAAATTACACCCTCATCCATTTTGGATTTCGGATTTGCGATTTTGGATCGATGAGAGCATCGTCACGCAGTGCATTGAGTCCAAAATCCCCCCACCCTCACCTTGGCGCACAAACTAAGGCCGGCGCGGCGCCCCCCTGACGAGTACGATGCATATTTACACATCGGGTGATGCTTGTAAAGGGAAAACCACAATATTTCGGGGTTACGATGGGGTTTACCCCTATATCTGGTAGGGATTAACTGTCCGTGTTTTTCACCAAATAGGTATCCATCCATTCCAGGATGAGCTTGCGCATCTGGGGAAGCTCCTGGTGCGGGCAATCAAACAGTTCAATGTGGCAGTCTTCGGGTTTTCCATACTTTTGGTAGAGGGGCAACAGGTAATCGCGGATCTGCTCGACTCCCGCGGGAGGGGTCAACTCGTCCAGACGGCCGTTTACGCTCAGGTGGGCGCGCGGCACAATGAGCTCATTGATTTGCGCCGTCTGGAAATGCTTGAGCAAGGAAGGCACGAAATAGTACAAGCCGTGCCCGCTTAAGTTATGGATCTTGATGAGTTCTTCGAAGTCGGTGAGGCAGCAAACGTCCATGCAGGCGCGCACTCGTGGGTCGAGCGCCGCCAGCCACCACGCCTTGGTTGATCCCATGGACATTCCGAGCGCGCCTAACCGGTGGGCATCGATCTCCGGCCGGCTGGCCAGATAATCCAGGGCGCGGAATTCGTCGAACATCATCATTCCCCAGAGAACCTGCCCATTCCACAGCATGTACTTAAAGGTATCGTCTTCGCCTTGGCGGCCGATCTCATCGTGCTTACGCTCGCCGAAACACCAACAGTCGATGGCCAGGGTTACCAATCCCTTTTCCGCGCAGACCGGCGCATAGGCTGGTTGCTCATCAACCCCGTTCAGGAGTTGTTCCTTGCCCAGGTCATACATGCCGCCATGCCAGTGGATGTAAAGCAAGCCGGGGGCGCGTGCGGCGCGTTGGTCGGGGATCAGCAGCAGCGCGGGAACCGGTTCAACTCCGTTCAGGTCGAGAACCAGCCGCTCCAGGGTGTAGCCGTCGTGTTTTTCCGTCGCCAGGACGGTGGCGGGGCCGGGCTTGTGGCCCCAAGGCAATTCTCCCAGCAAGCTCCAGAGCTCCTTTCGTCGCCCCGCTTGAAAAGCGGCGAATTCCGCGGGAGTCATCTCGATCTGTGACATGCCTGACATGGGCTGTGTTCCTCCCAAGGCTAATAGGGCGGCGGATTGTTTCAGAAATTCTCTACGATCGGACGCTGGCATTGATGACCTCATACCGCACAGAGCGCAATTTCTGTTCATGGCTTCCATTGCGCGAACTGGGGGTGATTCTTGAAGATCCAGGTTTCGACGAGCGCGTAGAATTCTGTCACTTTCGTCACTATCTCCTTGGCCTCTGTTTCCGTTGCAACGTGCGATTGCGTGTAGTCGATCTGGTTGCGCTTTCGCCGGCAAGTCTCGAAGTAATCCGTGAGGCTTTCGGCCGACTTTCCGAGCGCGAGGGCTGCACTCTCAAGAGAAACCTTGTGGTGCCCAATCCTGGCAGTAATTCGATAGCCAGCGCATGCGATTGCCATGTTCGCTGCTTGGAGTGCCGCGTTGTAGGCGGTAGCGAACCGACGATCCGCAGATAGTCGCGCCACAGCGGCGTCTGCCAAGTCGCGTGCAATCAGTTCCCGCATGTTGTCCAACTCCTGTTTCGAGGTGGTGTGCTTTTGGGCGTCTTTATTTGCTAATAATTTCGTCCAGCTCACGTTCCGTTCCTTTGACAAATCGCTTTGGCCGCTTCAAAACTGCGGCCAAAAAATGGTCGTTCTTCTCAACCTTGCCCCGGAATTCATCAAGCGAATATATTGTGGCGTTCATGTCGCGGCTAAAAGCCCGCTCAGCCTTACGAAGCGCCGGGGTCAATTCCGACAGGCCAACTTGGCCGATGACCATCAAGTCGATGTCACTCGTGGCGTGCTCCTCGGCCCGAGCAACGGACCCGTAGATGAATGCGCAGAGAATTTTCCGCCCAAAAGGCGCCAGGATGGTCCGAACGACCGGAATGATCCCGGCAGTTTTTTCAACGATTCCCCGCAATTCGCGGTAGATGGGGGAGCGCTTCTGAGCCCTGAAATAAACACGCGTTCCTTCCCGTCTCTGCTCCAAGATGCCTGCGTTAACGAGCGCTGAGAGCTCCCTCTGTAGGCTGGAAGGCGTGGTGCCAAGAAACTCAGCGAGCTCAGAGAGAAACCACCACTTCTCCGGCCGGGAAAGGGTCGCGGCAAGAATCCCCTGCCGGGTCTTCGGAAAAAGCGCCTCCAAGGTCGCGTTTTTACGCATATTGCGTAAATTGTTACGCATATCGCGTAAATATGCAAGGGGGTCGATTCCCTCTTGATGTTCAATAGAGAATCTACCCGCTATACTGCCTTAGCCTTTGCGGGCTTCCAGCGCAGCACCGGCTTGCGCGCCGCGCCGACTTCGTCAAGGCGAGTAACGCGCGTGGTGTAAGGCGCCTTCAGAACGAATTGCGGGTCTTGCTCCACCTCGTCCGCGATCGCCTGCAGGGCGTCGATGAAGGCGTCCAACTCCTCTTTGCTGGCGCTCTCCGTGGGCTCAATCATCAGCGCGCCCGGCACGATCAGAGGGAACGCTGTGGTATACGGGTGGAATCCGTAGTCGATCAGGCGCTTGGCGATGTCCATGGTGTGGACGCCTTTTTCCGCCTGGCGCCGGTCGGAGAAGACGCACTCGTGCATGCAGGGCTGGTCGTAGGGGAGATCATAGGATTCGCGCAACCCGCTGCGCACATAGTTTGCGTTCAAGACCGCGTCCTCAGTGGTCTGCCGCAGTCCCTCCGGCCCGTTCGCCAGCATGTAGGCGAGGGCGCGAACCGCCATCCCGAAATTTCCCAGAAAGGCACGCACACGCCCGATGCTCCGGGGGCGGTCATAATCGAGGTGGAATTCCCCCTCCGGTGATTTTCCCACAACGGGAGCCGGAAAATACGGCTCCAGGATTTTCTTTACGGCCACGGGACCCGAACCTGGCCCGCCGCCCCCGTGAGGGGTGGAAAAGGTCTTGTGCAGGTTCAGATGCATCACGTCAACGCCTAAATCTCCGGGCCGCACCACTCCCACGAGCGCATTCATGTTGGCGCCGTCCATGTAAACAAGGCCGCCTCGGGCGTGGACAATATTCGTAATCCTGCCGATTTCCGTTTCGAAAATCCCCAGGGTATTGGGATTGGTCAGCATCAATCCCGCCACGTCGGCATCCATGGCGCGCGCGAGGTCAAAAATATCGATACAACCCTGCTCATTCGACTTGAGGTGGCGCACCTCATAGCCGGAAATGGCCACGCTGGCCGGGTTCGTGCCGTGCGCGGAGTCAGGAATCAGGACGTACTTGCGGGAACCTCCGTGCTCGGCAAGGAAGGCGCGCATCATCAGGATGCCGGTCAACTCACCCTGCGCGCCCGCAGCGGGCTGAAGGGAGACAGCGTCCATGCCGGTAATTTCCTGGAGGCAGCAAGCGGTTTCGTGCAGAATCCGCAAGCAACCTTGAGCGAGCGCCACGGGTGTGAGGGGATGCTCCGTCGCCAAGCCCTCCAAGCGCGCGACCACTTCATTGATGCGCGCGTTGTACTTCATCGTGCAGGAACCGAGCGGATAGAGTCCTGTGTCCACGCCGTAGTTCCAGGTGGAAAGCCGCGTGAAGTGGCGGATGACTTCCAATTCTGAAACTTCCGGGAAGCCCTCAATTTCCGCGCGCGCCAAGTCCGCACCAAGCAGTTCGGCGGGGGAGACGGCGGGAACGTCCAGGGGCGCCAGTTCGGCGCCAACTTTACCCGGTGAAGTTCGCTCGAAGATTAGCGCCTCGTTGCGAGTGACGTGGGGTCGTGCTTCGCGAATGCGATTTTCCATGGGCATAAGTTCTTGTTAGTCGGAATTTTTCACCGCAGAGGCGCTGAGGCGCAGGGAAAGGATCTTTTTTTCAAACCTCAGCGCCTCCGCGCCTCTGCGGTGAAAGGCTCCTCTGGGGATCCATTCACAGCTTCGCAAGCTGGGGGCTGGAGGAAAACTGGCCGCACACTTTCACCAAGCGGTCAATGGCAGCCCGGCTCACCAATTCCGTGAAACATAGCAAAAGATGGTTCGCGAGCTCCGGATAGAATTCTCCCAAGTGCAGGCCGCCCACGATCTTTTCGCGCCGCAAGTCTTCCAGCAGGCACTCGGCGTCACCGGGAACCTTCACCACGAACTCGTTGAAAGACGGGCCGGTGAAGGGCGTGACAATGCCGGGAATTTCCCGCAGCCGCCCGGCGGCATAGTGAGCCTTGGCCAGGTTCTGCTCGGCGAGCAGACGCAGTCCTGCCTTCCCCAGGAGGCAGAGGTAAATGGTTGCTGCGAGCGCGTACAGCGATTGATTCGTACAAATATTGGAAGTAGCTTTCTCGCGCCGGATGTGCTGCTCGCGCGTGGCGAGAGTCAGCACGAAACCACGCCGGCCCTCAGTGTCAACGGTCTGGCCCACCAGGCGGCCCGGCATCTGCCGAACGAACTTTTCCCGCGTGGTCAGGAAGCCTACGTAAGGACCGCCAAAGCCCACCGGGACCCCGAACGATTGCGCCTCGCCACACACAATATCGGCCTCGCTCGGGGGCTTGACGACGGCCAGAGAGAGCGGCTCCGTAACCGTGACGATCAGGAGAGCCCCCTGACGGTGGGCGATGGCGGCAATCTCCGGGACACGCTCCAAGGCGCCGAAGAAATTCGGTGACTGGATCACCACGGCGGCGGTCTGGTTGTCCATCGTGGATTCAAGTTGGGCGGTGTCAATTCGGCCCGAGGCCGCGTAGGGGAGTTCCACCAGTTCCACGTCCTGGTTCCGCACGTAAGTCTGAAGAATCTGGCGATATTGCGGATGCAGCGTACGCGCCAGCACCACACGCCGACGCCGGGTGAGGCGCAAAGCCATCAGCGCGGCTTCGGTGGTGGCGGTGGAGCCGTCGTAGAGCGAGGCGTTGCTGACCTCCTGCCCGGTAAGCTGCGTCATCATGGTTTGAAACTCGAACATGGCCTGCAGGGTTCCCTGCGCAATTTCCGCCTGGTAGGGGGTGTAGGCGGTAAAAAACTCACCGCGAGAGAGCAGGGCGTCAACCACTACGGGGCGATAGTGCGAATAGGCTCCCGCGCCCAGCAGCGAAACATACTCGCGGCTGCTCTCGGCCGCCGCCCGCTGGAAGAACTCCAGGATTTCACCCTCGGAGAGCGGCCCGGGAAGGTTCAGTTTTCCCTTGAACCTCAAGTCCGCGGGGATCTGCGCGAAGAGTTCATCGACGTGAGCGTGGCCGGTGGCCCGGAGCATGGCTTGCCGGTCGGCGGGGGAGTTCGGCAAGTAGCGCATCAATGGGCCTTTTCCTGCGTGATGTAGGACTCGTATTCATCCGCCGTCATCAGCTTGTCAATCTCGCTGCGGTCGGCAAGCTGCACGCGGATCAGCCAAGCCTCGCCGTGGGGATCAGTGTTGACCATCTCCGGGTTGTTCTGGAGCTTGCTGTTGACGGAGGTCACCTCGCCGTTCACCGGTGAGTAAATTTCGGAAACGGCTTTGACGGACTCAATCGTCCCAAAAGATTCCGCTGCCGTCACGTGATCGCCCCGCTTGGGGAGCTCCACGAAAACGACATCGCCCAATTCCTTCTGGGCGTAATCGGTAATGCCGATGGTTCCCACGGACTCGTCCACCCGGATCCACTCGTGGTCTTTGGTGTAAAGGAATTCTGGAGGGTACATGTGGAG
>Ga0182030_10009363_pt1 | contig 20047 bp, 13 predicted proteins | sample 812S3MmetaG_FD_121299 | JGI IMG/M metagenome (GOLD analysis project Ga0182030, IMG submission 121299) | Permafrost microbial communities from Stordalen Mire, Sweden - 812S3M metaG (Illumina Assembly) | ecosystem: Environmental > Terrestrial > Soil > Wetlands > Permafrost | place: Sweden... | reverse complement strand
TCGTAGCTGCATTCCCACTGGCGCGCCGCGGCGCCCTTCAGCCGCAGCTTGATCCCCAGCAAGGGCAGCGCCATGCCGCGGCTGCCGCAGAATTTGCCGCCCTCGACCCAGGGGGAAAGCCAGCCGCGGCCAAGCACGCCCTGGTATTCGATGTCCTCGGCGGCCAGTCCCTCGCGGGGCTTGACCGCGAAACCCTCGATCCAGGCGCCGCTGCCGCGTGTGCCGATCCAGTCGCCCAGCAATCCGGCGACATCGCCGGTGCGCTGGACATGCGCGACGATTTCCGGATCGCCCTGGATTGCCGCGGCGGCGGCGGGGGCGCCGGCCGGAGCGGCTGGTTGGGCCGCGGCGGGCGCGGCGGCAGCGCCACTCAGCCGCAACACTTGAAGGCGGGGCGCCGTTTCGGGGCCCTGGCGCGGGGACTGGTAGATGGTGACCAGCACCTGGGCGGGACCTTCGGAAACCCGTACCAGGGCGGCGGAGCCGTTCAGCCAGCCGTCCTCGCGGAACGTGCTGATGTTGATGGCATCGGGCCGGCCGGAGGCGCCCGGCGGCAAGGTGATGCGCACACCCGGCAAGCCGGTGTTCGCGTCGGGGGGCGGACTGCCAGGAGCCTGGAAGACGCAGAACAGCCCGCTATCCAGTGTCATCAGGTGCCCGGACACACGCAACTCCGACACCCTGCTCTGGCCATCGTCGGCGGGCGGGGCGGGTCTGGCTTCCGGCTTGGGGAGCACTGCGGGTGCGGGTTCAGGCATGCGCTCGGCCTGCTGTCGCGGCGGTCTTGCCATGGATGCTTACTCGTTTCTTGGATGGATGAGGGCGAAGGGCGTCGTCCACAGTTCGGCTGCCTTCATGGCCTGTCAGACCTACGGCTGCAACAAGGGCGTTGTTGATTCCACGCGGCGGCAACCCCAGCGGCAACAGAAAGCCACGCCCGGTGCGGCGAATTCGTTCGGCCGGCGCGCCGAAATCGAACGCCGCTACGGACAGGCCGGCGCGCCAAAGCTCGGTCAGCCCGAAATTCCATGTTTCCGGCCAGACCGAGGGCAGCAACGCCAGGCTGGCGTCCTGTGCCTGGATCAGCGTCACCGCTTCCTCCGCTTCGAAGCGGCCGGTGATGAAAACCCGGCCGGTGGCCAGCAGTCGTGCATCGTCGATGGTATGGCCGACGACGACGAACGTCAGCGGCAGGTTGCGTTCGGCAGCATCCCGCGCGCAGGCCAGCAGCACGTCGTAGCCCTTATGCACGCCAATGGCCCCCAGGATACAGACCCGGCACAGGCCGGCCCGTGGCTGCGACGGCGGCAGATCGGGGAGTGCGGCATCGTCCTCAAGCGGGACGATTTCCGGCCGCAGCGAGGGAAAGTGGCGGCGCATGCGCTCGGCGGCGTCGGCGGAGGGTGTGACGACCCGGCGCGCGCCGGCGAGGAACCGCGCAGAGCGGTCGCGCATCGCCTGGACGCTGATCCGCTCCGGCATCACCCGGCCGGCATCGGCGACGCAGGCTTCGCAGCGGACCACGGCGGGCTCGCCGCAGTACCGGCGGTCCACGCCGACCAGCGACACCTGCGGACAGAACCAGGGATAGTCATGGATGTGCACGTCGTACGGCACCCCAAGGCGGGTTATCAGATCGTAAATCGCCGGCGGATGACGCAGCGTGTGGTGCACCTCGACGGAGCGCGGGTTGGTCGCGCGCAACAGCCGCAACAGGTCGGGCAGTTCCTGCGGCAGGGCGTAGCGCAGGTTGGGAAAGCCGGCTGCCGCGCCGTCGATCACCACCGCCGACGGCTCGTCCTGGGCTGCGGCCGGTCTGTCGTGCGCCGCAGTCACTCCGTAAGGCGCCGCGGTTAGTCTGTCGTGCGCCACGGGCGCTCCGTCATGCGTGGCGGTTAGTCCGTCATGCGCCGCGAAAGGTCGGCTCTGCACCGCAAAAGGTTCGCCCGGCGCGGGGGCCGGCCCGTCTTGCGCCGGAGCCGGGCGCAGCACCACCGGTCGCAGGCCGGCCGCCCGGTGTGCCGCGGCGGCAACCATGACCTGACGCTCGACGCCGCCGCCGTCGTCATGGGTCACCAGGATGACCGATGCGGTGCGCCCCCGGCCGGCGGCCCGCCAGCGCGCCAGGTCGAACCGGCGGCGCGCCTCAGCCAGCGGGTCCGCGGCGGCGAACGCGGCGATCAGCCGGTCGTATCCGGGGTGCAATCGGTTCAGCAGTTTGTCGTTGCGCATCTGCAGGTGATGGCCGGCCTGGCCGAACGACGCGCCGCCGAGATGTGCCACAAAGACGCCCGGCACGGCGACGTGGCGCCAGCCAAGATGCCGGGCTCGCAGGCAGAAATCATTCTCCTCGCCGTAGCCCTGGGCGAAGATCTCGGCACGCAGCGGACCCACCGAGTCGATGCAGTCGCGCCGCAGGTAAAGGCAGAAGCCGACGCCGACCGGGATATCGACCACCTCGCCCGGATTGGCGCGGCGGGCGATGGCATCGAGCCGGGCCGTGGCAGCGCGATCCGGAACCGGATTGCTGCCGGGCGGCCCGGGGTAGCTCAGGATGGTGGCCTCGTTCGACAGCGGCGAGGCGGTGCCGATTGCCGCCGCCGCATAGGCCGCATCGCGCAGACGTTCCAGCCAGCCGAGCGGCACCAGCGTGTCGCTGTTGAGCAAGACGACGTCGCGCCCGGCGGCCGCGGCGATGCCGTCATTGGCGCTGACAGGGAACCCGCGGTTGCGCGTGTGGCGGACCAGACGGATGCGGCCGTCAGCGGCCAATGCGTCGAGTGCGCGGCAGAGCGCCGGCTCGGGCGATGCGTCATCGACGGCGATGACACCATGCGGTGGGCGCACCGTGGCCAACACGCTGTCGAAGCAGGCCAGCACCGTCGCTGTTCGGCCATAGACCGGGATGACCACGTCCACGTTCCGGCGCCGGCGCGAGACGGTGGGTGGCGCGACGGGCGCGGTGATGTCGGCTGGGAGCGCCGGCGGCGGGAAGGCGATTCGCGCGGGCCGGCGGGACAAACCGATGCGAGATGGCGGCTGGGACAAACCAATGCGCGCGGGCGGGTGGGACAAACCGATGGACGGCGACGCGTCGGACAATCCGGTGTGCGACGGTGGGCAGGACAGATACTGCGCCAGCGCCGCCGCGGCCGCCGTCGCAGCGGCCTGCCCGGCATCCGGGTCGAGCGGACTGCCCAGCACGTCGTTGCCGTCACGCCCCAGCACGTGCAACGGCCGGCGGAGCCCGGCCAGGGCTGCGGCGGCGACGGCAAAGCCGCGCGGGCGTGCCAGCGAGACAGCGTGCTGGACCGAAGCCGACAGGTCCGTGGCGGTGATCCGCAGCGCGTCACTGCCGACACTGCCGCGGATCAGCAGGACCGGATCGGTGTCCGGATCGCCGGGGTGCCAGGCCCATCCGCGGAGGCCGCCGTCTTGCGCCTCGACGAAACCGGAGACCCGGCGGATCGCGGCGAGCCGGATCGGGCTTCCGAGCAAGTGGTGGCCGCCCATGGTGACCGAGAGTTCCGCAGCGCTGGTCCAGGCGCGTGGCAGGCGAGGTCCGGCGCATCGCTTGCCATCCAGCCGGATCTCGGCCTCGCCCGGCATTGCCGGTCGGATGACGAGCCGGCCGTCGGCGATCATGCCGCACCAACCGATGGCGGCGGCGCTGCGGACGATGGTGTCGGCAAGCGATGCCGGCCCCGTCATCAATGCAGGCTCCGGCACATGCCGCGCCAGCGCCTCGGCCAGGGCGCCGGCCGCGCCGGCGGCGTTGCCTTGCTCCAGCCGCGCCGCGGCCAGGCCGAGCCAGGCCGAGCGCACATCCTCGGCCTCGGCAACCGTCCGGAACAGCGCTTCGGCGCGCGCATTGTCGCGGCGCAGGCACGCGGTGGCGAGCGTCAGCGTGAGGGTGCCGTCATGCGGTGCCAGGCGGTGGGCGCGATCCAGCCAGCTTATCGCGGCGGCGCCGTCGCCCGCCATGAGCGCCTGCTGGCCGCTCTCCAGCGCCTGGCGTGCGAGTCCGATGCTGTCGTCGGGGGCAGCCTGGTCCCGAGGGCGCATGGTTTGCAGGGGCATCGCTGGTCAGGGCAAGGCGAAGCGGAGTCGTGTGGGTCCCACCAGTCTTTCGCGCATCAGCGGCCGACGGCCTGCGGCTCAGGAGCTGTTGTGGCGGGTGGCGGCAAGCCGGCCAGGTCGCCGCGGGCTTCCTGGAGGCCTTGGCCGACGGCACGTTCCAGCCAGTGGCGCGCGCGCTCGATGTTGCGTTCGCCGGCCAGGCCGCGCGTGAGATAGCGGCCGTACATCATTTGGGCATAGGCGTGGCCACGCTCCGCGGCGGCGCGGAAGCAGCGTTGCGCCTCCACCCGGTCGGTCGGCACTTCGTGGCCGCCGCCCTTCATCGCACCGACGGCGAACATCGCGCCGACATGACCGCGCGCGGCCGCCTTCTCGAACAAAGCGAGGGCGCCGGCATGGTCCTTGGTGCCGCCACGGCCGTTCAGCAGCATTTCCGCCAGCATGACCTCGGCTTCCGGCATGCCGACATCGGCGGCGCGCTGGATCCAGGCACGGCCGGCGACCGGATCGGCATCGACCCCGCGGCCATCAACCAGCATCCGGCCGTACCAGTATTGCGCGTTCACCACGCCGTCGGCAGCGCGGCGCAGCCATTCCGCGGCCTTGCGGTCATCGCGCTCGACGCCGACGCCTTCGGCCAGGCAGACGCCGAAATTGAATGCGGCGACAAGGTCGCCCGACACGGCTGCATGCTCGAACCATTCGCGGGTGCGCAGCGAGTCTTCCTCGCCGCCGAGGCCGCGCAGCAGCATGTTGGCGAAATCGACCTGGGCATTCTTGTCGCCCGCAAGGGCCGCGACGCGGAACCACTTCGCCGCCTCTTCCTGGTCGCGCCCGACGCCGGCACCGGTGAGATGCAGCATGCCGAGCGCCCGGGCGGCGCCCCGGTGGTTGGTTTCGGCCGCACGGCGAAACCAGATGGCGGCTTCGGCAAAGTTTGGCGGCAGCTTGCCGCCCTTCGCGTAGAGGTCGCCGATGACGGCCGCGGCCTCAGGATCGCCGGCCAGCGCGGCGCGGCGCAGCCACGACTCGCCTTCCGTCGGGTTGCTGGGGACCCCGCGGCCTTCCAGCAACGCCACGCCCCATCGCGCCTGGCCCTCGCGGTGGCCTTTTTCGGCCGACTGTCGATAGAACTGGGCAGCGGCGACCGGATCGGCGGGCACGTTGACCCCGCGTTCGGTGATCATCCCGAGCAAATAGAGCGCGGTTGGCAGGCTGGCCTCGGCGGCCCGCCGCAAATGCTCGGTGATTTTGGCCTGGGTTTCCGGGGTGGTGCCGCCGCGCGCGAGCGACAGCGCGTAGCCGAGATGCCCCTGGGGGCAGCCGGCGGCGGCCGATTTCTCATACCAGCGCAGCGCTTCGTCGAGGTTGCGCTGGCTCTCCGGCCCCGAGGTCAGGATGTAGCCCAGCAAGGCTTGGCCGTCGGCCGACCCGCCGTCGGCGGCGCGGCGGGCCCATTTCTCGGCAGCGGCGAAATCGGGCTGCACCGCGGTATTGGCATTGAACAGGCTGGTTGCAGCAGCGCTTGACAGGGTGCTCGCGTCCGACGCCATGCCATGGATGTACAGCGTCGCGAGCAATGCCTGGGCTTCGATATAGCCCTGGTCCCCGGCGCGCTGGAGCCAGCGCGCGCCCTGGGCACGGCTGGCCGGCACGCCGACGCCTTCGAGGTAGCAGCGGCCGACGCGGAACTCGGCCTCGGCGATGCCAGCCGTTGCCGCCCGCACCAGCAGCGGGAAGGCCCGCTTCATCTGGCCTTGTTCCGCCAGCTTCACGCCGCGGCGCAGCGCTCTGCGGCGCGGCGAAACCATTCCGACAAGGCGATCGACGATGGACACCGTGTCAGGTCCGGACCCGGCGCGGCAGGCAGGCGCCGGACAGCATCATGGTTCGCGCATACCCTGCGCCGTGACCGGCAAAATGCGCTCCAGCAGATATTGCAGCACCGTCCGCTTGCCCACCTTGATGTCGGCGGTGACCGGCATGCCGGGCATCAGGCTGAAGCCGGACGGGACGTCGTGCAGCGCCACCCTGTCGATCGCAACGCGCGCCCGGTAATAAGGATCGGTGCTCTGCAGCGGCGCCGGCAATGCGCCGGTCGGATCGCGCTGGTCATCCTGGGCATTGAAGCTGTTCGCACTGATGATGCGCACCGTGCCGTAGGCCATGCCGTACTGGGTGAACGGGAAGGTGTCGAACTTCAGCGCCACCGGATCGCCGACATGCACGTAGCCATCGTCGGAGCCCATGATGTTGGCTTCAACCTCGAGCGGCGCGTCGGATGGCACCAGGGTGATGAATTCCTGACCCGATTGCAGCACGGAACCAACCGACACCTTGGCGATCGTTAGCACCGTGGCATCGCGAGCGGCGCGCAGCTCGACGAGCTGACGACGGAGTTGGTCTTTTTCGAGCGACTGGCGGGCGGTGGTCAACGTGCTCACCGCGTCGGCCAGCTTGTCGGCAAGATCCGCATGCCACTGCTGGATGAAGCTGTCACGCTCGGCGAGTACCGAGCCGAGGTCTTTCTGTGCGCCGGCGGCCTGTTCCTGCGCGTAGGCCAGCAGGCGCGACATCTCGGCCCGGTTGTCCGCCGCTGCCAAGGTGTTCAACCGGCTGCCGACCTGGAGCTTCTCCAATTCGCGGCGCATTTGCTCGACGTTCTGCGCCACCGCGAGCCGGTCGCGGTAGCCCGCTGCATCCGAATTGGCGCGGGCAATGGTCTGGATGAGGCTGTCGGCCTTCTGCTTGTAATCTTCCAGCGTGTAGTCGTACTGCGACTTGCGCTGGGCGTAGATTGCCGCCTGCAACGACAGGTTGGGATCGAGCCCGGTATAGACGAAGGGCTTGTCCTGGACTTCGGCCTGCATGCGTTCGACCTGAGCCTGGTAGTTGGCGACCTGGCCTGCGTCGGCGCCGAGATCGGCGGCGGTGAAGGTCGGATCCAGCCGGGCGAGCACCTGGCCTGCGTGGACTGACTCGCCTGCACGCACGTCGATCGAGCGAACGATTGACGTTTCCATCGGCTGCACCACCAAGGTCGGATCGCGGGAGACCACGATGGCCTGCGCGGTGACGACCTGGTCAACCTTGATGATGGCCATCGCGGCGACGCAGGCGACGAACATGCTGGTGACCAGCCAAGCCGTGTGCTGGGCCTTGCGCGGCACCGGATAGTTGATGATCGCGGTTGACGGCGACTGGAACTCCAGAATCGCCGGCAGCGTCGGGTCGCGTCGCTCGGCGACGACCAGCGCGCGATCAGTCGCCTTGGACGAGGGTCGGGGCAATAGCGGCATGACGGGGACCTTGGCTATCCATGAAACGGGTCTGTTGCGCCCAGAGCTGGCGGTATACGAGGCAGCGCTCGAGCAGGGTCTGGTGTGGCGCGACGTCCATCACCTTGCCCTTTTCGAGCACCATGATCTGGTCGCATTCGGTAAGCGAGGAGAGGCGATGGGAGACGATGACCATCGTCCGGCCACGCGCGATGCGCAGCAGGTTGGCGTTGACCAGCGCCTCACTTTCCGGGTCGAGCGCGCTGGTGGCCTCGTCCAGGATGAGAATACGGGGATCGGTGATCAGCGCGCGCGCAATTGCGAGACGCTGGCGCTGGCCACCCGACAGGTTGGGCGAGCCCTCCTCGATATAGGTTTCGTAGCCGTTCGGCATGCGCTCGATGAACTCCTCCGCGCCAGCCAGCCTGGCCGCGCGGACGGCGTCGTCGAGCGTGAGTCCCGGCCGGCCGGCCAGAATGTTATCGCGGATGGAGCCGCGGAAGAGGAAGTTGTCTTGCAACACCACGCCGAAACTTGAACGCAGATGGCGGAGGTTGATCTCGCGCAGGTCGGCGCTGTCGATCTTCACGTAGCCCGTGTAGTCGCGGTTGATGCCTTGCAGCAGGCGCGTGACGGTCGATTTGCCGGAACCCGAGCGGCCGACCAGCCCGAGCATGGTGCCGGGCGGGATCGAGAAGCTGACGCGATCAAGGGCAGGCGTCTTGGTGCCGGCATAGGTGAACGTGACGTCGTCGAACGTGATTCCGCCGGCAAATTTCGGCCGCAGACCGCCGGACGCGGCGTCAACCTCGAGCGGGCGGTTGAGCACGGAGGCGGCCTGGCCGATCGCCGCGCCGATTTCCTCGTAGTCCTCGATCAGGCGGGCCAATCCGACCAGCGGCTGCCCGACGCGGTTAGACAGCATCATGAAGGCGAACAGGGTGCCGACCATGTATCCCTGCTGGTCCTGCATCGCGAGGTAGGCGCCGAGCATGATGACGCCCATCCACATGAACCGTTCGATCGGTGTCACCAGGGTCTGCGGCCAGTTGGACAGCCTGCCGAAGGCGATGCGCCACTTCCCGGCGTCGGCGACCCGCTCATCCCAGACCGCCTTGCGCTGCGGTTCCAGGGCCAGGGCCTTGACTGTCTTGATGCCGTAGATGGTTTCGGCGAGCGCCGAATGCTTCTGGGTTTCGGCCTCGACCACGCGTTTGAACACCATGCGCAGCGGCCGCAGGTAGGCGACGATGATCATGGTGATGATGCAGGCGCAGGCGACGACGATCCAGGCCAGTGTGGCGTTCAGATAGAACAGGAACGGCACCAGCACACATAGCGTGATTAGGTCGAGGAAGGTCTTCAGCAGCTTGCCGGTGATGAACTCGCGCACCCGGTTGATCTGGGTAATGTTGTACATCGTCTCGCCGGCCGGATGCCGCTCGAAATAGTCGAGCGGCAGGCGAACCAGGCGGTTGAACACGTGCAGGCTGAGCTTGGCGTCGATGCGGACGCCGACGATCAGGATGATCAGCCGGCGCACGTAGCCCAGGATGGTTTCGTAGGCGATGGCGATTGCCAGGATGGTGCTGAGCAGGATGAGGGTGGAGTAGCTGTGGTGGGTCAACACCTTATTGACCACCGTCATGACCAGAAACGGCGGGAAGATGGTCAGCATGCTGAGAGTAAAGGAGGCGATGCCAATGTCGCGGAGCGAGCGGCGTTCCTTGCCGACGAGGTTGACCAGCCAGCGGAAGGAGAACGGGGCGTCGGCTTCGGTCTGGCCGCGCTCGGCGCGCAGCATGACGGCCTCGCCGTTCCAGACTTCGTTGAGGCGGAGTTCGTCCACCGGGACCGGGGCTTCGGCGGCGGGGCCGCGCGGGTCCTTGAGGAAGACGACCTTGTGTTCGAGGTTGACGCCGGTGAGCAAGCCGGCGGTGCCGTCGGTGAACAGCAACACCACCGGACCGGTGTTGTTGAAGTGCATCAGGTGGCGCCAGCGCAGCCGGACGGCGCGCGACCACATACCGGTATTCTGTGCCCAGGTGGACAGCGCGGCGGCTGACGGCTCGGTTTCACCGGCCGGCAGGCGGAATTCGGCCGGGTCCAGTTCGACGCCGTGATAGCGGCCGGCCATGATCATGGCGAGGAGGCGCGGATGGGTGGGGACCTCGCGCGGGCCGCCAACGCCGCCCGGGGCGCCGGTATCGGCACCGCTGCCGCCGGCGCTGGCCTCGGCCGGAGCTGGGGGCGACGACTGTCGGTCCTGCCCGGGTGGGCCGGCGGTCGTTCCGTCAGTTATATCCACGAGCAATCCCTCTCAGAGGCGTTTCAGACAGCGACAAAGTTTGCGCCCCGATCCGTGCCTGTTCTCGCGTGACGCGCCGAATACCACAACGGCCCTCCCTGTCTGGGAGGGACGATCCGGTCGCCGCACTGCTTGGCCACAACTTCTGGTGGCCGTTCTTTCACGATCTTGAGTATGCCCCAGCGGGTGAGGCAATTTCAACTTATTCCTTGATTTCGCAGGCGGACCGGGCCGTGGTGGCGCGGCAGGCGGGGATTTCGGCACGCTGCGGCGATGAGCACACCGGCTGGGCGGCAACCAGTCTGTTGCGCATTTGGTGTATCAGCAGGCCGGTGTTCGAGGGAAAGCGGTATGGTGGCGATCACGGATGACGTCGGGGCCTTCGTCCCTGGCCCGCGGGCCGAGCGTGCTCCGCTGGTCAGCGGACGGTTGTCCGGCCTCACCTTCGCGGTCAAGGACCTGTTCGACCTTGCCGGGGTGGTAACGACGTTCGGCAATCCGGATTGGGCCAGCACCCATCCGCCTGCGGTTGCCTCCGCGCCGGTAGTATTGGCGTTGCTGCTGGCCGGCGGGCGGCTGGCGGGCAAGACCAAGACCCAGGAGCTGGCCTACGGGCTGACCGGGGAGAACGTCTGGCATGGCACCCCGATCAACCCGGCGGCGCCGGACCGCTTTCCGGGCGGCTCGAGTTGCGGTTCGGCCGTTGCGGTGGCAGCGTCGCTGGTGGATTTCGCGCTGGGCTCGGATACCGGTGGGTCGGTGCGCATTCCGGCGAGCTATTGCGGGCTGTTCGGCATCCGGCCGAGCTACGGGGCGGTCAGCATGGCCGGCGCCTGTCCCCTGGCGCCCAGCTTCGACACATGCGGCTGGTTTGCCCGCTCGGCTTCGATGCTGGCCGAGGTTGGCGAGGTGCTGCTGGCCGCGCCGCGCCGGGAGGCCGGCGGGCCGCTGCTGCGTCCCGATGAGGTGTGGGTGAATGCCCAGCCGAGCGTGGCGGAGGCGCTGCGCCCGGCGCTGGAGAAGCTGGAGCAGATCCGCGGACGCGCGATCGGGATGCGCGTCGCGCCGGAGGGGATCGATGGGTTCTTCGACTATTTCCGCACAGTGCAGGCAGAGGAGGCGTGGGCGTCGCTGGGTGGCTGGGTGGAGGCGACGCGGCCTCGGTTCGGCCCGGGCATTGCCGAGCGCTTCGCCGCGGCCAAGGCGACCGACCCTGCAACCGCTGCGCCCGGCCGGGCGTTCCGTAGGGTGTTGCAGGCGCGCATCCGGCCGTTACTGGCCGGCGGGGCGGTGATGGTGTTTCCCACCAGTCCCTGCGTGGCGCCTTTGCTGACCGCCAGCCAGGCCGAGCAAGACGCGGTACGGCAGGCGACCGTGGGGGTGACGGCGATCGCCGGGTTCTGCGGCTTGCCGGAGGTGACGCTGCCCGCGGGCCGGGTGAACGGCGTGCCGGTCGGACTGTCGCTGGTCGCCGGGGAGGGTCACGACCGTGGCCTGCTGGCTCTGGCGTGCGATGCCGCTGCCGTGCTGGGATTGCCGGTCTGAGATGCGAGGCCCGGCCGGCCGATTCGAGAAGGACCCTCCTGCGATGCAGATTCGCCCCGCCACGCCCGCCGATCTCGCGTATATCCAGTCGATCTATGCCCACCATGTGCTGACCGGCACCGGCACGTTCGAGGAGGTGCCGCCGTCGGTGGAGGAAATCACCGAGCGGGTCGAGAAGGTGACCGGGCAGGGCTGGTCCTGGCTGGTGGCGACCGATGCGACGGGGGTGCTGGGCTACGCGTATTACACCCAGTTCCGGGACCGCTCGGCGTATCGCTACTGCGTCGAGGACAGCGTCTATGTGCGCGAGGACGTGCGTGGTCAGGGGGTCGGCAAGGCGCTGGTGGCCCGGCTGATCGAGGACGCCTCGGGGCAGGGGATGCGACAGATGATCGCGGTGATCGGCGATTCGGAAAATGTCGGCTCGATTGGGGTGCATGCCAGCCTGGGGTTCCAGATGGTTGGCACGATGCGGGCGGTGGGGATCAAGTTCGGGCGGTGGCTGGACGTGGTGTCGATGCAGCGTGCGCTGGGGCGCGGCGACGCGGATGTGCCGGCCTGAGCCGGGCCTGGCGTCGCGCATCACGCGGTCGGCGCGCATTGATCGATAGTGCGTCCCGCGTGCACGGACGCCCGGTTGATTGCGGCCCTGCAGGCGCGCGTTACCGGCGGGACGTTGGTGACACGTCTCGATGAGCGGCGGGCCACATGACCGGGCGGGGGAGGATGCCTCGGCGAGCCGGGCGCATCTCTGGCTGATGGCGGCCTACGGTTTCGTGGCGGGGCTGCCGCTGCCGCTGTCCGGGTTCACCTTGCGGCTTTGGTTGTCGGAAGGCGGCGTGTCGCTGGGGGTGATCGGGCTGACGGCGAATATTGGATTGGCATATTCGCTGAAGTTTCTATGGGCGCCGCTGCTGGACCAGGTGCCGCCGCCCGGGCCGCTGCGCCGCTTCGGGCGGCGGCGGGGCTGGCTGCTGGCGATCCAACCCGCCCTGGCGGCCGCGGCCGTACTGCTTGCGCTGTCGAACCCGGGCGCGGTGCCGCTGGCATCGCTGGCAGCTGGGGCGCTGGTCGCGTTCCTGTCGGCGAGCCAGGACATCGTCGTCGATGCCTGGCGGATCGAACTGTTCCCTGCGCGGCTGCAAGGCGCGGCGATGGCGGCGTATGTCTGGGGCTACCGGGTGGCGCTGCTGATCGCGACGACGGGGGTGATCGGCGCCGCCGGGACGGTCGGCTGGCACGCGGCGTTGCTGTGCGTGGCGGCGCTGATTGCGCTGGGCGTGCCGGTGACACTGCTGGCTCCAGAACCCGTGGCCGAGGCGCGGCGGGCGATCGCCGGCTTCGCCGCGCGCCTGCGCCACGCGGTGGTGGAGCCGCTGCTGGCGTTTTTCGCCCGTCCGGGCGCAGGAGAAATCCTGGCCTTCGTTGCGCTGTTCAAGCTGGGCGAGGCGATGGCCGGAATCATGACCGCGCCATTCTATCGGGCGCTGGGATTCAGCCGCGATGCGATCGCCGCGACGGGGCCGTTCTCGCTGGTGGCGACATTGGCCGGAATCACGTTGGGCGGCTGGATGGTGGCGCGCATCGGGGTTGGCCGCGCGCTGCTGTGGACCGGCTGGGCGCAGACGGTCGCCATGGTCATGTATGTGTGGTTGTCGGTGTCCGCCGGCGACCACGGCGTGCTGTACGGCACGGTCGCCACCGAGGCGTTCGCCCAGGGCATGGCCGATGCGGCGTTCATCACCTACCTGTCGGGGCTATGCTCCATGGCGTTCACCGCGACGCACTACGCTCTGCTGTCGTCGCTGGCGGCGCTGACCGTGCACACTCTGGGCGGGTTCTCCGGCGTGCTGGCCGAAGGGTTGGGTTGGACATGGTTCTACACGCTGTGCGCGTTCGCCGCGCTGCCGGCGATGCTGCTGATGCTGCGGCTGCTGCGGCGGTATCCGCCGGCGGAACGGAGGGCCGATAAAGCCGGTTAGAACAGTTTCATCCTGGACGGAATCGTCGCGCCACCTGTCATTGCGAGAAGCGAAGCGACGAAGCAATCCCCTGCCTGACGAGCGGCGGTACGCTCGTCAGGCAGGGGATTGCTTCGTCGCTTCGCTTCTCGCAATGACAAGTACTCGACGATTCCGGGCAAGGTGAAGCCTCTGTAAAACAGTATCACTGCGAAACCGCCGCAGATGCCCCGTCAGCAGCAGCCCGTGAATCAGCAGCAGCCCCTGAAACGGCCCTTGCCGATGGCGTAACGGGCGTCCTGCCGCTCGCGGAAGAACTCCTGATACGTCATGAACGGCTGCCCCGGGTGGTTGGTCTGGCGATGGGTGACGTAGGTTTGGTAGTCCGGCACGCCGACCATCAGCCGCGCCGTCTGCACTACCCTTTCGCACACCAGGCGCACCCGGCCGGGCGGGGCTGCAACCCACCCGGTCACCGTCGCAATCCGTCCCGTCCCGGTCTCAGTCATCGCCTGCTCCTGCCAGCACGCCGGGGCCGACTTCGTGAGTCGTGCTCTTCGGATTCTCCATCGCCTTGCGGCAGTGGATGATGCCGTAGATCACCATGGTGACGACCAGCGCCGCGAACACGCCGGCCAGCGTCGCATCCACCCAGTCGTTGAACACGATCTGCGCCATCTGGTGCATCGTCTTGGCCGGAGCAATGACCGTGCCGGCGGCCATGGCGCTGCCGAACTTCAGTGCGTGGCTGGCAAAGCCCACCGCCGTATCCGGGCTGAACACCTTCTCCAGCCCGGCCGTCACGGTGCAGGCAACCAGCCATACCGTCGGCACGATGGTGACCCAGGCGTAGCGCTCACGCTTCATCTTGAACAGCACGACCGTGCACAGCGTCAGCGCGATCGCTGCCAGCATCTGGTTGGCAGTGCCGAACAACGGCCACAGCGTCCAGATGCCACCCAGCGGGTCGATGACACCCTGGTACAGGATATAGCCCCACAGCAGGCAAGCGAAGGCGGATCCGACGATGTTGTTGGTCCACGACTCGGTTGCCCTGAACGCGGGCACCACGTTGCCGACCAGGTCCTGGATCATGAAGCGGCAAACCCGTGTGCCGGCATCCACCGTGGTGAGGATGAACAGCGCCTCGAACAGGATGGCAAAGTGGTACCAGATGCCCGCCAGCATCTTGCCGCCGAGCAAGCCGGACAGGATGGTGGCCATGCCTACCGCCAGCGTCGGCGCACCGCCGGTGCGCGACATGATGGTGGCCTCACCCACTTCGCGCGCGGTCTGGGTGAGGATGTCGGGCGTTACGGTGAAGCCCCATGAGGTGATCACCTGCGCCGCATGCACGGGGTCGGTGCCGATCAGTCCGGCGCCGCTGTTCATGGCAAAATACACGCCCGGATGGATCACTGTGGCGGCGATCATCGCCATGATGGCGACCAGCGATTCCATCAGCATCCCGCCATAGCCGATGAAACGGATCTGCCCCTCGCTCTCGATCATCTTCGGCGTGGTGCCGGAGGCAATCAGCGAGTGCCAGCCGGACACCGAGCCGCAAGCGATGGTGATGAACAGGAACGGGAACAGGCTGCCGGCCCAGACCGGCCCGCTGCCGTCCACGAAGCGGGTAACCGCGGCCATTTGCAGATCGGGACGCACGATGACGATGGCGACCGCGAGCATCAGGATGGTGCCGACCTTCAGGAAGGTGGACAGGTAGTCGCGCGGTGCCAGCAGCAGCCAGACCGGCAGCACCGAGGCGACGAAGCCGTAGCCGATGATGATCAGCGCCAGCGTGGTGCCGGACAGGTCGAACCACGCCGCCAGTTCCGGCGTCTCGGAGACGGTCTTGCCATAGACCAGCGCCCCCAGCAGCAGCGCGGCGCCGAGCAGCGACATCTCACCGATGCGCGCCGGACGGATGAAGCGGCTGTAGATGCCCATGATCAGCGCGATCGGGATGGTGCAGAACACGGTGAAGGTCCCCCACGGGCTGCCCTTCAATGCGTTCACCACCACCAGCGCCAGCACGGCAAGAATGATGATGCAGATCAGCAGGATGCCAACACCGGCGATGGCGCCGGGGATCGGCCCAAGCTCGGTGCGGACCATGTCGCCGAGCGATTTGCCGTCCCGTCGCGTGGACAGGAACAGCACGGTCATGTCCTGCACCGCACCGGCGAACACCACGCCGGCGAGGATCCACAGTGTGCCGGGCAGGTAGCCCATCTGCGCCGCGAGCACCGGACCAACCAGCGGTCCTGCTCCGGCAATGGCCGCGAAATGGTGGCCGAACAGCACGTAGCGGTTGGTCGGCACGTAATCCAGGCCGTCGTTATGGCGGTAGGCCGGGGTCGGACGCTTCACATCGATGCCGAACACCTTGTTGGCGATGAACAGCGCGTAGAAGCGGTAGGCGATGAAATAGACGCACACCGAGGCGACGACGAGCCAAGCGGCGTTGACCGGCTCCCCACGGGTGAGTGCGACGATGCCGAGCGCAACCGCGCCCAGCACGGCGACGGCTGCCCAGAGCAGTTTGGCCTGGAACGTCATGATGTCTCCCTTCCGCGGTATCATGCGGTGGCGGGAGACGGCATCCTTGGTGGCGGATCGAACGGGCAGGACGACGGGATGTCGCGGCGTTCCCGCACCGCGGAGCGATTTTCGATACGGTATGATGCAGGGCGTTTGCGGCTTGTGCTTTGATGTAGATCAACAGCGGCGCGCGGGAGGGATCAAGGTGCGCCGACTGCGGCCGGCAACGGGCGGTGCGCAGATGCACTGCGCGGTGCTACAATGTCCGAGCCTGATCCGGCCGGTCAGGCCAAACCCCAGCATGGCGGAGGCGTAGGCCGTGGCCGATTACGACACCGACACCGTGCTTTGGAGCGAGCGGCAGGCCGACCTGCTCCGGCGCCTGGCCGCCGGAGAACGGGTGAACAACCAGGTGGATTGGGAAAACGTCGCAGAGGAAATCGACAGCGTGGGCAGGTCCCAGCGGATCGCACTGGCCAGCCACGTGCGCGTGGTGTTGGAGCACCTGATGAAGCTGGAGGCGTCGCCGGCGGCTGAACCACGCCGTGGCTGGCGTGAGACGGTGCGGCGCGCGCGGGCGGGTATCCGGGAGTTGCTCGAGGACAGCCCCAGTCTGCGCCGGACGGTCGGCACCATCATTGCCCGGCAACTTCCAGAGGTGCGGGCGGATGTCAGCGAGATGCTGGCCGATTACGGGGAGACACCACGGGCCGCGGTGGAGGGGTTGAGCTACGACGCCGAGGCGGTGCTGGGCGGCTTCTTCCCGGCGGTGCCGGACGGGCCGGCATAGGGGCTTACGGCAGCGCCGCTGCGCACGAATGAAGCGCAAGGCGGCGCTTCCCCCCCCATCTTTGTCATTGTGAGGAAGAAATATTTCGTCATTGCGTGACGGAAATATTTTGTCATTGCGAGACACCAATATTGTGTCATTGCGAGGCGCAAGGCGCCGAAGCAATCTCCTGCGGGACGAGCGTTCCTCGGTTCGTCCCGCAGGAGATTGCTTCGGCGCCCTGCGCCTCGCAATGACAGGCGGAACTTCAGACTCGCAATGACATGGGGCCCTACGGGCTCGCGCTGTATCGATCATGGGCACTCGCCACCGACCATCGATTCGGTGCGCGCGCGGCTATTGTGGCTCGATCGGCATGCGGGCGATGCCCAGCCAGGCGATCGGAGCGCCGGAATTTTCCGCCGCTTGCTCGGCTGGCAGCGCCGTGTCCCAATCGGCGGCGATGAAGCGGCGGCCGTTCACCGCAGCGGCGGCGTCCGACACCAGCCAGAGCAAGGGCGGCACCATGATCTCGGGTTGCAGCATGCGACTGCGATCACCGGCATGCTCGCCGACCAGGGGGGTGTTGGTGACGCCGCCGGGTACCAGCACGTTGGAGGTGACGCCGGTGCCTTTCAGGTCGGCGGACAGGCCGGCCATGGCGGCTTCGGCCGCGGCCTTGCTGGCGCCGTAGAGCAGATAGCCCTCACGGACCATGGTGCCGAGGCTGGTGGTGACGGTGATGATGCGGCCGGCTTTCGCCGCCAGCATGTGCGGCAGCACGGCGCGTGCCATCATGATCGGGGCGGTGGCGTTGACGGCGAGGAAGCGGCTCCATTGTTCCGGCGTGACGTCCCAGAAGCGGATCGGCGTGGTGCGGGCGTCGGCGCGGATCGAGGCCTGGCCGATTCCGGCATTGTTGACCAGGATATCGATGTGGCCGTGGCGATCGAGCACGGCGGCGACGATGCGGTCGAAGGCGTCGGGCTGGGCGAGGTCGGCGTGGATGGTCTGCACAGTGCCGGGTTTGCCCGCGGCGGCGGCGGCCAGCGATTCCAGTCCGGGAGCAGTGCGATCGACGGCCGCGACATCAATGCCCGCACTCAGCAATCCGAGGGCCATGGCGCGGCCGATGCCGCTCGCGGCGCCGGTGACGATGGCTGTCTTGTTGGGGCTGGCCATGGCGTTTGCTCCTTTGCTGGGTTGTTGTTGTGGCGCGGTGTCCGGCTTTGCCGATCGGGCGAGCCACAGGGGAAGCGGTCGGTGGCGCTTGGCTTCCCTATGGAGAGTGCGGCATCCGCGCAGCGAGCGATGTTACGGCATCGGCAGACCATGGTGAAGGCTGGGCCGGCGGCGCTGGCAATCCGGCGGGTTTCGCCGACCCGGAAAGCGGGTGATGGCCTGCGCAGCAGCCCCGGATGCGGAATGGCGCGCAAATCGGGTCTGGCGACTGGCAGGCAGGGAGGCGCGCGCCGGCCGTCGATCGACGGCGGCGATGCAGTCGAAACGCAGCCAGGTGCGGTCGCGCGCCGGGAGGGTCGTTGTGGCCTTGCAAGGAGGACGATGCTCAGGGCCGGAGCGTGCTGACCGAAACTGGCATTCCGGCCGCACCGGCATCGATATTCCAGTCAGGGCAGAAACGCTTCAGCCCGGATGCGGATTGTCTGGCGGCGTTGCCTGTCCTGCGGTGTGCGTCGGCTTTAGCGTCGCCAGATACGCGATGACGTCGCGCCGGCGCACCGCGTCTGGAAGGCTGAACGGCATCTCTGCGCCGGGAATGAAATGTTGCGGGCCGGCCAGCCACTTGTCGAGCGTGTCGGCATCCCAGGTGATGCCGGCCTGCGCCAGGGCCGTCGAGTAAGGATAGCCGGGCACACTGCCGGCCCGGCGTCCCATCACGCCATCGAGCATGGGCCCGACCTTGTTGTGGTCCGGCGCGTGGCAGGCGCTGCAGACCGTGGCGAACAGGGTGTGTCCGGCGACGGGGTCGGGCGGGCGGTTTGCGAACCGCGCGAGGTCCTGGGCGCCCTCCGGCTGGCGTGATTCGAAGAACGTGTAGGACAGTGTGATTTCGTGCACGACCTTGGCGTCCACGTCGCTCTCCATGCGCGGATCGACGAAGAAATCGACCGGCATCTCCACCTTCTGGTGCGGCCCAAGCCGTTCCTCGGTGAAGCAGAAGCATTGGATCTTCTTGAAATACAGCCCGACCCGGTCGGGCGTGACGTTGAACGTGGCGTGCCCGACGATGGCATGATCCGAGAGGTTCTCGGCCTCGAAGAACACCAGCGCTTCCTGGCCCAGATGCACGGTGACGCTGTTCTGGACCGGGACGAAGCGCCACGGCATGCCGGGGGCAACGTCGGTGTTGAACGAGACCGTGACGGTGCGGGCCGATTGCGCGGTGTCGTTGGACGCAGCGCGTTCCGTGGTGCCATAGGCGCCGGTGGCCTGGCAGAACAGGCGGTACAGCGTGACGGAGTAGGACACCGCGGTGGTCATCACGCCAACAGCGGCGCAGAGTCCAACGACGGTCGCGAACTTGCGGAAACGGTGCGCGGGGGTGGGATCGGCTGGCATGGGCGGTATGGGTATAAGGCCGGCCGCAGGCGTGCGCAAACCCGAGTGACGCCGGCCCGCGACTGTAGCGGCGGTTGCCCGGCGTTGCGGTTCGTGCCGGCGAACGATGCGTCTGGGCAAACTGAGGGCCAGCCTGGAATGAAGACATCCCCGGTTCGATACCAAAACAGGCATGCCGCATGCACGGTTGTCACGCCGCATGCACGAGTGTCGCGGCAATGTTGTTATCCGCTTGGCGTGCCTTCGATCCGCAAGTGATCGCTTTGTCGTGGCACCGGGGTCCCCGATCGTCGCGCGCAGATGGAAGGATCAAGGGCGGACATAACGTGACGCCCAGGGAATATGTGCATCGCGTGCCTGTAATGCCGCAATACCGCGTTTCTCCCGCGAAAGCGGGGAGCCAGGCGACGTTGGTCCCCGCTTTCGCGGAAAAGTCGGATCTGACGAACAGGTGCGCTTAGGTTTGGACGTCGCCAAACGCGGTTTGCGCCAACGACAGAGAGGCACGCCTTTCTGGACGGCACGGCGGAACTGCGCTAATCTGTGCACTGACTGTCATAAAACTTTCATAATCCCTCCTATCTGGATATTCGATGCTCAACGAACCGCTCAGCCCGGCGGTGGAGAATGGCGCGGCGGCCGCTCTCGATACCTCGCGATCTTCCGATCACGAGGAGGTCGAGCTGAAACTGCTGGCACCGGCGGGATCGCTCCGCCTGTTGCGGGAGGCGCCGGCGATCGTACGCCACGCGCGCAATGCCGGTGTCTCGCGTCGGTTTGAAGCGGTGTATTACGACACGGCGGACCACTCGCTGTTCCATCACGGCCTGTCGCTGCGCGTCCGCCGCAACGGCAAGCGATTTGTGCAAACGCTGAAGCGCGGCCCGATGCCCGGGCAACCTTTCCTGCGCCAGGAATGGGAAGCGGTCGTCGCCGACGCCATGCCCGATCTCGCGCGTCTGCCGGGGCAGGAGATCGG
>Ga0182030_10009361_pt1 | contig 20048 bp, 15 predicted proteins | sample 812S3MmetaG_FD_121299 | JGI IMG/M metagenome (GOLD analysis project Ga0182030, IMG submission 121299) | Permafrost microbial communities from Stordalen Mire, Sweden - 812S3M metaG (Illumina Assembly) | ecosystem: Environmental > Terrestrial > Soil > Wetlands > Permafrost | place: Sweden... | reverse complement strand
CTTCCTTCAGATTCGTGGTCGCCCACGACACCCTTGCTCTTGGCTAAGGCTCCCTACTGTAAAGCGCCTTCGGGACTCGCACCCTAGAGCTGATACACATGCATGGCGCACCATAAAAAAACCGCCCGGCGTTAGCCGGACGGCAAAAATTTCTTTTTCAGGGTCTGTCTACTATCGGTTCTGTCTTAGGTATTGGATGTGGATTTTTCGGATACGGATTTCTTCTCGGTCTTTTAGGGTTGGATTCGGTTCTTTTCGTTGGATTTTTGGATTATTCTTTGGTTTTCAAAGGCTTAGGATCTTGGTTTTTCTAGGGGTGGATTTGTTAGATCTTTCGGATCTGGATCTCTTTCGTTGCTGATACAAAGATGAAAAAAACATAGGCCCGGAAGAAACTTTTTCGACTAACATTCATTTTTGCCCGACGAAAGGCGGATATGCCCGACGAGCTATTTGCCCGTTACCTGGCTCCCTGGTATCCGGATGCGTATACCCGGAATATGACACGACCGGATACCGCCCTGCGGTCAACATGAGGGAGAACTTTGACGGATTATCCGGCCTTGTACAAAGTGAATTGAAAAGAGATTCGCTTTGTGGTGCGGTTGCCGGACTTGTACCATTCCAGATCATTTGTAAAAAAATTTGGGCAACCGATTGACTGCGCATATATTTGCAACTGAATGGTTGCGGAGACAAAACTGAAGTATAGAAAAACCGGGAATTGCTTGACAGTGGTGGGCCCCCGAACCATATCGAGCTCTCGGTAATCTTGACGAGGTTCTGAAGGGTCAATTCAAATTAAGAAAGTAGAGATCATGCGCAGGGTTTCCAGCGATCTAAACGGGACGAAAGAACTAGTTGCACGATGAATATATTATTATTATTTTAAAATTAAAACCAACCACTACATGAAAAAATTGCTCCTTTCCGGATTTTATCTGGTCATCGGTTTCCAGGCGATATCCCAAACCTCCTTTTCAGCCGCGGTAAAGAAATACATCGATTACGATTCCTCGGTCATCGCCTTTACCCATTGCAGGCTCGCCGATGTGAAACACCTGAAGGTGCTGGACGACCAAACGGTGATCGTCCGCAACGGAACGATAACGGCGGTAGATGATAGCAAAAAACTAGCACCCCCTGCCGGAAGCACCGTCATCGACCTTAGCGGAAAATCCCTGTTGCCGGGATTCGTCCTCCTGCATGAACACATGTACTATGCGGCCTACTCTGCCGACTTCAGCTATCTCCACGTCAAGCAATTGCCGTTCACTTTCCCCAAACTATACCTGGCCTGCGGCGCAACGACTATTCGTACAGCCGGAAGCGTTGAGCCCTATTCCGACCTGAACCTCAAACGGGACATCGATCAGGGCAAGATCCTCGGACCGGAAATGGACGTCACCGCACCCTACCTGGAAGGAAAAGGCAGCATCTTCCCCGGGATGCATGAATTGAGCGGACCCGCAGAGGCGAAAGCCTTTGTCGACTTCTGGGCCAGCCAGGGCTGCACTTCATTCAAGGGATATATGTTCTTGGATAAGACTACGCTAAAGGCCGCAATTGACGAGGCCCACGCCAAAGGACTAAAAGTGACGGGCCATTTATGTTCTGTCACCTACCGCGAGGCGGCGGAAATGGGTATTGACCAGTTGGAACATGGCTTTTCTGTGTCCACGGATTTTGTTCCCAATAAAAAGGAGAATGCCTGTCCACTTGGTGCGGCACCCATAGCATCCGCGGATTCGCCGAAAGTAAAAGTACTGATCCAATTCCTCGTCGACAAAAAAGTGATCGTGACGTCCACCCTGGCCGTAATCTATAACATGACTACCCTGGATACAACGATCCGGCCCGAAGTACTGGAGGCGATGGCGCCCGATACCCGGAATATGTTCCTCAACGTATACAACAAAATGCGCAACCCTTACGGCAATAAAGCGATGCTGGAGGAAATGAAAATGGAAAAGATGTTTTCGGATGCCGGCGGCCTGTTGACCGTAGGCACCGACCCCACCGGCAGCGGCGCCACCCTGGCGGGATATGGCTCACAGCAATCCATTGAGCTATTGACGCAGGCGGGGTTCACCCCGATCGAGGCGATCCGCATCGCGACCTACAATGGCGCAAAGGCGCTTGGACTGGAAGATAAAATCGGCTCCATCGAAGTCGGCAAGACCGCCGACCTGGTGGTCATCGATGGTGACATTTTTCAAAATATCCAAAACATCAGGAAGATCGAATGGGTGTTTAAGCATGGGGTGGGCTTCAATTCCCAAAAGATCTTCAGTTCCGTAAAAGGAGAGGTCGGTAAATATTAACGAACGAACTGTCTCACCGGATCAAAAGCACGGTTCCGGTCGGCTTGCGTGTATTGCCCGCAATATCCTTGTAGGTGCTTTACTTGATGTTAGTTGTTCTTCGTTGAAGTGGGGGTTCCCTTTGCGCTCATTGTCCTTGAGAAACTCGTCATAATAGTCAAAGAAATTTTCCTTGAATTTGTGAGTAGGAATATAGGCAGAGCCGATGGCACGTCTTTCAAGGATCTGCACGGACTTTTTGACCTCGATCAGGGCGAGCGATTCTTTGTTGTTGTTTTTCTGGGTCTGATCCTGGGGTTTTCAAAAGCGGTAAGAAGGGCGGTCAAGTGAGAAGTGATAAGTTTTGATAAAAATTTCTGCGGTCGGAGTGATTGTTTTTGCATTGCCCCACATCCAGCAGGCCGTTTTTATCGGTCTGGCGGTTGTTGGTTGACGTGAGTGGCTGATTGATTGTTCGGGTCGCTCGGCATATCTTTGAAACGCACCAGCGTTGCCAATTCGCCTCCAAAAGCTGATTTGTAAAAACTAAATGCTTCTTCGGTGTTTCAGTTGAACATTAAATAAGGATTGATTTTTGCCATTTTATTTAATTTTCTATTTGTTAAATTTAATTCTATTATTTTAATGTTCGTCAATCGGTGGGTGTCGCTGTACAATTACCGCCAGCTATAGATTTGCTTTTAAATAGCAGGCAACGAGAATTTCAGTCATTTGCTGGTGACCATGGTGCGTAAATATTCGTCCAGATTGCTCAATCCCGCGGCAAGGCCTTCCTTGTACCCTCCTGAGACCATCATTTCAAGGGTAGAGAGGTTGTCGAATACTTTTTCAATGTGAACCGTGGTTGTCTCTGCCGCTGCCTTGAAGGAATTTTTAACCAGGGAAAAGGCATCATTGATGGAATTCCCTTTCTCATCGCTAAAGGAGTTCTTTGTCGAGAAACTGGACTTGGGTTGAATGTTGATGAACTCGACCAAACTCCAGTGTTTGACATCCTCGGGGGAAACCATGGCATACAACCAACGGCCGCCTTCCCGGAAGTCCATTTCCTTCGTACGGGCCCGATATGGTTTGGGCGCCGACCACTGGTCCAGTATTTCAGCTTTTGTAAAAGCATCCCAGACGAGATCGAGGTCGGCGGCAAATTCCCGCGTAATGTGGATGGTTTTGGTGGCTTTGTCTACGGTGAAATCAAACAGCAGGCTCATTTTTTCTTATTTTTTATGGTGAACAATACTTGATCGAGTTGTTGGAACTTTTCTTCCGTAATCTTCCTGAACTGGTCGAGCCAGATATCGATTTCGTTCATTTTATCGATTTTTAGTTCATAGAAGATTTCCCTGCCTTCTTGCTTTTGGGCCAGGAGGTCGCATTCCGACAGGATGCGCAAATGTTTGGATATGGACTGGCGGGTGATGTCGAAGTGCTCCGCAATGGCGTTGGGGGTCATTGCCTGCACGGCGATCAGGACGAGAATCGCTCGTCGGGTGGGGTCCGCAATGGCTTGAAAAATGTCGCGTCTCATGAATAATAATTATGAAGCTGATCGGCTGCAAATATACGCGCAACCGATCAACTTCGCAAATTTTGAAAAATAAAAATGCCCGCAGTATTTGCGACCATTCTTAACTGTTTGATTTTCAAGTGCCCGGAACAGGAGACTTTTCGAACCAATTTCTAGCAGAACTAGGCTTGATTTGTCGCATATGTGATTGATTTTTAATGGCTTTATTTGAATAGATTTTCTCTTGATGTTTAACAATTGGAAATTTTGCCCTTCCAGTATTATTTAAACCGCCCTGCGGTCAATATGAGGAAGAACTTTGACGGATTATCCGGACTTGTACCATTCAAGATCATTTGTAAAAAAATTTGGGAAACCGATTGGCTGCGCATATATTTGCAACTGAATGGCTGCGGAGACAAAATCAATTTGCGGCAAATCTTGGTTTGGTTTGGGATGCATGAACAAAGCCTGAATTGCTTGACCAGTGGTGGGCCCCCGAACCATATGGGGTTTCGGTAATCTTGACGAGGTTCTGAAGGGTCAATTCAAATTAAGAAAGTAGAGATCATGCGCAGGGTTTCCAGCGATCAAAACGGGACGAAAGAACTAGTTGCACGATGAATTTCTGTATTGTCAATAAAATTCAAAATAATTTAAAGAACGTTTTATGAAAAGAGTATTTAAAGGATCTAACGTCCCAATACCGGTATTAATAATTGCTATGCTTTTTTTTACAGTATTTCAGTCGAACGGGCAACAGAGCAAACCTGCCGACAGTGGCCTCGTGCCTGTCAATGGCATTAAAGTTTATTACGAAGTATATGGTGAGGGTAAACCTATTGTTTTACTGCATGGTGCTTTTTATACCATTGAGATGAACTGGGGGCAATTAATACCTGAATTGTCAAAAACAAGAAAAGTAATTGCCATTGAATTGCAGGGACATGGGCATACGCCGCATTCAGACAGAAAATTAGATTTTGCAACCCTGGCAAGCGATGTGGAAGGAGTAATGAATTACTTAAAAATTGACAGTGCCGATGTTGCAGGATATAGCATGGGTGGCTCCGTGGCTTACCAGTTGACAATACAAAGCCCTAAACGGGTAAGAAAATTAGTGATCATTTCTTCCACTTATAAAAGTAGTGGTTGGCGGCCCGAGGTAACTACTGCCTTTAAAAATTTCAAGCCTGAATTTTTTACGAATAGTCCTATGAAATCGGCGTACGATGCAGTAGCCCCAGACAAAACAAAATGGACACCCTTCTTAGAACAGATGTTGGCTTTTGCCGGGACGGCATTCGACATGGGGGACTCCAATATTGCGAAAATTACCTCGCCGGTATTGATCATTTCGGGAGACAATGATGGCCTGGATAAAATTGAGTTGATAAAAACGTATCAACTAATGGGAGGTGCTGTATCTGCTGATTTGGGACCTATGCCAAAATCGCATTTAGCCATTGATCCTTCGCAGGGGCATGTCAGCCTAATGATGCAGACGAAAACAATATTAGGTTATCTGGATGGCTTTTTAAAGTGAACATAATCGCATCTGGCAGAAAAACATTTGAGATTTTTGCCTCCTTCAGGCCCGATAAGGCTTCAATTCCCTTGAATTTATGCGACAGGAGAATGTAGGTAGGCTGTCAAAACCATCCAGATATCGAACCTGTAATAATGTGGCAATGAATTTCTTAAGAATTTGACTCTATTAGTTGCAGCCGGTATCGAACTAAAAAACCCGCTTCCAGAGCGGGTTTTAAAAAGTGGAGATAAAATCGTGCCCGGAACAGGAATCGTAACATTCTGATTTTCAATAAAGAATATTTTTTGTGTGCCATTTGTGTGCCGACTAGAACGGCTTCAACATTTTTGGTGCACCGAACTTGGGGTTTCTCGAATACACTCAGTATGCAATAATATCTTTATTGTTTGATACGATTTTCTTATATGGGTTGTCAAGAAATTGCTGTATCAAATCGCCCATTTCCTTGCTGCCTGTCATATGGGAGCGATTGATAACCAGGAGCCGTTGGCTGTTGGGCATATAGTGATGGATCATGTCGATGTACAGCGGACGGCAGGCGTTGTCCATTTCACCGTCGGATAGCAGCGCGGGTTTGTCTGAATAAAATGGTTGTTTCGTTTGCGGCCTGATGGGCGGCACCAGCCAGCAATCGCACATGGATTTGTAAACGTCGTTGATATGATAACCCGCCATATAAGGATATGCCTGGTGAAGTTGGCGGATGACCTCTTGGTTATTATAGGCCGCCTGGTCGGCGCAGTAGACGGATATCCGCATACCCGATGGCGCGTCGCCATTTTGGAAAATTCCATCCAGGCGGTCTTCGATATAGGGCCGGTGGTGGCCTTTAATCATTTCGGTAATGATGTAGGGTACATCTTTGATTTGTGAGGGATCAAACAGCCTGTTTTCAATGACGTCCAACAGATCGTTCCTGGTATATTCAATATTCAGGCTATCGGTTGTTCCCTTTTCCAGATAGGGTATATAAAATGATTTACCCCCGATCGAGGTAAAATATGCCTTAAATTTTTCTTTTAAATTTTCATACAAGGTCTTGCCGATAGAGTCTTTTTCGACATGCAGGAATAGGACGTCCAAGGCTTCGTTGAAATTCGCCGGTTCGTCCTCATCGATGTGGACGAAGGTGGGAAGGGGAGAGTCCAGGATAAGGGACCTGATCCGGGAAGGATCCTTCTGCAAAACGGCCAGCATGAGGCCTCCGCTGTAGGACCCGCCAACGAGGTTGACGGAGTCGATCTGCAATGCGGTCAATAGGTCCTGTATATCAGCCACCGTTTCATCGGTATTGTAGCCGGAAAGATCGATACCCCCTGCCTCCAGCGCCTTTTTGTAGCGCCTGACGCCTTCGAGTACCATACTGTCTTTATCCAGGTTTTTTCTATACGATTCTTTGATGGCATCGTCCAGCTCGCTGCTCCAGAGGTTGGGCAAAGCATACCGGGTGCCCCTTTGTTCAAAGGCGATACAATCCCTGTCAGCGATAACCGAGTGCCGGGTAGCGCCTGTCACCCAGCCGAGCGAGCTGCCTCCGGGGCCTCCTGCTGTAAACAAAATGGGGTCTTTCTTTTTATGGGGATTTTTACTTTCGACCAAAATAAAGGGCAGCTTGATCATTTTTCCATTCATTTTTCCCCTGTTCTCCGGGACGATGAGGTATCCGCAGCGGGTTTTGAAGCTACTGTCTACCTTAATCGGGCAAGCAGCAGGTTCTATTGAAGGCTGCGTTGTTTGGGCATAGGAGGCTGAAAGTAGAAAGCGTAGCGCTGCAATGATCAGGGCGAATTTTTTCATTGCTGAATTTTAGGTAAAACTATGGCAGGGGTGGGAATAATCCGAGGTAAAAAACGGACATTCTGGTGATGATCAGACAGCTTTTGGCCCGTAAACTTTATGACTTCCTTGTAAAAATGGCTGCTATCATGGTAGCCAAAATCAACGGGATGAAAGGCCCATCTATCGGCAACATAAGCGGTTAACGCAGTTCTTGCCCTGAGGATGGAAAAATATCTTTTTGGGGCCGTGCCGACAACGGTATTAAAATATCGGTTAATAGTCTTGGATCCCAGAAAAAGTCGCTCAGCTACCTGACTAGTATTATAGTTCATGTTACCCGCCGCATATATTTTAATGCTATCACTCACTAATTGCCGATAATAATTCTTTTTATTCTGCCTGTGATAATTTAATAAAAAGAAATTTTCAAGTAATTGTTTTCGTTGATCAAAAGTGAGTTGTTTCTTAACCTCCTGAATGAGACGGTCAGGTAATACATTCCTTAGATCAAAAGGCTTGCCTGTGAATTGTACCTGGTTAATACCCAAAATAGCTTCCAGGCCACCTGGGAAAAACTTGACCGTGAAGATATGATCAGTGGGAAGGTTATGCCGAACTGCGACAGAATCCCTGAGAAGAAGAATGTCCTCTTCCGGGCGAATCATATAGTCTTGCTTACCCAGCTTCAGTTTATAAGCCGTTCCCAGGTTGATCCAAAAAGTCGGCGTCCAGCTCGGAAACATCTTTACAGTAAATTTCCGGCCGGCAGCGTGCCGGTCCGTCTCTTCAGGGGAAGACTCGCTGAAAAATTCAATATGATCGGTCAACTCTTCGCAGGGAGCGTCGAAGTGGTATATCTTTTTGATGTTGTCGAAGATTTCAACCATTAGGGAATCATTTGTTACTTACGTCCAACGAAAGTTACGAATGTTTATTCATTCTGCGTGGTTAGCTGACCTAACCTGCCAGGATTCGGTTCCCGGATAATTTAAAGTTGGTGGCTGCGAGGCCGGCAGTGCAATATCAATTAATTCATAATCCGCGCTAACATCGTATAGATGGCTATTTAGCGCGGATTATAAGGTTATATTTTGCGCTAAATGTAATTATGAATCGACTTCTTGAGAGCAATAAACCGGAATTCTTGGCTGTTTAAGGACGACGGAGGGCAGGTACAACCTTTTTAATACGCCAGGTATATGAAAAGAAGATCGCTTTCCGGATGACCTGGATTGCCAGAGCCAATACACCCCAGCAATTGGTTAACTTTTTTCCCATTTTAAAAGAAGCAGATACCGGCACATCAACGCTAAAGGATGTCTTGATCCATGCTATTTGGGACAATCCTTACGCTGTCTATTCTAATATAAGGACAGAAATATCCGGAGCTATTGAAAGGCGTAAGCGGCAAGAATCTCTGGACACATTATCACCTCTCATAATTCCTGACTTACCGAAGGAGACGGTACAGGAACCAATAAGTTGGTAATTGGCTGCTGGGTTTACGAAATAGGAATTCTTATTGTAAGGTGCGCTAAAAGTAGCCCGCGTGGCTAAATTCCACCGGAATTGAGCATTTTTTATGGCATGACTTATTTCGCATATCGTACCTTTGGAGTTCTCAATATTCGCATACTTAAATCAACCCTTTTAAGCGCTATGAAACTTGAACGGTACGAACTCAAAGCCGAAAAGTCACTGATGGTTTTTGAATTCGTAAGCGAAGGACCGAAAGGTGAAATCTCTAAATTGGTACAATTCGGAGAAACTAATTTAAAGGATTTTTACAATCTGGCCTTTGGTGATAAGGACCCCGTGACTGGAGAAATCAATGATTCTGTTGTTTCTAATAATAATGATAGCGATAAAGTCCTGGCGACAGTGATTGCCACGGTATATGCTTTTACAGACAAACACCCGGAAGCCTGGGTTTACGCTACTGGCAGTACAAGGTCAAGAACCCGTTTATACAGAATGGGATTAACTAAATACCTGTCGGAGATAGGGGAGGATTTTGACCTCTACGGTCAAAAAGAGGGAGAATGGGAAAATTTTGAGAAAGGGGTAGAATACGAAGCATTTCTTGCTCAGAGAAAAAATGATTAAATTTGTTATTATGAAGGTAAAGGAATTAAATAAGAGTAAACTACCTGTAGTTCGCATTGACAATTCCCTGGAAAAGTACAAGGATAAGGTTCTTTTCAAGGATAAATTGGATAAAGCGAATGAGATGCTGAAAACCACTGGGCTTCCCAAGCCCAAGAAACAGCACAGTTAGACATTTGCAATACTGGTATTTTCAAAGGGATAAGGCTTTTGGAATATCCAGCATCGTTCATTTATTATATTTGAACTGCACAGCCCACATATTTTCTTACTTCAATCAGTAAAACAGACCGGAATCGAACCTATAATAGTAAAACCCGCTACCAGAGCGGGTTTTAGCATTTTCGCGCCCGGAACAGGATTAGCGCGCTCCACGCCGCGCTGTTCCTGATACTTCCACGAGGGGCTAACCCAAAGGCCCCCGCGCCTTCGGCGCTCAGGTTTTTACATTTCTACGCTTAGGCGAACAAGTTCGCCCCGCTCCGAAATGCAAAAACCCCGACTAGCGTCGGGGCCTTCGTGCCCGGAACAGGAATCGAACCTGCACACCCTTGCGAGTACCAGATTTTGAGCACGAATGGGTGGTTTATCTATTCCTTACTCAAACCATACCCATCCTTACTAAATCATTGGTTTACTGTTCATTTTTGGAAGTAAAGGCCCTGACAATTTACCTTCACTTCATCCCACAATAGCCCCCTTTAACCGGGTGTTGTTGGGATATTGTTGGGACAGATCCATGTCCGGCAAGCAATAGGGCTAGAGCGCCTAAAACCTCAATTATGTCAGTAACATTAAAACTATTCTTTGACGGCCGGCGGCCATTGAAGAAGAAAGGTGGTGAATACCCCTTTAAGCTCCGGGTTACCTGGAAACGAAAATCCCTGGAATTCCAGACAATCTATTCCTTGTCAAAGGCCGATGAAAAAAAGTTGAAAGCTCCTCATGTCAACGAAAACCTCCAAGAAATGAGAGAGAAAACACGCAAATGCCTCGCAGAGGCACAGGCATATCTTGCTACGGCCGACGAGTTTTTGTGGCCCCTATTTATAAGGGACTTTATTAACATTAACCCTGGATTCCTCAAACGAAAGCTGACTCAACCGGTACCTCCATCGGCCCCCTCAGACTTCGATTTTTCGCCCTATCAAAAGAGATTCAAATCCATTTTCCAAGAGCAGCATCCCGGAAAGGATTATCTGTCCTATGTCTTTTTAATCTATATCAAAAAACTTTTAGGAAGAAACAAAATCGGAAGCGCTCTTAATTACCAATACGCCTACAATTCGTTGAAGGAATTTGGTGGCAATGTCCAACTCAATAAAATTACTGAAGATTGGCTATTTAGTTATGAGCACTGGATGACTACAAAGGAGAGAAATAGCCTCACTACAGTGTCAATTGTTTTGCGGTCTCTCCGGTGCATATTTAATGAGGCAGCCAGTTCCTCTCTCAACATTATAAACAAAAACCGTTGCTATCCTTTCGGCAAGCGGAAGTATCAAATTCCAGCGTCGAGGAATACAAAATTAGCATTCGATGCCAGCGAACTAAGAAGGCTTTATGAATATAAGCCAGTGGACCCCGAGATCGCAAAGGGTATGGATTATTGGTGGTTTCTCTATTTTGGCAATGGAATGAATCTAAAGGATGCTGCGCTCTTAAGATTTAAGAATATTCAGGAAGATTTTATTATATTTCGTAGAGCGAAAACCGATCGTACCAGCAGGGCGACTATGCTGCCAATATCGGTCTATATTAATGAGGACATGAGGGCAATAATTGAAAGAAGAGGGAATGAATCGGAGAATCCTGAAAATTTTATTTTCCCAATTTTGAATTCCGAAATGAACCCTCTCCAGCTGCATGACGAAATCAAGGCGTTTATAAGATTGATTAATAGAAGTGCACAAATTGCATGCAAAGAGATCGGGCTAAGTAAAAAGTGCACCACAAAGGTTTCAAGGCATTCCTTTATGACGCAGCAGAAGAGGAATGGCGCAAGTATTGAGCAAATTCAGGAGGCTGTCGGGCACACATCCCCTAGTACTACGCAGTTTTATTTGGACAGTTTTGAACTTGAAATGAAGCGTTCCCTTGCAAATAATACATGTAAATTTAAAGAAGCTTAGTACCAACCATATGTCATTTGCTTAGGCGGTCCACCAGCCGATCGAAATGTTTTGAGCCACTGCTTTTCGCTGCGGCAAGAAGAATATGTAACAAAAAATCTTTCATATTAAAAAATTTAAAGTTTGAAATTGGGGTTAATACTGCCAGGTAATCGGGCGGTCATGGGCTGCTATATCGGAGTCAGCCTTGGCGAGCGCACGCTGCAAAACATCCACGACGGGGGCAGAAAGGATTCTCCCTTCAAGGAATTCCCGAAGGAACTTCGCTTTTGCAACGTCTTGAGGAAAGGGTTGTCCCGGGGTGCCTTGTTTGCCGATCTCTATATTCCCTACGAAATGACTACCGATAAGATCGTCGGGACTGGCACCAGTTGGGTATAGCGCTAGAAATTTATCCGTGAGGCGGCATTGTAGCGTAAGTGTACTTGTATCGAAGGGATAAAATCCCTGGATGCAGGTGGAGAGCAATTTGAGCTGGTCTGCGTCAGAAACTTCAGCAATCATAGAGCTGAAGAGGTCTTCCAGCAGCGCTGTTTCCTCAGGTTTACGAGGATGAAGCGGAAGGAAAAAATGAACCAACTCCTTGAGAATGCGGTCGATCAAGACATGGGGATAGGCAGAAATCCATGAAAAGTAGGCCTTGAAAAAGGCGCATTGTTCCGCGTAGTCGTCGCTGTAGTATATTTTCCCGTTGCGAAGCGTATAATACTTCTCCTCGTTGCGGGTCCGTACGTGATCAGTAATAAACGAAAACAGCGATTCCCGGCCCTGGTGCTCACTGACAAACTGCAGTGCCGGCCGGAATTCAATCGAAGAGAGCCCTTCATGGGAAATCAGTTCCCTAAAGAGGCTTAGCACATCATCAAGGTGCCGGAGGCAGAAAGGGCGGTCTTTGCATAGGGAGTAAATAATATCACCAGACGTATTCCTTTGCTTGCCGAGCAAACGTAGCAACGAAAAGGTCCGCACGGAATCAAAATCCCCATAAAGGTGGAGGTGCCAGCCAAGACTGTAGCGCGAGGTGTGGCTTCCGTCGGTTACAGCCCAGGCGATATAGTCTAAGTCCTTCGCTTTGAGCCGGTTTTCTTGCCTACGACGGTAGCTGTGTAGCATTCCGATGACGCAATAGTCATATTTGTGATTGGGGCCGAGGTTCCAGATCTTTTCAATAATGGAGTAGAAGCTTTCCTCGTCTTCAAGCAAGCCATCGGAGATTGGAGCCAGGTTGGGCACATATACAGCGGTGTGATCTATGGCAAAGCACAGGAGATCGCGGCCGAAGTCCGGGTAGTCCCGGGCCAGGAAGCCAGCAAGCTCGTTTAGGGCGGTAACATCAAGTTTATCATGACGGGATAAAAGCAGCTTTACAGCCTCTATGAATTCGGCGATACCCGGAAATTCACCAATCAGCTTTTGTAGTTGCTCGATCCTGCGTTCGGAATGGTGGTCAACGGAAGAAAGGAACAGTTCCAGCCGGCGTTCCGGGGTGCCTGATGTAAGGAGGTCGTCGATGGCCTGATATTCCTGCTCCAGGGAAGGTTTAACGCTACCCCGATCGTCAATGTGGAGGAACCTGGCAATCAATGCCCGTTCGGTGACGGTAGCATCTCCGGAAAGGAGCTCGGAAAGATAGGCAATGACCAACGTAAGTTCTTCAGACTGATCAATAGGAGTGGTTTTCCCGCGCGCCGGGAAGAAAAAGAGGAAAACCCTTGCCAGGACTTCGGTCCACCGGTCCGGAGGTTGTGAATCATGGCGGTGTTTACGGTGATATTTTAGCAATCCTTCGATCAACCGGGTGCGCAGATGGCGAACATGAGTACAGTTAGGTACATGCCACTCCCCATGTAGAAATGAGCTTGAATACCGGTCGAAGGATTGTAGGGTTATGAATTCAGTGATATAAAGCGTCTCGAAGGCGGCCAGGGCGATGTCCACTTGTTCCTGATCGTCGGACACAAAGTAATCCGCAATGGCGTCGGTGACAAAAAGCTGTCTTGCGCAACAATCCCCGGGCCGAGGCCAGGACGTCTCAAAATCATACGGAGTGAAACCATAGCAGGGGCGGACAAGGTCTGGGTGTTCCAGCATGGTTACGCAGCGAAGGAAAAGCGGGAAATAGGTCCCCGGGGCGCCTTCCAGCGCAGATTGATGGACCAGCCGGGCAAGGACCTGGGAAGCATCGCCCTTGAGCCGGTCCAGGCCGGATTGCGATTCAAGGGTTCCCTTGTAGCGGAGGGGATGATTAGGGTCCTTCCAGATGATGAGAAACCGTTCTATGGCAGCAGCGCTAATTTCAGGGAGCCTGAAGGATAACGTCATAGCGGTGCGGAAGATGCAGCGAATGCTTTCCTCTGTTGCTCCGGGCGCGGAAATGCCGCCCACATACCCTTCGAGCAATTCGTCGACAAAACCGGTATCGGGATCGTCCGGCTTGTCATGGATGCATAGATTGGCGATGATATTGTCCATGTAGCCGAGAGAAAGCGGATGCACGGAGTATTTTTTGATCCAGGCGGGGTTGCTATTATAAACGTTTCGAAGGATGGTATCGCTTATGGGATCCGACTTGATGGCGATCGTATCCCGAAAAGCGATGAGGCGGGTTTTCTCCAACGACCGGCCCATGGCTTGTAGGTGTTCTGGAGCACATCCCAAAAGTTTTGAGAGGGTGTCTTGCCCATCCGGTGTCGACTTGACCGGGCCAATCAGCGCGATAAGCTGGATGAATTGCCGGATGGGCAGCGGAGGGAGGCTGGTTTCGGCGGTTACGGCCTGGATGGCCTGGTCGACCGTTTCGCCGACGATCTCCATAAAGCTCTCGTCCGAAGATACGCTGTAAGGGTCGCCAGTAAAAAGGACATGATAGCATTCTGTCACAATCACCCCGGGAAGGCCGTTGCTGCGCTCGCGAAGAAAATGCAGATTTTCCTCAGAGTGACCAAGTAGTAGAGAGCGGTACACGTCCATCGTTTCGACGGGGCTAAGACGGTCTAAGGTTAATTCGGCGAGATCGCGGGCGTGTCCTGCGATAGCGCGTTTGACAAGCGAGAGCTGGTTGTTACGGGTAGTGAAGATCAGCTTGACCCGGCCCCCTAGCTTGTCGACCTCGTTTTTGACCATATTCAACTTATCCAGATGCTTATGAGCATCGTCCAGGAGAATAACCATTTTTCTGTCATAGGCAAGAAGGGACGAGAAAGAGCTGGCTGAAAGGCCTTCCGGTTTGAGGACCAAGCCAAGCCGGTCATCGCCTGCGTCGATGACCTCCTGGAAAAACTGTAGCGTCAGCCGGGTTTTACCCATATTGCCCGGGCCAGCAATAATCATAGTTGTCTCAGGGCCGTCCAGAAACTGCCCAAGCCGCCGGAGCGCCTCCGCGCGTCCGATGAACCGGTTGGTAAACTGGTACCTGAGATCGGTCGAGGAAAGCTGTGCCTTGAAATAGGTGCGGTAATGTTCCAAGAGGGCGTCGCCGGTGGAGAAGAACTGGTTGACGATGACAGGACAGGACAAGATCATGACCTCAAGAACGGCATGATGCCAGAAAAAGACGCGGGTCAGGGTGCCACGGCCTACATTCCCAAGCGCCTCGAGGGCTAAGGCTTCCAGAGCTTTTTCCTCCTGGGGTAGGAGGTTGACGTTGGTGAGATATACGATAAAGTCCTCGTCGGAGGTGTGGTCTTTTATGTCGTCGCGCACATCTTTCTTTAACTGGGACAAGTCGGCTGTTTTGCCCGTGTTGCGAAACTTATCCTGAAACCGGAATTTTCCGCTGAGGCCCGCCCAGGTGCCGACAAAAAATTGATCGATGCCGCCGTCCTTGCCGGGAGCAGTATAAAGACTCGCCTGTTTGGATACCAGGGTATAAACGACAGTGTTCCCCAGGCGTTGGAACCTATCCCCGTCAAAATCGTTCCACGTAATTTTTGTTTCCATTGCCGAAAATTTTTGTATACCAAATTTACGAAATTCGGCAGGGCGGTGCGTGGGAACGTTTTCCACAGGTGGGTGGAAAGATAGAGTCCAAAACCCTCTTTAAGAGCGGTGAGGTACTGAAACCGCTTGTTAGTTTCCGGACTTGGAAGAGACAATAACTTTTGGTCAATCTGATTGGTTTAGGATCAAAATACCGATGTCGTTAAAATATGTCCTTGATTATCACCGATAACGACGGTTTTGTCACGGGTTTAGGGGAGGAAGGATATTTACTGTCAAATCGGGGTAGTGGCGGACATTTGCGATGATCTGGTTGATATAAAAAATATAGACGGCTGCCAGAGCCAGCGCAGCTGCATCGTTAATCGATTGGGGATTGACGGTAATTCCACCCCTGGTATTTTCCCCCGAGAATTGTATAGCATGCATAGCCAGGCAGTGACAAGCAAAGGCATCGGCTTCGAGCTCCCGCATGTGTTGTATCCTTACCTGTCCTCCAATACATTCATGTCCGGCAAATTCAAGATTGTCGCCCATTTCTAGCCTCTATTGTAGGGGCTTTTTTATTGCCGATGCTGTGGATCGGGAAGATGTGTGATGCCCTTATTGCTTGTAAACCTCCGCCACGACTGGAGGCTTATTTTTCTGATACGCCTCCTTGATTAATTGCAGGGCATTCGATGCATAAATGGATCTTCCTCTGATTTTGCCTGTTTCGGGGCCTGGATCAACAATGTTGGAAACAATGGCTAAAACTTTAGGTTGGCCATCCCTATCCAGGATATAGCCGGGAGAGCCAGAGACCCCTTTTACCGGCGGTCTATCAAAGAAAACGAAAGGGTCATTGATATTGGGATCTGATTGCGGGTTTTTAATCAGAAGGACTTCAAGGGGTGTCGGTTGCCAAGAGGATTTAAATTGACCATTAGGAAACCCCATGATCGTCATTTTTTCATTTTGCGCATAACTTCCAGTCGTATCGATATCATTACTGTCAAACGAAAACGTCGCTGCATTATCTGGCACCACAATAGGCATAATAGCTAAGTCAAGAATTTGATCTTGAAACTTCAACGTTTCAAAGTTTTCATGCCCCTGCGAATTAAAAAGCGGATATACCATCACTACAAAATTCGATGCACGGTCCAAAGGCTGGAAGATTATAGATATAGAAGTATTCGTGTCTCTTAACTCGGGAAACTTCTTTTGGTCCTTATAATCTTTTCCCGTTAGAACATGATAGTTTGTAATTAGGTAATATTTATCGTGGTAACGGAGGATTGAACCCGTGCCCGAAGTCAGCCAGGTCGAGTTGTCCTTTCCATTTATAATATACGAGTAATTGATTAGGCTATCCTTATTTAACATGACTGGGTTTCCCGATTGTAAACAAGATGGTGTCGTTACCAGTGGGATCAATAATATCGAGATTATCTGTTTTAACATTTCAGTGCCCTATAAATTTTACACAATTGCTTTTCTTTGACGATCACTTCCAAGTATTTGCCCCTTTTAATTGAAACATTTTACTGTGATATTTCACTAAGTCCGATCTCAAAACCATACATTCTTGTATGTGTAAATTTAGTGCATAGGTAAGGTATGCTAAGCAGGATGCGGCAGTGCTTTCAAACTCATAAAACACGTATCTGTAATTGCCTAAAAACGCAGATTCTATGAATTCCGGCCAAAGATTTACTTGCTTGAGTACAATTGGATCAATGGCGACGTTAACTTCTGTCTTGAGTGCAATGCCGCGATCCAAAAATATTAAGACGTTTGGTGCATCCTTTGGGTTATAAGTATCAAGCTGTCGACATACCTCTACAGGATCTGCGTCTCCGCTATCTACAAAAAACATAAATTTGAACAGAGGGTTTTTATAAGGACGTGTCTCCCCTGACGATATTGTGATCGCACCACCTGCTGAAAAGTTTATGTCCTGGGTTAGCTGAGTCGGAGGTGTAGGCTGTCTGAAAAGGTGGTCATTGACAGTTTTGATTTTTTTTACAAAATCATCAATGTACTTCTTCGATTGATAAAAGGTAGATTTTATTTCTCCGACGGCATATATACTCTCATATGTCAGATAATCGGTGCCATTTTCCGAAGAGAATAAAATTGGTGATCCTTTATTGTCGCTGATTACAACATCGAATTGGCCGCTTACATTAAGGTTGCTGTCAACAATATGCCCTTGCCCAACGTAGTAGTAGGAAGGGAGCCGCCTCTTAATTATATCGTTTACGGGAAGTTCAATCTCATCGCCTGCGGCATCAATGTTTTTGGTCTTATGTATCGATTTGCCCTTTGATCTGGCGCTAAATATTTCATTGGCATCCTGCTGGAAAAAGTTATCAATATCAAATTTTGGTAACGTCATCGTCATAGGTTTAAGGGGAAATAAGGTAACAATATAAGTAAATATAATGTTTTTTAGGGTATTCGAACGCCGTCCAAAATCGGAATAAAGATATGGATGCCTCTCTTCAGAAGGGAGAAAGAAGCTTTATTTTTGATTTTACTAATAGTAAGATAAATTTGATGTAATCAAGGAATTTAAAATGAAAAAGAAAATTGCAACTGTTGGATTTGAATTGGGCGACGGACAATCCGAATTAATAAGTTTAGGAGATGGACGCTCGTTTTTTGACTTCGATATTATTATTGTAGACCCTCAAATACCTTTCAGCTATGTGCAATTCTCGAACTCCTTTCAAGGAAAGAGTAGTTTGGATGATACAATGTCTTTCCGATTTAAAGAGGCGTTCAGTCAGCTCAGGAGAGAAATTGAAAATGTACTTGAAACGGGAAAGACCGTCATATTTCTTATGAATGAAAAGGAGGAAGTATATGTAGATTCAGGGCAACGGACCGTTTCCGGGACAGGAAGAAATGCGCAAACAACTAGACATGTTGAACTGCTAAGTAACTACGAATGGCTATTACCTGGCTTAAAAATAGTCAACGGCTTAGGTCAAGAGATGAAGCTTCACCCAGGAGCTACTGTGTTATCCCAATATTGGCAAGTGTTTGGCAAAGAGTCAGAATATCGGGTTTATTTTGAGACTCAAAATACGATTCCCTTAGTAAAGACCCGGAGCGGAGAAAAAACTGTCGGGGCTTGGGGCAAAAATGTCGGCGGAAAAGCTTCTAATCTTGTGCTTTTGCCTTACGTGGATTTTGACAGAGAAGAATTCCAAACTGAAAACCAGACACCCTATTCAAGCGAAGTTTTGTGGACACCAGATGGCAAGAAATTCTGCGCTATGTTTATAAAGCAAGTTCTTGACCTTGATAAAGCGCTGACTGAAGGAAAAGAAGTTACGCCCGCGCCTATATGGTCCGAGGCGCCTGACTTTTTGGTTGGGCAGGAATTGGAAATAAAGAAAGCAATATCTGAAATTGACACTTCGATTGCGAATTTGAAAACCCAACAAGCAAACTCACTGTCAAAACTTGATGAAGAAATAAAAATTAAACAGCTATTGTATGAACAAGGAAAACCTCTTGAAAATGCAATCATAAAGGGATTAGAAATCCTCGGATTTTCAGCTAAAAACTTTACCGATGCAAAGTCTGAATTTGATGTAGTGTTTGAATCTTTAGAGGGCCGGTTATTAGGAGAAGCCGAAGGAAAAGATAGCAAAGCAATTGCAATCGATAAATTGCGTCAGTTAAACGGAAATGTTACTGAAGATTTGCTTAAGGAGGGTAACACCGTAAAGGCCAAAGGAATTTTATTCGGAAATGCTTTCCGAATGTCAAAACCTGAAGATCGGGGAAGTTTTTTTACTGAAAAATGTGTCGATAGTGCAAATCAGTTTGGTATCGGCCTTGTTTCGACTGTGGACATGTTTCGGGTATGTCAATATGTGTTTCGTTCTAATGATGTCGCATTCGCTAAATTGTGCAGAGAAAAATTGGTTCAAGCTACGGGGTTTTTTCTTTTTCCGGAAGTCCCTTAAATATAGTTAAAGTGTTCCGGCTATAATACGTGAAAAACATCCATTTTTCTTTAAGTAAAAGGTATCATTGATGATAGCTATATGGAGGCCTACATTCAGCAGTTGTAGGAACATCATAGGGGACATAGTTCAAGGAACAGGGATCAAATGGACTATTTTTTCGGCTTCTGAACGTGCTTATTAAACGTGGTTCGACCTTGGCTTTCGCATAGGGGATGATATAATATGAGGATCGGGATGTTCTCCCGAATCCGGCGGATGGGAGCGACAGCTTTCGATTGGGCCATAAAAATTATTATTCTCCATATACTAAAGAATTTGAATAGGGGAGTGCCCGAAATTTTTTTTTACATGATTGCAGTATTTCAGTTAAAACAATATGAGGCTGTAGAAAAATTGAAAAATAAAAGAAAGAAGGGGTTATAACAGTTTTAGCAATTTTGCGTTCAGATTAAAAAAAGTGATGAAAAATAAGAATGCTGGCCGATGATTATTCAGATGTCTGATTTATTTATTGTAGAGGCAATACAAAGATTAAAATCAATTTTGCTACCTCCCAATTGCCTAAGCTTTATCTCGTTTTAATCTATCTTAACTCTATTTAACTTCAGAGTAATGTCATGTTCGCCTTTTGTTGGGACGAAAAAATTAAAGGCCCACTAATGTGAGCCTTTAAGATGTTGATTTACAGTGCCCGGAACAGGAATCGAACCTGCACTACCTTGCGATAACCAGATTTTGAGT
>Ga0182030_10009360_pt1 | contig 20049 bp, 14 predicted proteins | sample 812S3MmetaG_FD_121299 | JGI IMG/M metagenome (GOLD analysis project Ga0182030, IMG submission 121299) | Permafrost microbial communities from Stordalen Mire, Sweden - 812S3M metaG (Illumina Assembly) | ecosystem: Environmental > Terrestrial > Soil > Wetlands > Permafrost | place: Sweden... | reverse complement strand
GCGGGGATGACGACGTCTTGGGCACGTGGTCTGCGCAATATCAACGACTCGGCGCACTAGGTTCCCTTGTTCAATTCGTCCAGCAATTGCTGCGCCTGGCTTTTCTCGCTGAAGTCGGCCTTCACCGCAACCACGGCCGTCAACAGCTTGATGGCGGCGGCCTTGTCGCCGGTGTCTTTCAACGCCACCGCATAATGATACTGCACGCGCGGATCGGCGGCGGCCTGGGCGCTGGCCTGGCGCAACAGCAGAACGCCAGTGTCCGCCTTGCCTGTCGTGGTGAGGATCCATCCCAGCGTATCGGCGGTCTGCGCTCCGGGTGACAGCACATAGGCCTGCCGCGCCAGGTCCACCGCGCGCGGATCGTGCTGCTGCTGATAGACCCAGGCCAGGTTGTTCAGCGCCACCGGGTCATGCGGCTTTTCTTCGAGAACGCTCTGCAACCGCTTGGCGGCTTCATCGAGGCGCCCCTCCGAGATGTCCAGCTCTGCGTCCTGTTCCAGGGCAACCAGATCGTCGGGATGCTTGGTCAGCCAATCGGTCAAAGTGGCATGGGCGATTTGCCCATGCCCGGAGCGCAATTGGGCGCCGACCAGACGCGTCAGCAACATGGTGGAAGGCGCCGCTGCCAACGCATCCGCGTAAGCCTTGGCCGCGTCGTCCGGGCGGTTCGCCGCCAGATAGACGTCGCCCTTGAGCGCCCGGGCAGCGCTGAAATTTACATCCTCCGACTGCAACTGGTTCGCCGTCGTCAGCGCCGCATCGATACCCGTCGCCTTCAGATCGATCATCACGTAATCCAGCATCAACTGGTAATTTTGCGGCAACGCGCTCATGCCGGCTCGCACCAGGTTGCGGGCATTTTCGTAATCGCCCGCATCGATCAGCAGCCCGACCAGCCGCCGTCGCACGCCCAACTGGGTCGGATCCTGCTTGAGGATCTGCGAAAGCGCATCGCGCGCCTGCTCCTTTTGGCCGAGCGCAAGATGCGCGACCGCCGCCAAGCCGAGCACCGTCTCGTTCGTTGCGTCCGGCCCTTTGATTTGCGTCACGAGATCGAGCGCCTTTTGCGCATCGCCCGAGCGGATATAGAGGTCACCCAGCTTGGCGATGATCTGCACATTGTCGGGTGCCGCCGCGTGCGCATGCTCCAGCAGCGAGATCGCTTCGGGCAGGCGATTGCTCTGCGCGTAATCCGCAGACAGCATGGTCAATGCCGGTTCGGCGCCGGGACTCTTGGCGAGAATGTCGGCCAGTAGTTTCTCGGCACCGGCGCCGTCTCCCTCCATTGCCATGACCCGCGCCAGGTTGATCTGGGCCGGCAGGAAGTCGGGATGTTGCTGGGTGATGGCGGTGAAGGTGGTCTTTGCGCCGGCGGCGTCGAGGTTGGATAGCTGCAACAGTCCGCTCAGGTTCTCGACGACCGGGGTATCGCCCTCGGCGGCCTTCACCTTGGCCAACGCGTCCGAGGCCTTGGCGGTGTCGCCGGTCGCCAGGGCGGCGAAGAACAGCGCTTCACCAACCGCGGGCGCCTTGGGTGCAAGCTCCAGCGTGTGCTCCAGGTCGTCCATGGCCGCACCCGGCTGGCCCATGCCCATCCGGACGGTGGCCAGACGGGTCTGCACGCCGACGTCGTTGGGCGCCAGCGACTGAGCCTGCTGGAACGCCTTCACCGCGTTGTCGGCCTGGCCAGTTGCGGCGTAGGCGCGGCCGAGCATATCGTAAGTCTCGGCATCTCCTTTGCCAGCTTCAGCAATCTTGCCCAGCGTGTCGATCACCCGATCGGGGCGCCGCTGGGCGAATTGGATGCGAGCGACAACCTTGTAGGCCGCCAGGTCGTTCGGTGCGCGTGCCAGATAACGATGCGCCGCATCGTCGGCTTGCTCGATCTGGCCCATCTGCTCCTTGACCACCGCGAGCAGCAGATAGCCGCGCGGGATGCGGGAAATATAGGCAGCGATCCGATCGAGATACGTATTGGCCGTCTTATAGTCCTTCGCCTGGGCAGCCATTACGGCTTGCAGGTAGATCGCCTGCACGTTGCCCGGCGTCGCCTTCAGCACAAGGGCGATGTCCTGGGTCGCCGGCTCGGTCTTGTTCAGTGCGATCTCGATGCTGGCGCGGTCGAGCAGCGCCTGCACGATGCTCGGCTGATCCTTGAGCAGATCGTCCAGGACCGACAGGGCGCCGTTCAGATCGCCTTTGCCCCGCAGAAGCTGGGATTTTGCCAGCAAAGCCTCGGCCGATTTCGGCTGGACCGAAACGGCGTGGTCGATCTTGGCCTGGGCGCCATCGATGTCGCCGCGCGCCAACAACAACCGCGCCTCGGCCAGCAGCGGCTCGACCGCGTTCGGCGCCGCCTGCTCCGCGTCGTTGAAGGATTTCTGTGCTGCCTCCGGCTGCTTCAGGCCGAGCTGCGCGTAGCCGCGGAACACCAGGATGATCGCGTCGAGGTCGGCGTTCTTGCCGGTAGGTTGCATCCGTTGCAGGACATCATTGAACTTGCTTTGCCCGAGCAATGCCTGGCCAAGCAGGCGATTGCCGAGTTGCGGATCGAAGCCGCGGTCGAGAGCGGCGCCGGCCTCGCGCTGGGCGGCGACCGGATCGCCCAGTTCCAACGACACGCGGCCCAGCCAGTAATGCGCCTCACCGTTCTGCGGGTCGGAGCGGACCGCGTTGCGCAGATCGATTTGCGCTGCCCTGATGTCGCCCTTCTTGAGCGCGTCGCGCGCATCGGAAAGGTAGTCGGCATGGGCGGCCAAGGGCCATGCGCCGATCCAGGCACCCAGCAGCAGCCAACCAAGAGTCTGGTATCGCATGACCTTGAACCTCAATCACTATCCACAGTGTCGTCAGCCACGGCCGCACGGGAAACCCGGCCGGATCCTGCTGCGACGCCCAGTTCCTCGGGCGCGTCGCCAATCTTGCCGATGTCGGCTTCTATCGCGTGCGCCTGCATCAGACTATACAGCGTGGGCCGGCTGATGCCGAGCAATCGCGCTGCAACCGACAGCGTGTTGTTGCTGCGTGCCAGCGCGGCCTGGATGACTTCCCGCTCGGCGCGCAGCCGGGCCGCCCGCAGGTCAAGGTCCGGTAACGCCTCCTCGGATGGCGCCAGTTCCAGATCGGCCGCATCGATCAGGCGCCGATCCGCCATCACCACCGCGCGCTTCAGCCGGTTCTCCAACTCCCGCACATTGCCCGGCCAGTCATGCGCCGATAGCGCCACCGAGGCAGCCTCGGTGAAACCGCGGATGTTGCGGCCGAATTCCTGGTTGAAGCGATTGAGAAAGAAGCTGGCCAGCAGCACCGCGTCGCCGCCGCGCTCGCGCAGCGGCGGAATGCGCACGGTGACCGCATTCATGCGGTAGAACAGGTCACTGCGGAAAACACCTTCCTTGACACGCTCTTCAAGCAGTTGGTTGGTGGCGGAGACGATCCGCACATCGACCTGAATTTTCTGCCGCCCGCCGATGCGCTCGACGATCTGGTCCTGCAGGAAACGCAGCAGTTTCACCTGGAGCTGGTGCGGCAGATCGCCGATTTCGTCGAGGAACAGCGTGCCCTTGTTGGCGCTTTCGATCTTGCCGATGGTCTGCTTCACCGCGCCGGTGAAGGCGCCGCGTTCATGGCCGAACAGCTCGGATTCCAGCAGGTTTTCCGGGATCGCCCCGCAATTGATGGCAACGAAGGGCTGCTTGGCCCGGGGCCCGAGCTCGTGCAGCGCCTGCGCCAATGCCTCTTTGCCGGTGCCGCTCTCGCCCAGCAGCAGAACCGGGACATTGGTGGTGGCAAGCCGCTCGACGTCGCGGCAGACCTTCAGCATTCCAGCATTCGCGGTGACGATGCGGTCGATCGGCGAACGGGCAGGCATTGCCGCGAGGCGGCGGTTCTCCGCCTCAAGCCGGTGCAGGTTGAGGCCGCGCTCGATGATCGTGCGCAGCACCTCGATTTCGACCGGCTTTTCGCAGAAATCGTAGGCGCCGGCTGCGACCGCCTTGAGCGCGTTCTTGCGTTCGCCGTTGCCGGTGACGATGATCACCTTGGTTTCCGGCGCGATGTTCTGCACCTCGTCCAGCGTGGCGAAACCCTCGCTGACGCCGTCCGGGTCCGGCGGCAGGCCGAGATCCATGATGGCGATCGGTGGCCGTTCCTTCTTGACCAGGGCGACTGCCTGCGGCCGGGAATGTGCCAGCAATACGTCGCACGCGGGGAACGCCCAGCGGTACTGAGAGCAGAGGCCCTCGTCATCTTCGACAATCAGCAGTTTGGGTTTGGCCATGGTGGAGCTCGATTCAGGCTGTCATCGGCACGGCTTCAGGCAGCACCGCGCGCACAACGGGCAGCAGCAAGCGCATTGTCGTGCCGGCATTCGGCCGGCTGAGCACCAGCAGATCACCCCCCGCTTCGCGCAGCAATTCGCGGGCCTGGAACGCGCCGATCCCGTGACCCTGGCTCTTGGTGGTGGTGAATGGCTGAAACAGCTCATCACGGACGAATTCCGGGGTCATGCCGGGGCCCTGGTCGATGATGTCGATCACCAGGGACAACGGCTCGTGGTGCATCCGAATGATCACGGGGGCATTGCCGCCGGCCTCGAGGGCATTGTTGAGCAAATGGGTCACCACCGCGTCGAACGATTCCGGATGGATCGCCGCGCCGGCGCCGTCGTCGTCGAGCTCCAGCACGATGTTGGCCTGGCGGGTCAGGCGACATGCATCGGCCACCTGGCGCAGCCGCTCTCCCGGTGTGATCAGCGTGTGGCTGCGTTCCTGGCGTTCTGCCTGGAGGCGGGTGAGGAGACGGCTGATCTTGGCCACCGAGGCGCGCACCGTCGCCAGCATATCGCGCTGAAACTCGGGGTTTTCGGCGTGGATTTCGGCGTTGGTGAGCAGCATGGAGAGCTGGCCGGACACATTCTTTATGTCGTGCAGAACGAAGGCGAAGCGTTGGCTGTATTCACGCAACTGCTGGGTCTGCGACAAGACCTGTGCGGCGCGTTGTTCGGCTACCCGGCTTGCAACTTCGCGTCCCACCACACGTAGCAGGTCGTAGGCCTCGCGGTCCAGCTTGAAGTGGGCGCGCGAGCGGGCCAGCACGACGAAGCCGATCAGCGTGCCGAGATGATTGAGCGGGACGGCGAGCCAGGCACGCGGCAGTTCGGCGAACCAGTCGGTGGCGGCGGCAATCTTGTCCAGTTCGACGATCCAGTCGCCATCGCGGAATTCGGGCACCAGAGCGTGGCCCGGCGGGATCGGCAGGGTCACGGCGGGCATATTCGAAGAGCCGGCCCATTGGAACGCCACCTCGTCGGGTGCGCGCACGAACAGCGCGCCGGCCGGGCTGTCCACAACTTCCGCCACCGCGCGGATCGCGCGGGTCGGCAATCCGGTATGGGCCACCGGTGCCGTCAGGATCTCGATGCAGCGCATCCACTCCTTGCGGTAGTCGTAGCGATTGCTGAAGAAGTGTTCGACCAGCATCCCGCGGATCCGCGACCGGGCGGAAGCGGAGGTGATGGCCACGGCGACGACCAGCACGCCGCCGAACATCAGCGACACTTCGGCGACCATCCCCCATTCGGCACCGCCGCGGCGGAAGATTTCCCCCGTTACGGCGAGGCCGAGCAGAAAGACGCCGCATAGGACAAGTGTGGCGCTGTGGAATACCACGTCGCGCGAGACGTGGATGTCGATGGCCCAGCGCCGGTTGCGTGCCGCAGCGATGGCGATCAGCGGTGCCGCGATCGCTGTGACCGGTCCGCGCGCCGTAAACAGGGAGGCCGAGACGCGATGGAACAAGAGCGCGTCCGAATAGAGCAAGAGATCATAGACGAACAGGCCGCCGAGCGCGACGCAGAGCAGATTGATGTGCCAGCGCGTCTCGGCCGGGGTGTTGAAGTAGAGGTTTTCGAGCAACAGGATGTTGGCCACGGCGAAGCCGAGGCGGATCGCGGCGCCGGCCGACCAGAGGGCCGTCGCGGGTTGATTGGCGAGCGCGTCGATCAACGGCAGGCCGCCGACCAGCAGCAGCGCCAGCAGGCCCATGGTGACGAAGGTCTGGGTGAGCTGCCGCCGCAGGGTGACGGTGCGGCGGTAGAGATGCAGTATGAAACAGTACCAGGCGGCGGAGCGCGCCAGCTCCAACCAGGCGGGCAGGCCGCTGGACGGATGCGGCGATACCGCGACCGCGGCGGCCCAAAGGGCGGTGACCACGCAGGCGGCGGCGAGCCAGAGTCCGGTGCGGCTGAGCTGCTGGCGCAGCAGGATGAGAGCGGCAAGGGCCGCGTACAGCAGCGCGCAACCGCCGTGCAGAAAGCCCAGCTCCGAGGATTGGAACGTCATGGCACGGTTCTATACATCAATAATCTCGCCCGCGGGAGCGGGAGACGTCGAGGTGCATCGGCGCCGAGGGTGACGTAATCGGGAGCCACGGTGAGGAGGGGAGGTACGCCCGGCGCAGGATGCTGCGTGCCGGCCCGATCACCCTCACCCTCGACGCTTCGCGGCATCGACCTCTCCCGCTCCCGCGGGAGAGGTTCTATCTGGCACCTCGGCCGCGACGGGGGAGAGGTTTTATCGTGCACCTTCACGGAACAGGATGACTCGCACCGTGGCGAACAGGATCAGCAGATCGAGCAGCAGGCTGCGGTTCTTTACGTAATACAGGTCGTAGGCCAGCTTCTCGCGGGCATCCTCGACCGAGGCCCCGTAGGGGTAGTTCACCTGTGCCCAGCCGGTGATGCCCGGCTTGACGTAGGCGCGCTGGCGATAGAGCGGGATCACCCGGGTGAGTTGCTCGACGAAATGCGGCCGCTCCGGACGTGGGCCGATCATACTCATCTGGCCGAGCAAGACATTGATGAGTTGCGGCAGTTCGTCGATGCGCATCGGCCGGATGAAGCGGCCGATGCGGGTGACGCGCGGATCCTGGTGCTGCGCCCAGCGCGGGTTGCCGCCCGCCTCGGCGTCCAGGCGCATGCTGCGGAACTTGCACAGCGTGAACACCTCGCCATGCAGCCCAAGGCGTTCCTGGCGGTAGAGCACCGGCCCGGCGCTATCGAGCTTGATCAGCAGTGCGGTGATCAACATCACCGGCAGGGTGAGGACGAGCAGCGACAGGCTGACCACCACATCCAGCGCCCGCTTCAGCAGGTTGGTCACCTGGCCCTGAGCGAAGCCGTCGGCGCAGAGCAACCAATGGGCATCGACGGTCTCCAGGTCGATGCGCCCGAGGTGCCGCTCGCAGAAAGTACTGACGCTCATGACCCGTGCGCCGCGCAGCTTGCTGTCAAGCAGCGCGGCCGCATTGGGGTCGGCGTCGGCCTGGTCGGCGACGATGACGCCCCAGACGCGTTGGCGGCGCAGATGGTCGGGCGAGATGGCGGGGACGGCGGCGGCGACAACCGGTTCGAACATCCGCACGTGGCGGCTGCGCAGCGTCTCGACGAGGTGGACGGTGCGGCGGGTGGGGCCGAGGATGAGGACGCGGCGGATCATGCCGTCGCGCCGTACCACGGCACTGAAGGCGAAGTGCGTGGCGAGGATACCGGCCTGCCAGACCAGCAGCACCAGGGCGAGCCAGAAGATGACCCAGCGGGTGAGGCTGATATGCAGCGTGCCGCTGAGCAGCAGAAGGATGGGGAAGGCGACGATTCCGGCCACTGCGGCGGTCACCACGAGGCGGCGCCGCTCGAGGCAGACCTCGGGGCGGTAGAGGCCGATGGTGGTGGCGATGGCGGCGGTGACGACGGCAAAGATGACGGCGACGTTGGTGAGATTGGCGTCCAGGCTGGGGGCGATCGGGCCGAGTTCGGGGAGCGCGCCCGGCACGACGATGAGGAACGCCTCGATGATGGCGAACGACAGTATCAGCTCGAACAGACCGAGCGCGGCCGTTTCAAGCGACACGTATTGGGCAAGAATACGCGTCATGCGGCTCCCCCAACGCCCGTTGATCGGCCGACATATGCCGCCGCCGGGCCAGCTTGATCACGCACTTCTGAAACCCGCCCATGGACGCGCCCGGGGCTCCGGCCGACGGACGGCGCAACCCTCCCGTCCAGAAATTTAGCAGGATTGTCCACCAAGTGCAATCTTTCTTATAGGCGCAAGGTAATTATTTGCACGCCTGTCTTACCGGAAGATTGCACCGCGCGTCACGCAAAAGATTATGAAGAGACAGCGAAGCCCTTTGAAGCCAAAGGCGCAGATTCCCAACCGCGCGAGCGCTGGCGTCGGAAATATGCAACCATAACGCGAAGGTTCCCCCGCACTGTTTTATTGCGTTGCCCATCGCGTGATGATAGAAGGCATATCACGAATGGGAGAGCCGCTGCTACCATCATTTGCCGGTTGCGGAGGCCAAACGGAGGCGCGTAGCTCATTGGCAGAGCGCTGCCTTTACATGGCAGATGAGGGGGTTCGATTCCTTCCGCGCCTACCATGCCTGCCATTCAACTAGTCCAATAGACCGAGGTCAGCGTGATTTCCTCCCGACGTGTCCTGTCGATCCCCGCCCTGCTATTGGCCCCCCTGGTGACGGTCGTCGCTGTGCTGGCGTGCGCCCTGCTCGCTGCCTGCGCATCGTCGGCCGGTCCGCCGGCCACCACCGCGGCGAACCTCAAGGCCGTCCAACCGGACAGCATGAAGGGCGACGAGTACGTGATCGGCGCCGGCGATACGCTCAGCGTGTTCGTCTATCACAATCCCGACCTCAGCGAAGGCGGCGTCGCCGTCCGGCCGGATGGCCGCATCTCGACCCCGCTGATCGACGACATCACCGCCGCCGGCAAAACCCCTACCCAGCTCGCCCACGATCTCGAGGATCGGCTGAAGAAATACATTCAGGACCCGAACGTCACGGTGATCGTCCGCTCCTTCATCGGCCCGGACGACCGGCAGATCAAGGTCATCGGCGAGGCGACCGATCCTGAGGCCATTCCCTACCGGGACGGCATGACCTTGCTCGACGTGATGATCGCCACCAAAGGCCTGACAAAATACGCCGCCGGAAACCGGGCGGTAATCATCCGGCGCGATGCTGGCGGCAAGCAGGAGACCATCCATGCGCACCTTAGCGATCTGCTGAAGAACGGTGACATCAGCCAGAACTTGGCCATGCAGCCGGGCGACACGCTGATCATTCCGCAATCGTGGTTCTGAGGCCTCGGCGCCAAAAGGAGTATCGTCGTGGATAGCTTGCGCGTTCTCGTCCAGCAGTATCTCAGGGCAGCCTGGCGGCGGCGCTGGATGGGCGTCATCGTCGCGTGGCTGGTGTGCGGCGTGGGCTGGGTCGGGGTGTACCTGATCCCCAACCAGTTCGAATCCAGCGCCCGGCTGTACGTGGATGCCGACGCCATCCTGACCCCGCTGCTCCACGGCCTTGCCGCTGACACCGAACCGACAACCCAGCTCGAGGTCCTGCAACGCACCCTCTTGAGCCGGCCGAACATGGAGAAACTGATCTCCAAGACCGACCTCGACCTGACCATTAATTCGCCCGCCGACCGGGAGCGGCTGATCAGCGCATTGGCCAACAACATCAAGGTGGTGCCGCAGACCAGGAACCTGTTCACCATCACCTACCGGGACAAAAGCCCGAAGATGGCGCACGACGTGGTGCAGACCCTGCTGACGATCTTCGTCGAGAGCGCGACCGGCAACAACCGGTCGGATATGGACAACGCCCGCCACTTCCTCGAGCACCAGATCGCCTCGTATGAGCAGCAGTTGCGTGCCGCCGAAAAGCGCCGGGCCGATTTCCGCGCGCGGTATATCGATATCCTGCCAAGTCCGGCCAACCCCGGCGTTCCCGCGTTGGAAGCCGCACGCACCACCGTCACGACGCTGGACGGCAAGCTGCAGGACGCCATCGTCGATCGCGATTCCCTGAAGGCCGAGGTGGACAAGACGCCGCCCATGCTGATCGCGGAAACCACCCAGCAATTGGCCCAGGCCATGGGGTTACCAGCCGCCCCCAAGACGCGTGTGCAGGAGGCAGAAGATCAGCTCCGATTGTTGTTGCTCAAGGATACCGAAAACCACCCCGACGTCATCGCACAGCGCAAGTTGATTGCATCGCTGAAGGCGGAACCGGTGGACTCGCCGCGTGCCGCGGCACCAGCCGGTGCCGAGGCAGGGCGGACAGCCGACGCGGCCGGTTCGATGAAGCGTTCAGTACCCAACCCCGTCTATGACCAGCTCAAGGTGAAGCTGATCGACGCAGAGGGTACAGTTGCCTCGATCCAACGTCAGCGTGATGCCGCCGTGGCCTATAAAGAGAAGCTCGAGAAGATCCAACGAGAGCAGCCCGGGCTGATCGCGGAATACGAGAATACCGACCGCGACTATGAGGTGCTGCGCAGGAGCTACGAGGAACTGCTCGCCCGCTTGCAGTCCGCCAACCTCGCCCAGGCGGCCGACACACAGGCCGACAAGGTGAAGCTGCAAGTGGTCGATCCGCCCGAGGTGCCGCGATTGCCGGTAGCTCCCAACCGGCTGTTGCTGGTCACCGGCGTGCTGATGAGCGGTCTGGGCGCGGGCCTCGGCGTCACCGTGCTGTTCGGCCAGGTGGACCGCTCATTTTCGACTGCGGACGACTTGCGGTCCCTTGGTTTGCCGGTGCTCGGGGGCATATCCTCTCTCGGCCTGGCATCGCTGCGACAGCGGCTGACCATCGTCGCACGCTTCGGCGTCGCGGTCGTGCTGTTGGTCGGCATCTATGGCGGTCTGCTCGTCCACATCCTCCGTTCGGCGGCATGATCTGAATGGCCCTCTCAAAATCCCACCTGGTCGAACGCGTCGCCCAGCGGTTGCTGCAATCCGGCGCCCTGGAAGAATCGGCGGCCCACCTGCTTGGTCCAGATCGGGAGGTTCCCGACGCGACCGAGTCACCCCGGCGCATCAGTCGCGACGGCGCGCCCGGCGTGCCTGGCCTTCCCGGCTCCGGACCATCGCTCGGCTCGGGCCCCGGGCCTGACGCCAGGTTCGGCATGGAGATCGGCCTGCTCGACCGGCCGGGCGTGCCGGATGAGGCCGCGTCGTTTCCGCCCGCCCCGGGCATACTGCCTGCCCCGGGCATACTGCGTGGCGCGGAACTGCCCCCAGGACCACGCGCGATCGATGCGGTGGCGCTGGAACGCGCCGGCATGGTCGATTGGTCGCGCACACGCAGCCGCGTGTCCGAGGAGTTCCGCCTGGTACAGCGGCAAATCCTGCGCAACGCCTTCGCGCCGCCGGGCGCGGAGCCAGGCTTCACCAACCTGCTCATGGTGACCAGCGCGCGTCCCGGCGAGGGCAAGAGCTTCACCGCAGTCAACCTGGCCGGCAGCATCGCCCGCCAGGGCAACAACCACGTGCTGCTGGTGGATGCAGACTCCAAGCGCGATTCCATCTGCTACCCGATGGGACTGGCCGACGCACCCGGCTTGCTCGACCTCGCGGCGAACCCCAAGCTCGATCCCGGGGCGCTGATCGTGCGGACACCGATCGAGCAGTTGTCGATCCTGCCGATCGGGCGCGAGCGGGAGCGTAGCCCGGTGCTGTTCTCCTCGCAGGAGATGATCCGCCTGATCCAGAACCTAGGTCGGCGCTATGCCGACCGGCTGCTGGTGCTGGACGCGCCGCCCTGCCTGTCCACCAGTGACCCGGCCGTGCTGGCGCCCGTCGTGGGCCAGATCCTGTTCGTGGTCGAAGCCGAGCGCACCCAGCGAGGCGAGATCGAGGCTTCGCTCGACCTCATACAAGCCTGCCCGACCATTGCGCTGGTATTGAACAAGCAGCAGATTTCGTCGCGCTACACGTTCGGTGCGTACTCTTCCTACTACTCGTCCTGACGCGGTTGCCTTGCGACCATCCTTCGTAGCCGGGCTGGCGGCGCTTCGGTACCCTGTGTGCCGCATCGGCTTGGTGGCGCTCGCATGGTGCGTCGATCCGGGCAGCGCGATGGCATTCCCTGCCACGGACGCCTCCAACCCATCGATTGTGCCGGGCAATGCCGACTTGGCCGCCCCGGACGCGGAGGATTTGCAGCGGCAAATGGGGCTCGCCTCCGGCTTCGCGGCCCTCGGCTCGCAACAGGGCTGGACCATCCTGCCGCGTCTCACTTTGGAAGAGTCGTTCACCGACAACGTCTTCGAAGTGGCTGCGCCACGGAACTGGGACCTGACCACCATCGTGGCCCCCGGCGTGTCGATATTGGGCAACTCCGACCGTGCCCAGCTTCGACTGGATTACCAGCCGAACCTCGAAATCCACGTCATCAACGGCTCACAGAATCTCCTGGGCGAACAGCTCAACGCGGTCGGGACGCTGACCGCGGTGCCGGAGTGGTTCTTCATCGATCTTCGTGCGGTTGCCGGAGTCCAGGCGACCAACGGCGGCGTCGGCGGCCTGGGTGGGTTGGGACAACCGGGAACTGGCGGCGTCGCCGCCGGGACACAAGGGCAAGCGCAGGCTGCCGATGTCGCGCTCGCAAAGCAAAACCGTAGCGAGACCTCCAGCTTCAGCATCTCGCCATATCTGCTCCGCCAGATCGGTGACACCGCTACTGTCAAGCTCGGCGTGGCGCTCTCCCAGTCCAATACCTCGCCGGTCAGCGGGTTTGCGCCCATCCCGTTCGTGTCGCAGGGTTCCAATGACCAGCACGAGTCAACGGTCGAAGAGTTCGCACAAATCGAGAGCGGCGACGCGTTCACCACGGTCCGCGACACGTTCACCGCCGACGGCCTGCAATCCACCATTGGCGGTGTCGGGGTAAGCTCGAGCGTCCGCGATACGGCAAGCGACCGGGTTGACTACCAGTTCAATCGTTCGATCGACGTGTATGGCCAGCTTGGCTGGGAGGACATTAGCTACAGCGGCGCCAATCAACTGAAGATCAATGACCTTACCTGGGGGGTTGGGACGGTGCTCACCCCCAACCCGGACAGTCAGCTCACGCTTGGCTACGGCCGCCAGAACGGCGCCACAACCCTGACAGCCGACGCGCATTATGCGCTCACCGCACGCACGATCCTGACCGCCAGCTTCACCAACGGCGTCGGCACGCAGCTGGAGCAGGTGAATAACCAGCTCGCCCAGGCGGGAGTCGGCAACAATGGCGGTCTGGTCAACAACCAGACGGGCAGCCCGGTCTTCGTCGGCAACAACGCGCTGGGCATTGCGCCGGGCATCTATCGCTACAAATATCTGACAGCCGGTGCGACCACCGTGCTGGACCGCGATACGATCAACGTGATCATCGGACATTCGGAGCAGACCCAGGTCGGCACCGGCGTGGCTGGGACCAGCAACGCCGTGACAACGGGAAGCGCTGTCTGGACACACGAAATCAGCCCGGTCCTGACAACAACCGCCAGCGCGGCGGTCAGCATCGGTTCCCCGGTCGCGGGGAACAGTCAGCGATCGCTCGTGCTCGGGCTGTCGTTGCAGTATATCCTTAGCGAGACCGTGACCACGTTCGCGCGCTATAGTTTTTATGATGTTCGCTCGGATGTTGCTGGCCAGTCGTGGTACCAGGACCTCTTCCTGGTCGGCATCTCGAAACAGTTCTGATCGGGTCCCGTGTACGAGAAGTTCTACAATTTTTCCGGTATTCCCTTCCTGCTGACGCCGGACAGCCGGTTTTTCTTTGGCTCCAGCGGTCACAGCCGGGCGATTGCGCACCTGGTTTACGGGCTGGCGCAGGAGGAAGGCTTCATCGTCATCACCGGCGAGGTCGGCGCCGGCAAGACGACGCTGGTGGAGCAACTCTGGAAGCAACTCGACCGGCAGACCTATTTCATCGCCCGCATCGTCACCACCCAGGTGTCGCCGGACGACCTGCTGCGCCTGGTGATGGACAATTTCGGCATCGGCGACACACCCGGCCTGGACAAGGCGACCCTGCTGCGGCGCTTCGAGTTCATGGTGCAGGAGCAGCGCCGGGCGGGACGGCGATGCCTGCTGGTCGTGGATGAGGTGCAGAACCTACCGCTCGCCGCGCTGGAAGAACTGCGCATGCTGTCCAACATCACGGTCGATGGCCACGCCTCGCTACAGACCATCCTGCTGGGCCAGCCGCAGTTCCGTCCCGTCCTGGCCAGCCGAGATGCGGAGCAATTGCGTCAGCGGGTACTCGCGTCGTACCACCTCGGTCCGCTGACCGAGGCCGAGACGCGCAGCTACATCGACCACCGCCTGAAAATGGTCGGCTGGAACGACGATCCGCATTGGGCCGACGACGCCTATGAAGCGGTGTACCACCACACCGGCGGCATCCCGCGGCGCATCAACACGCTTTGCTCCCGCATTTTGCTATACGGCTCGCTGGAGGAGGCGCACACCATCACCGGGGCGATGGTCGAGACGACGGCGGGCGAGCTGAACCAGGATCTCGGCGCCGGCTCGGTGCAGACTCTGGCACCGCCGAGCCATGTCAATGGCAGCGCGGCGGACCATGTCGAGATACTGCGGCGGATCGAAGCGCTGGAAACCAGCTCGGCCCGGCAGGACAGGGTGTTCCGCCGGATGCTCGACCTGTTTGGCGCCAGCCGGGAGCCGCCGCGATGAACCGGACGGCACAAGCCGCCAATCCGCCGGTGGTCGATGCCATGACGCCGGTGGTCAACGCCATGACGGTGGACGTCGAGGACTGGTTCCAGGTGCAAGCTTTCGCCGATCGCATTCCGCGCACCGCCTGGGACGGCTGCACGCGACGGGTCGAGGCCAATGTCGATCGCATCCTGGGTATATTCGATGCGGCCGGCGTGCAGGCGACGTTTTTCACCCTGGGCTGGATCGCCGAACGGCATCCAGCGATGGTGCGCCGCATCGTCGCCGCCGGGCATGAGCTGGCGAGCCATGGCTGGGAACATGTCCGCGCCGACACGCAGGATCCCGCGACGTTCCGGTCCGACGTCGAGCGCACGCGCCTGACTTTGGAGGATATCGGCGGCGTACCGGTCGTCGGCTATCGGGCGGCAACATTTTCGATTGGCGCCGGCAACCAGTGGGCGTTCCAGGTGCTGGCTGACGCGGGCTATCTGTACAGCTCCAGCATCAACCCGATCCGGCACGATCTGTACGGGATGCCGGACGCGCCGCGTACGCCGTTCCGGCCAGAGGGCGGCGCGCTGTGGGAAATCCCGATGACCACCGTCGCCGCGTTCGGCCGCAACTGGCCATGCTCTGGCGGCGGCTTCTTTCGCCTGCTGCCGTACGAGCTGTATCGGCGCGGCCTTGCCGGGGTGAACCGGCGCGAACGCCTGGCCGGAGTGTTCTACTTCCATCCGTGGGAGATCGATCCGGACCAACCTCGTGTCGCCGGCGCCGGCTGGAAGTCACGGGTGCGGCACTACACCAATTTGTCGCGCATGCAGGGCAAGCTGGAACGCGTGCTGCGGGCGTTCGCCTGGGACCGGATGGACCGCGTGTTCGGCGACCTGGTGTTCAATCGACTCCCCCTCCCCTTGAGGGAGGGGGTTGGGGGGAGGGGTGCGTGCGCCTCTGGCCCTGGAGCGCACGCACCCCGCCCCCCAACCCCCTCCCTCAAGGGGAGGGGGAGTCGATCAGCTTCTGCCTGACGCACGAATCCCATGACGCTGCAGGTCCGCACGCTCGACGACGCCAGCGCTCCCGCCTGGGATGCGTTCGTCGATGCCATGCCGGAGGGTAGTTTCTTCCATCGTGCCGCCTGGGCCCACGTTATCCGGGCCGCGTTCGGCCACCGCACATTCTTCACCTTCACCGAGCGCGACGGCGCCATCACCGGCGTGCTGCCATTGGCGCAGGTAAAGACGCTGTTGTTCGGCAATACGTTGGTATCCACGCCGTTCTGCGTCTATGGCGGCGTGCTCGCCGCGGACGCCGACAGTGCCGCCGCGTTGGAGGCACATGCCGCCGGGTTGCTGCAAAGCACCGGCGCCGGCGCGCTGGAGCTTCGCGATCGCACGCCGGCAGCGCCCGGCGGCGACTGGGTCCGCCGGCCGGACCTCTACGTCACCTTCCGCAAGCCGATCGAGGCCGACAACGAGCGGAACATGAAGGCGATCCCGCGCAAGCAGCGGGCGATGGTGCGCAAGGGTATTCAGCACGGGCTGACTTCGGTCTGCGACCGCAACGCCGCGGTGTTGCATCGCGCCTATGCCGAAAGCGTGCGCAACCTCGGCACGCCGGTCTTCTCGCGCCGTTATTTCGATGTTCTGCTGGAGGCGTTCGGTGACGCAGTGGACATTGTCACAGTGCTGGACGAGGGACGGCCGATTGCATCGGTGATGAATTTCTACTTTCGCGACGAGGTGCTGCCCTATTACGGTGGCGGCACGGCAGCGGCACGGCACCGCGCAGGAAACGACTTCATGTATTGGGAAGTGATGCGGCGCGCGGCGGAACGCGGATTTCGGCTGTTCGATTTCGGCCGCAGCAAGGTCGGTACCGGTGCACACGCTTTCAAGCGCAACTGGGGATTCACCCCGGCACCACTGCCCTATCGCTACAAGCTCGCACCCGGCGCTGCCATTCCGGACCACAATCCGCTGAACCCGAAATACCGGCTGTTCATCGCCGCCTGGAAGCGCCTGCCATTGCCGGTTGCCAACTTGCTCGGGCCGCCGATCGTGCGGGGGCTCGGATGAGCCGGGACCGCGATCGCGTGGGGGCTCGGATGGGTCCGGACCTCGATCGCGTGGGGGCTCGGATGAGTCCGGACCTCAATTGCGCGGGGGATCGGATGGGTCCGGACCTCGATCGTGCGAGGGCTGGGATGCATCGGGGCTTCGATCGCGCGGGAGCCCGGATGAGCCCGGGTCTCGATCGCGCGGTGCGTTCGGGCCGCGACACGGACCAAGGGGCCGCAGGACCCAAGCGACGGCCCCCGCGCAATGGGAGAGGTTTCAGGACGATGCGCAGCAGGATAGTCTGCGCGCCAAGGAAGCGGGTGGAAACGGTGGCGATCATGACCCTGCGTCTGCGCATACGCCGGCCCGGCGGTCAGGCGTATCGATCCGAGTTCTTGCCGCCCGGATGGTCCGCATGAGCACGCCCGCTCTGGTGCAGAACGACGTCGCTGCGATCCGTCACAACCAGCTTGGGGTGGTGATCGCGCTTGGTCTCGGCCTGGTGGCGCTCGGCCTGCTGTTCAACGCCGAGATTGCGGCTGCCACCGGCACCTGGATCGAGTCCACCGCATACAATCATTGCTTCCTGGTGATCCCGATCGCCGCCTATCTCGCCTGGGACCGGCGCAACGACTTGCGCGGCGTCGCCGCGGTGCCGATGCCCTTGGCCGCGCTGGCCGGCATCCCGGTCGCGCTGGCCTGGCTGCTAGCCGAGCGCCTGGGCATCATGGAAGGCCGCCAGCTCATGGCGATCACCTTCGTCGAAGTGCTGGCGCTCGCCGTGTTCGGCTGGCGGCTGTGGTGGATGCTTTGCGGACCGCTGCTGTACCTCTATTTCCTGGTGCCGTTCGGCGCCTTCCTGACGCCGAAATTGCAGGACATCACCACGGTGTTCGTGCAGCACGGCCTCAATTTTCTGCACATTCCCGCCTATATCGACGGCTATACGATCGAGATTCCCGAAGGCACGTTCTATATCGCCGAGGCTTGCGCCGGCTTGCGGTTCCTGATCGCCTCGATCGCCTTCGGCTGCCTTTACGCCCTGCTGATGTACCGCAGCCCGATCCGCCGCACCGTCTTCATTGTCGCGTCGATCATCGTGCCGATCATCGCCAACGGCATGCGCGCAGTCGGCATCGTTGCGCTGGGACATCTGCTCGGCAGTGCGCAGGCAGCAGCCACCGATCATGTGTTGTACGGCTGGATCTTCTTCTCGCTGGTCATCCTGCTGCTGATCGCGCTGGGACTGCCGTTCCGCGAGGATGCCGATCGCATGGCGGCGCCGCGCGCGCCGCGGCCCGTCCCAATGGCGCCCGGCAGCGGCCAATGGCGCGCTGCCGCGCTGGCCGGTGGCCTTGTCGTTGTGGTCGCGGCGCTCAGCCCGGCGCTGGCGGCGCAGCTCGATCGGATGCGGCCGCCGATCGCCGCATCCATACCGCCTGTCGTGCTTGGGCCGGACTGCGCCGACGTCCCGCTGGAGTCCCCTGCCCCGCTGGACGCCCGTGGCGCCATGGTCAAGCGGCGGGTTGCCTGCGACGGCATGGTGTTCGACGTGACGCTGGATGTGTTCGCGGCACGCAGCACGGCGGCGCCGGTGCTGACCGTGGCCCATACGTTAGGCAAGCTGCCGAATCCCACCAACGATGAGGAAATCGTCACCGAATCCACCTGGCTGCCGCTGTCGTCGGGCCCGCAGCGATTGTGGTGGCTGACCCGAACCACGCGGCCGGGGCCAATGATCGCGGTCGCCATCTGGGTGGACGGCCGGCCGGCGACGGGTGGATTGGCGACCCGCGCGCGCCTGGCCTGGACAAGCCTGACGGGCGCGCGGATTGCGCCGGTCGTGGTTGCGGTCAGTCCGGAACTGGACCACATCAGGTTGACGCCAGACTCGAGGAAGGCGATCGAGGAGCGGCTGGCCGCGGTGCTGGCGCGGGCCGATATCGGCAGTCAGATCGCGCATATCGCTACGCCGCCCGACTGAGGCGAAGTCCGGGGCATAGTAGATTGCATGGCGGGGGAGGCACCGCGGTGCCTCATCATCCCGGCGCAAGCGCGGACCGGCCCACACGCAAGCGCGGACCGTATGGCACAGGTCCCTGCTTTCGCGGTGATGACGGAATTGACGAAGGGGCCGGGTTCCTCGTCGTCCACCGCCGATCCGGGGAGGCGGCCGAACGCCGATCCGGAGGAGCGCCCGAATGCTGATCCAGGGGAAATGCGGTCGATCCACCGATCCTTGTCGGCGGTAGCCGCTTGGGTGGCAGGCGCACGGCCGAACCCGCCTCGCCTCGCCGTAATGCCGCTTGAAACCCGAACCGCTGCCTGCGAAAACCGCAGCGACCGCTGCTCAAGAGGGCTTCAGACGTGACCACCAAGCAGACCGCCGCAAAGACACTGACTGCCGGGCAACGCGCCTATGAAGCGAAGCGCGCCGCAAAGGCGGGCATGACCCTGGAAAAGTGGCTCGACACCAAGCAGCGCGAGCAACAGGCCGAGGAACGGGCAAAGCTGAAGGCTGCAGCGGCGGCGAAACCGCCGAAGAAGCCCGGGCTGTTCGCCCGCCTGATCGAGCGCGCCCACCGGCCGCTGGGCGCCTCGACAGCTACCGCTCGGACGCCGCCGCGCTGAGCGTGAACACCTTCCGGATCGAATTCAGGGCGGCCCGCAGGCTGTTGTATTTCTGCACCTCCGAGTCCTGCCCGACCGCTGTCACCAGCCAGCAGCCTATGCCGACCGGGGCGTGCACGAGATGGGTTGGCCTGGTCTCCGGTCCGATGCTGATGACAATCCGGCGGTAGAGCGCCGGATCGTCGCTGCGGCGCTCACTGACGTAGGCCGCGGCGACATCGTACGCCCCCGCCAACCAGGACTGCACCAGGGCGCGCTCCCCCGGATTGAGCGGCCGAGGCGGAAACGTCCGCAGTACGTCGCCGGTGCGGTTTGGCATGGTCTGGCACCCATTTGTCTGCGCCCACCATGGCGCCGTCGCGGTTGCAGCCCGGTTGCAGGCCGTTGCGCCGGGTCTGCCGTTGCCCCAGGCCTGCCGTTGCGCCTAGTCTGCCGTTGCCCCGCGTCTGCCGTTGCGGCGCGTCCGCCGTTGCGGCGGGTCCGCCGATCCGGTTCCGGGGGGCGTCTTCCAAGAGTGGACGGCCGCATTTGCTCCACGCAATTGCGATGCGCATGCCGCGATCGGCGTGCTAGGCTCGCCAACAGCACTGGACCGAAGGAGGTATCCGCCCATGCCCTTCGACGCCCTGGTTGCCCCCGAGCAACCGACCTCGTTGCCCGACATGCTGGCCAGGCTTGGTGTGACGCCGATCAGCCTAGAGACGCTGGAGGCGCACAAGCAGGCGCAGCTTGAACGGTTCGCCCCCAGCTTCTGGTATCGCCACCAACCGTTGTTGCCGGCTGCGTTGCTGGGGTCGGTGGGCTGCATGGCGGCGACCGGC
>Ga0182030_10009359_pt1 | contig 20052 bp, 18 predicted proteins | sample 812S3MmetaG_FD_121299 | JGI IMG/M metagenome (GOLD analysis project Ga0182030, IMG submission 121299) | Permafrost microbial communities from Stordalen Mire, Sweden - 812S3M metaG (Illumina Assembly) | ecosystem: Environmental > Terrestrial > Soil > Wetlands > Permafrost | place: Sweden... | reverse complement strand
TGGCGAACGGCAGCAGGGCGATGTTGCGGGCCTGCTTGATGGCGCGGGTCAGGCGGCGCTGGTGCGTGGTGCAAACGCCGGTGAGACGCCGGGGCACGATCTTGCCGCGCTCGGCCACAAAGCCCTGCAGCAGGCGGACGTCGCGATACGGAATCGCGTCGATCTTCTCGGTGCAGAACTTGCAGACCTTCTTGCGGCGGAAGAATTTTCCACGGCCGCCGGGTCCGCCGGAGGGCCTGCCGCCGGGTCCGCCTTGCGGGCGGCCTCCGGAGCGGGGGGCCGGGCCTGAACTCGAGCCGGAGCTTGGGCTTGGGCTTGAGCTGGGGCCGGATTCAGAACTTGCTTGGGGTGCGCCCGCCTCGGGCGCCCTTACTGGGGTTTCATCTGACATACTGTTTCCTCTTTACTCTCTTCGGTCTCCCGCTTGGCGCGCGGGCCTTGCTGGAGACGATTGAATAACTGGGCTCGTCCTGACTGAGCTTGTCCTGACTGAGCTTGTCCTGACTGAGCTTGTCCTGACTGGCCTTGTCCGAAGCAGGCTGCCCGGCGGGCCGGGCGGTGCAACGGCAATCCGCGACAAGCGCTGCCTAGACGGCCGCCGGGGCCGGCTCGGCTGCTTCCACCGGGGCGGCCACTGCTGCCGGGGCCGGTGCTGCCGCCGGCGCTGGGGCCGCGTGCTCCACCTTGCGGCGCACGCCGCGCAGAGCCTTCACCTTGGCCAGGCGCTTCTCTTCCTCGTCGATGCGCACGGTGATGAACTTGATCACCTGCTCGGTAACGCGCAGGCGGCGCTCAAGCTCGAGCACCACCGGCCCGGTGGCCTCAATGGTGAGCAGCACGTAGTTGCCGTCGTTGAACCTGCGCACCAGGTAGGCGAGCTTGCGGCGACCCATCTTTTCGACAGTCTTCACCACTCCGCCGCCACCGGTAACGGTGGTGGAGAAGCCGGCGATGAGTTTGTCGACATCCTCTTCGGCCGCGTCGGGCCGAAGAATGAACATTACTTCATACACACGAGACATCTTGTTTCCTTTTCCGCGGAGGCGCTTCCCCTCTGCTCACAGCAAATAACTCACAGCTCAACTTGCCGCGGTCGTCATTTCTGATCTCTGATCCCTGATCCCTGATCCCTGTCTTCTTTCCGGTTGAACTCGTTCATTGCCGGCCCCGGACCTTGCGAGAGGATGCGCCTCGTGGCCGTTGCCACCCGGTCCAGCACCTCATCCAGTACCGACAAATCCGCCTTGCGCATGGGCGAGAGCAGATAATCCCTGCCCGGCCGCTTGCCTCCACCGGCGGCGATTGCCTCTGGTGGAAGATTCAGCCCCACGCCGATACGCAGGCGCAACCACTCCTGACTTCCCAGGGCGCCGGTTACGCTGCGGGCTCCGTTGTGGCCGGCCGGCGAACCGCGCTCCCTGATCTTGAAGGTCCCCAGTGCGAGATCGAGCTCGTCGTAAATCACGAGCAGGTCCTGAGCCGGGTCGGCTTCAAACTCCTTGACCAGAGCGGCCACTGCGAGCCCGCTCAGGTTCATAAACGTCTCCGGCTTGGCCAGGACCACCTCGCGCCCTGCCATGCGGCAGGTTGCGGTAGCGGCCCGGCAGCGCCGGTTGCCGACCACAACGCCCTCTTGCTGGGCGATGCGGTCGATGGCCATGAACCCCGCGTTGTGCGGAGTCCACTGATACTCGAGGCCAGGGTTGCCGAGACCCACAACAAGAAACGGGCAGCGGCGGACCCTGGTCTCGGAGTCCCAGGCGAGCGACTTTTGCTCGCCGGGGTGAACAGACTCGCTAGCTTCAGCCAAGGCTTACTTCTTTGCCGCAGGCTTCTTGGCGGCCGCATCGGCTGTCTTGGCTGCGTCTTCCGGCTTGCCCTTCTTGGCCACTTCCGGCTCGCCGGTGGTTGCGGCGGCTGCAGCTGCAGCAGCCGCGGCATCCACTTCAGCCGGTGTAGCTGCTTCTTCACGGATGGAGATGACGTGGGCCACGGTGGCGTCTTCGGCATTCAAATACTTGATCGAACCGGAGTGGGGCAGATCGCTTACCCGCAACGCGTCGAACAGGGCCAGATGGCTGATGTCGACGTCGATGTGGCTGGGAATGTCCCCAGGCAGGCACTCGATTTCCACCTGGCGCATGACCTGGTCCAGGATGCCGCCGGCGGTCTTGACGCCGGCCGGAATCCCGAGCAGCTTGACGCGCACCTTGACCTTGAGGGCCTTGTCGAGCGCAATCCGCTTGAGGTCGATGTGGATCAGCTGGTCCTTGATCGGTTCCCGCTGCCAGTCGACGATCATGGCCTTGGCGGAGGGCTGGCCGGTCAGTTCGACGTCGAAGATGGTGTTGTGGCCGGACTCGGAAAAGAGGATCCGAGAGATCTGCTTGGGGTCCACTTCAATGGCCACTGCATCGTGACCGGAACCATAAAGCACGGCAGGAATCTTGCCCGCGACGCGCACACGGCGAGCGGCATTTTTAGTGAACTTGCCCACGCGGGGCTTGGCTACGACTACTTCAGGCATTCGGTCTCTCGTTTCCTGGTATCGGGCACGGGCTTTTGGGGTCCGCTCCCTTTGTTGGTAAAGCTAGTTATCAGTCGTCAGTTTTCCGTTGTCAGCGATTCGCTGCCAGCGGGTTCTTACTGACAACTGAAAACTGACGACTGACAACTTAATTGAACAGCGAACTTACGCTGGTCTCCATGTGAATGCTCTCGATGGCCGCGCCGAGCAGGCCGGCGATGGAGAGGACTTTGATTTTGGCTACTTTCTGAGCCGCTTCGCGCAGGGGGATGGTGTCGGTAACGACCACCTGCTCGAGGCGCGAGTTGGCAATACGGTCGATGGCCGGCCCGGACAGCACGGCGTGGCTGGCGCAGGCATAAACGGTGGCCGCGCCGGCCGCGTAGAGGGCGTCGACAGTTTTTACAAGCGTGCCCGCGGTGTCAATGATGTCGTCGATGATGAGGCAGGTCTTGCCGCTCACGTCACCGACCACGTGCATCACTTCGGCCACGTTCATGTCGGTGCGGCGCTTGTCCACGATGGCCAGCGGAGCGCCGACCTTCTGCGCGAAGAACCGCGCCCGCTCCACGCCGCCCGCGTCCGGCGAAACCACGGTCAGGTTGGGCAGCTTGAGTTCCCTGAAATGGCTGACGAGGACGGGGCTCGCGAACAGGTGATCGACGGGAATATTGAAGAAGCCCTGGATCTGGGCCGCGTGCAGGTCGACAAACAGAGCGCGGTTGGCGCCGGCGGTAGTGAGCAAATCGGCAATGAGCTTGGCGCTGATGGCCACGCGGGGGCGGTCTTTGCGGTCCTGGCGGGCGTAGCCGTAATAGGGCACGACGACCGTGATGCGGGCGGCCGAAGCGCGCTTGAGGGCATCGATCATGACCAGCAGCTCGACCAGATGCTGGTCAACCGGGTAGCAGGTGGGCTGGACGACAAAGACATCGACGCCGCGCACGTTTTCAAGGAGCTGGAAGTAGACCTCGCCGTCGGCAAAGCGCTGAATCTTGGCCTCGCCCACGGGAACGCCGATGTGGCGGCCAATCTCCTCAGCCAGCGGCCGGTTGGCGGTGCCGGAGAAGAGCTTGAAGCGCTTGTCCTCGCTCAGGTTGCGGGCGCGCTTGCGTTCCGGCGACGGCTTGGCGCCCTGCGGCTTGGCGCTGTCCGCCGAACCTGAGTTCGCGCCTTGATTCCCGTCTTTGGGATTCGGGTCCCTGGGTGCGACGTCGCTTCTGGCGTTCGCTTCGCTGCCGGGTTGTTTGTCTTCCAACGTCAACGTCACAGTGTCCGCTTCCATCTCCGATTACCCTCCAAGCTGGTTTGCTTTGGCTGTTCTTCGGGGCCTCTTACAGGTTTCAGGGTTCAGGGGTCAGCTAGCTTCGCCGGTTTCTGCTGATCCCTGATCTCTGATCCCTGACAACTGTGAAACTTGGCTGGGCGACTAGGATTCGAACCTAGACAAATGCCTCCAAAGGGCATTGTCCTACCATTAGACGATCGCCCAACATTTCAACTTTCCCAACCGTCCGGAAAGCTCTTCTGCAACAGCCGAAGGCGAGTCTCTCTCGCAGAACGGCTGCCTGTCAATTTCCTTTTTCCGAGAGAAGCATTTCGCTCCAGTAGCGCTCGCGCGGCACGGTGCGGGTCAGCTGGCTGGCCACACCGGCTGCGCGCAACCGCTGGCGCGCCGCCTCTGCATCTCCGCGGGTCTGGTACAACCCGAAGAGCGCTGAACCGGACCCGGACAACGAGGCATGGAGGGCTGCCTCCGGTGTATCGGCGGCCGCAAGAATACGCTTGATTTCTGCAAGGGAAGGATGCTGGGCGAAGACGACGCGTTCAAAGTCGTTCTGAATCCAGCTCAATATCCCGGTGCGGACAAGCGCGGACTCTTGTGGTCCGGCCAGGTTCTCCCCACATGAGAGAACACCGGAGGAGCCTGCTCCCTGCTGTCCTTCCTCGGTCGACCCTGGATTCCGGATCGCTCTCGAGAAGGTGCTGGCATAGGCGCGGCTCAACTCATTTAGTTTATCTTGGCTGGCCTCCTGGGTCAAACCCTCGGCGGCGCAGAGGGCGTCCCAGTCGCGGAAGGCCTGGGGCGTGGAGACGCCGACGGCCGGCGTGGCGAGGACGCACCAGGTGGGCTCGAAGTCGGCGAGCGGTTCAACTTGCTGGCCGCGGTCGGTGCCGAGGACCGCGCCACCGACGAGGAACAGGGGAACGTCCGAGCCTACCCGGGCGGCGATCTCAAGGGCCGTGCTCTCCCACCCTTTTCGCTCAGTGCGCGAAAAGGATGGGGCACCCTGGATTTGCAGTTCGGCTTCGAGGCCGATGAGCGCGGCGGCAGCATTTGCCGAGCCTGCGCCGAGGCCGCCCTGGACGGGGAGGCGCTTTTCGATGTGGATGTCGACGTGGGCGGCGATGCCCAGCGACTCAAGCGCGAGGGCGGCCATCTTCCAGGCGGTGTTGCGCTCGTCCGTCGGCACGCGGCTGTCGTTGGAGGTGAGGCGCAGCGTAGTCGCCGCTGCCCGCTGCGCCGCAACCGTCACCACATCATAGATTTCCAGCGTCTGGTAGACGGTGGCCAGGCCATGGAAGCCATCCGGGCGCGGCGCGCCGATGTACAGGCCCAGGTTGATCTTGGCGTGGGAGCGGACGGCGGTGGGCATACCGGCTCTATTCTAGAGCGCGGCTGCGAAAGCCGCTCCGGGCTTCATGGCCTGGGCTTTGGCGGCTTTGAGCTTGGCTACCTGGTCGCCGAGGGGCATGAACTCCATGGCGATGGTTTGGCGATAGCCGAGCTGGGCCAGCTTCTTGTAGATGTTGCCGTAGTTGATCTCGCCGGTGCCGGGCTCGTGGCGGCCGGGGACGTCGGCAATGTGAATGAGGTCGATCACGTCGAGGTGCTTGTCGAGCTTTTCAATCAGGTTGCCTTCGGCGATCTGCTCGTGGAACAGGTCGTAGAGGAACCGCACTTGAGGATGGTTGGCGGCGCGAATGACTTCGATGCCCTCGGCGGCCGAGGTGAGGAAGTATTTGGGGTTCTCCTCCGGATCGATGCACTCGAGCAGCAGGCGGACGGGGTGGCCGTTGATCTTGCGGCCTTCGACGAGCTTGGCGGCCTGCTTGAGGCCTTCGACGCAGCTCTCATGCTGGGCCTCGCGGGAGAGGCCGGGCACCACGTTGCCGGACATGACGATCAGGGCCGGGCAGCCGAGCTTTTCCATCAAGGTGAGCTCGTGGGCGACTTCGGCGAGAAAGGCATCGCGCTGGGAGGGGTCGCCGATGGTGTTCTTGAGGCCCGCGGTGGTGTCGAACTCCATGCCCAGGCGGTCGCGGGCGGCAAGGGCGCGGTCAAAGTCGGCCGGCGACCAGCTGTGGTACTCACCGACGAACTGAATGCGGGTATAGCCAGCTTCGGCGACCTTGGCGAGGCGCTCCTCGAAGGGCAGGCCGTGGAAGACGGTCCAGAGCATGACGGAGAGGCCGTATTGGGGCGCGGGGACTGCGGCCGGCGCTGCGGATTGTTCTGCGGCTGCTCGGATGGGCGGCACCGCGGCGCTCAGCGCGCCGGCGGCCAGGGCCTGGGCAAACGTTCTGCGATTCATTCTTTCCTCCATCGATTCCTGCATGAGATTAGGGCGTTTGCCCGTTTCCCGTCTACGGCCGCGCCGGACTTCTGTGGTCTCCCACCCATCGTGCGAAGAACGCACAACGGATGGGGCACCCAGAGCTCAATCGTCATCCGCATTGAATGTACTCCGGGCCTGCACTGTTCAGCGAAGTTCTGGCTACACCTTGCCTAGTTTGCGGGCGCGGCGCAGAGCTTCCCAGTCCTTTTGGGTCTGGTCGGCGTAGAGAAGGCCGAAGCTGCCCAGCGCTTCGGCAAAGCCGCCGCCGGAGCCGAGGTAGCCGGCGATGACCTGCGGGTCTCCGGAACGTGCGTGGCCGCGGGCCAGCAGCTCGCCGCAAACCTCGGCAAAGGCTCCCAGGCCGCTGCCGGCCAGATCGTCGAGCTCGATGGAGCCCTTGTGGTCGTTGAGCTGGCGGACAAGATACTGGCGTGCGCCGATGTGGGTCCAGCCGAGAAAGGGGTCGGATTGCAGCTGCATGGCGCGCTGGCCGTCGGCGACGCGCTTGCCGTTGTGGTGGTCGGGGTGGGCGTTGGGCAGGTAGGCGTTGTAGCCGGAGGCTGGCTCCTCCTTGATTTGGAGGAAGAGCGAGTCGCCGGGGCCGTTGCCTTCAAAATAAATGCAATAGTCGCGCAGACCGACGGAGCCGGTGCCCACCACTTTGAAGGCCACGTCGATGGGCCGGTAGAACGAGAGCAGATGCTGGCGCTGCGGCTCGAGCATCTGGCGATAGGGCTCTAGCGAGGCCAGCACCGCGTCGGCCTGTGCCTTGGAGACGCGGGTGAGAATGGGCTTGATCTCTTTGAAGCGGCGCGGCCCGCTCAGCTTGCCGGCGACAGGCTCGGTGAGCTGCTCCAGCGTGTGGGACGGCGTGGCGCGCTCGGCCTTCAGGAGCGCGGCGTGGACGGGCGCGATCCGGCCCAGGCGATGGACCTGGAAGCGGCCGACGTCGAGGTGCGTCATTCTGGCAAAGGCGCGCATCTGCGCGGTGTAGCGGACGATGCATTCCTCGACAGCGCGGCGGACGGCGGAATCCTTGTGGCCGGAGCCGCGACCGGCGAGCGCGATGGAAGCGGCCATGCGCTTCAGGTCCCACTCGAAGGGGCCGCGGATGGTTTCGTCGAAGTCGTTGATGTCGAAGACCAGGCGGCCGTCGGGCGCGGCATAGGCGCCCACGTTGCGGACATGCGCGTCGCCGCAGAGCTGGCTGACGATGCCGGTGTTTGGCAACACCGCCAGGTCCGCGGCCATCACCGGGACAGCGCCGCGGAAGTAGCCGAAGGGCGACTCGGCCATGAGCTCGTACTTGAGCTTGACCAGGGCAGGGACGCGGCCCTTCATCGACCGATCGAGCAGTGCGGCCGGGGTCGAGCTGCGGGCCTTGATGTTGAGCGCGTCGTGCTGCTGGCGGCCGACCTGCTTGCGGCGTGCGTGGCCCACCTTGATGCGTTCCTGCGGAGTTGCCCAATGCATAGGCCGCACCATACTAGCTTGGCCGCGCGGCGCGCAACTCCGCATCGCGCGTGGGTTACACTGCTGGCTGGAACGCCGGTGTCCCCGCAGGCTGCCGCAACTTTCTCAGACCGGGTTCCTGTTCGGGAGGAAACTCGCTTGACCCGCGCCCTGCTTCTTCTTTCAGCTGCCTTCTCTCTCTCTCTTTCGACTCTCCCCGCTGGAGCGCAGGCTGCTAGCCAGCCTCTGACGGTCGAGGCGATCTTCGGGCATGGGTCGCTGGCCGGGCATCCGCCCGACGCGATTACCTGGTCACCGGACGGCAAGCACTTGACCTATCTGGACAGCGGCGAGCTGGTCGATCTGGACCCGGCGACAGCCCAGTCGCACGTGCTGGTGAGCCGCGCCAAGGTGGCTGCGCTCTCCGGGGCGGCGGAGTCGGAGACGGACCGCGACCATCGCGACCGGTACAAGATGGCGAGCTATCTGTGGGCGCCGGACTCGGCACACCTGCTGTTCGACTCTGACGGGCGCCTCTGGCTCTACGATCTGCGCACCGGCACGGGCGTGCAGGTGGGGTTTGCGGGGATTGAAGCGGGCGACGATCCGAAGTTCTCGCCAAATGGCGAGATGATCTCGTTTGTGCGCGATCACGGCCTGTCGGTGGTGCGGCTCAGGGATCCGGGCAGCCCGACGGTGGCAGTGGCTGCCGCGCCCTCGCCGGGGACGACCAACGGCGAGGTGGACTGGGTCTATCTGGAAGAGCTGGAGGTGCGCAGCAACTACTTCTGGTCGCCGGACTCGAAGAGCCTGGCCTTCTTGCAGATGAACGAGAACGATGTACCGCAGTATCCGATCGAGGACTGGATTCCGACGCACGCCAAGGTGGATTCGCAGCGCTATCCGCAGCCGGGCGACCCCAATCCGGCGGTGCGCGTCGGGGTGGTGGGCGCGAACGGGGGAAAGACCAGCTGGGTGAAGCTGCCGATTCGCTCCGGTCAGGACTACGTTCCGCGCTTCGGCTGGGTGGATCGCAAGACGCTGTGGATTGAGGTGATCACGCGCGACCACAAGCACCGGGATCTCTACTTTGCCGATGCCGGTTCAGGCCAGTCGCACGCGGTGCTGCAACTGGCAGACGACAAGTTCCTGGACGACAACTACGACGTGACGGTGGGCAGCGGCTCCATTGTGTTGACGAACTGGACGGACGCGCACAACCATCTCTATCTCTACAGCTACAACCAGACCGCGCCGATGACCGGCGAGGCGACGCTGGTGCGGCAGTTGACCAGGGGCGACTTTGAAGTAGGCGATGTGCTGAGCGTCGACTTCCAAAGTAAATTGATTCGCTATGCCTCGAACGAAGGCAATCCCATGGAGCAGCAGCTGAGCCAGGTGAGCTTTGACGGAGAGCGCAAGCTGCTGACGCACGCGCCGGGATTCCACGAGGGCAATTTTGCGCCAGTGGGCGGCGCGTTTGTGGATACGCACTCCACGCGGATGAGCCCGGCGACGCTGGAGCTTTGCCAGACCGCGGACAAGTGCAACGCATTCTGGGTTACGCATGCAATCGAGGCCTACCATCTGCAACCGCCGCAGGCTCTCGAGGTGAAGGCTCACGATGGAACCACGCTCTACGCCACACTGCTGCTGCCGGCCGGCGTCAAAGATCCGGCCAGCGTGCCGCTGATCGTGAATCCCTACGGTGGTCCGGCGGTCCAGACCGTGGTGAACCGCTGGGGCGGTAACCTGCTGTTCGACGAGCTGCTGGCCCAGCATGGGTTTGCCGTTCTGCACGCGGACAATCGTGGCATGGGCAATCGCGGCCGGGCGTTTGGGCAGGCGGCGTATCACAACTTTGGGCCGGTGCAGCTGGAAGATCAGTTGACGGTGATGGACGCGGCGCTGGCCGAGTTCCCGCAGCTGGACAGCAAGCGTCTGGGCTGGTGGGGCTGGAGCTGGGGCGGGACGTTCACGCTCTATGCGCTGTCGCACTCCGACCGCTTCCGCGCCGGCGTGGCCGTGGCGCCGGTCACCGATTGGCGCAACTATGACTCGATCTACACGGAGCGTTACATGAGCCTGCCCGCGGAGTTTCCAACCGGCTATCGGGACTTCTCCGCGGTCAACTCGGCGGCGAATCTGAAGGGGCGGCTGCTGCTGTGTCATGGCACTGGCGACGACAACGTGCACATCGAGAACACCGTGCAGTACATTCAAAAGCTGATCGAGGCCGGACTGCCGTACGACCTGCAGATCTATCCGCGCAAGACGCACTCGATTGCCGGCGCGGATGTGCGGGTGCACCTGTTCAATCGGATATTGGGGCAGTTTGAGGAGTATCTGAAGCCGGTGGCGCCATGAGCGGTGAGGGCGAGCTGCAGGATGTGATCTGCGCGGAGTTGAGGGGGCGTGAAGAAGCGCTGCTTGATCGGGCGCTGCTGCGTGACTGTGCGGGGATTGCCGAGCTTTAGGCGGCTACAGCTCGTGGCGGCGGAACAGGTCGTCCTTGTCGCGGCTGGGGCAGTTGGAGCAGCCCAGGCAGCAGACCAGCAGCACAGCCACGCAGACGGTCACCAGCACCGCGACCACGCTTCCATTCGTTGAGAACCAATGAAGGATACTGTGCATAATCCAGGAAACACCCGCATTCTAGTAAGATGCTGCGCCGATGGACTGAGTCTACGAAAAAAAGGACGCACGAACTTCGGGACATCGGAATCCCGGCGAGGACAGTGTACCATCGGCAGAAATTCTTCGTCATCCTCTTAATTCGCTCTTGCCGTTAAGGGAAGGGAAAGCGAAAATAGATGAAGATGGCAACTGCTCCCAATCCGGGTCAGAACCTGATGATGGGCTCAGGGTTGCGGGAAGGCCATACCTCGGATTGGGGAACCGAAGCGGACTTACCGGGCAGGGAGCCGACGCCGCCGGTGGAGCAACCGGCGAGTTCGGCGCTCAACTGGCTCTTTGTCGACCTGAACTCCTACTTTGCTTCAGTGGAGCAGGAGGTGCGGCCGGAGCTGCGCGGGCGGCCAGTGGTTGTGGTGCCGATGATGGCCGATACGACGGTGTGCATTGCCGCCAGCTATGAGGCCAAGGCGCGCGGCGTGAAGACGGGAACCATGGTGGGCGACGCCAAGCGCATGTGCCCGGGGCTGGTGCTGGTGGAGGGTCGCCACGAGCTTTATACCGAATATCACCATCGGATTGTGGAGGCCGTTGAGAGTTGTGTGCCGGTGACGGCGGTGCTCTCGATTGACGAGATGGCCTGCCGGCTGATGGGCCGCGAGCGGCCGCTGCTGGCGGCGCTGGAGTTGGGCAGGCGGGTCAAGACCACGATCCGCGAGAAGGTTGGTCCGATGCTGCGCTCGTCGGTTGGGCTTGCGACCAACCGCTATCTGGCCAAGGTGGCCAGCGACATGGAAAAGCCGGATGGGCTGGTGGCGCTGCCGCTGGATGTTGTTCCCGAGGCGCTGCGCCAGCTGACGCTGCGCGACCTGCCCGGCATTGGTACGCGGACGGAGAAGCGGCTCAACGACAAGGGCATCCGGACGATGGAGCAGCTGCTGGCTCTCGACTGCGCCCAGGCCGGCGAGCTGTGGGGATCGGTGTGGGGCGAGCGGCTGTGGCACTGGCTGCGCGGCGAAGACTTCGACATGGCGGAGACGGAGCACCTGAAGTCGCTCAGCCACCAGCATGTGCTGGCGCCGGAGATGCGCACGCCGGAGAAGGCCTGGGCCGTGGCCCACAAGCTGCTGCACAAGGCGGCGATGCGGCTGCGCGCGGGCGGGCTGTGGGCTTCGAGCATTGGGCTGGCGGTTGGGTTTGCCGGCCCCAACGGGGAGCGGGGACCGGTAAGTAACTACGGGGTTCCCAAAAAGGGATGGAAGGGTGAGATCAAGCTGAGCGAGTGCCAGGACAATCAAACACTCATTGCCGCGCTGAGTCGATTGTGGGCCGATATCCCGAAGAGTGCGGAGTTTGCCCACCCTTATTTTATCGGCGTGCATCTGGACGGGCTGGTGCCGGACCGGCTGCACTCGCTCAACTTGTTTGAGGGCACGGATGATGAGCAGAGCCGGTCGCGCTTGCTGGCGGTGATGGACCAGTTGAATAATAAGTATGGGTTGAGCACGCTGGCGCCGGCGACGATGCTGACGGCGTACAAGTCAGCGCCTACGCGGATAGCCTTCCACAGCATTCCGGAGCTGTTTTAGCGTACTCCTAATAGAAAAGGTACTTGCGCCAGCGGTCGTCGCCGCGGCCGAGCATGCGCATGATCTGGCGGCTGGTGTGCAGGGAGAAGGGGCGCGGGTCGCGCAATAGGACCATGTCGTCGAGCTCATTCAACATGCGGTTGCCCTTGCGGCGGTTGCAGGCGTGGCAGCAGGCGACCAGGTTTTCCCAGGTAGAGTTGCCGCCGCGGGAGCGGGGAATGACGTGGTCCAGGGTCAGCTCGCCCGAGGGCAGCACCACGTTGCAGTATTGGCAGGTGTTGCGGTCGCGCAGCAGGATGTTTTTGCGCGAGAGGGCGCGGGTCTGGTGGGGGATGCGCCGGTACTCGAGAAGCCGGATGACGGAAGGCATGGCGATGCGGCTGCGCTGGGCATGGAGGATGAGGCCGTGCTCCTCTTCCGTGCGGGCGATGCCTTTGAGCACCAGCACCAAAGCGCGCCGCGCGCCGCAGATGTTGATGGGCTCGTAGGACGCATTGAGTACCAGGACGGGCAGCTGCAGCATCTGCATGGGTTGCACGGCGGTGGCTTCGCCGGCGAAGGCCGCGGCCCGGGCGATGGACTTCTGCTTGCGTGCATGAATCATGGCTTTTCCCAGCGACATCCGTGATCCCCTTGTCAAAAAGGTGGTTGGCCGTGCGATGAAAAGTTGATTGCGTGCTCGTGCTCCTGAGTAAATGCGTTGGCGGCGAGTCCGGGATCGTCTTCGGGCTTCTGCGCAGATCTGATTTGATGGTCTGAGGCGCGGCGGGCGCGGGCAAGCGTGGCAACCCAGACGGAAGCGGCTCCGGCGCGGGTGAGCGCCAGCGCGGCGGCGCGGGCGGTAGCGCCGGTGGTCAGAATGTCGTCGACGAGCAGGATGTCCTTCATGGCGACGGCTCCCGGGTCGGAGACAGTAAAGGCGCCGCGGACATTCAGGCGGCGGGCGCGGGGGCTGAGTCCAGCCTGGCTCTCGGTGGGGCGGAGGCGCATCAGGGTGCTGGGGGCCAAGGTCAATCGCCACGCAGGATGGGACTTGCGCAGGAAGCCAAGGGCCTGGTCAGCCAGGGCACGGGCCTGGTTGAAGCCGCGGTCGGCAAACTTGGAGCGATGCAGCGGCACGGGGACGACCAGCATCTCGGCCGGGGCCTCGGAGGCCAGCTGGGCGATGGCCTCGGCGAGCATCTGCCCCAGCAGGCGCGCGGCGGGATGGAGGCGGTCGTATTTGAGGGCATGGATGGCGGCCTTCATCTTGCCCTGGTAGAGGCCGTAGGCAACGGCGCGGACGAAGCGCGGCGGGGCCAGGCGGCAAACCCGGCAGAGATATGTGTTTGCAGGAGTCGATGCGGAAGCTGGGGCGTCCAGCGTATCGCCGCATCGGGCGCAGGCGGGCCCGGACTGGAGGGGAAACTCAGTCCAGCAGACGGCGCAAATCGGCACAGGAGAGAGCTGCGGCAGCGGGGAGCCGCAGAGAGTACAGGAGGCAGGAAGGAGGGCACAACTCAGGGCGTCCATGGGACTTCGGAGCACGCGGGCCACTGCGCGCCAACGGGAAGTCTCCGATGGCGGAACGTCGAACGTCAGTGAACCGGAGTCCCTGAGGAAGACGCACCTCACTTGGGGGGAAGTCCCGCTGGGCAACGGGCTGCGCGGGGCGACCTTGGCGACAGTATACCCGGACTGGGGACGAGACGCCATGGGATTCCGTGAACACAGGAACAAAAGGGGACTGTGACTCACGGAACCCCGGCGCTCGACCGGCCGCGTGACGCTCGGCCGGGTGGGTTAGCAGTTAACTGCGGTTGCGGCTCCCGACGCCTACGGTCTCGCGATCCTGGCGGCCGACCTCTTGATCGATCTGCCGTTGCTCGACGGCATTGTCATGGGCATCGCGGGCGGCGTCTTTTACCTTGCCGACTGCGGTTTCGACCTTGCCCTTGACCTGCTGCGCTGCGCCGGAGATCTGGGTTCCGGTGTTGCCGGTCACCCCGCCGATCTGCTGCTTGGCGCTTCCAACTGCCTGGTCGATTGCACCTTTTACGCGTTGCTTGTCCATGGTTGCACTCTCCTGAGTTCCAGTTACGCATGGGGCGGGACAAAGAGGCTGTACAACATAGACCATCGACAAATCCGGCCGAGTTCAGCCGCGTGTCATTTCTTCGTCATTTCCGCGGGGCTGACCGGCGTCCGCGCCTGGCGTTGCACGGAGGCGGCTTTCACCCTCTCATAGGTTGCCTGCATCGCGTCCAGCTCCAGATCGGTGAGCCTTTCAATGTCGATCATCTGGTTGCGCGCGGTGTCCACGGCCCGGATCAGCTCATTGAGCTTCAGGTTGATGGCGCGGGAATCGCGATTCTGGGTGCTCTGGATGAGCAAGACCATGAGAAAGGTGATCAGGGTCGTAGCCGTGCTGATGACCTGCGCCCGGCGGTCGGAGAAATGAAAGATCGGCCCTGTTGCGGCCCACGCGACAATCACCACGCCCGCGGCCGCAAAGGCCCAGGTGGACCCGAGCCAGCCGGAAGCCGCGGCGGCGAATCGGGCGAAATGATCGTGCACGGTCGGGAGCGGCGGGTCGATTGGTCGTTTGATCATGGCACTCCACCTCCATGGCGCTGCTTCACCCACCATAGGATGCGAGATCGGCTGTCCCTGTTCGGAATTGGCTGCGCCACGCGCCGACGTAGCCAGCGCTGATTACGATACACTGCAAGCCGTGGAGGGCGTACGTTGCTGCCTGGGGTTCGTGGATTCGTTTGCAGTGTTTTGATCGCCATTGTCGCGGTTCCGGGCGACTGCCTGGCGGCGCCGGCGCAGCAGCAGAGCAGCGTGACGGCCAACGCTGCGGCGCAGAGCATGCTGGTGGCGACGGAGATTGCACCGGCGCCCATGCAGGCCGGGACACAGGCGGCTCCGCAACCGCCTCCGCAACAGGGAGCTGCGCAGGGCGGGATGGGCGGGATTGCCGGCGGGGTGGGCGCGGCGCCGGTCTACGACGCGCAGAAGCGGCCCATCACGGCGGGCGGGTTTGTGGACAAGGGCACGGTGGTCTTTGAGGATGTGACCAAACAGGCGGGCCTCTCCGGCTGGGTGCACAAGATGGGCTCGGTGGATAAGAAATTCATCGTGGAGACCAACGGCTCCGGGGTGGGACTCATCGACTACGACCACAGCGGGTGGCTTTCCATCTACCTGGTCAACGGCTCGACCTTTGATGCGCTGGACGGCAAGGAGCCGGCACCGAAGGCCGCGCTGTTCCGCAACAACCACGATGGGACCTTTACCGATGTGGCCGCGCAGGCCGGCGTGACCAACGACCGCTGGGGCTACGGCGTGAGCATTGCCGACTACGACAACGACGGCTGGCCCGACATCTATGTGGGCAACTACGGCAAGAACCGGCTCTACCACAACAATCATGACGGCACGTTTACCGATGTGGCGGAGAAGGCCGGCGTGACGCTGGGCAACTGGTCGCCGGGCTCGACCTGGGGCGACTACGACGGCGATGGGTTGCTGGACCTGTATGTGACCGGCTATGTGCACTTTGACCGCGACAACCTGCCTATCGGCGGGAGCAAGGCCGTGGGCTACGCGTTCTGCCAGTATCGCGGCGCAGCGGTGAACTGCGGTCCGCGCGGGCTGAAGGGCGAGGCCGACCACCTGTTCCACAACAACGGCGACGGGACGTTTACCGACACGACGGTGAAGGCGGGCGTCGAGGACAAGGACAAGTACTACGGCTTTACGCCGATCTTTATCTCGCTCAGCGGCAACGGCAAGCCGGACCTGGTGGTGGGCAACGACTCGGAGCCGAATTTTCTCTACATCAACAAGGGCGACGGCACCTTTGACGACCAGAGCTACGTCTCCGGCTTTGCGCTGAACAAGGACGGCCGGGAGATTGCCTCGATGGGCATTGCCGCCGGCGATTACGAGAACAACGGGCTGATCGACTTTGCCGTGACCGACTTTGGCGACGACTACAAGGTGCTCTACCACAACGACGGCGACTCGAGCTTTACCGACGTGAGCTACAAGGCGGGGATCGCGCAGATCAGTATCCCGTTCGTGGGCTGGGGCGACGGATTCCTGGATTTCGACAACGATGGCTGGCTGGACCTGTTCATGGTCAACGGGCACGTGTACCCGGAGGTGGACAAGTACGACTGGGGCACCACCTTTGCCGAGCGGCCGCTGCTGTTCCGCAACGTGCCGGACGAGACGGGGCCCAAAAAGCAAGGGGACGCCCGAAAGTTTGAGTATGTGCCTCCGGTGACGGGATCGGGACTGGCGGTGGTGACTTCTTCGCGTGGCGCGGCCTTTGGCGACCTGTTCAACGACGGCAAGATTGATGTGGTGATCAATCCCGTCGACGGTCCGCCGGTGCTGCTGAGGAATGTGAATCCCGACCACCACCACTGGGTCGAATTGGCGCTTGTGGGAGGGCCGAAGAGTCCGCGGGACGCGACCTGCGCCACGGTTTACCTGACGGCCAACGGGATGCGCCAGCGGCGGGATGTGCTGTCGAGCGGGAGCTACATCTCGTCGAACGACCGGCGGCTGCACTTTGGGTTGGGCGACGCGACCGATGCGGGAACGGCGGAGATTCACTGGCCTTCCGGAGCGAAGGAGACGGTGAAGCTGCCGGCCGAGGACCGCATCTTTACCATCACGGAAGGCCAGGGGATTACCGGTACGCTGTGCGGAGGTACGGCCTGCGCTGCCGGCGCGAAAGCGAAGTAGGGAAAGAGTGCTGCCGAGAGAGGGCGCAACGCAGCGCCAGGGATGGACCGGTCGGCGCGAGCCCATCCCTGTGGTTAGGAACCTCTAAAACACGCCGGCCATGTAGACTTCCGAGACGTGATGCTTGTCGCCGGGAACTCCGCCCGCGGCGAGCACGGCGGGCGAGAGCGTGAGGACCGGGCAGTGCGCGTGGGCCAGCACTTTGTAGACCACGCCGTGGCGAGTGATGGCGGCAAAGGCCGATGCACCCTGCGCGCCAAGCACAATCAGATCGGCAAGCTGGGCACGCGCCTGGTAGAGCAGCTCCTCGGTGGGGTCGCCGGGGACGACGATGGTCTGCACGGTGATCCTGGCGGCAAGCTCTTCCGGAACCAGAGCCAGGAGATCGGCTTCGATCTGGTCAATGGTGCGGCCGGCCAGAACCTCCTGGCGTTCCTGGGGTTTGATCACATGCTGAAGAACCAGCCGGGCGCTGTGCTGGGCGGCCAGCTCGGCGGCAAACTCGGCAACGGTGTGGCTGGCTTCCTGCATACTGACGGCGCAGAGGATGGTGCGGGTGGCGAACTTGCGGTACTCGCCATCCACCGTGTCCGGGCCGACGATGCAGACCGGAACCCGTGCGGTGCGGAGCACGGCCTCGGCTACGGAACCCACGAGCAGCTTGCCGATGGGGCCTGGCGAGTGAGTGCCCATGACCACGCGATCGATCTCGCGCTCGCGCAGGAAGGCGAGGATCTGGTCGGCGGGCAGGCCCGGGCGGACAACGACCTCACAGTGGATGCCGGCCTGGCGGACGAGCTGGGCCAGCGGCTCTAAGCTGCGGAGTTCGGTGCGCGCGGCGGCGGCGTAGTCGTAGTAGCGGATGCCGGAGGTCTCCGATGCGGAGACAACCAGCGTGTCATAAGCGTGAAAGAGGATCAGCTCGGCGCCAAACTCGGAGGCTTGCGCGAGGGCAAAGTTAAATGCCCTTTCGTTGGCGGGAATCTCGGATGCGAAGAGGATGGTGGAGGGTTTGCTCCAGCCCGGCTTGATGATGGATGCCATGGGAACCTCCTAGAGGTGCGAAAACTAGAGGTGCGGAAAAACATTAGCAAGACCGCCCTCGGTCTGCGGTGTTCTGCGGCACATGTCCGGGTGCGTTGGATCACTGGCGCACTCGGCGGCTGTGGCTCCCGGCGCGGCGTGCGTGGACCGCGCTCCCAATAAAGACGCGGCTGCGGGCGTCACCGCTCGGTTGAGTGGGATTGTGCGCCCAATTCAGGAATTTGTACAGACACCCCCAAGAAAAATCTGTGCAGGCTCGAGGTAAGGTGATCCCAATCACAGCCCGAGCCGGTGCTTGCCTGTTCTTCTAGAGCAGAATCGTGACGCTGCCGTGCCGTTCTTTGAGGTTCCTGCTCGCTGTTGAGAAGTCGAAGTCCAGAGCCCGGAAGTGACCTTATCGGCGCAGCGTTACAGCGGAACCAGAGTGGGTGTACCCAGAAAGCACGTCCGCAGAGTGGCTTTTTCATCAAGAAAAAGCCACCTACCGGACCGTTACAAGGGCACGGTTACTCTGGTTCTGCTCTAGATTCCTTTAAGAAACTGGTGAATCGCTCGATCCCCGGCGCCGAACCTGAGCTTGAGCGCCAGTCCGCAGCGATCCCTCTGGAGGCCGTATGCAGCCGATGCACAATATTCCCGTTCGTGGCGGCTTGAACTATGACGAGACGCCCTTTCTGGCCATTTGGGAGGTTACGCAGTCGTGTGACCTGGCCTGCAAACACTGTCGCGCGGCGGCCCAGCCGATTGCGCACCCGGACGAGCTGAGCAATGCCGAAGGCAAAGAGCTGATTGACCAGATTGCCGCGATGGGCGTTCCCATTTTTGTGTTCACCGGCGGAGACCCGCTGAAGCGCAAGGACGTTTTTGAGCTGATCCGGTACGCTGCGGCCAAGGGCGTGCAAGTGGCGTTGACGCCGAGCGCAACGCCGCTGTTGACGCGCGAGGCGATCTTCAAGCTGAAGGAAGCGGGGCTGGTGCGGCTGGGTATTTCGCTGGACGGCTCGACGCCGGAGATTCACGACACGTTTCGCGGACTCCCCGGCGCGTGGGCGCGGACGATTCAAGCGATTGAGTGGGCCAACGAGGTTGGGATTCCGATCCAGGTGCACACCACCATCAGCCGCCACAACGCGCACGATCTTGACAACCTGTGCGCGCTGTTTGAAAAGCTGGCCATTGTGATGTGGAACGTGTTCTTCCTGGTTCCGGTGGGACGCGGACAGCAGGCCGATCTGCTCTCGGGCGAGGAGTTTGAAGAGGTCTTCGGCAAGATCTACGAGCTGAGCCACAGGGTGAGCTTCCAGATCAAGACGACAGAGGCGATGCACTACCGGCGCTACCTGCTCGAGCACAACCTGGAAGAACGCAGGATGGGACATGGAAGCGGGCATCCGCACGGCGCGGCCGGACAGAACTACGAGCCCGGTGCTCCGACGGCCGATGCGAAGACGCGCACCGCGAGCTGGGCCACGCGGCGGGTGAACGACGGCAAGGGCTTCATGTTTATTTCGCATGTGGGCAATGTGTACCCGAGCGGGTTTCTGCCGATTCATGCGGGGAATATTCGCGACACGCCGGTTGCCGAGATTTACCGCGAGGCGCCCATCTTCAAGTCGCTGCGCGATACGAGCAAGCTGGAGGGCAAGTGCGGCGCGTGCGAGTACAAGGAGATCTGCGGAGGGTCGCGCGCGCGGGCTTATGCGCTGACCGGCGATCCGCTGGCGCAGGAGCCCTGCTGCATCTACCAGCCCAGGAACTGGGATCCAGAGCTGGAGCAGAAGGCGGAGGCATTTCGGCCTGTTGAGACAACGCAGATGGTGGTGCTCTGAAGCAAACGACAAGCGAAGAGACAAGAGGGGGCTCGCGACGAGCCTCCTCTTCTTTTTTTGCGCTTTGGTTGGGCTGGCCTGTGAGCCGGCTTGAGGTCAAATAAAGACTGTCCGCGTGATTTAAATCACATGCATTGCGACACCGGAAGGTTGATTCTAAAAGTGCGAGACAGATTCTGCGGACGCGGTTGAAGACTCCGCTTCAAGGTGCGGGTTGAAGGCCGGAGCTGCTCTAAAATGTTGACGGGGACGGGGTGGGGTAGAGCGATGCGGACAGCGATCATTGGCGGCGGAATAGCCGGGCTGGCGGCAGCCTATGAGTTGGAGAAGGCGCGCGCCGCGGGTGCGGGGGTTGCGTACACGCTGTTCGAGTCGCGCACTAGGCTGGGCGGATCTCTGGCATCGGAGATTGTGAATGGCGTGGTGCTGGAGCGGGGGCCGGACTCGTTTCTGACGGAGAAGCCGGCGGCGGCGGAGCTTTGCCGCGAGCTGGGCCTGGGGGGCGAGCTGATCCCCTCGAACGACGCGGCGCGGAAGACCTACATTCTGGTGAAAAACCGCATGGTGGCGCTGCCGGATGGGCTGATGTTTCTGGTGCCGACGAAGCTGATTCC
>Ga0182030_10009357_pt1 | contig 20054 bp, 20 predicted proteins | sample 812S3MmetaG_FD_121299 | JGI IMG/M metagenome (GOLD analysis project Ga0182030, IMG submission 121299) | Permafrost microbial communities from Stordalen Mire, Sweden - 812S3M metaG (Illumina Assembly) | ecosystem: Environmental > Terrestrial > Soil > Wetlands > Permafrost | place: Sweden... | reverse complement strand
TGAAAAAAAGAGAGGAGCGTGTTGAGTACCTCACTAATTATCCAATGTCATTTTCGGCAGCGCTTCCCGCCAAGGCGGGATTGTTTACTCACCGTGACAGTATTTCAATTTAGCTTTTTGACAAAATTGTTGGCGTTTCATTATAAAAAGTACCGGGCCACTTGCGGCGTCACAAAAACGTTAAAATAAAACCTTGCAACGAAAGGTTAATTTTTTTATCATAATTTCACCTTCATTTTTCCTGGTAGATGTATCGCATTTTTACATTGTTGTTGTTATTGGCCGTAATATCCGCTTCCGCACAGGATAAAGACAAATTGTTTGGCAGCGGCGAAGCGCCCAAGCCCAAGGCTGGCTTTATACTGGCAGCTAACGGCGATTTTGATATACCGGCAGGTGATATCGCAAAGGAATTTGGCCTTAGTTACCGGGTGGGCCCGGGCATTTTATATAAAACTTCCAGCAACTGGTTATTTGGCGCCAAGTGCGATTTTATACTCGGCGATGTGGTGAAACAGGATTCACTCATGATCAATATCCGTGATAAATACTCTACCGACAATACGCATGTCTATGAGTTTATCAATAATAATGGCGAGCGGGAAGGCGTGCCGGTATATGAGCGCGGCTACATGATAGCTTTGCAGGCAGGTAAGATAATACCGCTGGGAAAAAAACATCCCGATAATGGCCTGGAACTCCTTACCTCCGCTGGATTTATACAATATAAAATAGATATTTATAATGACAACAAAGATATACCAGAGCTGCAGGGCAACTATCTGAAAGGGTACGACCGACTCACCAATGGGGCTTTTGTAGAGGAATATGCCGGCTATATTTACTTTGCGAAAAACAGGCTGCTTAATTTCACGATCGGGGTAGATCTCATGGTTGGCTTTACACAAGACCGCAGAAGTTTTCTGTATGATGTGATGCGCACAGACAATGCCCAGCGTACAGATTTTCTTTTCGGTATCAGGGGTGGTTGGTTCATCCCCATTTTCAAGCGCAAGTCAGAAGACCTGCTGTTTGAATAGTTCCCTGAAATCCTGTAGAAAATAACAAATAGAATATATAGCACGGAAAAATAATTATTCAACCATGTGAATAATAGTAGTAAATTGGAATCTTTATTTATTACGAGGTTTTAATTTTATCTGCCATGTTTATTGAGCCGTCTCGTTCCAGGCAAAAAAAAGGCTGGATGGAAGTGATCAGCGGGTGCATGTTTTCAGGCAAAACTGAGGAACTGATTCGTCGGCTAAAGCGCGTGCAGATTGCCGGGCAAAAAACGGAAATATTCAAGCCCGCTGCCACAAAGCATTACGACCACATGAATATTGTGTCGCACGACGCTACCCGCATACGCTCTACGCTGGTAGAAAACCATTACAATATCCTACTCCTAACCGCCGATGTGGACGTAGTGGGTATAGATGAGGCGCATTTTTTTGAAGAGGGAATAGTAGAGGTAATAGAAGAACTGATATTAAAAGGCGTCAGGGTCATCGTTTCAGGGCTGGATATGGACTATACCGGCAAGCCCTTTGGCGCGGTGCCTGCCTTGCTGGCCAAGGCAGAATACATCACCAAGCTCCACGCCATTTGTGCCCGCTGCGGCGACAATGCCAACTATTCATACCGCAAGTCCAAAATAGACGGCCAGGTGCTGATGGGCGAGTATGAAGTGTATGAGCCGCGATGCAGGCAATGTTTTTATGGCCATTAGTACTAATTAGCGGTTCCTCTTTCCAGAATTTTTCTATTACATTTGTCTCATGCGTCGTTTTATTACTATTCTCATAACCTGTACTGTATTGGTTATTCATGCCAAGGCGCAGCCAGGCGTAAACCTTGACAATGTCTGGTCATTGGAGCGGTGTGTGCAATTTGCTTTAGAACATAATATTTCTATTAAGCAGGATTCACTTACCGCACGTCTTGCCAGGTACACTTTAAAGCAGAGTGAGTGGTCGCAATTGCCCTCGCTCAGCGCTAATGGCAGCTATGGAAAGAGCTTTGGCCGCTCCATTAACCCTACTACTAACCAGTTTGTGGATGGGGACTATAACTTCCTCAGCGCCACCGGCAATGGTAACCTGTTGCTGTTTGGCTGGCTCGCCGTACGAAATACTATCGCCCGCAACAAGTTCAACCTCGAGGCTTCCCTGGCCGATCTGGATCAGCTAAAAGATGATGTATCCCTTAATGTAGCCAACGACTTCCTTGCTGCACTGCTGGCGCAGGAGCAAATAAATGTAAGCAATAAGCAGGTGGACGTGTCTAAAGCACAACTGGACCAGACGCGGCTATTTGCAGAAGCAGGCAGGCTGCCAGAGCTCAATGTGGCGCAGCTGGAGTCACAACTTGCCACAGATAGTTCTAACCTGATTAACTCCATTGCCAATTATACTGCCGCCATACTCGACCTCAAATCACTGCTCAATCTTGATTTTGATGTGCCTTTTTCCATAAAAGTGCCTGATATGGAAGTAGGCGAGCAAATGATGGTATCGTCCATGCAGCCTGAGGATATTTATCAGAAAGCCACGCGGCACTTTGGCTCTATAAAGGCCAGTGAGCTGCGTGTTACTGCTGCAGAAAAGAGCATTGACGCCAGCAAAGCCAATCTGTATCCCCAGCTCAGCCTGGGTTACCAGGTGGGTACAAACTTTGCCAGCAGCTATCAGCAGGTTTCCGGCTATGATACCGTAGGCGGCATTACGCCTCTGTATTCGTTGAATAATAACGTACGGACCTATAACATTTATGAAACACAGGCAGTACCAACATTGGTTAACACACCGTTTGGGTCGCAACTCACCAATAACTTCCGGCAGTCTTTGTTTTTAAGTCTTAATATTCCTATACTCAATGGTTGGCAGTCTCAATATGCCGTGCGGCAAGCCAAAATAAACCTTGCCCAGCAGCAGCTAACCGAATACAGCGCAGAGCTGACCCTGAAGCAAAACGTTTTTAAGGCTCACAACAACGCGCGCAACAGCATTGAAAAATATTATGCAGCCAAGCGTGCCAATGATGCGGCGCAGCGTGCCCTGGAGTTTGCAAAGAAACGCTACGACCTTGGCCTCACCAGCACTGTAGACCTCCTGGTAACAGAGAATACTTCATTTGCCGCTGCATCTAACCTTGTAGGCGCTAAATACGACCTCATTTTCAAACTGAAAGTAATAGACTACTACCTGGGCAAAGAGCTAAAATTATAGTAAAAAGTATGGCGGATTTGAAAGAAGTATTGCTCGATGCTACCATGGAGGCGGGTAAAATAATCCTGCAATACTTTAACGGCGTTTTTAAGATAGATCATAAAGAAGGTATTAATAACCTGGTAACAGAAGTAGATAAGCTGGCTGAGGGGAAGATCATAGAGATCATCCGTGCTTCATTTCCCGCACACTCCATTATTAGCGAGGAAGCCGGGGAACTGCTCAAGCCATCGGACTATCAATGGATCATAGACCCCATAGACGGCACGGTCAACTTTGCTCATGCTATACCTCTATGCTGCGTGAGCATAGGGCTGCTCCATAATGGGGAGCTGCTGCTGGGCGCCGTTTATAACCCTATGATGAATGAGCTGTTTTTCGCAGAGAAAGGTAAGGGCGCAACTCTAAACGGGGAACCGATAAAAGTATCTAAACGGTCGGATTTCAGAACCGCGTTCCTCGTTACCGGCTTCCCCTATAACTGGCCTGTTGGCTCTGAACACCCCATAAAAGTATTTGAACGGTTTATACTCGAAAGCCTTCCCGTAAGGCGCCTAGGCTCTGCGGCTATAGACCTGTGCTGGGTGGCATGCGGCCGCTTCGACGGCTTTTGGGAATACAACCTCCAGCCATGGGACGTCGCTGCCGGGTATCTTATAGTCCATGAGGCCGGTGGCCGGATCACTGATTTTGAAGGCAGGGGGTATGATGTTTTTACCAAGGAAACCCTCGCCACCAATGGCCTCATCCACAAGGCCATGCTGGATGTGATAAAAAAACGCAACTGATCTCTTAGTTTTCCCTTAGCGCAAATATTTAGAGGAGAAGCATGATACGTCTTTAATTATTGTGAATAGCCATTAACGCTATTATGTTTCAAAACGCTATGAAATACAATATAAAAAAGATATTTTGCAGAAAATAAACTAACAATTGATCCGTTTTCCACACGACATACAACCTAACCTGATGGATTGCGGGGCTACCAGCCTCCGGATTATAGCCAGGTATTATGGTCGAACTATTCCAATTCCGTTTTTAAGAAAGCGAAGCCATACAGGCAGGGAGGGCGCCAGTTTGTTGGGTATATCAAAAGCTGCGGAAGAGATAGGCTTTCATTCCATGGCAGTAAAGATCAGCTTTACGCGCCTGCAGGAAAACGCGCCGCTGCCGCTTATTGCCTTGTGGAATCAAAATCACTATATAGTTGTTTATAAAGTAAATCATAAGAAGGTATTTGTTTCTGATCCGGCCAATGGGTTGCTCACCTATACGCACCAGGAATTTATGAAGCAATGGATAAGCCCCATTGCAAATAAAAACACGGAGGAAGGTATTTGCCTTTTGCTGGAACCCACCCCGGCTTTTCATGAGCAGGACCTCCCTGAGTCCAAAGAAGAAAAGTTAGATACGAGAGCCTTCCTGATGCATTACATAAAGCCGCACCAGAGGATGATGCTGGAACTGCTGCTCATATTAATAGTAGGCAGCTTGCTGCAATTGGCAATACCATTTCTTACTCAGAATATTGTAGATACAGGTATCAACAACAAGGACATCAATTTTATCTGGCTCGTACTGATAGCCCAACTAATGATCACGTTGGGGCAAATGGCATTGGAGCTTATGCGCAGCTGGATGATGCTGCATGTCAGTAGCCGTATTAATATTTCGCTGATCTCAGACTTTTTCATTAAGCTGATGAAATTACCCATCCGCTATTTTGATACGCGCCTGTCCGGCGACCTGATGCAGCGCATACAGGACCATAGCCGCATTGAAAGTTTTCTTACTAACACCTCGCTGAATGCATTGTTTTCCCTGTTTACCCTGGTACTCTATGGCGGCATTTTAGCTTATTACAACATCACGCTATTTGGGCTTTTTGCCCTCGGCAGCAGTATGTACATGGGCTGGATCTTGTTTTTTATGAAGAGAAGGGAAAAGCTCGACTATAAGAGATTCTCGCAGGCCGGAGCCACAAACAGCAAGGTCATTGAACTGGTAAATGGCATGCAGGAAATAAAACTGCACAATGCCGAGCAGCAGAAGCGCTGGGGATGGGAGCGTATACAAGTGAAACTATACCACATAAGCATGAAGTCCATGACGCTGGAGCAAACCCAGTCTATTGGCTCCCGCATTATTAATGAGGTAAAAAATATTTTTACGACTGTTGTGGCAGCCAAGCTAGTTATTGACGGTAAGCTCACACTTGGTATGATGCTGTCAGTCTCCTACATCATGGGGCAACTAAATGGTCCTGTCATCCAGTTGATGGGTGTAGTTAAATCCTGGCAAGACGCAAGGATAAGCCTTGACAGGCTTACAGAAATCTACCAGAGAGAAGAAGAAAACACTTTGCATACTACCAACAAGGGCGGAACAGAAGTGACACTTAAACCATTTATGCCTGTACCTAAGAACCATGACATTTATCTCAATGATGTATCCTTCAGGTATGATGAGCTCTCTTCTGATGTACTTAAAAATATCAATTTAATGATACCGTCGGGCAAAGTGACCGCAGTAGTAGGCAGCAGTGGCAGCGGCAAAACAACGCTCCTCAAATTACTAATGCGGTTCTATGAGCCTACCGGCGGAGATGTGTGTGTGGAAAAGACCAGCCTTAGTCAAACAGATATGTATGAATGGCGCGCCCTGTGCGGCGTGGTGATGCAGGAGGGATTTATATTTAATGATACCATAGCCGGAAACATAGCGGTAGGCGACGACGTACCCGATTGGGATAAACTCACCCATGCCGCTATGGTGGCCAATATTAAGTCATTCGTGGATAGCCTGCCCCTAGCATTTAATACCAAAATAGGGCAGGAAGGTGTAGGGATCAGCGGGGGGCAAAAGCAACGGCTGCTCATAGCAAGGGCTGTCTATAAAAATCCTGAAATACTATTTTTTGATGAAGCTACAAGCGCTCTTGACGCCAACAATGAAAAGGTAATCATGGAACACCTCAAAGAATTTTATCAGGGCAAAACAGTTGTTGTCATGGCACACAGGTTGAGTACAGTAAGAGAGGCAGAGAAAATAGTAGTGCTTGACAATGGCACCATAGCTGAAGAAGGAAATCACGAAACCCTTTTGGCAAAAAAAGGATTCTATTACGAATTAGTGAAAAATCAATTGGAATTAGCTGATTAATGTCTGTTGTAAATCTGAATAGGCACAGTAACATAAAACACTGAAAATGAAAGACGCAGAAGTAAGCCATGTATTCATCAGCTCGATCAACAGGGATTCCTTACGCGCACCTGAAGCCAACGAAATGCTGGAGCGTCCGCCCGGCCGGCTGTTCCGGATGGGTGCTATAGCCGTGGTGATGCTTTTTGTGTTGCTATTTATTATCGGAGAATTTGTAAAGTATCCTGATACTCTGGAAGGTAGCGCAGTAATAACGACGGATCCGCTACCTATAAAATTAAAGACACCCTCGGGCGGGCGTATTACATCCTTGTTCATACCTGATGGAATTGTTTTAGAGAAAAATGCCGTAATAGCAGAACTGGAAAACCCCACAGGATATGACAATATAACGAAGCTGGAAAAAACCATTGACAACATTAATGCATACCTACACTCCGGCAATAACGATGCCCTGGCCGACCTACTGGCTCACCCACTACAATCACTGGGCGATGCTCAGTCATTTTACAACCAGCTGCTGCAACAAGTAAGCGCAAAACTATTGTTGCAGAAAGAACAACTTTACTCTAAGCGTACCCAAAACCTGCAACAACAGATAGGTAAATTAAAATCCATTTCAACGATAGCCACCCAGGAAAAGGGAATGATAGAAGATGAGTACAAACAGGCTGACGAGCGTTTCAAAGCAAATGAACAACTATACAAAGACAAGGTAATATCGCGGCAGGAGTATTACGATGAAGCGGCGAAGCTGAGAAGCAAAAAGTTGCAACTGGACCAGCAGAATGCAACAATTATTCAAAATAGCGTGACTTCCGGCGATGAAAACAAACAGATGCTGGAAATACAATATGAACGGGAGGATAAAGACAGGGGCTTCACCATAGGCATCCAGGAGGCTATGCGCAATATTGTCAATTATATACAAACGTGGAGACAGAAATATCTTGTAATAGCTCCCTTTAGCGGTACTATACACTACCTGCGCCCCCTGCAAGTAAATGAGCCCACCAGTACCGGTGAGGAATTATTTGCCATTGTGCCCGCCGAGCATCATTACCTGGCCGTAATCATGATGCCGGCCGCAGGAATTGGCAAAGTGCAGGTAGGGCAAAAGGTGCACCTGATGGTAGATAATTTCCCGTACAATGAATTTGGGTTCCTGGAAGGTAAAATAAGCAAAAGAAGCTCTATGCAGGAAGCCAGTGCTGGTGGCGTGGCTGGCAGTGGCATGTATCGGGTCTATGTACAGCTCAGTGATACGCTTCTCACGAATTATCAAAAGCAGATCGCCTTTAGCCCGGAGATGACGGCCGTCGCGCGCATCATTACCAAGGACCGAAACTTACTGCAGCGCTTCCTTTCAGGAATTGCCCGGACAAATAAGTGATCAGGCCAATCGGTAGTGAATCGCAAAAAACAAAAAGGCTATTAAAAAAATGGAGGTTCAGGGAATCTCTTATGTGAGTTCAAATATCCCTTGGGCGCAAATACAAAGAGGCAGTCTCGGACTTTGGAGACTGCCTCTTTGCAAAAAACACTAAACTCAATCGGGTCAAATTAAGTCGCAGGATTAGGTCCATTACATCCCATCTGCTGGTATTGCGCTTCTTCAGCCTGAAGCTGCTGCAGAATAGATTGCGGAACCGGAACTCCCTTGTTTTGAAAAGCCTGGATTTCAGCTTGCAATTGCTTTATTTGCCCACCCAATTGAACGCAAGCTGGGTTCACGTTAGAGCCACCGCCTACTACGTGTTTTTCTTCGTCCTCAGAAAGAGGTTTGAACGATTCGGAATTTTGACTTGCCATTTTTTTTGTTTTTATTGTTAGTGAATAAATTTTAATAAAACAAATCTACATAATAGTTGTTGTACTTCGCAACAGTAAAGTAGCCAAAGGCTGATCTTAAAAGGTAAAGTGCTAATATGGGGTAGTAAGCGGTATCAGGATATTGTGATCTTGCTTCCTGAGCCAATGGAGTGGCAGCAAAGCCGACTTTCCCCCTAGATATTTTACTTGAACAACGAGGTCTCATTTTTTGCATCGTTTCCAAAAACAAAAAGGATGTATCAAAAAAATGACGCCCGGGGGAATCTCTTAAACGAGTACAAGTCTCCCTGGTATAAAAAAAGAGGCTGTCTCTGACATTGGAGACAGCCTCTTTGTAGAAAATTAAAAAAATGGTTCTAATTAATTCCCTGTATTAGGTGTAGGTATTGGGTTAGGCCCGCCGCCGCTACATTGTTCCTGCTGGTATTGCGTTTGCAAGGCCTGAAGTTGCTGTTCAAGAGATTGCGGAACCTGTCCTCCTTTGTTTTGCGCAGCCTGTATCTCAGCCTGGACTTGCGTTATTTGCCCAGCCATTTGAGCGCAAGCTGGGTTCTGGTTAGAGCCACCGCCTAATACATGTTTTTCTTCTTCCTCAGAAAGAGGTTTGAACGATTCGAAATTTTGAGTTGACATTTTGTTTGTTTTTTATTGTTAGTGAATAAATTTTAATAAAACAAATGTACATAATAGTTCTTGTACTTTGCAACAGTAAAGTAGCCAATGGCTAATAATAAAGGGTTAAGTGCCAAAATGAGGTAGTAAGCGGTTTCGACAAGTAGAGATACTGTTTCTTGCCGCCCCTGAGCAGTAGTAAAGCAGGCTTTCTCCTTTTAAAACCAGTACTACCCACTCAGAATTGCGAAACAAGTGACAACAATTCATCTTTTTTTCTTCGCGAAATTTCAAGTACAGCTCCGTCTGACATGACCACCTGCCCGCCCTCACCGCGCAAGTACTTCTTTAAATGCTTCAGATTGATCAGGTATGATTTATGAATACGAAAGAACCCATGATGCTGAAGAATGTCTTCAAAGTCCCCGAGAGTTCTCGACGATATTATCTTTTTATTATTCAAAAGAAAAATAGTGGTATACTTACTGTTCGACTCACACCTTACGATGTCTTCCAGCCCAATAAACATAAGCCCTTCCATGGTAGGTACTGCTAGGTTATCCAGCTTCCTTTCAGTATGGTGCCCTATTACTTCAAGTGCTTTTTCGGAAAGATGGCTTCGTTCTCTTTTTTCCCGCAGCCTTATTATGGCCTCCGCTAGGTCGGTGGCATCAATTGGTTTTGTTAGATAATCAAGTGCCTGGAATCGAATTGCCTTGATGGCATAATTATCATATGCCGTAGTGAAAATGATTTCAAAATTTACTACAGGCACTTTCCTGATCATTTCAAAGCCATTCATTCCGGGCATTTCTACATCCAGGAATACCAAGTCAGGCTTCGACTCTTGTATTTTTATTAACCCATCTTCAGCATTATCGCAAGTTGCAATTATCTCGATCCCGAGTGCACCTTGCACGATCATGTCCTGCAATTCGAGGCTGCACATTGGAACATCGTCAATGATAACGGCTGATATCAGATCAGGTTTTTTCAAAGTATAATGATAATTTTCTAAAAAATCGTTAGTCATCATTCCTATACACTCATCGAAAAAACTCTTTTGATGAAAATAAAAGGTCAAGTACTAACTATTAGCTACAAAATACAAATTACTCATTAAAAAACACCGGAAATCAATTATAAAATGAAATATTTTTATGTTTTAGCCTGGCGGGGGCAATGTTAATAGCATATGGGGTCATTCAAGCCTGTAAAACGTGCTTCAAATCTTCCAGGCTATAATCATCAGGTAGTACATAGCCGTTGACAAAAATACTGGGGGTGTAAATAATGCCAGCAATTATACACCAGGCATGCATCGCTTCCAGACGCGCAGCCTGGCGCGCAATATCCACATCCGGTACAGGGTATTTTTTAACAATCTCCGGGTAGCTTCTATTAGAATACCACGCAGCTTGTGCCCCGCCCATATCCAGGTTGGCATAAGCAATGGCCATTAGGTGTTTTGCAACGAGGGCCCCTCTATTACTTTCAATATTTTCATTGATGAAAATAATGCGTAGCCGTACGTTCTTATTTTGCAGCAGCAGGCTGTGAAGATGGCTGTGCGCCTGCGCACAGGGTCCGCAAAACGGATCGCTTACCATGACAACATCAATACTACCGATCGGATTCCCAATTACAAAACCCAGATGCTCCCAGCCCGGATAGATTGGGTTTTGTTTTTCCAGGAGCATTTTGAAAGTGCCAGGAGCATTCTTAAATCGTTGAAATGCATTATAATATGTACTGTATCCTTTAGCTTTAATGAAAGCTGGTTTTAATGCATACCACGATATCACAGGCAATACCATGCAACAAATTATAAGGCATAAATCGGTGATGGAAGCTACCGGAAGGTATAACCGATCCCAAAAAAACAATAAAAAGTAAAGCAACTCAGTTGCTAATACGGCTTGCGTGGCCAGGCAGAGCTTACACCATTGCTTTGCCACCAGCCACTGGTAATACAGGCTGAATAATAAGAAAGGCACCGCACAAATATTGGCAGCTGCCAGCCAGGGCAACTTTTGCCAGATAGATAAACCAGGAATGAGCAATAGCAAATCCGTAGATGCAAAATAGAAAAAGCCAATCTCCCCCAGGCCTATCCCAAATATCCTGGAGGCCTTGCTGTTCAGCACTGCATCGCAGTTTGTCTTCTTATTTTTACCAGTTGCACATATGCTTTTTACGAGCTTGCTATTTTTGTCCACTTCATATAAAAGCAGCAGGCAGGCAATAAAGCAACCCGCACTCTTTAGCAGTAGCAGCAACGTAAAAAAAAGCCAACCACCAGTATTTGCATTTAAAAATGCCAGGGCAAAATAAATAAACAAAGCGCCTGCAATCAGGCCTGCTTTTTTAAACCTCGCCGATCGTTCCATCTTTACTTGTCGTTCGTAGTCCTTTTCACCGCTCTGCCCGCCCGGCGATGCCACCCATACAACCCCCTGGAAATCTTTGAAAAACACTTCTTTTGTAGCTTCTTCGGCAACCCGTTTTTCGTAGATATAGTCAATGGTCTTTTCGGTAACCGCAGTAACCAAAACAAAATCGTTATCCCTTCCGCCTATTTTCAGTAATGCCAGGAACGGGGGCTGGAGTCGCGAAAATTCTGGAGCGCCTACCTTATAGGCATTGCTGGGAACGTTATATCGGGCAAATGTCTTTGTTAAGCTCAGCAGGCTTGGATAAAACGGGCTTTCCTCCAGGTCTTTTTGCAAAGTGGTTTTAGTGACCCTGCAATGTGTCAGCTTTGCATATTGGTATGCAACATTCGTCAGTTGTGTATCAAAAGTCTTGACCATGTAATTGTCATCATGCGATAGTCTGCATCACTTGCACTCCCCCACTTCCGCGTTAAGATAACAATTATTTCAAATTGTATCCGCTACAATTACAAATTAGAGTGAAAGGCCGTTGATGCCATTTTTTAGGTTCAGCACCTTAGTAAAACCATTTTGCAATAATAGTTTGGCAGATTGGTTGCTCCTCACACCTGAGGCGCAATATAGGATGACAGTATTATCAGGGTCAATCAAATGGTAGCTGGAATCCAAAAGGGATAATGGGATGTTCATGCCACCTATATTCACCGCTTCATGTTCTTCCTTTTCCCGCACGTCAATTAGTTGGATACTGGCGTCATCTTTCATTAATTGTAGGAGCGCTTCATATCCTATAGATTCCGGGACCGTTGCGGGCCCTTCGCAATTCAGTTTTGCATCCGGTAGCAGGGTGATATTCTTGTTGGCCTCATTCAACTTAAAATGAAAGATATGGCTATTCATTGTAAGCGTATCAATCACGAGGAGCTTACCGGAAAGCACCTCACCTATGCCTGTGATCATTTTGATCACCTCATTGGCCTGTATGGTGCCTATGATGCCGGGAAGGGTTGCGATCACACCTATGTCTGCACAGTTAGGCGATTCGTCAGCCCCCGGTGGCTCCGGGAATATGCACCGGTAAGTAGGCCCATTGTTGTAATTAAATACGGAAACCTGGCCCTCAAATTTATAAATAGCCCCCGATACCATAGGCTTATCCAGTATAACGCAGGCGTCATTAACAAGGTACCGTGTGCCGAAATTATCTGAGCCGTCAACTATGATGTCATAATCACGGATTAACTCAAGGGCATTCTTATTATCAATAAATACCGGGTAAGTCTTTATTGCAATGTGCGGGTTCAGCGCCTTTAGCTTTCTTTCGGCAACCATGGCCTTGCTCTGGCCTATATCGTCATCGGTATAAAGTACCTGCCGCTGTAGGTTAGAAATCTCAACCTGGTCACCGTCCACAATACCCAGAGTGCCTACTCCTGCGGCGGCTAAATACTGCAATACCGGGCAGCCTAAACCACCCGCCCCTATTACCAGCACTTTCGCAGCATGCAGTTTTTCCTGGCCTTCAAGTTTTACTTCGGGCAGAATGATCTGTTTACTGTAGCGGGCTTGTTCCTCTTTTGATAACATGATTTGTAGAAAGCAAAAATTAAATTCAGGCAATCTTTATTTGTTCAAGTTGTCTTGCTAATGCATGAATGGTATGCTCAATATTCTGTACCTGGGCTTTAGAAGGATGCTTAATACCCGATTTATAATGCCTCATAACTGTTGGACTAATGTTTGCCATCTTACCAATCTCTGAAATATTAAGCACATTGTATTGGTCAAAGAAAGCCTCCAGGTCGTATTTTATTTCATAATTATTTTTAGCTGTTTTTAAACTATAAAACGCTTCAAATTGCTCCCTGAAATTTTCTATGATGCCTTCGATAGTAGCGGCATTAGTGGTTAATAAATCTTCTCCATAGTGGATTCGCCCCCAAAGCTGTTTATCTTCCGCTTTTTCAATGATTATCTCTAATTTCTTTTTCATAATTCAAGTTGAGCTTGTTTCAGTATTGACTTTAATGTGTTTATTGCCATATCTCCATTGTGCATAGAAACGGTTACTTTCCCTTTTTTTACCGGATGTTTCAACTGCAGGTGACTTCCTTTTTGGGCTACTTCCCTCCATCCGTCTTTATGTAAATATTTCAGGATTTCTTTAGGAGTCATAATTTGATAGTATCAAAAACGATACCAAAATTATGATTTGCTCTGTGGATTTCAAAAATATTATTTCCAAAATAGAAGTTAGTAAATAATAGTGCCCTTTAGGGCTGGATTTCACATCCTTGCAAACTGCTCCCAATCCTTCCATACCGCTTTATACCCCTTCCGTTCTATCATATCTTTCACTTCTGCTACACTGCGGCTATCATCAATTTCAAATTGTTCTAATGATTCCGCCTCCACAGTATACCCTCCCGGATTTGTCTTCGATCCGGCGCTTATGGTCGTAGCCCCTAGCTGTATTACATGATTCCGAAACAATTCATTCTCCCTGGTAGATATAGACAACTCTATTTCCTCATTAAATATGCGCCACGCGCAGATAAGCTGCACCAGTTCTTTATCACTGATCACCACTTTTGGTTCTATCAGACCAGTTGCGGGCCGCAGTCGTGGAAACGATATGCTGTAACGTGTTTGCCAGAAATGCTTTTCTAAGTAGTTAACATGCAGTGCAGTGAAAAAATTATCCGTCCTCCAGTCCTCCAGTCCTATCAGCACGCCGAGACCTATTTTGTGGATGCCTGCATTGCCCAGCCTGTCTGGCGTATCCAGCCGGTAATCAAAGTTTGATTTCTTTCCCTTGGTATGGTAGAGCTTGTAATTGTCTTTGTGATAAGTTTCCTGATACACTAATACAGCAAAAAGCCCTTCTGCTGCCAGCGCATGATACTCATCTTCCTCGAGTGGCTGCACTTCAAGAGAGATATTAGCAAAGTGCGACCTCAGCAATTGTATAGCCTGCTTTATATACTCAACACCCACAGTCTTATTAGCTTCCCCTGTTACTAACAGCACATGCTCAAAGCCCTCCTGCTTTAAGTATGCCGCTTCCTGCAGTATCTCTACTCCCGTGAGTGTTTTGCGTTTTATTTTATTATCAAAGCTAAAACCACAGTAATTGCAAATATTCTGGCACTCGTTAGACAAATACAAAGGCGCATACAACTGCACCGTTTTCCCGAACCTCTTTTGAGTGATACGGTGGCTTAACTGAGCCATTTGCTCTAAATACGGAGCAGCAGCAGGCGATATCAGCGCTTTAAAATCATCAATGCTTCTTTTAGTGGCATGCAGTGCCCGCTCTACATCTGCCGCAGTCTTTGCATAGATAGAAGCCTGCACCTCATCCCAACTGTATCTCTCAAATTCGTCTTTAAACATGTTGCTGTTATTACCAGGTGTCCCACACCTTTGAGGTGTGGGACACCTATATACGCTAATTCAAAAAATCCGTCAATGGGCTGCTGCTCTCCGCATAAGCCTTTACCATGCCCAGCTTTGCATGATAAGCCATGCGCCCCGCTTCCACCGCCATTTTAAAAGCAGTGGCAATCAGCACCGGGTTACCAGCCACAGCAATCGCTGTGTTTACCAGCACTGCAGCTGCACCTATTTCCATGGCAGCCGCAGCATGGCTTGGCGCACCTATCCCGGCATCCACTATCACGGGCACATTGCTTTGCTCTATGATGATCTGTAAAAACTCTAGCGTCTTCAGGCCCATATTACTGCCTATGGGCGCACCCAGTGGCATTACTGCTGCCACGCCTACTTCTTCCAGCCGCTTGCACAGCACAGGGTCTGCGTGTACATATGGCAGCACTATAAAGCCTTCCTTTACCAATTGCTCTGCTGCTTTGAGTGTTTCTATAGGGTCTGGCATCAGGTATTTAGGGTCCGGGTGTATTTCCAGTTTCAGCCAGTTGGTCTGCAGCGCTTCCCTGGCCAGGTGCGCTGCAAATATCGCCTCCTCAGCATTGCGCACCCCTGAAGTATTGGGCAACAAATTTATATGCGCGTGATGCAGGTGCTGCAAAATATCGTCATCATCACTATCCAGGTTCACTCTTTTCAATGCCACGGTCACAAGCTCCGAACCCGAAGCCAGCAAAGCTTCTTCCATAACACGATGGTTGCCAAACTTTCCCGTGCCTGTAAATAAACGGGAAGAAAATGTTTTGCCTGCTATTGTCAATAAGTCATTCATACTTTTTCAATTGTCTTTTTCAACCGATCCATGGTCACGGTCCAATAAAAATTAAAATGCCGATACATAGTATCTAACATAAAATTGCTTTGTGTCAATGTTAATTCCGTCTGGTCACCCACAGGTGCTAGCCTAAACTCGATCACTGAATAATTGCTCACCTCATCAGGCAAGGTGGACAACTTGCTCCAGTAATTATAGATAAACAGTTTTCCAGGTTCATACTTCAGGATCGTACCCTTATCCTCATAAGGCTTATTATACAGCATCCCTTTGAAGATCATATTGCTTCCTTCTTTCCAATCAGATACCACATCCACAGGTGTATCAAACAGCCACTTCCTGATCAAAGCCGGGTCTGTGATTGCTTTCCATACCGTAGCTGCCGGGGCATTGATTTCAATAGTCTTACGGATTATTTTATTGGAAGGGTCCAGGATGTCTTTGAATTTCCCAATAGCTTCCCGGATATCTGGTGCGCCCGATATAGCTCCTGATACTGCAATGCCATGCAGGCCTGTGGTCATCAATACAGACACATCATCTAATGTTATTCCACCAATACCTATCACAGGGGGCGGAGTCATATGTCTTGTCCGCAACTGCGCGAATAATTTTCTATATCCTTCAAATCCAATTACAGGGCTCAGTTTCTTCTTCGTTTCTGTGAAACGATAAGGCCCGAACCCTATATAACTCACCGGTTTACCCTGCAGATGTTCAAAATCTTCAATCGCATTAGCGGTACACCCGATAATGCCGCCCTTACCCAGCATTTCGTCTATATAGTGTTGCGGCAGTGGATCTTCCTTTCCTACATGCACACCATCAGCATCCAGGTCTAGCGCCAACTTTATGTTGTCATTTATAATAAATGTAGCATCATACTTCCTGCAAACTTTCTGCACTTCTTTTCCTGCTTTATAATACTCATCATAAGCAACATCCTTTAGCCGCAATTGTATCCAGTCCGCGCCGCCCATACAAGCCTGCTCTGCCATTGCAGCACTCGTAGTTATGTATTGCAGCTTACTGATCGGCCTCATGATTGTAAAGGTTTATGATAACCCAATAATGTATCATTACTTCTCAAAAAGTTATGGGTATAGCTATTAGCGTTTTCTGTAGCAGCTACAATATCATTGCCCAAAGCCAGGTGCGCTGTTAATGCAGACGACAGCACACAGCCACTGCCATGCTTTGCTCCCTTAGGCAGCCTCGGATTTGTAAAAGTATAGGTCTGCTTTTTGGTGAAGAGCACATCCTCCGATACCGGATAAGTAGCATGCCCGCCCTTTAGCACAATATTGGTAACAGCACTTTTTTGCTTCAGGCTATCATACAGATTTACCGCTCCAAACAATTGCTCCGCCTCAGGTATGTTAGGGGTTATGCAATATATCTTATTCAAAATATCGCCAAGCCCATGCACGCCTTCATGAAACGTGAACCCCGCACTGGCTTTCATTACCGGATCATAAACGATCACCACATTTTTTATCCGCTGATGCAGAAACTCAACCAGCTCATGCAGCACATATATACTCTCTATCAGCCCAATCTTTATGTACTTGATATCAAAGCGCCTCAGCAGCACGCTGATCTGCTGTATGATCTTGTAATAATCCAGCCACTCCACTTTCTCAAACTCCATATCATTCTGCCATGTCATAGCCGTAGCTACGCCAAAACCATAGACCCCGCTATTCTCAAACGTCTTTATATCCGCAAGCACTCCGGCCCCGGCAGAAGGGTCGAAGCCGGCGATGGAAAGCGTGTATGGTTTCTTCTTTGACATTTTATACCGGCTATTTTAATTTCTTCATATTGTTATTCCCAAGTAATGATTTCATTTGAGTAATGGCAATTTCATTCAATTTCAGCAATCTTTCCGATTGGGGTAATTGCTGGCGGACTAATATTGAATTTATACTTTCCAGGTTGGTTAATACCACTAATTGTTCCAGTTCTGCATAATCCCGGATATTGCCCTCTTTAGTTGGATTAGCTTCCCGCCATTGTTTAGCTGTTATCCCGAATAAGGCTACATTCAGCATGTCCGCTTCGCTGGCATATACTATTGCAGATTGAGCTTTTGTTATAGAAGGGGGTATTAATTTTTCTTTTATAGCATCGGTATGTATGCGGTAATTGATTTTGGAAAGTGTTCGCTGCAGGTTCCAGTCCTGTTTCAGCCTGTCGTTTTCATCATCTTTAAGACGTTGGAATTCTACTAACAAATAGAGTTTAAATTCGGCGCTTACCCAAGAGGCGAACTCAAATGCAATATCTCTATGCGCAAAAGTTCCTCCTCCCGTGCCAGCCTTGGATATAATTCCTATTGCATTAGTAGAATCTATCCATTTAGACGGTGATAAAACAAAAGAATTGCTGCCAGCTTCATACAGAAAGGGGTCGAATTCGACCCCTTTGAAAGAGGGGTTATGTATTTTTTCCCAAAGACCCAAAAATTCAATAGTACTACGGCTACGCATCCAATTTTTGACTACGTCTTTTGGTTCGTCAGGGTTTTTGTAACGCGCAATGTCTGTTATTGAAATGTATTCCCTATTTTCTTTTGTAAACAGCATTACTTCTGTTCCCTTAACTGTAATAGTTTTGTTCCGGGGCATATATAACTATTTAGTTGCCTTCACTTCTTTTTTAATTCCATCGAATTCGATGGAATTAAAAAACTATCTAAAAGACCGCTTTTTCAAAGGGGTCGAATTCGACCCCTTTAAAATCAGGATCATTAAGGTTTTTCCCAATTTCAATAAATTCAAGAGTAGTGCAATTTCTCATATAAATAAACTAAGTTTTTGAAACCAATCCCTTGATAATCTGAAACTCTTCTAGAGTTAAACTGAACAAAGAACCCCTGTTATTTATTTTAACTGGTTCTGAATCTTTTAAACCTGGATTACCTTTTATGTCATCCCAGTTTACGGTTCGATTTAACTTCTCTAAGATTTCCAACGTAATAACCTCAATATTCCCGGTATTTTTATGAATGCCTTTTGTAACCTTGTAAATGGCTACGACCTTTCTGGTAGGGCTTGTTTCATAGCCAATTACAACGTCCCCTTGTCGCACTGAAGCATAGTTGCTGTAAACCCTTCTTTTCTTACCTTCCGCATTATGAGTATTTTCCTCCTCAAAGAACCCTAATTTATTTACATCCCATACTTTTGGGTTTGTATTCAACCACCAATATTTACATGCATCCGTGTTCATAAATTCATTTTTTAAACCTATCGAATTCGATACCTTTAAAACCAGCACTATTTTTTAATTATGGCGAATTCGCCATAATTAAAAACCAACTAAACATATATCTCCCCACCTTCCTCAATAAACTCCTTCGATTTCTCCTCCAAACCTTTCTGTAGTTCCTCCTGCTCTTTAGAATACTCCCGTATATCCTGCGTTATCTTCATAGAGCAGAAATGCGGTCCGCACATAGAGCAGAAGTGCGCTATTTTAGCGCCATCAGCCGGCAGCGTTTCATCATGGTAAGATCTTGCGGTTTCCGGGTCCAGCGATAAGTTAAACTGGTCTTCCCATCTAAACTCAAACCTTGCCTTGCTCAGTGCATTATCCCTGTATTGCGCACCCGGATGCCCCTTGGCAAGGTCTGCAGCATGCGCCGCTATCTTGTACGCGATCACTCCGTCTTTCACATCTTTTTTATCCGGCAGGCCCAGGTGTTCCTTAGGCGTCACATAGCACAGCATAGCCGTGCCATACCAGCCTATCATAGCCGCGCCTATAGCCGATGTGATATGATCATAACCCGGTGCTATATCCGTTGTCAACGGTCCCAGCGTATAAAAAGGCGCTTCATCACAGCAGGCAAGCTGCTTATCCATATTCTCCTTGATCAGGTGCATAGGCACATGGCCCGGCCCTTCTATCATCACCTGCACATCATGCTTCCAGGCTATTTTGGTCAGCTCACCCAGTGTTTCCAGCTCGGCAAACTGCGCCGGATCATTAGCATCTGCTATAGAGCCCGGCCTTAATCCATCCCCAAGGGAGAAGCTGACATCATAAGCCTTCATGATCTCGCATATCTCCTCAAAATGCGTGTACAGGAAATTTTCTTTATGATGGGAGAGGCACCACTTAGCCATAATACTGCCGCCACGCGATACAATGCCAGTCACACGTTTTGCGGTCAGAGGTATATACCGCAGCAGCACCCCAGCATGGATCGTAAAATAATCCACACCCTGCTCAGCCTGTTCTATCAGCGTATCCCGGAATATTTCCCAGGTCAGGTCTTCGGCTTTGCCATTCACTTTTTCCAGTGCCTGGTATATAGGCACCGTGCCCACTGGCACCGGGCAGTTTCGTATGATCCATTCCCTAGTCTCATGAATATTCTTCCCGGTAGAAAGGTCCATCAGTGTATCGCCACCCCAGCGGCAGCTCCAGATGGCCTTTTCTACTTCTTCCTCTATACTTGATGTCACTGCCGAATTGCCAATATTCGTATTGATCTTCACCAAAAAATTTCTGCCTATGATCATCGGCTCACTCTCCGGGTGGTTAATATTGGCAGGTATAATGGCGCGCCCTCTTGCTATTTCATCC
>Ga0182030_10009355_pt1 | contig 20057 bp, 21 predicted proteins | sample 812S3MmetaG_FD_121299 | JGI IMG/M metagenome (GOLD analysis project Ga0182030, IMG submission 121299) | Permafrost microbial communities from Stordalen Mire, Sweden - 812S3M metaG (Illumina Assembly) | ecosystem: Environmental > Terrestrial > Soil > Wetlands > Permafrost | place: Sweden... | reverse complement strand
CGATGCGTGTGCACAGCGACATCGGCCACGGCACGAAATTCTCGGTCCTTGTTCCAATACTTCCCTCCTGATTGCGAAGGTAGAAACCGATGGCAAAAATTCTGGTGATCGACGACATGGCCGGCGTGCGCAGGGCGGTGTGCGCGGTGCTCAACAAGGCTGGCCACAGCGTAACCGAAAGCGACAATGGCGCGACGGGATTGCAACTCGCCGCCGAGCAGGAGTTCGATCTAATCATCACCGATATCGTGATGCCCGGGATCGACGGCACCGAGGTCATCATGGCGCTTGCCGCCCGATCCCGCAGGCCGCCGATCATCGCCATGTCGGGCGGCGGCGCCCATTTGACCAGCGAGGAGGCCCTCATGCTTGCCAAGCAGACCGCCGACGGGGCGCTGGCAAAGCCGTTCAGCGGCAAGGAATTGACTGCGGCGGTCAATGAACTGCTTGCGGCAAGGTAGTCGGTGCGATGTTCAAGAACCTGAAGGTTGCCACCAAGATCTACTGCGTCGTCGGCTTTCTCGCCATCGTCGCCACCGCGGTAGCCGTACTCGGTATCGACACACTACGAACCTACAGCGCCAGGGTCAGCGAGATGGAGCTGGCGTCGGGACGGGCTGTTGTCGGCGAACGCGTCAATGGCCTGATCAACGCCGTCGTGATGGATTCACGCGGCGTGTACATGTCGCGCGACTGGGGCGAGGCCGAGAAATTCGCCAAGCCGATGCTGGCCAATCTGGCAATCATCCAGCAGCGCATGGAGCAGTGGCGGAGCTTGATGCCGGAAGGCGAGCAAGGCACGCTCGGACCGGCTGCGGCCAGTGCCGAGGAGTTCGTCAACTATCGCAAGGAACTGGTCCGGCTCGCCCGCGAGGTCGGCGTCAAGGAGGCCAGGCTGTACGGCGACAATGATATCAACCGCGGTAACCGTTCCGGGTTGAACGAGGAAATCGAGACGCTCGCCCGGCGGAACAATCGCCAGGTCACCCAGGTGGCCGACGAGATTCACGCCTTCTCGCATGTCAAGCTGCTCTCGGTGGCGATCGTTTCGGGCGCCGGTGTGCTGCTCGGCGTTGCGCTGGCCGTGTTTCTGGTCAGCATGCTGATCTCCCGCCCGCTTCACGCGGTCACGGTGGCGTTGCAATCGCTCGCCACGGGTGATCTCGCCACCGTGATACCCGAACTTGACCGCCGCGACGAAATCGGCGCCATCGCGGCCGCGCTGCACGTCTTCAAGGCCAATTCCGAGAGCGCCGCCGAGGTGGAGCAGAGGCAGGTAGCCGATCGCGCCGAAAACGCCGGCCGGCAGGAGGAAATGGATCAGCTGGTCGGGTTGTTCGGCAAGAGTCTCAGTGGCGTGTTCGAAACCATATCGACGGTATCGCTGGATATGTCGCGAGCGGCCGGGCAGATGCAAGAGGCCTCGTCCGGCATCGATACGAAGGCCAACCTGCTGATGCGGGAGACCGAGCTCACGTCGAGCAATGTTGCCACCGTCGCAGCCGCTACCCAGCAGCTCTCAAGTTCGGCAGCCGAAATCGCCCGGCAGGCTTCGAACTCCACGGGAATGTCGGATGCCGCGGTGGCGCAGGCCGGTGCGTCGGTCGAGAAGGTCGAGCGGTTGCGTCAGGCATCCGGGCGTATCAGTACGATCCTGACGTTGATCCGCAACATCGCCGCCCAGACCAACCTTCTAGCACTCAATGCGACGATCGAAGCCGCCCGCGCCGGCGAGGCGGGCAAGGGCTTTGCCGTCGTCGCGAGCGAAGTCAAATCGCTGGCCCAGCAGACCGAGAGCGCGACCAGGGAAATCGGCGGCCAGATCGATATGATCCAGGCCGCGACCGCGGAAGCGGCCGAAGCGATCGAGTCGGTCGGCGGCACGATCCGCAGCATGCACGCCATTTCGGTCGGCATTGCCGAGGCCGTCGAACAGCAGGGAGCCGCGACGCGCGAAATCGCTCATACCGTCGATCAAGTGGCACGCAGCACGGCCACCGTGGGCGACACCGTGCAGCAGGCGCAGAAATCGACATCGCAAGGGCGCGAGAACGCGGTCGCTGTCGCTGATATCGCCGTCAAGCTTTCGTCGGAAGCGCGCGATCTCCGTGCCGAGATCAAGGATTTTCTGGAGTCGCTGCAGAACCTCAACGACACCAAGCAGTTCCACGCCTACAAGGTCGATGTTGGCTGCCGAACGGTTGAGGGAAGAACTGAATCGAACGGCCGGATCTTGAGTATCTCGACCGGCACGGTGCTGTTTGCCGGCAAGCTTGGCGCCGCACTCGGCGCGCGTGTTGCGATCCATATCGATGGCGTCGAGCGTCCAATTCAGGCCCGCTACGCCGGGACCGGCGATGCGGGACACTTCCTGCAACTGCCGCTGGATGTCGCAAACCTCGCTTACATGGGGAATCTCATTCCGACGCTGCTGTCTGCAGCTGCCTGAGCCTCGTTTCGGGAGTTGCCCGGTGAACCGGTTATCGGGCGGTCGCGCGGGCAGGTTATTTTGAGCCCAGCCGCACGCCCAGCCGCCCCGCCAGTTCCTGGGTGAACTGCCAGGCGACGCGGCCGGAACGCGAGCCGCGGGTGGTCGACCATTCCAGCGCCTCGCGCTCGAGCTCGGCCTCCGCGAGCCGGATGCCGAAATGGCCGCAATAGCCCTTCACCATTGCCAGGTATTCGTCCTGGCTGCAGCGGTGAAAACCGAGCCACAGGCCGAAGCGGTCCGACAGCGAGACCTTTTCCTCGACCGCTTCGCCGGGATTGATGGCGGTAGAGCGTTCGTTCTCGATCATCTCGCGCGCCAGCAGATGACGGCGGTTGGAGGTCGCGTACAGGATCACGTTGTCGGGACGGCCCTCGATGCCGCCTTCCAGCACTGCTTTCAGCGACTTGTAGGAGGCGTCATTGCCGTCGAACGAAAGGTCGTCGCAGAACACGATGAAACGGAAGTCCGACCGGCGCAGCAGCTCCATCAGCGCCGGCAGGCTCTCGATATCCTCGCGGTGGATCTCGATCAGCTTGAGGCGGTCGGCCGGCTTGCGATTGACATTGAGGCTGGCGTGGGCTGCTTTCACCAGCGACGATTTACCCATGCCGCGCGCACCCCACAGCAGCGCGTTGTTGGCCGGCAGGCCATCGGCGAAGCGCTGGGTATTCTCGATCAGGATGTCGCGCATCCGATCGATGCCCCTGAGCAGACCGAGATCGACGCGGCTGACCTGCGGCACCGGCGCCAGCCGTCCATCGGGGTGCCAGACGAAGGCGTCGGCGGACTCGAAACTGTCGACGGCGGCCGGCGAGTTCGATGCCGCGGACAGCTGCGTTGCGATCCCTTCGAGGGCGCGCGCGATCCGTTCCGCGATGTCCTGTGGCGCTGATGGCGACGGGCGTTTTGTCGCGGCGATCGGCGATTTCCGGGCAGCCGGCCTGGCGGCGGCACGAGGTCCGGCTTTGCGGGGCTTTTTCGACATCTTGCGGTTCCTGACGGTGCAGCCATATCGGGGCTTTTGGCGCGCCGCAAGCCGCCCAAATGAGGGGCCGGGCAGCGTTGCAATTGGGACCGCGGCCGCTATAGTCCGCGCGAATTTGCCCGAACCGGCCCGACGCCAACGCGTCGCCGGTTCATTCCCGTTGCACGAGGATCGTCCGAATGTTCATTACACCTGCGTTTGCCCAGGCTGCGGGCGGTGGCGATACCAACAGCATGTTGATGTCGCTGCTGCCGTTCGCGCTGATCTTCGTGATCATGTATTTCCTGATCCTGCGGCCGCAGCAGAAGAAGGTGAAGGACCACGCCGAACTCGTGAAGAACATCCGCCGCGGCGACACGGTGGTGACGACCGGTGGCCTGGTCGGCAAGGTGACCAAGGTGGTCGATGACGATCAGATCGAGTTCGAAATCTCCGACGGGGTCCGGGTGCGGCAGATGCGCCAGATGATTTCCGGCGTGCGCGCCAAGGGCGAGCCGGCCAAGGAAAAGGCTGACACCGCCAAGGAAGATAGTTCGGCGAACTAGCGCTTTCCTGAAGCGGCGCACATTCCAGAATCTGACGGGACAACTCGATGTTGTATTTCACGCGATGGAAGGCGCTGGCGATCATCCTGACGGCGCTGGTGGTGTGCCTTTGCGCGGTGCCGAACTTCTTCCCCGAAGCCACCGTCAAGGGCTGGCCGAGCTGGGCCCAGCGCCGGATGGTGCTCGGCCTCGATCTGCAGGGCGGCTCGCATATCCTGCTCGAAGTCGATTCCAATTCGGTCAAGAAGGACAAGCTCGAGCAGGTCCGCGACGACGTGCGGCGCACGCTTCGCGACGCCAAGATCGGCTATACCGGCCTTGCCGCGCGGCCTGACAGCGTCGAGGTTCATGTCAAGGACACCGATCTGCAGAACGCGCTGACCAAGCTGCGCGAGCTGTCGCAGCCGCTCGGTGGCCTGCTGGGCTCCAGCGGGCAGCGCAGCCTCGAGGTCAGCGACGCCGGCGGCGGCGTGATCCGGCTCACGGTTCCGCCCGCGGCGATCACCGAGCGGGTGCGCCAGTCGGTCGAGCAGTCGATCCAGATCGTCGAGCGCCGTGTCAACGAACTCGGCACCGTCGAGCCCCTGATCGAGCGCGAGGGCACCGACCGGATCCTGGTGCAGGTACCGGGCCTGCAGGATCCGACCCGGCTGAAGGAATTGCTGGGCAAGACCGCCAAGCTCGATTTCCGCATGGTTGATACCACGGTACCGGCGGATCAGGCGCTGCAGGGCAGGGTGCCTCCGGATTCCGAGGTGCTGATGAGTTCAAGCACACCGAAGATCCCCTATGTCATCAAGAAGCAGGTCGTGGTCTCCGGCGCCGATCTGACCGATGCCCAGCCGGGCTTCGACCAGCGCTCGGGCGAACCGATCGTCAGCTTCCGCTTCAATACCTCCGGCTCGCGCAAATTCGCCCAGGCGACGTCGGAGAATGTCGGGCAGCCGTTCGCCATCGTGCTCGACAATGAGGTGATTTCCGCCCCCGTGATCCGCGAGCCGATCACCGGCGGCTCCGGCCAGATTTCCGGCAGTTTTACCGTGCAGGGGGCCAACGATCTGGCGATCCTGCTGCGCGCCGGCGCACTGCCGGCGCCGCTGACCATCATCGAGGAGCGCACCGTCGGACCGGGGCTCGGCCAGGATTCGATCGAGCGGGGCGAACTCGCCGCCTATGTCGGCTCGGTCATGGTCATCGTCTTCATGCTGCTGACCTACCGGCTGTTCGGGGTGTTCGCCAACATCGCGGTCGCCATCAACGTCGCCATGATCTTCGGCCTGCTGTCGCTGCTGAACGCTACCCTGACGCTGCCCGGCATCGCCGGCATCGTGCTGACCGTCGGCATCGCCGTCGATTCCAACGTGCTGATCTACGAGCGCATCCGCGAGGAACTGCGCGGCGGCCGCACCGCGATTTCCGCCATCGACTCCGGATTCAAGCGGGCGCTGCCGACGATTCTGGATTCCAACATCACCACCTTCATCGCCGCCGCGGTGCTGTTCTATATCGGCACCGGGCCGGTGCGCGGCTTCGCGGTGACGCTCGGGATCGGCATCCTCACCACGGTTTTCACCGCGTTTCTGCTCACCCGCCTGATCGTTGCGGGCTGGGTGCGATGGAAGCGGCCGCACAGCGTGCCGATCTAGGGCATGATCCCGACCCGAACCGCCGCCTCGGCGCAAAGTGGATACCGGACTTCGGACCAGATCATGCCACAACAAGATAATGCGACGACCATGATCCGGCGTAGCCGCATCATAGTCCAGGGAATGCGGAGCCGGCTGTGACACATTTGGTACTTATCGGGCTGGGCATCCTGATTGCGGCGCTGACCGTCGTCAGCTGTCTCGGCCTGCTGCCGTCGCTGCGAATCGTGCCCGATGACACAAAATTCGATTTCACCCGCTTTCGCCGCATCAGTTTTCCGATTTCGGCGCTGCTTTCGATTGTCGCGATCACGCTTTTCTTCACCCACGGGCTGAATTTCGGTATCGATTTCAAGGGCGGAACGCTGCTGGAAGTGCAGGCCAAGTCCGGCGCCGCCGACATCCCGGCGATGCGTGCAACCTTGAGCGGCCTCGGTCTGGGCGACGTCCAGTTGCAGCAGTTCGGCGGGCCCGCCGAAGTGCTGATCCGGGTCGCCGAGCAGCCCGGTGGCGATGCCGCGCAGCAGCTGGCCGTGCAGAAGGTCCGCGGCGCGCTTGGCGATGCCGTCGACTACCGGCGGGTCGAAGTGGTGGGACCGCGGGTCTCCGGCGAATTGCTGGCTTACGGCATGCTCGGGCTGATGCTGGCGATCGTCGCGATCCTGATCTACCTCTGGTTCCGGTTCGAATGGCAGTTCGCGCTGGGCGCCATGATCGCCAACGTCCACGATATCGTGCTGACCATCGGCTTCATGTCGATCTCGCAGGTTGATTTCGACCTCACCAGCATCGCAGCGCTGCTGACCATCCTCGGCTATTCGCTCAACGACACCGTGGTGATCTATGACCGGATTCGCGAAATGCTGCGGCGCTACAAGAAAATGCCGATGCCGGAATTGCTCAACGAATCGATCAATTCGACGCTGTCGCGATCGATCATCACCCACGTCACCGTGACGCTGGCGCTGCTGGCGCTGCTGTTGTTCGGCGGCAACGCCATTCACAGCTTCACCGCGGTCATGATGTTCGGCGTGGTGCTGGTCGGCACCTACACCTCGATTTTCATCGCCGCGCCGATTCTGATCTATCTCGGCGTCGGCAACCACCGCGACGCGCCGGACAAGCCGTCGCCGAAATGACCGCCGCAGGCCGTTCCGATGCTCCGCATCTTCCGAGGTCGGCGGCGATCGAGGCCTACGGCAATGGCGGTTTCGCCTTCGCGGACATGTCGCATCGCGGCTCGCTGTTGTGCCTGCCGGATGCGATCTGGGCCTGGCCGGTCGCCAGGCCCGGGGATATCGACAAGGCCTCGCTGGCGCGGGTGTTCGCTGCAGCCAACGGCATCGACACGCTGATCGTCGGTACCGGCACCGAGGTCTGGCTGCCGCCTCCGGCGCTGCGCGAGGCGCTGCGGGCGGTGAGGGTGGTGCTGGACGCGATGCAGACCGGTCCGGCGGTCCGCACCTACAACATCATGATCGGCGAGCGGCGGCGGGTCGCGGCGGCGCTGATCGCGGTGCCATGAGCGGGACGGACAATGCCGGGACAGCCGCGGGCTTCTGTGCCGAACTGGTGCGGGTGCATGATTTTGGCCGCTACGCCTCGACGCTGTTCCTGCCGGCGGCACCGCGCCGTGCGCTGCTGGCGCTCTATGCGTTCAACGTCGAGATTTGCCGGATTCATGTCCAGGTGAGCCAGCCGCTGCCCGGCGAAATGCGCCTGCAATGGTGGACCGACATGCTTGCGGGTACGGGCCATGGCGGTGTCGAGGGCAATCCGGTGGCGGCCGAGCTGCAGCTCGCGATCGCGAGCTTCCGCTTGCCGGTCGAGCGGCTGTCGCGCCTGATCGACGAGCATCAGTTCGATCTCTACAACGACCCGATGCCGACCATGGCGGCGCTGGAAGGCTATATCAACGACACCTCGTCGGCGCTGTTTTCGCTCGGCGCGCGGATTGCCGGGTGGCAGTCCGACGAGGCCGAGCATCTGGCGCGCCATGCCGGGCTGGCGCAAGGCATGGCGCAGGTGATGGCGGCATTGCCGCGGGATGCTTCGCGGCGTCAGCTATACGTGCCGCTGCAATTGCTGGAGCGCCACGGCATCGACATCGAGCAGGTGTTTTCAGGCCGGCAGACCCCGCCGTTGCGCGCCGCACTGGGCCAGCTCACCGGCGAAGCCAGCGGCCATTTGAAAACCGCCATGGCGCTGCTGGCGGAGGCGCCGGCGGCGGCGCGGCCGGTATTCCTGCCGCTGGCGCTGGTGGCGCGCGATCTGATGCAGATGTCGCGCGCCGACAACGATCCCTTCGTGCCTCAGGTCACATCGAGATTCCGGACATTGTGGACGCTGTGGCGGGCATCGAGGTCGCGGCAATTTTCGTGAGGTGATGACGGCATTCTCTGGATGCTGCGCAGCGCTGTTGCGGTGCGCGGCTGATCCGGGTTCACCTCCTGGGTAATGGTCCCGGTTCTGCGATGCATCGCTGTGCGCCGCATCGCGCCCGCGACACGATGCCGGGTCACGACGACGGCGGCGCCAGATCGGCCGCTTCAAAGTTGAACCGGTCGCGCAGATTCTTGCGCGATTCCAGAATGCTCATCAGGAACGCGCGGTCGGCCGCGCTCGTCATCATCGGCTCGATCAGATCGAGCTGGTTCATCGCCACCAGCTGCAGGATCTCGGTGCGGAGCTTTCCGGCGTTGTCGCGCGGCAGGGTGCGTACCACCTGGATATGCTCCGGTGGCCTGACGCCCCTGGCCGCCGCGAGCTCGTGGCGCAGTTGCGCTTCGAGCCCGGCCCGGTCGGCCTCGACGAAGGCATACAGCCCGACGCCGCTGCGCCGGTCGGCAAACGCGACAATGGCGGTATCGCGGACCGCGGGATTTTTCCGGATCAGATCGACCAGCACCGGCGCGTCGTTGACCAGCCGCCGGCCGCCGCCTTCGCGATCGGTAAAATTGAACAGGCCGCGGGTGATGGCGCGGTAGACTTTCTTGCCGGTGGCGAGCCAGAGGCTGGCGACCAGCGATTTGCGCGCCAGGATCTGGCGTTCCTTCGGCGTCAGCGCCTCCGGCGCATAGCTGCGCTTGTGCTTCAACAGATGCCGGAGATCCTCATAGGCGGCGATGCGGAACAGCCGGCCGCGGCTGCGAAAGCAGGCCGCGAGCTGAAAATCCGTCACATAGGCGCGGCCGTCGCTGCCGCGCAGCCAGTTCTGCTCCTTGGCGAGATCGTTGTGGCAGATGCCTGCGCGATGCAGCCGGCGCAGCGCCGCCTTGGCTGAACGGAAATAGGCTTCATCGCCGAACGGCCTTGCCAGATGCAGCGCCACGCCGTTGATGAATCCGCGCACCAGCGCCTGCCGGCCGGCCCACAACAGCTGCGGCCCGACATCCAGGTTGCGCGCCAGCGCCAGCGCGCGGCGCTCGCGCGCGAACAAATGGCGCGCCGCGAGATAGGACCACCACGGCACCTGGTCGAGCCGGCGCAACACCGCATCGACTTCGCCGTCGGGCCCGCGAAACCGGCCCCGTTCGACGGTGGAAAACACGTCGCGCTTCAGCAATACGCCTTCGGTCCATTGTGCCGACAGCACGGCGGCGTCGTCTTTGGGCAAGCTCATGAATAGCTCACGCCGCCGCCGCAACGTGCAGGCTGTCGGCGGCCCATCGATCGAGATCGGCGAGCGCGCGGGCGCTGATCGCCTGTTTCCTGGCCACGGTCTTTTCGTTGCCGCGCAGCCGTGCGCCGTCCGGGGTCTTGGTCGGCGGGCTGCCGAGCGGCGGGAACAGCCCGAAATTGATGTTCATCGGCTGGAACGAGCGCGGACCGGCGTCGATGGTTTCGATGTGGCCGCCGGTGATGTGACCGAGCAGCGACCCCAGCGCCGTCGTCGGTGGCGGCGGCGCCAGCGGCCGCGACCGCGCATCGGCCGCGGCATAGAGGCCGGCGATCAAGCCGATGCTGGCGGATTCCACATAGCCTTCGCAACCGGTCATCTGTCCGGCGAAGCGCAGCCGCGGCTGCACCCGCAGCCGCAACCGCGCATCCAGCAGCTTTGGCGAATTCAGGAAGGTGTTGCGATGCAGCCCCCCGAGCCTTGCGAATTCGGCGTTCTCGAGTCCTGGAATGCTGCGGAAGACGCGCTGCTGCGCGCCATGCTTGAGCTTGGTCTGGAAGCCAACCATGTTGTAGAGTGTGCCGAGCTTGTTGTCCTGGCGTAACTGCACGATGGCGTAGGCCTTTACGGTCGGATCGTGCGGATTGGTGAGCCCGACCGGTTTCATCGGTCCGTGACGCAGGGTCTCGCGGCCGCGCTCGGCCATCACTTCGATCGGCAGGCAGCCGTCGAAATAGGGCGTGCTGGTCTCCCACTGCTTGAAGTCGGTCTTTTCCCCGGCAATCAGCGCATCGACGAAGGCGTCGTATTGCGGCTTGGTCATCGGGCAATTGATGTAGTCGGCGCCGGTGCCGCCGGGGCCGATCTTGTCGTAGCGCGACTGGAACCACGCCGCCGACATGTCGATGGAGTCCTTGTACACGATCGGGGCGATCGCATCGAAAAACGCCAGCGCATTCTCATCGGTGAGCTCGCGGATGGCGTCGGCCAGCGGCGCGGAGGTCAAGGGCCCGGTTGCGACGATGACGTTGCGCCAGTCCGAAGGCGGCAGGCCGCCGATCTCGGAGCGATCAATATCGATCAGCGGATGGTCGTGCAGCGCTTTGCTGACGGCTAAGGAAAATCCGTCGCGGTCGACCGCCAGGGCGCCGCCGGCAGGAACCTGGTTGGCGTCGGCGGCGCGCATGATCAGTGAACCGAGCCGGCGCATTTCGGCGTGCAGCAATCCGACCGCATTGTTGGCGGCGTCATCGGACCGGAAAGAATTCGAGCACACCAGTTCGGCGAGGCCGTCGGTGCGGTGGGCCTCGGTCATGCGGCCGGGACGCATCTCGTGGAGCACGACTCGAACGCCCGAGCTTGCTACCTGCCAGGCCGCTTCCGAGCCGGCGAGGCCGGCGCCTATGATATGGACGGTTTCGGCTGAGGATGGGTTGCCTGTCATAGCCGAAGGCGTAGCGCGTTTTAGCGCGCAGTGGAATGCGGCCGGCTGGCGGATACGACAACGCCCGCGGCGCGGCGGGCGTTATCCGTACTGTCCGTCGGCTGAAAACAGATCAGCCGTTGTAATTGCCGGCTGCAACGCGCGGAATGTCCGAGCGATCAAGGCCGATGTCGGCCAGTTCGCGATCGCTAAGCTGGGACAGTTCGCTGACATTGCGCTGATAGTCCCGGAACGCCTGGATCATGCGGATGAGCGAGAGCAACATGGGTAGTCTCCTTGCAATTACGATTCAGCCCTTGGAGGGAAGCCTCATCGTTGAAATGAATATAGGGCAACATACCGCACTGCGGGAGATCAAATGGTGCGATGCAGCTAAGCGCAAAGCGCATGGCCAAAGTAAGGAATGATTAACCCTTCGCCAATGTCGCCTATATTTTCTCCCGAACAGGCGGGGCAGCTCCATTTGCCCCGTGGAAAGGTGTCGTTCTGCAGCAAAGACTGCCGTCGTCACGGCATTCCCCCCACCGCCGAGATGTGGCGATGCCGGCTCCGCGGAACAAGGCTGCACAGCCAAAACTGAGGTTCTCAGGTTGCTTTATGGACTTTGACTGGGTTTTCGCATGCGTGATTCGCATGCAGTTTCAAATAAATGAACCAAAAATCATTATCGCGCGTGCAATGCAGCGAAACTGTAGGGGGGCCAGAGCTCTTAAGACGACTTCTGCACCACGGTCGAGTGGCCGCGCGGTTCGCCAGGCTTTGCCGCCGGCCGGCCCTGGCCTCGGTGGCGATGATTCGACGGACAACGCTTGTTGGCCGGTCACCGGGCCCGCCGGCCTGCCTGCTTGTGTCGACCGGTTTGGCCAAGGCCGGGCGCTGTCGAGTTTGGCCGCGTGGCTGTGGCCGCTGATCTGTTCTTGGGCTTCTTTCCGATTCGGCCACGGCATGATGCCCGCGGCTCCCCGGCGCAGCCGGCAAGCCCCGTGAAGTGTCCTGATCCGATGACGCGGTGCCATCGCGCGGTCAGCCCGACGTCACATCGTCCGGATCGGCAGTTTTCGCGATCGCACGGCTGCGAAAAGTTACGACGCTGTAATGAGAAAATGCCTTTGCGCATGAGGGCGTTGCGCCAAGCGCCGATCACATTTTTATCGCGGGATATTCATTGCTGAATTTTCGCCAATTCGGCGAACAATCGGTCACAGATTCCAGCAATGGCGTTGGGTCTGTTCTAACCAACGGGAAAGTAACATGATCAATAAGTTACTCGGAGCAGCCGCAATGGCTGCCGTTATCTTCGCAGTTGCACCGGCATCCGCCAAGATGGGCGGCTGCAGTGGCGAAAATTTGACCAAGACTGAAGCCATGATCGAAACGATGCCCGAAGGCGAAAACAAAGGGACGGCGCAGAAGGAAGTCGCGATGGCGCAGTCCGCGATGCTCGACGGCAAGATGGGTGCGTGCGGCGCGCATCTCAGCAAGGCGATGCATGCGGGCATGATGAAGTAAGTCGAACGCCGGGGCCGGTTGCGTCGCGATCGGCCCAACGCGTCGACTGGATAGCGGCTGTGAACAGCGTTATGGGGCGTGCGCGAGCTGGGTTGCGAAGTACCCGATCGTCCTCGCATAGACCTCGCTCTTATTCCACTGCTGCAGCACGGCGAAATTGGGACTGCCGGGATCCCAGCCCTTGCCGCGCTGCCAGCCATAAGAGGCGAGAAAATTTGCCGTCGATGCCAGCACATCGGGGGCGCTGTGCAACAGGTCACGGCGGCCGTTGCCGTCGAAATCGACGGCGTATTTGAGATAGGATGACGGCATGAACTGGGTCTGGCCGATTTCGCCCGCCCAGGCGCCGTGCATTTCCGAGGCCGCAATATCGCCGCGCTCGATCACACGGAGCGCGTCCATCAACTCGGCCCGGAACATCTCCGAGCGGCGGCAATCGTAGGCCAGCGTCGCCAGCGAACGTATCGTCGGAAACTTTCCGATATTGACGCCGAAGTCGGTTTCCAGTCCCCAGATCGCCACCAGCACCTCGCCCGGCACACCGTAGCTTTGCTCGATCCGCCCGAGCACCGATCCATATTGCTTCATCATATTGCTGCCGCGGATCAGCCGGGGCGGCACCATGCGGCCGGAAAACTCCTCAAAACTTTGACTGAACACGGCCTGTGAGTGATCCCGCGACAGCACCGCCCGGTCCAGGGTCACGCCGTTCAGGCCGGAAGCGATCGCCGACGCCGAAACGCCCTTGGCGGCGGCATCGGTCTTGAAATCGTCGAGCCACGCCTCAAAGCTGCCGGTGCCACAAGGGACCGCCGCCAGCGCCGGCGCAGCCGCGAGCATCAGCATCGCGCTCAGCGCAAGGGCGAGGAATGGGAGACGAGGAAAGTTCGGAATTGCTGGCACAGGTATCGCTTCGCCATCAGAGGAGGACCGGGACAAGATGTCCCCGGTAACCGCGGCCAAAACATGGCTTTCGGCAAGCGCCGATGCTGCCGTGCGATTGATCTGAAAGCAAGAGCGACCGACGATGCCGCGGAAGCTCGCAGCCAGCGCCCGCCAGGCCGCCGGCCGGCAATCGACCGGCGGCGGGCAGGCGGTGCTATGCCGGGTTAGCCGCGGTCCCTACGCCGCCACGGGAACAGGGCGGCCGGGAAATCCGCCGCGGAGCGCCGCTCGCGAATCGGGCGGGGAGGGACCGGTTGCGGATTGGGATCGGGCGCGATCACCGCGCGATAGAGATGCCAGGTGGCGTGGCCGAGCAGCGGAATGACGACCGCAAGGCCGATGAAGAACGGCAGCGATCCCAACACCAGCAGCACTGCGACGATCAATCCCCATGCCGCCATCGGCACCGGGTTCTTCGCCACCGCGCGCAGCGACGTCACCATGGCGTCCCCAGCGCCGGCGTGCCGGTCGAGCATCAGCGGGAACGAGACCACGCTGACGCACAGCGCCATCAAGGCGAACAGGAAACCGACGCTGCAACCGGCGACGATCAGCCACCATCCCTGCGGTGTAGTCAGCACGCGCGCGGCGAAGTCCGGAATTCCCGCCGCGGCTTCGTAGCCGAAGGCGGCGACGTAGATCGCCTGCGCGGTCGCCACCCAGGTCACGAACAGCGCCAGCAACAGCGTGCCGAGCCCGAGCATGGCGCCGAATGACGGCGAGCGCAGCACCTCGAGCGCATCCCATACCGACGCCTGTTCGCCGCGCTCGCGACGGCGGCTGAGCTCATAGAGACCGAGCGCCGCGAATGGACCGATCAGGGCAAAGCCCGCTGCCAGCGGAAACAAGAGAGGCAATACCGAATAGCCCAGCACCGTGCGCGCCAGCACCAGTCCGAGCACCGGATAGATCATGCACAGGTTGATGGCGTGGCTGGGCACCGCCTTGAAATCTTCCCAGCCAAGCCGCAGCGCTTGATGCAGGTCGGACAGGCCGATGGTGCGGATGATGGGTGCAGCGGCGGCGTCTTGCGCCGGCTGAACCAGTGGCGTGACATTGCCCGATTGAGTGGCCATGGTCGTTGTCTCCCTTGCCGCGGCCGCCGGTTTTGGCGCCATTCCAGGGCGCAAGCGGGCCGTCTGCGAAAACGATCACGAGCAGGCCAGACGCGAAGACAGAAAACCGAAACTGGCCATGTCGCGAACTGAACTACAAAGCCTACTCTCAATCGCCGTCGCCGTCGCTCACGGTTCGGTGAATGGCGCTGGCTCCGGACCAACCCGCAGCTGCGAGGGAGGTCTCGGCTCAATTCGAGCGGCCGCAGCGGGAAGAGAAATGGTTCAGCGCGGCCGTCGGCGGTTTTCCGAACACCAGCTGGCTTCCGAGCCACTACGCAGCTGTCATCTCGTCGTCATTCCGCCTCGGCTAAGCTAATTCCGCTATCCCCTGCTGCAGGGGCAGCCGCCGATATCACGTGCCGATCGAGCCCTTCAGACGATCTTTCAAGTTCATTGGGAGCCAACGATGAGTGTTTTCGGAAAAATCATGAGCGCGATCTTCGGCACCGACGCGGGCGCCTCCCCCGCTAGCGGCGGTGCAGCGGCCGGCCCCGGACCGGCCCCGGGCCCGGTGGCCGAATCGTCGCCCGCGCCGGCTGCGCCGCCCGCGAGCGTCGATGTCGCTGCCATCGTGGACCAGGCAGCGGCCGCCAAGGGCGAAAAACTGGAATGGCGAACCTCCATCGTCGATCTGATGAAGGCGCTCGACATCGATTCCAGCCTCAGCGCACGCAAGGAGCTTGCCAAGGAACTCGGCTACAGCGGCGACAGCAACGATTCCGCCAGCATGAATGTGTGGCTGCACAAGCAGGTTATGGCCAAGCTCGCCGCCAATGGCGGCAAGTTGCCGCCCGACATCAAGCATTAGCGGAGCGTTCGCAGCGCTCGCAAAGGCCTCGCGCCGGCGCGGGCCTTTTTGCAGGCCGCGTCGCGGGCCCAAGTCGCGGCCCCACGTCACCGCTCAGGTCTGGGCGAGCCTCCGCTTGCCGACCGCCATGCGGGGGGCTAGATACGCGGCCGAACCAGCCCCCCAACAGGAGCCGCCCATGGATAGCGTCGATCGCCGGACCCTGCTCGCAACCGGCGCGCTGGCGCTGGCAGGCGCAGCGGCGCCGGTCGGGCCTGCTGCGGCGCAAGCCGGGCCGAAGCCGATTTTTGCCGTACCGGCGACGACGATACCGATTGCCGGCGAATCCGACGTGTTTCCGGTGCGCCGCATCTACTGCATCGGACGCAATTATGCCGCGCATGCGATCGAGCGCGGCTCCGACCCGACGCGAGAACCGCCGTTTTTCTTCCAGAAGCCGACCGACGCGATTCAGAATGTCGCGATTGGCGCGGTGGCGGATCATCCCTATCCATCGCTGACCGGGAATTATCACCACGAAGTCGAACTGGTGGCGGCGCTGAAGTCGGGCGGCACCAATATCGCACCGGAGCAGGCGCTCGATCATGTCTATGGCTATGCGCTCGGCCTCGACATGACCCGGCGCGACCTGCAAAACACCATGGCCGCGGAAAAGAAGCCGTGGGAAATCGGCAAGAGTTTTGACCATGCCGCGGTGCTCGGTCCGATTCATCCGGCGACCAAAACCGGGCATTTCACGCAAGGCGCGATCTCGCTGTCCGTCAACGGCAAACTGCGGCAGGATTCCAACCTCGACAAGATGATCTGGAGCGTCGCCGAGCAGATTGCTAAATTGTCGGAGGCGTTCGAACTGAAAGCCGGCGACATCATCTATTCCGGCACCCCCGAAAATGTCGGTCCGGTGGCGAGGGGGGACGTGCTGTTGTGCAGGCTGGAAGGCCTGCCGGACATGTCGATCCGGATCGTTTGAGGCGCGGGCGGCGGCGCCGTTCGCAAGCCCTCAGCCCGGCAACCGAACTCGCGGCGGAAAACAAACCGCGCCTGCCGCGGCCGCGATTCGCCGCGCGCCCATGCCGCAGTCGATTTCAGCCGCACCGCCAAAATCGCGGTCGCTGGCCGTGCCGTTTACGTTTCGTTAACGGCGTTTCCCTCGATCGTGCTTGCTGCAAACGGTGGTTTACCGATTTTGCAGGAAGCGTGTTTGTTTCGGAGATCGGAGTAAGCGTTACTTAATGCAGTACGGGCAGGATCGAACGAATTTTCCAGGTGGCGTTTGGCTCCGGAGATTCTTACGACAATGCCGAAATTTCGTTTTGCAAGTCGCCTGACGACGCTGATCTCCCGCCTCCCGAGCTGCGGAAAGCGTCATGTCACAACCGGTAGCTGGCTGCATCGTTTTGCCGGCGATCGGAACGCCAATGTCGCGGTCATATTTGCAATGATGATGGTGCCCACCATCTATCTCCTGGGGATGGCGCTGGACTACACCCAAGCCTACCACAAGGAATCGCAATTGAACGCGGCCGCCGACGCCGCAGCCATTGCCGCCATCACTCCGGCAATGATGTCCCAGAGCACCACCGCGGCCCAGACTGCTGCAACCAACGTCTTCAATGCCACCGCCCAGAGCCTGTACGGTCTTAGTGCGCCGCCTGTCTTGACAGTCAATATCACCAACCAGGGCCTCGCCCGCTCGGTAACCGTGTCCTACACCGCGGCCTCGATCAACAATTTTCCGATCTTGCTCGGCAGTCCGGCATGGCCGATCAAGGGTAGTTCGAGCGCAGCTGCAGCGGGCGCGCCGAACATCAATTTCTATCTGTTGCTTGACGACTCGCCGTCGATGGCGATCGCCGGAACGTCGGCTGGCATCACCACCATGCTCACCAACACGCCGTCCCAGGAAAGTGGGGGAGGCTGTGCTTTCGCCTGTCATGAATCAAACCCGTCGGCGGATAGTTTGGGAAATCCGGGAGGCGAGGACAATTACGCTCTGGCGCGGCATCTCGGCGTAACCCTGCGCATCGACCTGATGGCGCAGGCGGTCGCGAATCTCATGACCACGGCGACGTCGGACGAGCAAACATACGGCAACACTTACAAGATGGCGATCTACACCTTCGACTACGCCGTGAATACTATTTATGCGCCTTCCGGACTGCCGTCGTCGAATCTGAGCGCCGCTGGCACCGCTGCCGCCAACAACATCAGTGTGCCCATCGTCTATGACAACAACTGGCTGACATCCACCGACAATAATAGCGACACCGACACCAATTTCGACCTTGCCATGCAGACCATCAACACCACCATGCCCGCGCCGGGCGGCGGCACCAGCACGCCCGGAGACACGCCGCAGGAGGTGCTGTTCATCGTGACCGACGGGGTCGACGATCTGGTTGTGTCGAACACCTCCAACTGCACACAGCCCACGAATTCCATGGGGTCATCGCAATATCGGTGCCAGCAGCCGTTCAACACGACATGGTGCACCACCATCAAGAATCGCGGCATCCGCATCGCCGTGCTCTATACCGAGTACCTCCAGCTGCCGACCGACAGTTGGTACAATACTTGGGTCGCGCCCTTCGATAACCCGACACCGTCCACCAGCCTGATTGCGACCAACCTGCAGGCCTGTGCGTCTACTGGATTGTTCTATGATGTGGCGTCGGGTGGAGATATCTCGGCTGCGTTGCAAAATCTGTTCTCGACGGTCGTTGCAACCGCCGCGCATCTGACGCAATAGGAAATTGGTATCGTGACCGCCGCTCCCGCAACCACACAGAGCCGCCAACGTCGCCGACCCAAGCGCTTCTGGACCGACCAGAATGGCGCGACCGCTGTCGAATTCGGTCTGGTCGCCGCTCCGTTCCTGGCATTGCTGGTTGGCATCATCCAGACGTTTCTGGTGTTCTTCGCGAACCAGCTGTTGGAAACCGTCGTCGCCCAATCCAGCCGTCTCATTCTGACCGGCCAGGCCCAGAGCGCGAACATGAGCCAGACCCAGTTCGCCCAGCAGGTCTGCAACCAGGTCGTGATCCTGTTCAACTGCAACAATCTCATGATCGACGTGCAGACCTATGCGGCGTTTTCCGGGGCGAACACGTCATCGCCCACCTTGAGCTTCAATGCGCAGGGGCAAGTCACCAACACCTGGCAATACAACCCGGGTAACCCAGGCCAGATCGTGGTCGTCCGCGTGATGTATCAGTGGCCGGTGTTTCTTGGGCCGCTCGGCTTCACCCTGTCCAATCTTTCCAACGGCAATCGCCTGATCATGGCCTCGGCCGCGTTCCAGAACGAGCCGCTATGATGTCCGCAACACGCAGCACGGCCGGCATGCTGTCCCGCCTGAACGCGTTTCGCGGCGACCAACGCGCCGTGGCCGCCGTCGAGTTCGCCATCGTGCTGCCGTTCATGCTGACGCTGTATATCGGCGGCGTCGAACTCGGCGACGGCTTGTCGATCACCGTCAAGGTTACCGACACCGCGCATATTGTCGCCGATCTGACCACCCAGAACACCTGCGTCACCTCTGGCACCACCGGCACGATGGCCACCATTCTCGGCGCCTCGTCCGCGACGATCGCTCCCTACACGGCCTCCAACCTGGTCGTCACCGTCTCGGAAGTCAGCACTAACGGCAGCGGTACCGCGACCGTCACCTGGAGCCAGTCGCTCAATGGCACCGCGAGGCCTGTGGGGCAGGCCATGACGCTGCCGACGTCGCTTGCCGGCCAAGCCAATATTTCGCTGATCCTGGGCGAGGTTTCATACGCCTATACGCCGCGACTGGGCTACACCATCACTGGCACAGTGAATCTTTCGGACAGTTATTACCTGTTTCCGCGAAATTCGACTTCAGTGAATTATAAAGCTTCGTGCCCGTGATTGTCGGCGACTGAGTGGCGAAGCCGGGTGCTCGCGCGATCGATCATTTCTTCTTTGCGATGCAGGGAACCTTGTGGCACCCCGGATGCAGCAGGTGTGGACCAGCTGAACCCGACCTGACGTAATGCGCATGCAGCACCGGTGGAGTTGGTTTCACCGGGGCGACAACCGGCTTTGGTGGTACGACGAGCGCGTTCTGCTTGACGGGTCCGCCAACGACGTTCGGCTTTGCCGGACCGCCGACGGCAATCGGCTTTTTGGGACCGCCGACCGCGCCCGTGGCAAATGCCGCGTCGGGGAGGCCGCTTCCATAGACGCCAAGCAGCAGGACCAGTATCATTGTTCCGCGTTTCATCGCCGCTTCCTTTCATGCCGTTGATGGCAACCGAACATCAGCTCACCATACCCCAATATTGAACGCAAAACGATTTCGCAGCCGGACGCGCGCTATGCCAGATCCGCAAACTCCGGATGCTTCTTCAGATAGTCCACCACGAAGCCGCAGCCGGCGACCACCTTCAGGCCATCGGCCCGGATCAGCTCCAGCGCGCCCTGCACCAGTTGCGAAGCGATGCCGCGGCCGCGCAGCGGGCGCGGCGTCTCGGTATGGGTGATGACGACCCTGCCTGGCGCCAGCCGGTAATTTGCGAACGCCACCGCGCCTGCGACATCGAGTTCGTAGCGGCCAAGGGATTTGTTGTCGCGGACCATGGTCATGTCGGGCTCATTTCAGCAAGGCGGCGCTGTCGGGGCGTTTCTTCCGCATATAGGCCTTAAGCACTGTGCGATCGATCCCTCGGCCCGCATTCCAGTCGAGCGCGCCCTTGATCGGTTTCGAGCCGATGCCCTTGCCATCAAGTTCCGCCGGGAGGAAGGTCCGCTCGCAGGTCCGGGCGACGTTTATAACCCGGATTGCGGCGGCCCGGACCGCAGGGGAATCGGGTGAAGGATTTCACGCGGCGATGAGGCTGGCGAGGTACTCGTCGTCCCATCCGGCAGTTTTGCGCCTGAGGCGGATGGAATCCTTGCCCGGGGCCTTTCGGGTAAGATTGT
>Ga0182030_10009353_pt1 | contig 20059 bp, 17 predicted proteins | sample 812S3MmetaG_FD_121299 | JGI IMG/M metagenome (GOLD analysis project Ga0182030, IMG submission 121299) | Permafrost microbial communities from Stordalen Mire, Sweden - 812S3M metaG (Illumina Assembly) | ecosystem: Environmental > Terrestrial > Soil > Wetlands > Permafrost | place: Sweden... | reverse complement strand
CGCCGGCGCACGGCTTCCGTAAGCTGGCCGCCCTCCTCGTAACCCACATATCCGGGAGGCGCGCCGATGAGCCGCGACACCGAGTGCTTCTCCATATATTCACTCATGTCAATACGCACCATGGCGTGCTCGTCATCGAAGAGGAACTCCGCCAAGGCTCGCGCCAGCTCGGTCTTGCCTACGCCAGTAGGGCCGAGGAAGATGAACGAACCAATGGGACGCCGCGGGTCGCTCAATCCCGCGCGGGAACGCCGGATGGCGTTTGCCACCTTCTCCAGCGCCTCATCCTGCCCGATCACGCGCTGCCGCAGACGTGACTCCATCTGCACCAGCTTCTTCACCTCGCCTTCCAGCATCTTCGATACCGGGATGCCGGTCCAGCGGCTGACAATGCGTGCCACGTCTTCTTCATCGACCTCTTCTTTCAACATGCGCGACTGGTTTTCCCCGGCCTTCGCCGTTAGCTCCGCCAGTTGCAGCTCGGCCTTGGGCAGCTCGTCATATTGCAGACGCGAAGCGCGTTCGTATTCGCCACGCCGCGCCGCCTCCTGCTGTTGCAGCTTGAGCTGCTCAATCGACTCCTTGAGCTTGCGCATCTCGGCAATGCTGTCTTTCTCCGAGCGCCAGCGTGCCTTCAGCGCATTGGCCTGCTCGTTCACCTCGGCCAGCTCGCGCTCCACAATCGCAAGGCGCTCCTTTGAGTTGGCGTCGCTTTCTTTCTTCAACGCCTGGCGCTCAATCTCAAGATTCGTGGCCCGGCGCTGAAGCTGATCGATTTCGGTCGGCATGGAGTCGATCTGTATACGCAGGGAAGCTGCCGCCTCATCCACCAGGTCAATCGCCTTGTCAGGCAGAAATCGGTCGCTGATGTAGCGCTGTGAGAGCACGGCTGCCGCGACAATTGCCGAATCCTTGATGCGTACGCCGTGGTGCACTTCGTATTTTTCTTTCAGACCGCGCAGAATCGCAATCGTGTCCTCAACCGATGGCTCGCCCACGTACACAATCTGGAAGCGGCGCTCGAAGGCCGCATCTTTTTCAATGTACTTGCGATATTCATTGAGCGTGGTGGCCCCGATGGCGCGAAGATCTCCGCGAGCCAGGGCAGGCTTCAGCATGTTGCTGGCGTCCATGGCGCCCTCGGCTGCGCCTGCGCCCACCAGCGTGTGAAGCTCGTCAATGAACAGAATGATGGTGCCCGCGCTCTCTTCGATTTCCTTGAGCACGGCCTTGAGCCTGTCTTCGAACTCGCCACGATACTTTGCGCCCGCCACCATGGCGGCAAGATCGAGCGATACCACGCGCTTGTTCTTCAGCTGCTCCGGCACGTCGCCATGAACGATGCGCTGGGCAAGACCTTCCACAATCGCCGTCTTGCCAACGCCCGGCTCACCGATAAGCACGGGATTGTTCTTGGTGCGCCGCGATAACACTTGAATCGTGCGCCGAATCTCTTCGTCGCGCCCAATCACCGGATCGAGTTTGCCGCGCCGCGCCATCTCGGTCAGGTCACGCGCATAACGCTCCAGGGCCTGGTACTTCGATTCGGGATTCTGGTCGGTCACCGTCTGATTTCCGCGCACCGCCGTCAGCGCTTTGAGCAGCGTGTCATGGGTGACTCCGAGTGAGATCAGAAGCTGTTGCGCCGGATCGCGCCTCAGCCCGATCAGTCCAAGCAGCAGATGCTCGGTGGAGACATACTCATCCTTGAAATTTTCCGCAGCCTTGAAAGCCAGGTCCAGCAGCTCCGTGGTGGAATCCGCCAGGCGCGGCTGGGCCGCCGCGCCGCCAAGCTTCGGAAGGTTGCCAATCTCGCGCTGCAACTGGGCCTGCAAGGCCGCAGCCTGCACTCCGGCACGCGCCAGCAGCGGAATCACGATGCCTTCACGATCTTCCAACAGCGCCGCCAGCAGATGCAGCGGAACCACCTCGGAGTTAGCATTTTCGCTCGCCAGCTCACTTGCGCGCTGCATCGCCTCCTGCGCCTTCACGGTCAAACGGTCCCAGCGGATTGCCATATGATTGCTCCTCAAACCACCACGCCAGTACGTCCTGCCGCGCGTGGCGGATAAACTCTAGTCCGTAAACAAACGGGGGCTGGAGATGCGCCTTGACTCGCTCAACCTTCCCCATGTTGGATGCCTAGCCCATGCGCCAGCGGCCGGAGCGGCCGAATTTGCCGCATACCCGACCAGCCCACAGGCCGAAGCCTCTCGCCGTAGACTTTGATGTAATTTCAGCACAAACAGATCATTAAATATGAGTGCAATATTGTCAAATTATTTCCACGAAAATGACGCTGTCGTGTATAGACCTCATAATCAGTAAGTTGCACACAATCCAGTGCTCGTGAAAGAAGCCCCGGGAGATACCATGCATCGGCTTCTCCAGCTCACCACCTCGGATTTTTAAGTTTTGCCCGTGGTTTCCAGGCCTCAAACCGTTAGGATCAGGCGTGCTCTGTAAAGTGATCAACCTGGAGGAAGGCCGGCCAACGGTGAATGTGGGGCTGCTGCGCCTTGATCGCACGGTGGTTTCGGCGCGCACGGAAGGTGTGCCGCTGCTCAAGGTGATTCACGGATACGGCTCCAGCGGAGTGGGTGGGCGATTGCGCGAGGAGGTATGGAAGGCGCTCGATCGCTTCAAGCGCAATGGCTACATCTCAGACTTCATCCCCGGCGAGGATTTTCGTCTCTCCAACGAGGCGAGCTGGGCACTGGTGAAGCGTGACAAGGCCATCAAGGAAGATCGCGATTTCGGACGGGCCAATCGCGGCATCACCATCATCGTTCTGTGAAGCACAAAGATGTGGGAACAGGCGAGAGATTGGCCATCCTTATTAGCCAACGAAAAAGCCGGCCCCAGTGGACCGGCCTTTACACAAAACCGAATGACTACTTTTTCTTCGCGGGGGCGATTGCGTCTTTTACGGCCTTGCCGACATAGAACTTCACCACGGTCTTGGCCGGGATCTTGATCGGGTCGCCGGTCTGCGGATTGCGACCGATGCGGGCCTTGCGAGCCGACTTCTTCAGACGTCCGAGGCCGGGCAGAACGAATACGTCGTTCTTCTTGGTTTCCTTTACGGCGATTTCGACCAGGGTGGTCAGAAACAGTCCGGCAGCCTTGTTGCTGGTTTCCAGCTTTTCCGCCAGAAGACGGACGAGAGCGGTCTTGGTCAAGCTTGCAGCCATTTTTGTATTCCTCCTTGAAGATGAAGCGCGCGCGCCTCAATCCCGCCCATATTACCTCAGTGTTTTTGCAACCGACAAGCAGTTTCACCTGATTTTATGCGGGTTTTCCACAGGATTGCCGATTTTTGCCCGTATTCATAGGTGTTTTCGACACTCACCATACCCAATGGATTGTATATACCTGAGCTTGTTCTCCAATTCATACTATCTGTAGGGGCATTTCCATCCAATGTTTTCGCGCCTCCGGCTACAATAGCGCGAGCAGGAATAATATTGTTGCAACTCACGGAGCGCATGGAGCAAGTCTTTCTTTCCCTCGGATCGAACCTCGGCGACCGGCTCGCGAATTTGCGGCAGGCCCTTGCCCACCTGCGCGAAATCGCCAGCATTACCGGGCTCTCGCACGCCTATGAAAGCGAGCCCGTGGAGTGTACCGCGCAACCTTGGTTCATCAACGCCGTCGTCGGCCTGCACTTGAGTCCGCCACAGGGCGAAAACGATCCATCGCTGCCGAGCGCTCCGCAATGGCTGCTGGAGCGCCTGCAAGGGATTGAGCTCGCCATGGGACGCCGCCGCGATTCACCGGAATTCATTCCCAAGGGGCCGCGCCTCATAGATCTTGATATTGTGTTCTATGGCAGCCGCGTAATTCGCACCCAGGCGCTTACCGTGCCGCACCCGGCCATGCATGTGCGCCGTTTTGTGCTGCAGCCGCTGGCTGAGGTCGCGCCTGACGTCGAACATCCATTGCTGCACCGGAGTGTGTCGCAGATGCTCAGCGCGCTGCCCATTGATGGTCCCGCTGTGCGGCGCTTTGCCGCCCTGAGTTCACCGGAGGAGTAAGTGCGCGTGCCCGCCGAATTGCGTGTAGAGTGTGTGGCAGCAATGCACGGTCCGCATTTTGCGCCGCCGCCGCACGATGATCCGCTTCAACCGCCGGAGGATGGTTTGTCCGAAAGAAATAGGTCTGCCTTCCGTCGCCACGTCCGCTCAGCGTTGCTCTTTGCGATTTTCGTCGCGTTCTGTATCCCATTCGCAAAGGGACAACAGCCTGCGCCCGCCGACAACACGACAGCGGCGAGTTCCTCGACGCCCGTCCAGGTACCGGATGCAGCCCAGGCGAACCACGGAGCCAAAGATTGGCTGAGGCTTGCGCAACAGCAGGGAACCGCTGACTCGACGCTGCTCGACTGGGTGCTCGCCAACTCCGGCTCATTCAAAGGTGACATCCGTGCCGGAGAGCTGCGCGTCGCCTTCACCATCACTCCCGCGGAGGGCTGGTGGGACAAGGCGGGCGTCGGCAAACTGGCGTGGCATGAGGCTCCGGCGGGCAACATGCATCTGCGCGTCTTCGTCGCTGATCTTTCCGATGGTCGTCTGATGCCCGGGCTCAGCTTGCGAGCCACGCTGACGGATGCCTTTGGAAACGAGCAATCCGCGCCCGTCGACTTCGGCTGGTATCCGCTGATCAACGCCTATGGCGGCAACATTCCCATCGACGCCGACAGCAGTTACATCCTGCGCGTCACCGTCGATCCGCTGCCGTCAAGTCGTGTGCCTGATCGTTTTTCTCACCTCACGGTCGCCGAGTTTCCTCCTGTGCAGATTTCACGCGAGGCACTCGCCACGCTTCCGCTGGCAACTGCCACCGGCTCTGCCAATGAGGCGGAGCTGCTGAAGCCCTGCAACGCCGCGCTTACCACGGCCATCACCACATTGTGGCAACGGTCGGTGACAGGGGCCGAAAAACCTTTTGGCGATTATTTTGTGGGGTACGCTTTAGGATACGCATTGGACAACTCCGCGCCGACTACATCCGTGTCCGGCGCGGAACTTCACATCAAGAACCTGATGGACCTCAACGGCAAGAGCACGGCACGCGTCATTGTGTTTCCCCGCGACTCACGCACTGGCCGCCTGATTCCCGGACTCAAGCCGCAGGCCAGCCTCATCGCACCCAACGGCAAACTCTACGGGCCGGGGGAATTGGCTCTCGCGTGGCATCCGTGGTTCAACCACTACGGACGCCGCGTGCGCATACCGCGCAACGATGTCTACAAACTGCGTGTGCATTTCGAAGCTCCGGGTTTCCGCCGATGGGGACGCCAGAGTGATCGCTTTTCCGTGCCCGTCGATGTTGAGTTCGATGACGTAAGCTTGAAAGCCGAGCGGAAATCCAATCCGTGAGCGCCGCGCAGACGCCCGAAGAAATCTCAGACCTCATCGCCGGATACATCAGCGAGAATCCCTGCGCCGTGGTGGTAGAAGACGGCCAGATGCTCTTCGACTTTTCCTCCGCGCATTACTCCGCGGCCTCTGAGCGTGACCGTTGCCTGCTGCAAATCTGGTCGGAGGAGCGCAACATTGTCCGCCGCGCCTCCAGCGCTGAAGTAAAGAATGGAATTCTCCGGCTGTCGGTGTTGCGCTTTGGACAATCCAAGCCCTCGCGTCTGGAGATCTGCTCCAAGGCCGAGCGCCGCTCGCCTTCCGCGCTGAAAGCCATGCGTGCGGCTTATCAGCGCACGTTGGAACGTGCCATCACCCAGCTCTTTCCCGGCTGGACCCTGGACCGTCTCACCACCTCTGCCGACCTTGAACATTCCTTCGGAGCCGTCTGTACGCGAGGTCTGCTGCGGCGCGGGCAGGAGCGCATTGCAATCGTCGGCCTTGGCGATGGCGAGGCCCAGGCTTCCATCGATAACGCCGTGGCCGTCGCCATTCTCTGGCTCGACTACTGCCGCCGGCATCTTGCCGCCAAGTCGCACACCGGCTCCCTCGCGCTCTTCGTTCCCGAAGGCCGCGCGCAAACCGCGCAACTGCGCATGTCGCACCTCAATCGCGAAGCCGCCGAGTGGCGCATCTGGGCGCTCGACGAGCACACCGGAGAAGCCAATGAACTCGACCTTGCAACCGAGTTAAACCTCAGCACTCATCTCGTGCAGTCCTTCAACCGCCAGCAAGCGCTCGAGCGTTTTGCGCGCTCCGTTGCACGCATGCGCGCGCTCTGCCCACATGCGGACGCCGTCGCCCAAAGCGCCTCCGCCATCAGCTTCCGCTTTCATGGCTTGGAATTCGCCCGCGCCACCATGGAGCCCGACCGCCATTTCCGCATCGGTGAGCGCATTGTATTCGGCGCCGCGCCTGCCGAGTACGAGTGGAACGAGGGGACGGAACCTCTGCTCGTGAAGTTGATTGAGCGGCTCATGCTCAAGCGCGGAGGACGCGATCACCTTCATCCTTTTTACCGCCTGCAACCCGAGCGCTGGCTGCAATCCATCGTCGAGCGCGATGTCTCTGTACTCGATTCTCGTCTGGACCCCACACTGGTCTATCCGCAGGTGCCTGCCTTTGCCGCCAGTGACCGCGCCGTTATCGATCTGCTGGGCATCACCCGCGATGGCCGCCTCGCCGTCATCGAACTGAAGGCCGCCGAAGATTTTCATCTCCCTGTGCAGGGACTCGACTACTGGGCGCGCGTGCGCTGGCATCAGCGTCGCGGTGAGTTTCAGAAGTGTGGCTACTTTCCAGGACGCATTCTCTCCGAACGCGATCCCATCCTTATTCTCGCTGCGCCCGCGCTGCACGTGCATCCATCCACGGCAACCATGCTGCGATATTTCTCACCTGAGCTGGAATGGAAGCTGATCGGCCTCGACGAACGCTGGCGCGACGGCATCCGCCCGGTCTTCCACAAAGAGAAGACAGCGTTATGAGCTTGGCATAACCATAGCCAAGACTAAAACAGTTCCGTTTCGGTTGTGGGCGATAAGGCGATTATGTGTCAACTGCCGTCGCGGAGCCGCTATGTCCGCTACCAACCAGCGCCTAACGACGACCGCCAGATTTTCATCCCAATGGTGCAAGCCGCATGTGCCAGGGGAAAGGTGAATCCGGTGCAATGAAGCCGAACCGATCAACTCCCCCGAATTCAGCCTTATTCATGTTGACCCAGCCTACAACGCCAGACCTCATTCTTACCTTCGCCCACCAGACCTTTTCCCCGAGATCAACATAGGTCCCCGCGCAGTCAGTCCCAAGGCAACCGCTTCCGTCCGGCCACTTGGTAAAGGTGATGTCATATTCGCGATAGAACCGTCCCTTGAACCAGACAGCCGAAAAGCCCTCACCACGGTATGTGTATGTCAGGACCGTGTCTCCCCGTCGCAAATCGTCGTGTGCCAAATCGTTATTCAGACGAATGACACCAGGCTTGTAGGTGATGACTACCCCCAACACGCCTGTCACAACAGCTTTCGCGGGGAGTGTCGCGATTTGCTTGCGGCCTGGCTTCCAAGTATCGAAAACTTCCACCGCCGCCGCCGCTGTCCATTTGCCATACGTGCAGCCCTCAAAGGGACAGACATTCCAGTCAAAGAAGGGCAGCGTTGGCGCTGGTTGTGCTGTGTATGACTGTGATTCCGGCGCTGCAGCAGGAGCCGCGCCAAGTTGCTTTGTGCTAGGCGACTCAGTAGCCTTCGTTGAATAGCTAAGCACCGGATTGGTATCGGTCGTACATTTTGTGAATTTCTGCCAGCCATCACCGTGCTTTATATCCAGAGTTGTCGGATTGATGGACGTGTATTGCGGGTCGCCGATTATCGAAGTGTTCGGCATCCATGTTCCCGGCTCAAAGCAGCCGCCTGGTCCACAAAAAGACACTGAGAACAAATTTCCCGTCTGTTTCTTAATTTGAACGCCGAATGCGTTTGAACAACGTGTCTTCCAGAAGCCCGTGAAATCGGCTGGCTTACTCTTTGAAGAATCGGTCTGACTGCTGCATGAAACGGCAACAAAACACACGTATGAAATCAACACGAGAAACCGCGAGAATCGGCCATTCAGATTCATGTGATCGCTATAGCGGGACATGTTGCGCCTTCTCAACATTACTGTCGTATATCTTTTTGAGAGTAGCTAAATGTCTGCGATTGTTCAAGGTAAGCGCGGTGCCGAAGAGAGCTGTGCATTACAGTCAGTATGGAGTGACCGGCGCCGATGCGCTGATCGTGGGTTAGGCTGTGAGTTCAGAAAGACACACAGTTCAGAGCCACAGGCCTTTCCACTCACTATGCCGAAACGGGAACTCTTGCAAACTCGGCTGACGATGCGAGACCGCGTTCACAGCCCTGCTTCTCTCGCCCGAAACGTCCAGTAATCGCCCGCCGTCTCGCTCAGATCTCCTACCGGTTTTTCTCCCTTGAAGACCCTCCCAACCGCGCGCACCACCCGCCGCATTGGCAATTGATCGTGATCGTCCTCGAAGAAAATCTCGCCCACCTTGCTCGTGCGGTAGTACCAGCGCTTCAGCAAAGCCAGATGCTCCATCCATTCCTGCGCGCTTCGCGGCCTCGCTACATCGGCCTCGCGCAGCAACTCCTTGATGCGAGCTTCCATACTCTGCAACGGATTACTCTGCACGGGAACGCGCTGTACCGGAGCGTTCTGCGCCTGCGCCGCCTCCACGTCAGCGCCCACCGCTGCGTCCTTCTTCGGCACCCGTCCGCTTACGTCGAACTGAATCGGCCCGTGCAGCATTCCCCCGGCAATGCGGAAGAGCGCAATGTGTCCAGGCAGATGCGAGGGTTGCAGCAGGATTCCGTTCAGTCGGTCGATGCGATGCACGATCTCCGCGGCGCGGCCTCTTACGGCTTTCAGCTTTTCCAGCTTCGCGTGAGCTGCCGCGGCAGCTTCAAACTCCAACCGTTCGCTGGCCTCATCGCGAGCCCGGCTGATCTCCACCAACAGTGAGTGGCCGCCGGTTTCCAGGTAGCGCTCCACCCGCCCCGACTCCTCTGCATAGCGATCATCGCTGCACCCCTTGAAGCACGGCGCAAGACACATCTTCATCTCGGAGTACACGCATCCCGGAAACTTCGGATCTGGCGCAAGCTCCTCCGTGCAACGCCGCAGGAAAAAAAAATCCAGCGAATCGTTCGCGTACTGCTCGGCCTCCGCACGCGTCGCAAACGGACCGAAGTATGCGCCCGCCCCGCGCAGCGAACGAATTCGCGAGGTCACCGCAACCCTTGGATAAGCGTTGTCCTTCAGCAGATGAATCAGCGGAGCCGGACGCAGATGAAGCCGCTCCGAATATTTCTCCGGAAACGCGGCTCGCAGCAGACGATACAGCGTGAAGCCCGCCTCGAAATCTCCGCCCACCTCGCAATACTCCACGGCCGCAACCCGCTCGCGGAGGCTTAGCCTGCGTCCCTCGACCGCCCCCAGCAATCGCAGCAATCTACGCCGCAGATTCGCCGTCTTGCTGATGTATGGCTCGCCGCCGGGAGCTTTCGCGCGCAGCACAAACACCGCAGGCGAAGCCGGCAACTGCGCGAAGAACTCTTCGTCATGTTCGGCGGCGAATTCGATTCGGGTAAACACCCGCCAAGTTTATCGCGAAGCGCACCCGCCGGAGCCGGCGATTCCTCTTTATTCGGCGTTATTGCGGCTTGGGAACGTACTGTGCCTCGCCGTTGCCGAACGACCAGTCTTCTTTGTGTACCTCAACCAGGCTGATGAAAACATCTTCCCTGCGAAGTTGCAGCCCTTCATGCAATCCATCGGCGATCGCTTTATAAAAGCGCTGCTTGATGTCCACCGTCCGCCCTCCATTGAGCGTGATCTGCAGGAACACGCAGTCGTCGGTGCGATGAACGCCCAGATAGTCGCGATCAAAATTCAATCCCGCGGGCGCATGCTCGGTGATGATCTGGAAGAGGTCGTCTTCCGGCACGTTCAACTCGGCCAGCATCGCGCGATAGACAATCTCTCCAACTTTCGTCCGATACTCCGCCGTCTTCCCTTGCATTAAATCGATACGAACTAGTGGCATACTTTCTCCTTTTCGAGCCGTGCTAATCCGAACAACCTCAAGCCGGAATCAGTTCAATCCGCGGGCAACGGTGAGATGAGCGCTGCACCTTCCATCCCCGGTAGCCGTGTGCCCAACGCTTTCTTGGCAAACAGAAATGCGAATGCCGTCAGGAAGCGGATCGCGCCTGAGATCCAGAAGGCTCCGCGATAATCGCCAAAGGAGGTGCGGATCGAACCCGCTCCGAACGCCGCCAGGGCCGCACCCAGTTGATGGGATGCAACCACCCAGCCATAGATTACTCCGGAGTTCTCGCGTCCAAACGCGTCGGAGGTCAAGCGCACTGTCGGCGGAACGGTTGCAACCAATCCAGTCCGTACAAGACGGCGAACCAGTTCAGTTGCATCGTCTGCGCCAATGCGCTGCGGAAGTGTCCAGGAATGGCTAGCTGCTGAATTTTGCGTGTTGATGTGCGCGGATTTCTTCGGCGCGAATGAATTCAATGTGCGCCGCTTCAGCGCAGGCTCGCGCTCTTGTACTTCATGCGGAAGTCTTCACCCTCGACTCGCACCACTCGGCACATCTCATGCAGGCGTGATCGCATGCGTTCACCAATGCGGTCTCCCAGCGTCTCTTCGCGCGATGCGCGCACGCTGCGCCCCTCGGGCTCGGCCCCTGCCGGAGCCAGATCCTTATAGTTCGTCGTGATGATCGTGGTCCGCTTGTCGTTATAGCGCGTGTTCAGAATGTGCGAAACCGTGTCCCACACCCATTCCGTCGGCTTGGCCGCGCCCAGCTCGTCCAGCACCAGCACGTTCGCCTCAAACACCGGACGCAGCACGTCCATCTCCGTCACCTGCACCGAGGAGTTGTAGGAGTTCTGGATCTCTTTCAGCAGTTCGCGATAATCGTAGAACAGGCAGCCGGTGTTCTTTTGCGTGATCAGCTCTTTGGCAATGCCTACCGCCAGGTGAGTCTTGCCGCAACCGATCGGTCCGGTCAGCAGAAGTCCCGCGCTCTCCAGCGGAAACTCCCCCACAAAGCGCAGCGACGCCATATGTGCCGAGGCCAGCGAGCGGAACGGCCCTTCGTGCTCGAAGTTTGAGAGCTCGCAGTGACGATAGCGGCGTGGAATCCGCGCCGCCTCCAGCAGCCGCTCGCCCTGCAGGCGGCGAATGCACTCGCAGCGCGTCGCCTGCTCCACCGTGCGTCCGTTGTGCTCCACGGCGACCATGCGCCAGCCCGTGCCGGAGCAGATAGGGCAGCGATCTTTGGCTTCCGTTGGCAATGCCGTGGTCATACAACGAGCTTGAAGCAGCCGCGCTCAGGATGCAAGGGGCAAGCTGCCGTCAACCGCGCAAACCCTGTGAGGAAGCTGTGGAAGACTCGGATTTGCCCTCCGAATATAAAATTGCAACCCAAGTTCCCCGAGCTGACTCTAACTAACCCGAGTGGCATTGGTGTGCGGACCAACGCTTTTCCGGCGCGCTGCAACTCCCTCTTGGAATGCCCGTTGTCCTCTGGCCCCAGGCATTGTGGGCTCCTCCTCCGAACCGGCGTCAACCAACGCCGCGTTCAAGTAGTCCGGATTTTTCTGAATTGAGCCAGAAGTGTATTCAGGGACGGCCCTGCGACCGAGCCTTTGCCATTTGTGCATTCATGTAACGGCTGGCACAGCGCAATCCATTGGAACCGCAAACATTACAGATACGAAGAAGGGGAACACAACAGTGACTGCAAACAACAACGGCTTCGACATCACTCGAACCTGGAATACCGATGCTCGCTGGAACGGCATTGAACGTACCTACACTGCGGCCGACGTGGCTCGGCTGCGCGGCACCATTCATGTGGAGCATACGCTGGCACGCCTCGGCGCTGAGCGGCTCTGGCAGCTCATGCAGTCCAATTCCCATGTGCAGGCTCTCGGCGCGATGACCGGAAATCAAGCCATTGAAATGATCGAAGCCGGACTCGATGCCATTTACGTCAGCGGCTGGCAGGTCGCCGGAGACGCCAACTCCGCCGGACAGGTTTATCCCGATCAGAGCCTCTATCCCTCTGACTCCGTGCCCCAGCTCTGTCGGCGTATCAACAATGCGCTTTTGCGCGCCGACCAGATCTGGCATCAGGAGGGCAAGAACAGTAAGCACTGGCTCGCCCCACTCGTCGCCGACGCCGAAGCCGGATTCGGTGGAACGCTCAACGCCTTTGAGTTGATGAAGGGAATGATCGAATGCGGAGCTGCCGCCGTTCACTTCGAAGATCAGCTCAGCTCGGCCAAGAAGTGCGGACACATGGGCGGCAAGGTTCTCGTCCCCACGCAAGAGGCCGTGCAGAAGCTGATCGCCGCGCGTCTCGCCGCGGATGTCTGCAACGTGCCCACCATCCTCATTGCGCGCACGGACGCCAATGGCGCCAAGCTCATCACCAGCGACATCGATCCCACTGACGTGCCATTCCTCACCGGAGAAGACCGCACCAGTGAAGGCTTCTACCGCATCAAGGGCGGCCTGGAGACGGCCATTGCCCGCGGCCTCGCCTACGCTCCTTATGCCGACATGATCTGGTGCGAGACCAGTGAGCCCAATCTCGAAGAAGCCCGCCGCTTTGCCGACGCCATCCATGCCAAATTCCCCGGCAAGATGCTGGCCTATAACTGTTCGCCCTCTTTCAACTGGAAGAAGAAGCTCGATGATGCCACCATTGCCAACTTCCAGAAAGAGCTTGCGACCATGAACTACAAGTTCCAGTTCATTACTCTCGCCGGCTTCCACGCCCTCAACTACACGATGTTTGACCTTGCGAAGAACTACAAGCAGAGCGCCATGTCGGCCTACTCTGTTTTGCAGCAGAAGGAGTTTGCCGCCGAATCCGAAGGCTACCGCGCCGTCAAGCATCAGGCTTTTGTCGGCACCGGATACTTCGACGATGTGGCCCAGGTCATCGCCGGAGGCGCCAGCAGCACCACCGCGCTCCACGGCTCCACCGAGCAGGAGCAGTTCCACCCCTGTGCGCGAGTGGAGTGCGAAAATCGCATCGAACCCGCCGCGAAAACGGTCAAGGTCAAGCAGTAAGGGAATTCTGTTCAGCGCTTGAATAGCTCGGCTCACAAGGCCGGGCTATTCTTTTGTCTCCCGCTGCACCCAGTTCCTGCCGCAACAAAAACGGGGCCGCTGTAGGCCCCGTTTCACTCTGAAATCTGTTTTGCTGTCGGTCACGCAGCACGGCGAATATCCGAGTCTCGATCACCCGGCAGCTTCCCGCCGCGGTTCCCCGTAACCATGCGAATAATCCATGTCAGAAGCACGGCTCCGCCAATCGCCACGAGAATCGTATAAATCATTCCGCCCTCGCCCGCGAATCCTAGACTCCGCATGATGAACCCGCCGATGAGGGCTCCCACAATGCCCACCACAATGTCCATGATCACGCCGTATCCGGAACCCCGCATAAGCTTGCCGGTAGCCCAGCCGGCGATCAAACCAACCACAATCCACGCCACAATACCCATAACTTGTCTCCCCATTTCGGTTTCGGTTTCGCTTATTGAGATGCCATGGTGTAGCGCGGGATGTCTTCAAACGAGAGCCGCTTGTTCTGGCCTGGGACTTGGCCCTGCGAAGAAGGAAGTCATAAGGAGGTGGCACACAACGAATCTGCAGCACAGCATAAACTGCGCCTAATGCCGATCATGGTTATGCCTACCCAGAGTGCTCGGCAGTTTGTTGGAATGTTAAGGTAAACTTTCGAGGAAAATACCAATGGAGACACCCATGCGCTGGTATCACTACATTGCTTACTTTTTCGCCGGAGCCTTCCTGGCAAACGCGCTGCCCCACCTCTTAAGCGGAGTTTCAGGCCATCCCTTCCAGAGTCCCTTTGCCCACCCTCCCGGCGTAGGACTGTCTTCCTCCACGGTCAATGTTCTGTGGGGCTTCTTTAATCTTGTCGTCGGCTATCTGCTGGTGTGCCGCGTCGGAAGCTTCGATCTGCAAAAGACACGGAATGTCCTTCCCCTCGCAGCCGGCATCCTGATCATGTCGCTCATGCTTGCTCGCACATTCGGCCGCTTCTATGGAGGGCTGTGAGCTAGCGCTCGTCCCTGGAGATCAGCCCCTCCGGTTTGCTTCTCCTCGCGGCATTCCTTAAACTTAAGGCTCCAAATCCATCTGCATTGCGCAATCGTAGGCGCGAGCGGAGACCTACCCTATGTCTGAAATCAAGGTTCAACTCCCCGACGGCAGCATTAGAGAAGTTCCCCTGGGCACCACCGCCCTCGACATTGCGAAGTCTATTTCGCCGCGTCTGGCCGACGCAGCATTGGCCGCCAAAATTGCGCCTCTCGGCCCACCCGCATCCGCTGAAGCCGATGGCTTCACCGTCGTCGATCTCACCCGCCCCATCGAGCAGGATTCCCAGCTTCGTCTGCTCACCGAAAAAGATCCCGAGTCGCTCCAGGTCTTCCATCACTCTTCGGCGCACCTGCTTGCCGCCGCCGTGCTGGAACTCTTTCCAGAGACCAAGCTCGGTCACGGTCCTGCCACTGACACCGGATTCTTCTACGACTTTCTGCGCGAAACCCCTTTCACTCCCGAAGATCTCGAGAAGATCGAAAAGAAGATGAAGGAGATCGTCGATCGCAACGAGCCTTATGCTCGTGACTTCCTCGACCGCGATGCCGGTCTCGAGCGCTTCAAGGCCGAAGGCGATTTCATGAAGTGTCATTTCATCGAGCAGTTCACCAAGTCCGATGAAAAAATTTCGCTATACAAGACCGGCAAGTTCGTCGATTTCTGTCGCGGCCCGCACATTCCTTCCACCGGAAAGATTAAAGCCTTCAAGCTGCTCAACATCGCCGGAGCCTACTGGCTCGGCAAAGAGGGCAATCCCCAGCTCCAGCGCATCTACGGAACCTCGTTCTACTCCAAGAAAGAGATGGACGAGTACATGCGCCAGCTTGAGGAGGCCAAGCGCCGCGACCATCGCGCCCTCGGCAAGCAGCTCGACCTCTACTCCATCCAGGAGCTCGCCGGGCCCGGTCTCATCTTCTGGCATCCCAAGGGCGGACTCATCCGCACCATCATGGAGGACTGGCTTCGCGCCGAGTACCTAAAGCGCGGATACTCTCTGGTCTTCACTCCGCACGTCGCCCGCCGCGCTCTCTGGCAGGTCTCCGGACACGAAGGCTTCTACGCGGAAAATATGTTTGACACCATGGAGCTCGATGACGCCGAGTATCGCCTCAAGCCCATGAACTGTCCCTTCCACATTCTTATCTATAAGGACCAGCTTCGCTCCTACCGCGATCTCCCCGTGCGCCTCGGCGAGCTCGGAACCGTCTATCGTTACGAGCGCTCCGGCGTCATGCACGGACTGATGCGCGTCCGCGGCTTTACCCAGGACGATGCCCACATCTTCTGCACTCCCGAACAGATTGAGAGTGAAGTCGAGGGCTGCATTGACTTCGCCATCAGCGTCCTGCACACCTTCGGCTTTGAGGAGTTTCAGGTCGAACTCTCCGGCTGGGATCCCGAAGACCGCGCCCACTACGTCGGCTCGCCTGACCAGTGGGAGTCCTCGCAGAACGCACTCAAGACCGTGCTTGAGCGCAAGAACATTCCTTACAAGTTCATTCCCGGTGAAGCCGCCTTCTACGGTCCCAAGATCGACGTCAAGTTGGTCGATGCCATCGGCCGTCTCTGGCAGCTCTCCACCGTGCAGTTCGATTTCAATCTTCCTCAGCGCTTCGAGCTTGAATACGTTGGCGAAGACGGACAGCGTCATCAGCCGCTCATGGTGCACCGCGCCCTCTACGGCTCCGTTGAGCGCTTCTTCGGAGTCCTCATCGAACACTACGCCGGAGCCTTCCCCGTGTGGCTCTCGCCAACCCAGGTTGCCATTGTCCCCATCGCCGAGCGTCACATCGAATACGCCAACAAGGTGGCCGACGCGCTCAAAGCCGCCGGAGCACGCGTTCACGTCGATGGTCGCAATGAGAAGATGAACGCGAAAATCCGCGAGCACGCCTTGCAGAAGGTTCCATTCATCCTCGTCGTCGGCGATAAGGAAGCCGAGGTCGGCGAGGTCAACGTGCGCGTGCGTGGTCAGGAGAAGGGCGAGGGCAGCGTCACCATCGAAGCCTTCACCACCCGCATCCAGCGCCTCATCCAGTCGCGCAGCACCAAGCTGGATTAAGCGATTTCACTTGCTTTACGCAAAACAGAACGGGCAGCCCACATAGGCTGCCCGTTCTGTCTTATAAAAATGCTGCCTTATGAATGCGCTCTAGTACTTCGACGGAATCTCCCAACGCGACGGACCGCGAACCTTTATTGGTCCTCGTCATCCCAATCAAACAAAGCTGCCATGGCCAGCGGAGACACAATAAAGGTCGTCCGCGGCCCGGCCAAAGTCGCCGTACATTCCTCATAGCTTGGAGGGACGGGCGGATACGAATGCTGATTGCACAGCGGCGGATCTGGATCCATATAAAAACGTTCTCCTGCTGCATCATCCCGCTTCTTCGGCACCAGGACAAAGCACAACCTTGCCTCTCCGGAAATCCCCGGTTCCAGATTGGTGCGTGCCGCAAATCGGAGCCCACCACGGGTAAAAATGCGCGTTTTATAATCTGGAGCCGTCAATAAGGAATTTAACTGCCCGCAATCCTGCATCTACTCACAATATTGTGAGCTGCTCGCGTTATGATGGTGCGGTGTTAAAGTCGCTCGAATTCTACGTGCGCAAGCATCGTCTGGTTCATCCTGGCGAGCGCGTTGGTGTCGGCGTCAGCGGTGGCGCTGATTCCGTCGCCCTCTTGCGCGCTTTGGCCGAGCTCGCGCCTGCCCTGGGCATCGTGGTTTTCGTACTCCACCTTAATCACCGCCTTCGCGCCGATGACTCCGATTCCGATGAGCGCTTTGTACGTGAACTTGCCGCCCAGCTCTCAATTGAGGCTGTGGTCGAATCCGAGGACATTACCTCTTTCGCCTCGCTCTTTCATCTCTCGCTTGAGGCTGCCGGACGCCGCGCCCGCTATGCGTTTTTCCAGCGCGCAGCCCTCGCACTCTCACTCGATTGCGTGGCCACGGCTCACACCCGCGATGATCAGGCTGAGACCATTCTCCTGCGCTTGCTCCGTGGCACCGGAACCAGCGGCCTCGCCGGAATCCATCGCTCATTCGACCTTTCTGAGCTTGCGGGCGATCCCGCTACCGGCACGGATCCCGCGTCCGGTCCACGGCTCATCCGTCCGCTGCTCGCAACCAGCCGTGAGAACGTCGAGCAATTCCTGAACTCTCTTGGCCAGGCTTATTGCCATGACTCCTCAAACCTAAGTCCGGAGTTCCTGCGCAACCGAGTTCGCGCAACTCTTCTGCCTTCCCTCGAGCGCGATTACAATCCGCGCCTGCGCCAGGCTCTCTGCGACACCGCTGAGGTCGCCGCCGCCGAAAACGCATACTTCGATCAGCTTGCCGCCTCCACCCTTGGCCCTGAGCCAGAGCCTGAGCAGGGCGTGGAAGTGCGGCTTTTGCAGGCACAGCCTCTCGCCTTGCAGCGCCGAATCCTGCGCTCCCTCTGCCGGATCCTCGGCCTTACCCTCGACTTCGCGCACCTTGAGTCTCTTCGCGAGTTCGCCCTTGCCGGCCGCGCCGAGCGCCTGAACCTGCCGCGCGGATTCTTTGCCGAAGTCGTCCGCGATCCTCAGGCTCCGTCCCGCCTCGTCTTGCTCTGCGCCGAACCCGATCCGCCGTCCGCCGGATACGCTCTCGAACTCCCAATCCCCGGCAAGATTTCCATTGCGGAGTTGTTCGGCGGCCCGGAAGCCTGCATTCGTGCCACTGTGCTCCGCGACGAAGCCACCAGGCTCGCCTACAATCGTGCCGATCTTCTGCGTGCCGACCAGCTGAACTCCCGGCTTTCCGTTCGCAACCTCATGCCCGGCGACCACTTCCATCCCTTGTTCTCCAAAGGCGAAGAAAAAATCGGACGCCTTCTTCAGAAACTCTCGGTTCCCGGAACCGTCCGCAAGACCTGGCCCGTCGTACTCGCCGGAGACCGCATTGTCTGGGCGCCGGGATTGTCGGTCGCCTCTGATCTGGCATGGTCTCCCGGTGACGGTGACGCGGTTGCACTCGATATCTGCAATGCCGTTGGTGCCACCTGTAACACCCTATCTTCCGGGCGGTCCGTTTTGTCTTATTCTTCCACCACCAAGTCTCCAACGGAGAACTACGAGATCGTCGTCTCTGAGGCGCAGTTGCAGACCCGCATCGCCGCCCTCGGCAGGCGCATCTCGCGCGATTACGAGGGCCGCTCCATCTTCTGCGTCGGAGTGCTCGAAAACGGCTTCATCTTCCTCGCCGACCTTCTCCGCTCCATCCACGGCGACGTTCGCTGCCAGTTCGTCAGAACCAACGTCCGTGAGATCCTGGAAAACAACATCTCTACCACCGAAATCTTCTACACCCCCGAGGTCGATGTTGCCGGTCAGCACGTGCTGCTCTGTGATGGCATCGTCTCCTCCGGCCAGACCACCGAATTTCTGGTTCGGAATCTGAAAGCGCGCGGCGCTGCCTCCATCGCCGTCTGCACCCTTTTAGACCGCCAGTCCGCTCGCCGCGTCCATCTTGAAGTGACCTACTTCGGCTTCCAGGTAGGTCCTCAGTGGCTGGCTGGCTTTGGACTCGGCGCACCCACCTGCGAGCGCAACGTGCCCTTCATCTTTGCCGCCCCTGAACTGGGTGGATTCTGGTGTCCCCCGTCTTGAGGATGTATACTCTTTGATTAATGAGTTCTTCCGCGTCTGTACGCTCCTCGTATGTCCGCCTTACCAATTGTGTGGGCAGCATCTCGCTTACGAGGAATTCCGGAATTGAGTAAAATTGAATGGGGTGGAAAAAGCTGGTTCCAGCAGCCCGCACGGGCATCTAATTCCTGTGAGTTGTCTGTGCCATACTTTTTCTGCTGTAAATAGAGGAGCTTTTCGGTGAATTCCACGGTCAAGCAAGTCGTGTTCTGGGTCGTGATTTTACTTTCTGGCGTATTGCTCTGGTCGGTTGTCAAGAACAATAGCACGGGAGTGAAAGAGCGCGAAGTCAATTTCTCGCAGTTCTTGTCGGAAGTCGACCAGGGCAAAATCAAGGACGTAACGGTCTACGGCCCTGAGGTGCGCGGCGACTACAACAATGAGAAAGCGGGCTTTCACACCACCGTGCCGGCGAACTATACCGACATGTACAAGAGCCTGCGCGACAAGGGCGTGAATATCACGGTCAAGGATGTCAGCGGCGGCGGTTGGCCAAGCTGGCTCTTCCAGATGCTTCCTCTCGTCGTGATTCTCGGCCTCTGGTTCTTCATGATTCGCCAGATGCAGTCCGGCGGAAACAAAGCGCTCTCGTTCGGCAAGAGCCGCGCCCGCCTGCTCTCCATGCAGCAAAAGAAGGTGACATTCAAAGACGTCGCCGGCGTGGATGAAGCCAAGGAAGAGCTGCACGAAATCATCGAGTTCCTGCGCGAAGCGCAGAAGTTCCAGAAACTCGGCGGACGCATTCCCAAAGGCGTGCTTCTTGTCGGACCTCCCGGAACCGGCAAAACCCTGCTTGCCCGTGCCGTAGCCGGCGAAGCTAACGTACCCTTCTTCTCCATCTCCGGCTCTGACTTCGTTGAGATGTTCGTCGGCGTCGGCGCAAGCCGCGTCCGCGACCTCTTCGAGCAGGGCAAGAAGAACGCACCCTGCATCATCTTCATTGATGAGATCGATGCCGTAGGCCGCCATCGTGGAGCCGGTCTCGGCGGTGGACACGATGAGCGCGAGCAGACCCTCAATCAGTTACTGGTTGAGATGGATGGCTTCGAATCCAACGAAGGCGTCATCCTCATCGCCGCTACCAACCGTCCGGACGTGCTCGATCCCGCACTGCTTCGTCCCGGCCGCTTTGACCGCCGCGTGGTGGTCTCGCTGCCTGACATTCGTGGCCGCGAAGAGATTCTCCGCGTCCATACCCGCAAGATTCCCATTAACGATGACGTTGATCTCTCCATCCTGGCT
>Ga0182030_10009351_pt1 | contig 20062 bp, 19 predicted proteins | sample 812S3MmetaG_FD_121299 | JGI IMG/M metagenome (GOLD analysis project Ga0182030, IMG submission 121299) | Permafrost microbial communities from Stordalen Mire, Sweden - 812S3M metaG (Illumina Assembly) | ecosystem: Environmental > Terrestrial > Soil > Wetlands > Permafrost | place: Sweden... | reverse complement strand
TGCCCCTTGAAGAATCAAGCGCCTAAGCCTATCGAGAAGCCGACCAGGGGGTCGGCTGCGGACGAGGGCGTCCGCCCCACAATATATGCAGACACGTTGCCGAGTGAAAACTATGTGGCATTACCCTGACGGTCGTGGCCCGGTAACGGTCGCGTTGATTTCGCAAGGCTTACAGAGCCGCGAGCGTAAGCGAGCGGAGTGCAGCCCGATCGCGCCGGCTAGCGCGCAGGGGCAACATGAAACTGCCGTTCCAAACTCGCCGCCTCGGCCGGACGGCCCGTGGCGCGCAGCAAACTCGCCAGGTTGCGAACATCCCGAAGGGTCTGGACATCGGCCGGCCCAAGCTTCTCCCGATCGATGGCCAATGCGCGCTGCAGCAATCCCACGCCTTCCTTGGGATCCACCAGCGGCGCCAGTGCATTCAGAACGAGGGCTACGGTCATGCCGTCCTTGCCGTCGACCGCTTCGGCCTTCCCCACAGCCTGGCGCAATAGAGCGGCAGCGCCGGCCCGGTCGCCGGCAGCCCTGCGTATCTCCGCCAGAGACGTAAGTGCCGGACCGGCGACCACGGGGTCCGGAGATCCGGCAGCGCGCCGGAGAAGGGGTTCGGCTTCCACCGGCGGCGAGACCGAGGCCAGAGTCGCCACATCTTCGAGCGTCTGCGGAGCATTTGCGCCCAATGCCAGTTCGTCGATGCGCACGGCGTCCGCCATGGCCCGGCGGGCCGACGGTCCGTCTCCCGTGCGGCACAGGAAGAGGCCCAGGTCGCGAGCCGCCTGCGCCGTGCGCGCGTCCGCGTGGCCGTACTCGCGTTCGCGGCGCGCGAGCGCCTCTTCAAACACCTTCCGCAGCATGGCGGGTTCCGGCTGGAAGGCCAGCGCCCCGGCGCACGCCCAGATCCACAGACAGATCGCAGATCTCCCCCACATCGTGGATCGAGTCTATCATGCCGGGCCGGGATGACTATAATCAAGCTTCGGCGCCTATGACAGCCGCACCCTTCAAAGTCGCTCTCAGTCCGGCGGTCGCGATACTGACTTTGCTTCGGTGTGCTTCCGCCACGCCCGCCTGTGCGCCATGTCATCAGGCCATCTACGACAGCTACCGGCAGACCCCCATGGCCAATAGCAGCGGCGCCGTGGGCGGCGGACTGGTCCATGAGAAGTACGACCGGGCCGTGTTCGACCACGCTCCTACGGGTTTCCGCTATCGTGTGGACCTGAAGCGGGGCGCCGTTGTCCTGACGTTCGCCAAGCCTGACGGTTCGCTCAAGGGCGCCAAGGAACTGCCGTACTTTGTCGGGTCCGGCGCGACGGCCAGAAGCTACTTAATCGCGGATAACGGGTTTCTGTATGAGGCGCCGGTGGCCTATTACACGTCGAGCGGAAGGTGGGGCCTGGCGCCAAACTATGAGACGTACGCCTACCCCTACCTCACGCGCCCTGTACAATTTGGCTGCTTGAACTGCCATGCGAGCTTCTTGAACGCTGTTCCGCTGACTCAGAATCGATACGGCAGCCCGCCCTTCGGAGAAGGCGGCATTGCCTGCGAGCGCTGCCACGGTCCGGGCGAAGCGCACATCCGGAAAATGCAATCGGGAGAAAGCGAGGGTCGACTGGCGATTGTGAACCCCGCGAAGCTCCCTCCGGATCGGCGCGACAGCGTCTGTTCGCAGTGCCACTTGACTGGCGAGGTGCGGGTGATGCGAGCCGGGCGCGACTGGCAGTCGTACCAGCCCGGCGACCGTTTGGCTGATTCCGTCGCGGTGTTCGTCCGCGCCGGCCAGAGCCCCGCCTTCAAGGTGACCAGCCACGTTGAAAAACTGGCGCAGAGCGCCTGCAAGCGCGGCGCCGGCGATCGCCTGTGGTGCGGCACGTGCCACGATCCGCATTTCGTCCCGAAGCCGGCCGAGCGGGCCGCCTGGTTTCGCCAAAAATGTTTAGAGTGTCACGACACCAGCGCCTGCCAGGAGACCAAAGCGGCCCGGGCCCGGCGCCAGGACGATTGCATCGGCTGCCATATGCCCAAGAGCGCGGTCACCGATGCCCAGCACGTGATCTACACCGATCATTCGATTCCGCGCCGGCCGCGATCGGGCGATGCCGCGCCTGCCGGGAACGAGGAACTGGTTGCTTTCGGGGGTGGGACGGCTTCCCCTCGGGACGTTGCCATGGCTTACGGAATTGCGGCATCGCAAACCCAAGACGCGGCGCTTCGGGCTCGGGCCATGGCGATGCTGGAGGAGACCGAACGGAGCTCCCCGGATGACGTCGAGGTGCTGCTTTACCTGGCGGAACTATATCGCAACGGTAATTGGGAAGAGTCCGCGATTCCCTTGTACCAAAGGGCAATCCTCCTGGATCCGTCACAAGTGACGGCATCGGTGGGGCTGGGCGCCATCCTGATGGAGCGGGGCCAGTTCAGCCAAGCGGTTCGTCTATGGGAGGATGCGCTCTCCAAGAACGGCGGCCTCGAACTGGTGCGCATCAACATGGCGCTGGCTCAGTGGCGCAGCGGCGATCTGCGCGCGGCGGAAACCACCTTGCTGAAGGCCGTGACGCTCAACCCCGGATTCGCTGCCCCGGTGGATCTGCTCGGGAAGCTTCGGGAACAATTGCGTGCGCCGCACTAGGTGCAAATGCGGTTCAGTTAGAGGATCGAACGGGACTGGCTTCTGAATCGACGCTGTGTTACTGGGCCGCGCGCGTCAGCAAGCGGTCTTTGGGTCTTGGTCAGGAGACTGGTTACTGAGCTGGTAGAGCCAGACGCGAATCCGGGCCGCCGGCAAAATAAAAAAGCGGGCCGGAAGAACCGGCCCGCCCTGACTCACACCTGGTGAGCAGTTACCTTCTGCCGCCGTGGCCGCCGCCGCCACCGCCGTGGGAGCCGCCGCCGCCACCACCATAGCTGCGGCTGCCGCCGACGCTGCCGCCACCGCCATAGCTACGGCTGCCACCCGAGCTGCCGAAGCTACGACCGCCACCATAGCTGGGTGCGGAGTAGTGCTGCGCCGGAGCGGAGTACCGCTGTGCCGGAGCCGAATACCGCTGCGCCGGAGCCGAATACCGTTGCGCCGGGGCGGAGTATCGCTGCGCCGGAGCCGAATACGTCTGCCGGCCAGACTGGAAGCGCTGGTAGCCGGACGCGCCTTGCGTGCCCTGATAGCTGCGCGCACCTTGCGTGCCCTGATAGCTGCGCGCACCTTGCGTCCCCAGAGAGTTCCGCGCGCCCTGCGTCCCCAAATTGCTCCGTGCGCCCTGCGTCCCCAAATTGCTCCGTGCGCCCATCTGAGACGTGCCGCCGCGGTAAGAGTTGCCCACATTGCCCTGACCGAAGGTGTGATAGTTGCCGGACCGGCCGGCCGCCATGCGGGAAGCCTGAGACGCCGCGCCGTAGCGGTTGGTCAGCGCCCCTGTAGAATAGCCTGCTCCCAGCCGATGACCGGGATCGTGATTCCAACCCACCATCCCGCCGCGTCCACCGCCGAAACCGTAACCGTATTGGTAGCCGTAGTGATTGAAGAAACCGGCATTGACGAACAGGCCGCCGCCGAACCAGTTCGGGCCCCAGCCCCAACCGAAGCCCATACCGCCCCAACCCCAGCCGCCCCAGCCGCCGAAGCAGAGTCCAATATCGAAGGGGTCATATGCGAATCCGTACGGATAATAGAGCGGCGGGTACGCGCCCCACGCCGGAGGGCCCCAAACGTAGCTGGGGTCGTAAGTCGGGACATAGATCACCTGCGGGTCGGCTGGCTGAATTTCAATGGCCTGCTGACCGCCCTGGCTTTGCGTGGTTACCGTCTGGTCCGTGTTGGACTGCAATTTGCCGTTGGCTTGAGCGCGCGCGCGCATGCGCTGCACGGCGGCCATCACGTCGGCCGGCTGAGCCAGGAACGCGTTACCCAGGTCGGTGCTCCAGTGGATATCCTGGTTGAGCTTCGCCAGCACGTCTGGCATGGCCACCATGGCTTGCACGCTGGCATCCCAGTTTTGTTGCCGCGCGGCGTCGATCAACTGCTGGCCCTGCAGATTGCCGTTGGCCTGTACCCACTGTTGCGCCTCCACCAGTTCCACCGGATAGGTGCTGGCGGCCAATACCTGGCCGAGCAACGGGTCGGGATAGAGCGCGATCGGCGCTACCAGGTCATCCAGTTGCTGCGGCGCCATAGCCTGCGATTGAGCCTGCGCCGGGGGTGGCGCCACGGGTCCCTGTGCCAGCGCGACGGCCCCCATTCCGGCCATCAGCACCGCGCAGGTTACCGATAATCCCTGCCGAATCCGTAATCTCATCGTGTGGCGTTCCATTTTGCCACCTCCTTGCCTTCACCCTTAATAGATGCAGCGGGTTGCCACATGGTTATATACTCATTTCAGCCACTCCGGTGGTGGTTTTCAACCATAAAAAAGAAAACCGGAACCCATTTAAGGGTCCCGGCCGTCATTTTCCGTATCTTTTCGCACGTTTTACACGTGCGGGTCGATCATCTTCTGGACATCGGACTTGCCGATGGCGCCCACGCGCTGCTCTACCACCTGTCCGCCCTTGAACAGAAGCAGCGTGGGGATGCCGCGCACGTTGTAGCGCATGGCCGTGTTGCCGTTGGCATCCACGTCCACCTTGCCGACCTTCACTTTGCCGGCGTATTCGGAGGCCACCACGTCGATAGTCGGCCCCATCTGCCGGCAGGGGCCGCACCACTCGGCCCAAAAATCGACCAGAACCGGAACTTCAGCCCGGAGCACCTCCTGGTCGAAGCCTGCATCGGTAAAGGTTAATGTATTCTGACCTGCCATTTCGTCTCCTAGTAAAATTAGAATCGATTTCCGAAAAAAAGATTCAATCCCCGCCCAAAAGCCGCCGGTAAAGGGCCGAATACTGCATGGCCGACGCCTTCCAGGAGAAATCTTTGGCCATTCCGCGGCGCATCGTTTCCTGCCACGCGGCGCCATCCGAAAAGGCCTGTGCCGCGGTCCGGACGGCGCCCAACAGCGCTTCGCCGGAGTACTCCGCGAACTTGAATCCCGTGCCTTCCTCGATGGTATCATCGAGCCCGCCGGTGGCGCGCACCACGGGGACGGTTCCGTAGCGGAGACTGTAGATCTGGTTGAGGCCGCAGGGTTCGTAACGGCTGGGCATGACGAACATGTCGGCGCCGGCTTCGATGCGGTGCGCCAGGGCGTTGTCGAAACCGAGCCGCAGGGCGATTCGGCCGGGACGCGCAGCCGCCATCTGGCGGAAAAAGGCTTCGTACTCCGGGTCGCCGGCGCCCAGCGCCACCAGGTAGAGGTCCTCGGCCACCATCTGGCCAGCCACTTCGGCCAGGATGTCGGCGCCTTTCTGGCGGGTCAAGCGCGAGACGATGCCAATCAAGGGCCGGTCCATCGCGGTCTGCGGCAGTCCGAATTCCTCGAGCAGGTGCTGCTTGCAGACGCGTTTGCCGGCCAGGTCGGCGGCCGAATAGCGCGCCGGCAGAAAGGTGTCGATTTCCGGGTCCCACTGCTCGTAATCCACGCCGTTGAGGATGCCGCTGAGCACGCCGGCGCGCGCGCGCAAGGCGCCATCGAGGCCGAAGCCGTACTCGGGCGTCTGGATTTCGCGGGCGTAAGTGGGGCTGACGGTGTTGAGCGCGTCGGCGAAGGCGATGCCGCCTTTGATATAGCTGATCTGTCCGAAAAACTCCAGGCCGTCGGGGCGGAAGACCTCGGGATCGAGCGCGGCTTCGGCCAGCGCCGCCTTGGGAAAGAGGCCCTGGTAGCCCAGATTGTGGATGGTGAAGAGGGTCTTGATGCCGAAGTAGGTGGGGTCGGTGGCGAAGCTGCTGCGCAGAAGCGCGGGCACCAGGCCGGCCTGCCAGTCGTGGCAATGGAAGATCTCGGTGCGGAAGAGCACGCGGGCCACGGCGAGCGCGGCGCGGGCGAAGACGGCGAAGCGTATGTGGTTGTCCGGGTAGTCCATGCCGGATTCGCCGTAAAGGCCCTTGCGGTCGAACAGCGGCGGGCAATCCACCAGGAAAAAGGGGAAATCGGCGGGGGCCTGGTAGATGGCCACGTCATGCCGGACCGGACCCAGGTAGATGGCGATGCCGTCGTAAAGCCGGCGGGCGCGTTTCAGGTCGATCGAGCCGTATCGCGGGACGACGACGGCGACTTCGTCGCCGGTTTCGCGCAGCGCGGCGGGCAGCGCGCCGACCACGTCGGCGAGGCCGCCGGTCTTGGCCAGCGGCGCCGCCTCGGACGATACCATCAGGACTCGGGCCACACCGGAATTGTAGCAGTGGCAACAGGGCAAACACACTATCGGCCACGAATGAACACGAATGAACACGAATGAAACAAGGTCTCTTCTTTATCCGTGTTCATTCGTGTTCATACGTGGCCATTCTGTTTTTTCCTACTTGGGACTCACCACGTAGTCCTTAAAGTAACTGGAACTGTCCGTCTTCGACCACAGCCCCACCTTCCCGCTGACCGGCGGACGCAGCACCGGATTGTTGGCCGGGAACAGGTCCGGATTCGGCGGACCTCTTCGGCCCGCGGCGGGCTGGCTGCCGAGCGTGTATTCGAGCGCCAGCGTTCCATCGAGCCAAGCCTGGAAGCTCGCGCCGTCCACCGCCATCTTCAGCTCGTGCCAGGCGCTCCGATCGAGCAGGAACGGCTTGTCGCGATCGCTGAACTTGACGTTGCGGCGAATCCCGTTGTGGAATTCCCACAGCGCCACGTTGTTTTCGGTGTCGTTGTAGCGCACCGCCAGCCACTCGCCGTTGGGCTTGACGTTAAAGAGAATGCCAGAGCAGCGGTCCGCGTCGCCGCCCATGGTCTTGAACTTCACGCTGATCGTGCCGTTCGAAAAGTTGTCCACCGATTTCAGAATCGCCACCGGATAATACGCGAACTGCTTGGCGTTATCCATCAGTTCCTCGTTGTTGGCGCCATACAGCTTGCGCGCCGATTGCACCAGCAGCTTGGTGGGCGTATCTTTGCTGGCCACCCACGGCCGCCCGTCGAGCGCGATAACTTTCTCGCCGCCATCCAGCGCCACCAGCCACGTTCCCACGATCGGCTCGAACATCACCGGCGGCTTGCCCACCTGCTCGTTGTTGAGACTGACTCTGATATCCGCGGCCATCGCCGCCGCCGCCAGAACCGCCGCGGCCAATATGTATCGTTTCATTGGAACCTCCTTCGCATCAGAATTCCGCCCGCCAGGAAGATGCCTGGCCAGACGCCATAGAATAAAATACCCGCGCCCTTGGCCGGCGCCGCCAGCGGATGGCCGCGGAAAACGTCATCGTCCGCCTCTACCGGCGGAGTCACGTGGGCCAGCGAGTAAATGGCCTCCAGCACGCCCTCCGCGGTAGTCGCGCGGCTCATGGTCCGCCGCCCTCCGAGGTCGTACCAGATTTCACCGTACCCCGGCGCCGTCTCTTCGAAGAGCCCGATCGACGTGGACGAGACGTACCGCACCTGCAGGTTCGGCAGGACGCGCCGCAACTTCGAGAGGGCCTGCCGTTCCAATTCGACGCGGCGGCCATCCTCCGGCGCCAGGTGCACTTCGATGCGGAGCGGTTGGTGGATCTGGCGGAGCGCCTGTTCGTCCGCCGCGGGGAAAGAATTGCCGCGGCTTTCGGAGGTGTCCCAACTGGGCGTCACGAACGTGCACGCGAAAATGGCCGCGGCGGCAACCAGTGCGAGCCCCGCCGATTCGCACACCCGCCGTTTTACCGCTACGCCCAGACGCATCCATATGGCGGCCAGGCTGAGGCCCGCGAGAATCACCGCTACTGCGATCAGCGTCGTGTCCAGGCGCCAGAGGCCATGCTCGAATTGCGACACCAGGGCGGCCGGGATGTATCCCGCGGCGCGCTCCCAGAAACCGCCGTGCACCGCCCCGAAGATATCCAGGATCCACGTGCCGACGGTCACGCTCAGCGTCAGGATCGCCGCCGTGGATGGATGTTCGGTGAACGACGACATGGCGGCGGCGATCCCCACGGTCAGCCCCGCGTTGAGCACGTGGCCGGTGACCAGGGTAATCAGTTCCGGGGCGTAGAGAGTGCCGCCGTAGCTCTTCCAGAGCGCCAACGCGCTCAGCGGCGGCAGCATCGCTATAAGCCATCCGGCCAGCAGCACCAGCGCCTTGGCCGCCATGCGCACGAAGGGCGGCATGCCTTGCTGCAATTCCAGTTTGAGGGCGCCGCTCTGCCGGTCGCCGGCCACCATGCGGATGGCCACGAACGGCAGCAGGAAGACCGCCACCAGTTCGCAGGCGCTGAAAGTGGGCGCCCACACTCCCACCAGCGGCGCCAGCGCTTCGCCCACGCCGGCCGAGGTTCCATTCAGGCCGCTCACCTCCGCATAGGTCCGCACCGCGCCGATGAAAGACACGCCCACCAGCGGCCCCATGGCGAGGAGCAGCACCCACCACGACCGCGACACCATCAGTTCGCGCCATTCCTTGTCGAGCAGCCACACGAACGGCGGCCTAGTTTGCATGTCCCACGCCTCGCCGTGCGATGTGGCGCAGACTCCCGGTCTGGCGGGGCACTGTGCCGAAGCCAGGCGCCGGCGAGAGTGCCTGTGGCGCCCCGCCGTCCCCGAACCCCGGTAAGATCTGCGGCCTAGGTGAGCGCAAGAAAAACCTCTTCCAGATTCTGGTATGGCTTGCCCCCATCGTGCGCCGCGGCCAGCGCCGCGAGTTGCGCGACCGTGCCTTCGCCGCACACTTTTCCGCCGCTCAGCAGCACGAACCGGTCGCAGATGCGCGCCGCGTCGGCGATCTGGTGGATCGACAGGAACAGCGTCCGGCCACGCGCCGCGTGGACCCGCAGCGCCGCCGCGATCTCCCGCGCCTGCCGCAGGTCGAGGCCTTCGAACGGCTCGTCGATGAGCAGCGCCGGCTGCCGGGTCAGCAGTCCGATGGCCAGCAGCACGCGCTTCCGCTGGCCCTTGGAGAGCGTGCCCACGGCCTGCCGCAGCAACGGCCGCAGAGCGAGCTGCGCGATCGCTTCGTCGCGCAGGGAAGCGCGCCCGCCCAGAAATCCGATGGTGAAATCGAGTACCCATGCGACCGGCTGCTGGGGCCACGGAACAATGCCGTCGGGCACGTAGTAGAGCAGCGAGCGCCGCTGGCGCGCGCTCACCTCAGCGCCGCCGGCGCGCATGCCGCCGCGGTCGGAGGGCAGCACGCCGCCGAGGCAATCGAACAACGTGGACTTACCGGCGCCATTCGGCCCGATGAGCCCCAGCAGTTCCCCCGGCTCGACATGGAAACTGACATCGCAAAGGGCTTCGATCCGGCCGAATCGCTTGCACAGCCCGTCAACCTCAAACAGCATGAATCCAATCAGAATAGCGGCATGGCGGGCGGTGGAGCAATGATCTGCGAGCGCGATAGTAATTCGGGAAACGGCAGTCCGCGTGCTACCGTGCTGTGATGTCCACCATTGGAGTGTTCGATTCCGGCGTTGGCGGCCTCACCGTGCTGCAGGCTCTCCGGCGCCGCATGCCGCACCACGATTTCGTCTACCTGGGCGACACCGCACGCGTGCCGTACGGCCGCAAACCGCCGGAAATGGTGGTGGAATTCGCCCAGGGGATCGCCGGCTTCCTGTGCGGCCTGGGCGTCGAACGTCTGGTGGTGGCTTGCAACACCGCGTCGGCCGTGGCGCTTCCCAGCCTGCAGGAGCGCTGCCCGGTGCCGGTGTGGGGCGTAATCGACCCGGGCGTGTCAGCCGCTACACGCGCCACGCGGACCGGCTCGGTGGGCGTCATCGGCACCAAGGCCACCATCGGCAGCGGCGCGTATCAGCGGAGGCTGGAGGCCCATGGCCTGCGCGTGTGGGCGCGGGCCTGCCCCATGCTGGTGCACGTGGTGGAAGAGGGATTGGCCGATTCCGCCGAAGCCGAGCTGCTGGTGCGCCACTATCTGGACGGCCGGCCGGAGATGGACACGTTGATTCTGGGGTGCACCCACTATCCGCTTTTGCGGCTGGCGATCCAGCGGGTGGCCGGCGAAGGAGTGACGCTGGTAGACAGCGCCGAGGCCACCGCCGACGCCGTCAGCCTCTCGGTGGGTCAGGCTGCGGCGGCTGGTGAGGGCCGGGTGTTGCACTTCGTCACCGGCGACGCGGCCGCGTTCGCGCACACCGCGCGCGTGATCGGCGGGGTGGCGGGCGAAATCCGGCTGCTGCCGGTGACGGAGCTGTCAGACGGACGCTGCGGCGGCGCCCGCCGCCAGTAACATCCCGTTTCCGGTGTATTATGATTAGGAGCTTCAAGCACATCGGAGAGGCTTGTGGTCTGGCGCTGCGGACCAGGTGGCCGGCAGCCGAGGGGCTCGGCTGCAAGAACCTGACCGGCCGCAACCCTCGCGCATCCCGCAGACCGTCGCGTTCATTAAGAGAATATCCGACTTACTGACGCATCTAGTTTCGTCGCCGAACTTCACACACCCCAGCAGTAATCCTCGACGGCCTTCTCGATCGACGTGTCCTTCTCCGTCAGGCGCATCAACTCCAGCCGGATGGCGTCCACCAGCGCCTTCCAACTGGCCTCGATCACGTTGTCGGAAACCCCCACCGTGGCCCAGCTCCGGCGATTGTCGGACCATTCGATCAGCACGCGCACCCGCGCCGCGGTGCCTTTGCGGGAATCGAGCACGCGCACCTTGTAATCCGTCAGCTTCACCTTGGCAATCTGCGGATAGACCTTCGCCAGGCACTCCCGCAGGCACTGGTGCAGCGCGTGGAACGGTCCCTTTCCCGTGGCGGTGGCGGTGTGGACGCAATCCTGCGCCCGCAGCGTGACGGTAGCGGAAGTTTGCGAGCCAACGCCCGGCGCCCCGGCGCGCGTGGAGACTTCGTAGCTGTCCACTGCGAAGAAATGCAGCCCCGGATTGAGCGATTCCCGCACCAGCAGCTCGAACGTGCCCTCGGCCGCCTCCAGTTCGTAGCCTTCGTACTCCATCTGCTTGATGCGCTCCAGCAACTCGCGGCGGGAATCTTCGTCCAGACGGTCGGCCAGGCCGTGCTGCTTCAGTTTGTATAGAATGTTGCCGCGGCCGGAAAGATCGCTCACCAGCACGCGCTGGCGATTCCCCACCGACTCGGGGCGGATGTGTTCGTAGGTGGCCGAATCTTTCAAAACGGCCGCCACGTGCACCCCGCCCTTGTGAGCGAAAGCGCTCTTGCCGACGAAGGGCTGGTCGTTCGGCAGCGGCAGGTTGGCCAGTTCGGCGATGAAGCGGCAAACCGAGGCGAGGCCGGCCATCTTTTCGGGCCCCACGGTGGTGTGTCCCAGCTTGAGTTCCAGGTTGGCCAGGACGGACGCCAGGTTGGCGTTGCCGCAGCGCTCGCCGTAACCGTTCATGCAACCCTGCACGTGGCTGGCGCCGGCCTCCACCGCCGCGATGGTGTTGGCTACGGCCAGGCCGGAATCGTTATGCGTATGGATGCCGATCACGCCGTCGAAGCGCTTGCGCACTTCGGCCACGGCGTCCACCAGGCGGAAGGTGATGGCGCCGCCGTTGGTATCGCACAGGCACAGCACGTTGGCGCCGGCGGTCTGCGCGGCTTCGAGCGTGCGCAGGGCATACTCGGGATTGGCGGCATAGCCGTCGAAAAAATGCTCGGCGTCGTAGATCACTTCCTTGCCGTGATCGCGCAGGTGCTTCACGGTCTCGGAGATGAGCTTGAGGTTCTCGTCGAGCGAGATGCCCAGCGCGCGCGCCACGTGCAGGTCCCACGTCTTGCCGAAAATCGAGACCGCCGGCGTGCCGGCCTCGACCAAGGCGCGCACGTTGCGGTCTTCCTCCACGGTATTGCGCGCGAACCGCGTGGAGCCGAACGCGGTGAGCCGCGCATGCCTGAGATCGAGGCCGGCCGCGGCGGCGAAAAACTCGCGATCCTTGGGGTTGGAGCCGGGCCATCCGCCCTCGATGTAGTCGATGCCGAACTCGTCCAGCTTCTGGGTAATGAGGATTTTGTCCTCCACGGAGAAAGAGACGGATTCGCCCTGCGTGCCGTCCCGGAGAGTGGTATCGAACGTCGAGATTTTCATAAATAAATCAGCCTTCAGTTTGCCCGCTCCCTCACGGTCGCGGCTCAGTGGGAGGTTCCGATCCGCGAATCGCTGCCAGGTTTCGAACCGCGGGGCCGGTGCCAGGTTCCGAACCGCGGGGTCGGTGCCAGATTCCGATCCGCGACTCGGTGCCAGGTTCCGAGCCCGCGAATCGCTGCCAGGTTCCGAGCCCGCGAATCGCTGCCAGGTTCCGAGCCGCGACCGTAAGGGAGCGGTCTGCTACGCCACTTCCTGCGGGATTCCGGCTTCCTTCTTTTTCTTCAGGAACGTCATCATCTCGCGCAGCTCGCGGCCCACTTTTTCGATCGGCTGATTGCGCGCTGCCTCGCGCATGGCCAGAAACTTGTGGCGGCCGCTCTTGTTTTCGGCAATCCACTGGCGCGCGAATTCGCCGGATTGGATCTCCGACAGGATCTTCTTCATTTCGGCGCGCGTCTGCTCGTTAACCACGCGAGGGCCGCGGGTGTAATCGCCGTACTCGGCGGTATCCGACACCGAATAGCGCATGTAGCCCAGGCCGCCCTCCTGAATCAGGTCGACGATGAGCTTGAGCTCGTGCAGACACTCGAAGTACGCGATCTCGGGCGCGTAACCGGCGGCCACCAAGGTTTCGAATCCGGCGCGAATCAGCTCGCTCGCGCCGCCGCATAGCACGGCCTGCTCGCCGAACAGGTCGCTTTCGGTCTCTTCGCGGAAATTGGTTTCGATCACGCCGGCCTTCAGGCAGCCCAGCGCCAGCGCATACGCCAGGGCGCGTTCCAGGGCCTGCCCGGTGGCATTCTGATGGACCGCCACCAGCGCCGGCACCCCCACGCCTTCGGTATACAGCTCGCGCACGCGATGGCCGGGCGCCTTGGGCGCCACCATCGACACGTCGCATCCCGCGGGCGGCGCGATCTGTTGAAAGTGGATATTGAAACCGTGCGCGAACATGAGCGTCTTGCCGAGCGTCATGTGCGGTTCGATGGCCTGGTGGTAGAGGTCCGCCTGAATGTGGTCGGCCACCAGGATCATGATTACGTCAGCGGCCTTGGCCGCCTCTTCCGTGGTGGCCACCTTGAGCCCGGCGGCTTCCGCCTTGGCCCACGACTTGCTGCCGGCGTAGAGGCCCACCACCACATCGACGCCGGAATCGCGCAGGTTCAGCGCGTGCGCGTGGCCCTGGCTGCCGTATCCGATAATGGCGACCGTGCGCCCATTCAAATAATCCAGGTTGCCGTCTTTTTCGTAAAACCGTCTTGACATATCCGCTCCCCAATCGTCCCCGCTGCCTCACGGTCGCGGCTCGGAATCGGGTTCTGAGCCGCGACCGTAAGGGAGCGGTTTACTTTGTAATCGACCCTAACTCCAAACCCGCGCGGGTGGGCACGGGAGGCTGCAAACGCAGCTTCTTATTCTCCAGCGCGATGGCCAGCGAGCCGGAGCGCGTCACCTCGATTTCGCCGTACGCGCGCATCACGTCCACAAACTCGTTCAGTTTTTCGGGATCGCCGGTGAGTTCGAGGGCGAAGCCTTCGGGCGAAGAATCCACCACCCGCCCGGCGAAAATCTCGGCCTCTTTCAGGACCGCGGTGCGCGCTTCGAGCGGCGTGCGAATGCGCACCAATACCAGTTCCCGGACCACCGCCGGCGATTCCGTCAGGTCGGTGGCCTGCAGCACGTTGATCAGGCGATTCATCTGCTTGATCACCTGCTGGCGCAAGGTCGCATCCACGTCGACCACGATGGTCATGCGCGAAAGCGCCGGGTCGAGCGTGCGCGCCACCGTGAGGCTTTCGATGTTGTAGCCGCGCTGGCTCAGCAGCCCGGTGACGCGCATCAGCGCACCCGGCTTATTTTCGAGAAGAAGTGAAATTATTTGCAGCATGGCGCCATCCTCGTCACTTGGCGGGCACCGCGACCGGTTGCGGCGGCCCCAGCACCATCTCCTGAATCGCGGCGCCGGCGGGCACCATGGGGTAGACGCATTCGAAGGGCGTCACCTTCACGTTCAACAGGTATGGACCCTGCTCGTTGACCGCCTCTTCCAGAGCCGGCCCGAGTTCCCAGGGCTTATCGATGGTTCTTCCCTTGAAGCCGTACGCTCCGGCCAGCTTTTCGGCATCCGGGAAACAATCCAGCGTCACGGCGCTCAAGCGGTTGTTGTAGAACAGTTCCTGCCACTGCCGCACCATCCCCAGATAGCCGTTGTTCATAACCACGATCTTGATGGGCAGCCCGTGGCTGGCGATCGTGCCCAGTTCCGGGATGGACATCTGGAAGCCGCCATCGCCCAACAACGCGAATACCAGCTTGCCGGGACGGGCGAACTGCGCGCCTACGGCCGCCGGGAGTCCGAAGCCCATAGATCCCAGGCCGCCCGAGTTGAGCCACAGCCGCGGCTCATTGAAGCGGATCAACTGCGCGGCCCACATCTGGTGCTGGCCCACGTCGGAAGAGACGATGGCCTCGCCTTGCGAGAGGCGGTCGATTTCGGCCATCAGGTGTTGCGGCTTGATCTCCGTGCCGGAAAACACCGCCTCCAGGGGATGCTCTTCTTTCCATGCGCGGATCTGCCGCCACCAGGCGCGGCGCGCGGCGGTGTGCGCCTCGCCGGAGGCAACGGGATTCTCGACGATCACCTTGTTGAGCTTGCTCAGGACGCGCTTGACGTCGCCCACAATGGGCACTTCGGGCGTGCGGATCTTGCCGACTTCGGCCGGGTCGATGTCCACGTGAATCACTTTGGCATGCGGCGCGAAGGCCGCCAGGCGGCCGGTCACGCGGTCGTCGAAGCGCACGCCCAGGGCGATCAGCAGGTCGCTCCCGGTCATGGCCATGTTGGCCGCGTAGCTGCCGTGCATGCCGGGCATGCTGATGAAATTGGGATGATTGGAGGGCAGCGCGCCGAGCCCCATCAGGGTGGTGACCGCGGGAACATCGGTCAGTTCCACCAGTTGACGGAGTTCCGCGGCGGCGCCGGCGGCGATAATCCCTCCGCCCGCGTAAATCAGCGGCCGCTCGGATTCCTGGATCATCTGCGCGGCGCGGCGGATCTGCCCGGTGTGGCCTTCGGTGAAGACCTTGTACCCTTGCAGGTGAATCGACGTCACCGGCTGATAGTGACCCTGGCCCACCAGCACGTCCTTGGTGACATCCACCAGCACCGGGCCGGGCCGGCCGCTGGCGGCGATATAAAACGCCTCGTGGACGATCTGCGCCAGGTCTTCGATGCGCTTCACCAGAAAGTTGTGCTTGGTGCAGGAGCGCGTGATGCCGAACGTGTCGGCCTCCTGAAACGCGTCGCTGCCGATCAGCTTACTGGAGACCTGGCCGGTGATGGCCACGATGGGGATGGAGTCCATCAGGGCGTCCACCAGGCCGGTTGTGAGGTTCGTGGCGCCCGGTCCCGAAGTGGCGCAGCAGACCCCCGTTTTGCCGGTGGCGCGCGCGTAGCCTTCGGCCGCGAAGGCGGCGTTTTCTTCGTGCCGCACCAGCACGTGGCGGACCTGGTGCTCATAGAGCGCATCGTAAAAGGGGAGCGTGACGCCGCCGGGATACCCGAACATACAGTCGACGCCCTCGCGCACCAGGCATTCCAAAAGCATCGTGGCGCCGTTCATCAACGTAGACATGAGTTGTGCCTCAATCCGAAACGGTACATAACAAAAAAGGCCATCTGGCGGGTCCGTTTCCCCCGCCGATGGCCTTGGAACCAGGTTCCGTTGGCCTTCAAGCGGGGCCGGTAATAATAATGCCTACGGGAATGACTACAGCGGCGGCGAGTGAGGATCGTACGGCCCGAATTGCGGAAGCTTGCGGCATTGCGGAACTGAATTTGAGTGTACCCTACAAGTTTTCCAAATGCAAGTAAGCGAAAGTATTAATTATATTAATGAAGGAATTAAACCCTGTGACCCGCGTGGCGCCGGTGTGAATCGGCGGCCCCTTATACGTGGGGGAGACTGCCAGTATTGCAAAAATGCAATACTGGAGAAAGATGACGTGGACAGTTGAAGTGCTCGACACCCGCGTTCGGAATGAGTTGGAAGATCTCCCGCGGGATATGAAGGCTCGTTTTCGCCGGATTGTCGAACTGATCCAGGACCACGGCCTCGAACGGATGCATCCGCCGCATGTAAAGCACCTCGAAGGTCCGCTGTGGGAGATGCGCGTCAAAGGCAGGGACGGAATTGCCCGGGCAATCTACATCACCGCGAGAGGCCCGCGTGTGGTGGTAGTCCGGGTGTTCGTTAAGAAGGCCCAAAAGACGCCGCGGCGGGAGATCGATTTGGCGCTGGAACGAGCAAAGGAGGTAGGGCAATGAGCCGGATTCGTGTCGATGACTTGCACAAGGAATGGATGAAGGATCCCAAGTACCGGCGTGAGTATGAAGCGCTGGAAGAGGAATTCTCCCTTGTGGCCGCCCTCATCGAAGCGCGCACCCGCGCCGGCCTGACCCAGGAACAAGTGGCGCATAAGATGAAAACCACTCAGGCCGTGGTCGCCCGGTTGGAAGGCGGAGGAAGCAAGCCATCCACCCGTACGCTGGAACGTTATGCGGAGGCCACAGGTTCGCGCCTGCGGATAACCTTCGAGCCGGCCGGCGCACGGCCTTAGCGGCTGCCACCCAAGCGCGCGCTACCCCTTTTCTGGGCCTACCTGCTATAGGCCGCGGCGGCCAGCCAGACTGAGGCGAAAAACAGCGCCGGCACGATCCGCATCCTCATAGGCACAATCCGTCGATCTTAGCAGGCGAATGTCGCGGCGCGATGACAACCCCAAGAAAGCCTGAACGGGACGGCGCGCGGCGGAATCTATCCGCAGGAAGATTTGCGCCGATGCGCCGGGGACGCTACAGTCGAAGGTATTGTCATGCGCAGCCGCTCCCTCAGCCTGGCCGCCTTGCCCGCCGCGGCGGAAGCCGAGGTCTGCGGCACGGCGCTCGAAGAGGAAGTGGTCGGCCTTTTCGACTGCTGGCGGGAACCGCTGCTGCGCTACCTCGCCACCTTCGGACTGCCGATGGCCGACGGCGAAGAAATCGTGCAGGAAGTCTTTCTGTCGCTGTTCCAGCATTTGCGCCGCGGCGGGGCGAGAAGCAATCTGCGCGGCTGGCTCTTCCGGGTGGCTCACAACCTGGGCTTGAAGCGGCGGTACCGGACCATTCGCAGTTGGCGCGGCGAAACGCCGGGCCCCGCAGGGAGCGAGTGGCTGCCCGACCCGGCGCCCGGCCCGCTCGAGCAGTTGTTGGCCGGCGAAACCGCCCTACGCCTGGCGGCTGTTCTGCGGGCCTTGCCGGAGCGCGATCGGAGGTGCCTGACGTTGCGCGCTGAGGGCCTGCGCTATCGCGAGATCGCCGGGACGCTGGCGATGTCTCTCGGTGCGGTCTCGCTCTCTTTGACGCGGAGTCTGGCGCGCATCGCCCGCGCCGCGGAACGGTGACGTATGCGCAATCGCGACGCTCATTTGTCCGACGAAGAACTGGTGCTGGCCGCCGATGGCGAGCTTTCCGCCGCGCGCGCCGCGGAAATCGCCGGCCATCTGGACGCCTGTTGGACTTGCCGCGCGCGCCGCCGGCAATTGGAAGACGCCGCCGCCGATTTTCGGCGCGTGCACCAGGAGACTCCCCTGCCTCCGGCCAGCGCGGCGCGTGCCCGGCTGCGGGCGCGCCTGGCCGGGATCGCGGCAGAGCGGCCCGTGGGCCGGCACGCCTGGTTGCACACCCGGTTGCACGCCCGCTTGCGTGCGGCGGCGGTGGGCGCAATCGCGCTGATCGCCACGGTGGGAATCTTCAGCCTGCAACCGTGGCGCTGGTCGCGCGCCAACCGCCCGCTGGAGGTGCCCAGCCCGCGCCTGACTCCGGGGGCGGCCCGCACGGCGGACCGCGAGCAACTCTGCCAAGCCCCCCTGCCCAAGAACCAGGCGGCGCCGGCGGACCTGCGGCAGCGCGTCTTTCAGGCGTACGGCATGGCGAATGCCGATCCCCGCGCGTACGAAGTGGACTACCTGATTACCCCCGCGCTGGGCGGCGCCGAGGACATCCGCAACCTCTGGCCGCAGCCCTATGTCTCGACCGTCTGGAACGCCCGTGTGAAAGACGCCCTGGAAGACCGCCTGCGCGACCTGGTTTGCGGCGGCCAACTTGACCTGGCAGAGGCGCAGCGGGAGATCTCTGCGAACTGGATCGCGGCCTACAAGAAATACTTTCAGACCGACCAGCCGCCGCCCGCTCCGTGACAAGAGTTTCACCGCAGAGGCACAGAGACGCAGAAAAATCCTTATAACTAAGAAGGGCTGAGTTCGGATGAGAACGCACCTCGCCTTCCTTGTGGCAAGACGCAGAGGTGACAGAGAGAGCAGAGAAGCGCGTGTTTTCGGGCTCGGGCAGAATGACGCGACGCACGTCGTGCGCCGTCACCTGGAACGCCTCCCGGAGCGCGAGACGGGCCCGCCCCGGAAATGGCAGAATAACGAAAGGCCCGATGCCCCACGCCAACCCGACTCCCGAGCGGCAGACTCCGCCGCCGTCACCCATGCCGCCTGGCGCGCAGATGCGCATGGGGCGCTTCGTGCTGCTCTTCGGCGTCTCTCTGGCGGTTCTGTTCGGACTGCTTCTCACCCCTCCCGTGGAACCGGCGGTGAACCGCTTCACGCGCGCGCTGGTTACCGTCTCGGCCGCGCTGATCCGGCTTTTCGGCGGCCACGCGGTGGCTCTGGGGGACCTGCTGGAGAATCCCACCAGCCACTTCGCCATCCAGATGGCATACGGCTGCAACGGCGCCCACGTCACCATCCTGCTATGGGCCGCGGTGCTGGCGTTTCCGGCTTCGTGGTTGCAGAAGGCCAAAGGGCTCGCCGCCGGCACGGCCGCGATTCACGTGGTCAACCTGGTGCGCTTCATCAGCCTGTTCTACGTGGGCCAATACAACCGCGACTGGTTCGACTTCGCGCATTTGTACCTGTGGGAGAGCCTGATGATGCTCGATACCCTGGTGATTTTCTGGACGTGGGCCTATTTCGTGCGGAAATCCGGGGCGATGGCAGATGCGCGCGCCCGCTAGTCCGCAGTTGCGCTTCCTGCTGCGCGGCTCCGCGCTGCTGCTGGCGATGCTGGCGCTGTGGTGGTGGGTGCTGCTCGGTCCCCTGCTGGCGGGCATGCGGATTTCCACCCGCACGGTTTTGTGGCTGCTGCCCGGCGGCGGCTCCGCGTCGGGCGTCACCGTGCAACCCAATGGCGACTGGCTGCTGCGGGTTCCGATTCCCCAGGCGCTGGCGAAGCAGGACGCCGTACAGCGCGCGTATGGCCGGCTTCCCGGTGCGCCGCCGGTAAGGATCCGCTCCTTCGAACTGGCGATCGCCGGCCGGACTCCGACGTTCTTCACCCTCGGGTTCCCCCTGTTTTGGGCCCTGGTGCTGGCCGCGCCGCCCGCGCGCCGCCTGTGGCGTCTGTTGGCCGGGGGCACCGCGCTGCTGGCGGCGCTCTCGCTGCTCTCCCTGCTTTTGTACACCGCGTACACCATCCAGACCACGCTCCGCCTGGCGACTTCCGGCTTGGCCGTCACGCTTTGGGACGCCGCCGAGTATCTGAACGTCAACGTGGCGCCCTACATGGCCCCGCTGGTGATCGCGCTCTGGCTGCACACCGAGCTGCGCACGCAGATTCTCTCCTGGAACCCCGTTCCGGCGCCGGAGCCCGCAATTCCCGTCGAAGCCGGCAAGCCACGCCGCGGCCGGTATCGGGGACGGTAGCGCTAATGCCCCGCGATCTTCAGCACGGCCGTCACCCGCGAACGCCAGCCGCGCGCCGCTAATGCGGATCCCGCCACCCGAGCCGACGATGGCCGGTCCGGTTGCTTCTGCCACGGCCTCCGGGCGACAATCTAGCCTGCATTTCTCATCGGACCTTGCGTGTTGCTTTGTGGCGCAGGCTCTTCAGCCTGCCGCGTCGGCTCTCAAGCCGGCGCATGGACCGGGAGCCGCTACCACAGCATGTCTCGGCACGA
>Ga0182030_10009350_pt1 | contig 20062 bp, 17 predicted proteins | sample 812S3MmetaG_FD_121299 | JGI IMG/M metagenome (GOLD analysis project Ga0182030, IMG submission 121299) | Permafrost microbial communities from Stordalen Mire, Sweden - 812S3M metaG (Illumina Assembly) | ecosystem: Environmental > Terrestrial > Soil > Wetlands > Permafrost | place: Sweden... | reverse complement strand
GCCAGTGAAACGGAGTGGGGTGGTGCAGCGGCCAATTTATTTGTTATTGACCGGTTTGCCGGTACCGGAAATAAGGAAAGCTTACTGGCTGATGAATCTTTCCAGGCACTTCTTAATTCGTTAAGTGAAAATGTTATTGTTCTTCAATATGACCGGATTGTTTTTGCAAACAGGGCAGCGCTTAACGTGTTTAACCTGAATCTTTCGGCCATCAGGGAAAAGTTGCCTGCCGAACTTATTGAAGGCTATGCCAGTGACCCTGTATTAACCGTTAAATCTTTTGTGGCCGAAAGGGAATCGAAGGGGCTGATAACCCTGGCTGACGGGACACAACAAATTATGGCCTTACGCACAAGGCCTGTTACCATATCAGGAGAGTTTTGCCAATTACTGACATTTGACCCGGAGCGCGGATTGCCGGATCAACTGGTGCCACAGGGAAGCAGCGCGGAAGACCGGTTTGCCACAGATGGGGTGTTGCACCTTGCATCGCATGACCTGCGGGAGCCGGTGCGGACCATATTGAATTATGTACAACTGATATCAGAAAACCTGCATAAAAAGAAATACGATGCAGCCACTGAGTATGCCGATTTTGCCAAAGCTGCGGCAGATCGCATGGAAAAACTGCTGAGCGACTTTAAAGTTTATATTGCTTTAAGTGATTACAAACCTACACCTACAAAGGTTTCGATGAAAATGGCGGTGGCTGATGTAATGAAGCAAATGAAGGCCGGTATTGAGGCTACGGGTGCTGAAGTAAATGTAGCCGGGCTCCCCGATGTAAATGCTGACCGCGAACTGGTTGAAAAGCTGCTGGTGCAGTTGCTGGATAATGCGTTGAAATTTGGCAAAAAAGGTAAAAAACTGGTGATTGATATCGGCTTTGATAAGTTTGAAGGAAATGTTCTTTTCTGCGTACGCGATAATGGCATGGGCATACCTAAAAAATACCAGGATAAAATATTTGAACCTTTTGAAAGGCTTAACCGGGTTGACGAATACCCGGGTAACGGCCTCGGGCTGGCTATCTGCAAAAAGATAATAGACATGCAAAAAGGCAAAATCTGGGTTGAAAGCTTACCGGGTTTTGGAAGCAGCTTCTACTTTACACTTTAATGGGATATGCGGCTTTGCGGTATGCGGTTTTCGATTGAAAACCGTCTGTCGGTTTTGGTATGTTTTGCCGCCAGCCGGGTCAGCACAAATCGTTAACAGGCATTTTGTTATTTTCGCACACTCAAACAACGAGAATTAAGTAAATTGATATGGCAGCGATAGACGATATAAATAAACGCAGGACGTTCGGTATTATCAGTCACCCGGATGCGGGAAAGACTACGCTTACTGAAAAGCTATTGCTTTTTGGGGGGGCCATACAAACGGCAGGTGCGGTTAAAAGCAATAAGATAAAAAAGACCGCCACCAGCGATTTTATGGAAATAGAAAAGCAGCGGGGAATTTCGGTTGCTACTTCGGTTATGTCCTTTGAGTATAAAGGAAAGCTGATAAACATTCTGGATACCCCCGGCCACAAAGACTTTGCAGAAGATACTTACCGTACTTTGACTGCTGTGGATTCTGTAATAATGGTGGTTGACTCTGTAAAAGGAGTTGAGGCACAAACAAGGAGGTTAATGGAGGTTTGTGCCATGCGCAAAACACCGGTGATTGTTTTTATTAATAAACTTGACCGGGAGGGCCGGGACCCGTTTGATTTGCTGGACGAAATTGAGAAGGAATTAAAAATAAGGGTAAGGCCTCTTTCATGGCCTATTAACCGGGGTACACTTTTTAAAGGTGTTTACAACATACACAAAAAATACCTGAACCTGTTTAAGCCAAGCACCACCAAGGTTGCTGATGAGGTTATGCAGATTACCGATCTTAATGACCCCGAATTGGTGACACAGGTTGGCGAAAGAGATGCGGCACAGTTGCGGGAGGATATAGAAACCGTTGAGATAGTATACGACAATTTTAATGTTGATGAGTATTTAAAGGGCAACCTGGCACCGGTGTTTTTCGGCTCTGCAGTAAATAATTTTGGAGTGCAGGAATTGCTGGAGACGTTTATTGAGATATCGCCAACACCAAGGGGCCGCGAAACGGACAAGCGATTTGTGGAACCCACCGAAAGCAAAATGACCGGTTTTATTTTTAAAATACACGCCAACCTTGACCCCAAGCACCGCGACAGGATTGCCTTTATGCGCATTGTTAGCGGGAAGTTTGAGCGGCATACTTATTATCACCATGTAAGGCTGAATAAGAATTTCAGGTTCAGCACACCGGTAAGTTTTATGGCGCAGGAGAAAAATATTGTGGATGAGGCTTTTCCGGGAGATGTGGTTGGGTTGTATGACACCGGCAGTTTTAAAATAGGCGATGTATTAACCGAAGGAGAAGATTTTCAGATAAGAGGTATTCCATCATTCTCGCCTGAGATTTTTAAGGAACTGATAAATACCGACCCGATGAAATCGAAACAGTTGGAGAAAGGTATTACGCAGCTGACGGATGAGGGTGTGGCACAGTTGTTTACCCAACAACCCGGTAACCGCCGCTTTGTAGGCGCTGTAGGTGAGTTGCAGTTTGAGGTAATACAATACCGGCTGCTGCATGAGTATGCCGCAAGCTGCAGGTTTGAACCCATTAGCATGACCCGGGCGTGCTGGCTACGCTCAGATAACCAGCAAAAACTGGAAGATTTTATCAGGTTCAAATTTTCGAACATTGTGTACGATAAGGACGGGCACCTGGTTTACCTGGCGCCTTCTGATTGGTTTTTAAAAATGGAACGGGAAAATAATCCGGAAATAGAGTTCCATTTTAACAGCGAATTTAAAACGGAAGTGTTGGCTGTTTAAAAATTAAATCCAAATGCAGTTTAACACAAAGAGCACAAAGGAAAAGCCAATACAAAGGTCACAAAGAGTATGTTTTTGCTGTGGTTTGTATTGAACTTTGTGTGCTTTTTGTTAACATGTGTTTTTTTAATTTTAAACAGCATTTTAAATGCATTAAGAACTTTAAAAATATCAATATCTATTTATGAAACTTACTCTCCTCGGTTTGTTTTGCTTCTTCGCATTGAGCGGGTTTGCGCAAACAATAACTTACGGACCCATTGTTGGTGGTGTAACGGATACTTCGTGCAATATTTTTATAGGCACCTCGGCACCAACATCATTTTCCGTTTTGCTGAGTAAAACCAATCCATTTGGCTCCATTGCGGCATCAGGTGTTGGTACAACCGGTCCTTCAGATAGTACTGCTATTATTCATATTGGCGGGCTTATACCCAATACCCAATATTATATGCGCGCAACTATAAACGGTGTGCCCATATCTACGCCGGCAAAATTCTCTACTTTACTGGCACCCGATTCGGTTGGGCACCAGGTTTTTTTAACCGGCGCCTGTATAGATGGCCTTACTGATGCGGACTCAGCCATTTTTAACCGGGCCGCTGCTGAAAATGCAAAGGCTTTTATTGAACTAGGCGATTGGGCTTATCCTGACTCTATATCAGGTTGCAAGGATATATATTTAAGCAATCCACCCACCAGTTGGGCTGCAACTTACGGCAATGTTCAAAGCATTTATAAACAGCGTTACAGCGGTAATTCAATAAGCTTCATTCAATCACTGGGCCTTGATTATGTTTACGACGACCATGATTATATGAATGAAAAAACCGGCGGGCAAGAGATATTGGGATACGTTATTAACCCCTTTATTGGCATAGTTGGATCTCCTTACACTTATTCGCAACCGGCGGCGGCGCGGCTTAATTCGCTACAGGGATACCGGCAATACTTCCCTTCATATCTGTTACATGATTCAGCAGATGGGCTTTATCATAGTTTTAAGTCGGGCAATGCAGAATTTTTTGTTTTAGATACGCGCACCCCCCGTGGACCTGTATTGTTATGTGTTGATACTGTAGGAGGAACTTCCAATTGGTATTACAAGCAAGACCCATCGACCCACATGCTGGGAAATGAGCAAATGCTCTGGCTTACAAACGCTTTGAGCCAGTCAACTGCAACCTGGAAATTTATTGTTAGCAGTGTGCCTTTTAACATGGGAATGCGTTTTGCATTAGATACACTTATAAAAATTGGGGGGGGAGATGTGCCTTATTGGAACCCCAAATTAGCCTGCGACCCCTTAGGGCTTGGGACTCATGCATATTCGTCTACCAACCATTTTGCAGATATGTGGGCAGGTTTTAAGGCTGATGGCGATAGCCTTTTAAACTATGTTCTTTCCAATAATATTCCGAATGTTTTTGTTGTAAGCGGTAACACGGGTACGGTTGGCCTTGATGATGGCGCTAATTCGGGTTTGCCCGAATTGATGAGTGCGAACATGAAAATTACCAATAGTGAGGACGCACTTTTCTATCAGAACTTTATGGGCTTTAATACCTGGAACCTTGGTGGAAGCGGGCTGTGCCAGCAGCAAAACCTGAATTCAACCTATGGCAGGATAGAGATATACAATAATGACTCAATCAGGCTCAGCGCGGTTGATGAAACGGGTGCCGAGGTTGCAGGCGCCAATTTTTATGCCGGGAGCGCTTATAAATACAATCAGAATTATTCCCCGCTCCGGATTCCTTTGGCTACCGCAGATGTGCGAAGTATGAATGAAAACGACAGCCTGGTAAATATCAACGTGCTGGCTAATGATTCTGATTATAACGGTTATCCCCTTTATGTTAACCTGCAGGCAAACCCGGGCCATGGCGCCGCAGCTGTTAATGGTAACAATACTATTACATACATACCCGATACCGGTTTTTATGGCGTTGATACGTTTTATTACACAGCCTGCGACCATACCAACCCGGTTTGCGGCAATTGCGCCAGCGCTATGGTAACCATACATGTAAACAAGGTAAGTGGCATAAATGCTTCGCCGGAAGCTTTCAGGTTTAGTATTTACCCCAATCCGGCCGATGATATATTGTTTTTAGCTGCTGCAGGTAGCACCGAAACTTTAAAGTTTGAGCTTGTTAACAGTGTAGGGCAGAGCCTTCAGCAGGTCAGTTTTACAGGTAATATAACCGTTGATATTTCGAAATATGCCGGTGGAAACTACTTTTACAAACTTCAGGATAAGGATAATCAGTTGCTTAAAGTTGGAAAGATAGTGGTGGTGCGATAAAAAAAGTGCCTTACAGTTTGAAAAATTACCCAAGTCTTATACATTTGCGCTCCGCTTTGGAATACAGGGCGTAAAAAAGGGAGCTTAGCTCAGCTGGTTCAGAGCATCTGCCTTACAAGCAGAGGGTCACTGGTTCGAACCCAGTAGTTCCCACATTGAAAATCAAAGGGTTACATGAAAATGTAGCCCTTTTTTATTTTCGATTTGCAAACAATTTGCAAACAATTTTTGGAAGATCTCTTGGAACAGCGTGTCATACTCAATTAAATGCATTTTAAATATATCGCAAAATTTGAGTTCGATTCCGCAACCTGGGACCTGGATGCTGAGTTTCCCGACCAAATATACAAACCGGATAGAGGCGTTTTTCGCCTACTAAAATTTAAGGAAGATGTCCCAACACAACCGGATGAACAAACGGGCAGTAAAAAAACCTCTAAAGTAAAAACCATCAAGGAAGAAGCTTTCTATAAACCTTTCGCAGACTGGTTAGTAAACGAACTCGAAGAATGCACCAGCGCGATTGAGCTCGGTGGTAATCTATTCCGTGATAAATGGGGAACGCCAGACGTGGTAGGTGTGCGGGAATCTAAGCGTAGCGATATAATTCAGTTTCCGACAGAAATTATTTCAGGCGAAATTAAGACCGACTCCAACGGGCTGATAACAGCCTTTGGCCAGGCTTGTGCATACAAAATATTTTCTCATAAGTCCTACATTATGGTTCCGAACGATTCACAAATCGAGGACATAACACGACTTGATACCCTTTGCCGCCAGTTCGGAATCGGACTCATTTTATTTGACAACAAAAACCCGTTAGACCCTGATTTTGAAATTAGGGCAAGGGCGGTCAAGCACGAGCCTGATATGTTTTTCGTAAATAAAAATCTCAAGTTAATTGAGGATAAACTTTTTAAGTAGCTGGTCTTCACTACCAGCCTGTACTGGTCCCGGTCTCACAACTTAATGATGTAATAATATTCGCCGAACCTGATACAGCTTACAGTTTTTCCCCGCCTGTTATACTTGCCGAGGAAGTAGTGCGGCACGGAGGTGTCAAACCGCATCTTGAACTCTTGCGGTGATATGCGCAGGGCCGAGCCCGGCTCCAACTGGTTGATGGCACCGGTGAACTCGCCTTGCTTCTTCTTCTCAATCATTCGGCCAACCTGCTCTTTAGATACTATCTCCATGGCGCTGCTTTTTATTTATATACTAATTTGACAACTGTTTGAACAGGATTTGTTTGTCGTTTGATTCGATGAAGCAACCGGTCGGGTCCATCGAGAGCAGATTTGACCAGAAGCCTTGGCAGGCAAGCATCCATGTTACAATTTTTGTAACATCGGAGCACCGGCCAGGCCTCACCGGCAGGTTAAAAATGAAACTCTGTCTCAGGACACCTTAAAAGTAAGGGTCAGAGCCGCTTTGAACAGCCCTGGCAAAGTCCTCACTTTCTGAACGACTGCCCATCCATGTGCACCCACTCGCACATCTCTATCAGCCGGTCGACGATGAAGTCGCCGTAGCGCTCGCGGAGTCCGTCGAGCGTCAGGTTGGTCGTAAAATACGTTTGCCTGCTAAACATAGGTTCCTGCTGGCACTGGGTGTAACGTGCCTGAATGAACTCGGCCATCGGCGAGAAGGTGGTTCCGAAGTGGGTGACGGTTAGCGGCTCATGGCCGATGTCATCAATGAACACAATCGTGTAATGGTGGCGCGCTAATTCCATGATTTTCAGCAGTCCGTCCCTGAGTGCCACCTGTGTGAGGTCCGATGCAGTCATCCAACCCTTGGCCCCGCCCTTCAAGGCGTCATACTCTGCTTTCATTCTGGTCGTTTTGCCGACGCCGACTGGCCCGAGATACAAATTTCCTTTTTCCATAATGCTTTTTTTATTTTTATTTCGTTCGTTTAATTCACTCTTATGGTCGTAATCTTCGGCATGTTAGGGGTGGCATGTGCACCTGCCGTCTTGCAGTTCACATCTGTCTTGTCCCGCTTTACCGACACCTTCTCAGTCCACTTCTCAGCCGCGAAATAGTTGACCGGTGACACCATGTAGGTGTAATCGCCACCGAATGATGCGACGTATGCCGCGGTGTGGTTGGTGATTGTATCCTGCAAGGCCTTCACCTGTTCAGGCGTCCACTGTCCCTTTCCTTTGGTGAGGTCTTTCACCGCATTTATGATAGTAGCCCTGCTTGCCTTCTTCGGATAGGTCAGCCGCCACACATCTACAAAGAGGTAGAACAGTGACCAAGCATCGGGGGTTGGTTCGAGCCTACTCATTTTGGCTACCGGTTTTTCCTTTTTGCGCCGGTGCAGTTCAACCATCATGCCGTGTGCCTCCTCGCGGTTGGCCGGGTCCCCGATTGAATCCACCGGCCACTCCTGCGCTGCCAGTTCCGGGTGCTCGGCCTTGAAGAACTCAATGGCCTTATCCCATTTGTAGCGGGCGCAGAAACCTGAAAAATCAGGATACTGTTTGTCAATCTCTACCACCAGTTCCAGTATATTTTCTCTGTTTCTCACTTCTGTTTCAGTTTTAGCGTTGTTATCAATGTTGAATATTGGTCCGAGGTCATACACCGGCAGCGCCGTCTTCCACTGGCCGGGCCTCATCACAATCCAGCCTTCCGCTATCAAAGCCTTCCTCTCTTTCAGGAAGGTATCCTTACACATCCCACGACCGGCCACGGCACCTGTGATAGGCGCTGGATTCCACCGGTTCTTGTTCACCCTGACGATTATGCAGTAGAGTATCTTCGTCTTGTTCGGATTCAGGTTCGCGGCGTCTATGAGGTTTATGACGTTGTAGATGTTGCGCATTCATATCATTGTTATTTGACGCGCAGCACTCGCACCTCACCACCGATGCGGATAACCTTGTAGTTGGGTCCTTTCTGGTTCGCCGTGTTCCACATACTTATGTGCGACCGGGTAGTGTTGAGCGCCCCAGGGTCAACTGCCACCGTGCCGAAGACCTCCAGTGTGGCCAGTGCTTCGAAGAGACCGGACTTAAAACTGTCCCGCTTCATTATCATTTCTGCCATGTTTAAATTTGTTTGATTTAATGTATATATCCGGCAGGGCAGTGAATGTTTCGATTTTCTGAAAATTATTCTCGGCCAGGACATCCTGTATATGATGGTAGAAATACCCTATGTGGGCCAGGACTCCGACAGGGAGGGCTTGGTATCCAAACAGGCCAAGCTGACCGGTAGCTTGGTATCCTGGCAGGCCAAGCAACGGGTTAGCTTGGTATCCAAACAGGCCTATTAATACATAATACAAAGACAAAGACAATACATTCCGCTTCGCGGGACGCCTTCTTCAAACCCCTCACATAAAAAAACAGCCTTTCGGCTTCGGTCATGAAGTAAAAAACTTTACCGGTCGGTCGAAGGGCTGTTTCCTGTCAGAAAGATGAGAACCCCGCCGGGGTGTTACCTTCTTAGCCGTCGTATACTGTGTCAAAACAAACAGACGTGTTACGAGCTCGGGGGGTCAGCCAAAAGGTCTTAAACAAGTAAAATGTATTACACGGCTAACCCATGAGCCACCGGTGAGTCCTGATACGTCACCGGAACGTTTAAACAGTCCTTTGCATCCGGTCATGAAGTAAAGGCTTCACCGGCCGGTCGAAGGGCTGTTTCCTGTCAGAAAGATGAGAATCCTGCCGGGGTTAAGGTCCTGTCAAAGGTGTAGGGAGCACCGGGGGCTGACGGCAGTGCAGGGCATCTGGTTTCTGTCAAAGCCGTGCGGCCCCGACCGGTTGCGTTTCAAGGCCTGCTGAAACCTCTGTATCCTATTGAAGGCCACGCTTAAGTTGGTGCGTTTTGTCAAGCACAAAGTTAGCTTGTTATCTGAGCACGCCCACTTATCAAGATGGCCAAATGATTATAGGGCAAAAAAAGGGCCCATCGCTGGGCCCTAAACCTATCAAAGTTTATCTTTGTTCACCGCTACTTCTTAGAGACAAATTTATTGGCCCCCAAGTTTTGATTTCGCGATTCCATGTTGTTTTCTGTTTCCTCTTTCTAATTCAAGATTTGCAAATGGTAAGGGCAACTTGGAATCTCTCAGTTTCCCTTTCGTAACATCTGAAACTTGCAAAATAAAATTTCGCAATAAATTTTCTTCAAACTCAGGAGGGTTTACCGTTGCGATGTAATGAACGAATAATTCGTTAAGTGGTTTAAGCGTTTTAATCCAGTGCCCACCAGCATGGGGTTTTCTTTCTCCTAATTCCGTTCTATAATATTGGTTTATTCTATTTTTAAGACCACCGCCGCTTTCTGTCTGTCCGATATACAAAATGTTTTCATCAGGTAGCCAAAACTCATTTAGTCGTTGTTTCAACCCAGCAGTTTTGGGATTCGGTATGCCATCAATTTGGATTGTTTTTATCTTGCTAATCCAAAAATTCAATATGCTCTCATCTATCGGAGCCATGTCAAAAAGATTGGCATTTAGACTTGGGTTCGCCGATGTAGAAATGAAATAAATTCCTTTTGATGAACTGTCAACAGTTTGGCCCCATTTAACAGTCTTTAAACGGGTTACATCTAATTTAACAGTAGTAAGGAGGTCGGTAATTGATGTTGGCATCGTTAAGCTTTTTCAGTGATTAGAAATCAAATATCAGGTTTCATTCTGAATCTATTTGATTTTTCTATGCTCCCCAACTTTAAGATGAGTTCACCTGAAGCAGGACTGACCTCGTCAGGACGGGCGAAGCACGGAAAAACTATCTCGCTGCCATCCGCGAAGCCGACCCTTCTCGCCTGCCGGTCTTTTTTATGATGGCATTACGCCACTTCTGGGCCTCGATGTTACAATTTTTGTAACATTGCCATAAAACAAAAACGGACGCCTTTGGAGCGTCCGTTCTAACTATGGCAAACAAACTTTGGTGCTACTTTATTTTGTAGCCGAGCGCACGGGCCGTCTTTAAGAACGGCTGGATATTGTCAAGCGTCCACTGGTTGCACACCGCGATGGTCTTGTCTTTCAGCTTTATCATATTCTCGGCCTGGAACGCATACCGGTCTCTCGCACCTGATAATGACCTTGCGGTATCTTCGTCTTGGAACACACCGAACCTTTTGAGCAGCTCATCGGGAAATGCAGCCTTTAATTTGGCATAGGTTATGCCCTTGTTGGCGGCCACATGGTCGGTAAGTATCTTTCTTACCAGCGGCCCTTTCTTGTAATCGGCGCCGTTGTATTTGAAGGTTGAATTGTCCCGGCCTTTGGACTTGGTGCTTGCCTGCCCGCCCGACGTTTCAACCTCGGTTGCAGGTTCAACTTGCGGCTGTTCTGCCGTAGGTTGTTCAGTTCCGTTATCAATAACTACCGGTTTTTTGCCGGCTTTGGCACCTGCTTTCTTAGGCGCCGGTTGTTTCTTTTTCATGACTTATAAATTTTGGTTATAAAATGTATAAGCGAGTGTAGCGGCAACCGGTGGAAAAGGCTCTGTCGCCGCCGGAAAAGTTTCCGGACGCTTGCGATTATTAGCAACTACCATTGAAATACCATCGGTTTCCTGCCGGTGTTACCGGTCTATATTCGGCACATGCTATCGAAGTTGATTAAACAAAAAATCAGGGAACGTTATGGACATGACGTGCGATACCCCCGCGACTGCGAGCCCCTTGCCAATCACATTACCGAGGTATGCCAGGCCAAGATAAGCGCCAGCACACTGCGCCGGTTGATGGGATTTGTAAACGGTATGAACGAGCCATGCCTCTATACACTTGATGTTATAGCTGAGTATCTCGGCTACAAGGGATGGGATGAGTTACTGGCTTCATTTGAACCGGCAGGCGGTGAACCGGAACCGGTGATTGATATGTTGAAGCCGGAGCAGGTAAAAAATGGGCAGACTATACAACTCACCTACGGACCCGGCAAGGTGGTTGAGGTAAGAAAGGTGGGTGGGTCGTTGCAGGTAGTATCGTCAAACGAAAAACGGTTACAACTGAACGACGAGGTCAGGTTCAGGTTGCTCGAACTGCACTACCCGCTTAACTTCACCCACCACTTTCGCGGTGGCAACAGCTTCGGTAAACTTCAACTGGCGACGGTCAGCGGCATCACCTCAATAAAGCGGGTATGAGAAACTGACCGGTTTATCAGGCATACTTCTGGACCAGGGGACGAAAGCAGGCCCAACCAGGCGCTATAGTGCGATGTGTGGCCAGTGCGGCAGGCCAAATTTGAGCCCAGGAGCGATACGGCGCAACCAGGTTAGCTGTAACGAGCACGGCTTAGTATTTCTACTACCGGTCCCGGCGGTCGCACCTAATGCGAAATAAACGCGCTAAAATTATTTTGCGGTTTTAACCGGCCCCGGTTTCTCTTACCGGAAAGTGCCGGGGTAAAAAAGGACCGTTGCCATCGCCAGCTTCATGTCCACTGCCCCAAGTATTATGTCCGGCTTTCCGCTCTGCACATCGTAGGATTTTATCTCGTCCTTGTTTCCGTAAACGGCGGTTGACTGCTCATACTTGGCGGCCAACTCAAGCAGTTCTTCCAATTCTATTCCTTGGATGCACAGGCAGCTATTTTCATTTCGGACAATGCTTTCTCCCGCACTGGCATAATTTAACCCATACTTAAACGGGATATAGGAACACTTCAGTTTGATGACATCCTGTTGTAGTTTCTCCATCCTGGCGTCGTTACCGCTCGTAGTTTCGGTTGGTTTGGAGGCGCAAAGGAGTCCGAAATTTCTACTGCTGTTCATCAGGATTAAAATGTGGTTGGCATTCGCCAGCGCATCATCTTCAACCAGGATGTGGTTATCTTCCAGTATGAAATTATCGAAGCTATCTATGTAGGTGGTGGTTTCCATCGTTTATATATTTCTTCCGTTTTTCCCCTGGACCGGTTACTGTTAATTTCGGGTATGCGACTACAACGTGAACATGATGCGATACGATTATGGGTTTTCTTTTTGCTTTCCGAGCCACTGAAAGTCGGATATAGTGACGACCAGTTAGAAGAAGTGCTGCTGCGGGAAGAAAATAAAAGGAGGCACGCCATTAAGAGGGGGATAATGTATGATTTTTTCATTAACTGTATTAGCCGTAACTGGCAGAGCTTCTTCGAGCCTTGCGGAAACCCGGCCGGCTTCGACGGCGAGGCACTTATCCTCATCGCGATTGATTATTACAAGGCCCTGGACACTACCGAAGGATATAGGAACTGTGCACTACTGCGCCGGGTGCTCCAATATTACCGGAAAAAATACAGGAGGTTCTTGCCTCCCCTGTCCAGAAATAGAGAAAAGCTTCAGCGCATTAAGAAAGAATATAGGCTAAGATACCTGAACTGACCTACCAAAATAGTCATTTGCGTATCTGCCGCAGGAACAGTCTGAACACCACACCCACCGCCTCGGCCTCGCTGTTGAAGTAGTGCTCAGGCCTCACTATATCGTGCGGGTCCATTGCCCTCAGCTTTTCGATGGCGGGCAGGTGCTCGGGCTTCACCACCGCTTCAAGCTGGCTGATGTAGTCTGGGTATCTGATAACAAATTCGATGGCGTCCATGTGGTTGGTTTGTGGACGCAATGTATCGTGTGGGGCGAAAGGAAAAAGTAGGTAAGCCTGCTTCATAACTCGACTATCCAGTTGCGCATTACCGCTCACCGTTCATATCGCTCCTGCTCAATGAAGTAATCCAGCACCATGTTCATCATCTCCAAACCGAGCTTACCCCCGATTGTTCCGTCATGCTCGAGGCAAGTAAGCCTTTCGTTGGACCTGGAACGAAACTTGTGTATGTGGATTTAATGTATTTTATTTGTCAATGAAGACTAAATCAAAACTTTATGAACTTTAATAGATTATTGCTATCTCTTTTTCTATTCTTTTTAATCTATATTCTGGTTGTAAAACTTTATTTAATTGATGTATATAATCCACCGGTATTTCTCGTCCGATTGGGTTCCATCTCCCTTAAAATTGCATACTCATTTGTGGCTGCAACCATTTTTTATTTGATAAATGTATACATACCCAAAAAGCGTAGATGGAGCAAGATAGTTTCGGATATAATATTTAAAACAAATGTCATAAATAACCAGATTAGTTCACTTCATATCCAGACTCAAATTGGCGAAAATGATATTTTTGAAAACTCTAAAATAAAATCGGCTCTATCTAAAATTGATGAATCCGCATATAGCGAATGGTCTAATTATTTGTTTTTATTGAAACTTAAACTTTTAGATAATATCAACAGCCTAAAAGCATATAATGACCTGTTAGAAGATGACTATCTGCTTCAATTAGTAAGTATCGAAAACTATTTATTAACAGCAAATGCCTTTCAAGGACCTCACAGGCTTAATTTATATTTCGCCGATGAGGAGCTTACATTTCAAGGTGTTTTTATTGCAAATAGCTTACTAAAAAGTCTAAAGTTGGATATAGAAAGAAAAAATAAAAGATTGTTGGAATGCCAACGCCAAAAATTTCGCAAAAAAAATTTCCCCAAATAGAGACAATTTGCCCACAGCTATCCGTAATTATGGCGAAGAGTTTTTAGACTGAAGAGCAACAGAAAGTTATAATTTTGATTTTACGGCTTTTGCAAATAAAGCGTAACCAGTATTATTGTTGTGATTATCAATAGGCCAAAAATAGTTTCCCGCATTTTGGGCGGTTACACCATTTTTTTCAAAAAAATCGAACAGGTCAATCGCTTCATATTTTCGTGAATCTGCATATTTAATCAGGGGCTGACACTCTGGCTTCCCTAAACCGAAGTCAAAATATGCAGGTTGAAAAACAAACACACAGCGTATGCCCTTCTGGTTGCAAAGAGTTTGAAATTTGTCAACACAACTGTCAAGGGTTTCAATTGCCTGTTGTGTGGCCTTTCTGTTTTCATCCTCTGAAAGGTAGAGAGAATTCAGATGCAGCCCGTTGCGAATAATTAACCGGGCAATATAACTATGGGCATAGATGTTCTCCCACCACGGGGCAGGTTTAAAATGTGTAGAACTATCAGCCCCAAATCGTTCAAACCCTCCCCGCACAATCACGTCACCAATATCACTTGAATTGATAAATTCAAAAACAACATCCGGTTCATATTTGCATAATCGGTCTGCCAAAAGCCGGTATTCAAAAACAGGGTCGCTACCCGCTACGCCGCAATTCATAACTTCAAGGGAATCGCTCCCCCAAGCTAAAAGATGCTCAAAAGTTGAGTCGCCTGTTGAGCCAAGCCCCTCGGTAAAAGAGTCCCCAATACACAATATTCTTCTTTTCTTCTTTTTTAATGACCATTCCTTGTCTGCCAGCCCAAGAGAGTTTGTGGAATATTTATAAGTATATTCCTTACATTTATAAGTTTCATTATTTAGGTTAATACGATGAACGTGATACCACCCTTTTTCATTTGCTACATTATATGGCGAGTTGTAATACCAGCCTCCGTTTCTTTCAAGGTAACAATCGTTTATGCCCGTATGCCTTAACCATATCTCCACAAAAAATAAAGTAAAAAAGAGAGAGCCGACCGCAAGTAAAATGTTCTGATTTTTTTTGCAAATATTGCAGAATGACTTTTTAAGTAGCGCAAGTTTTATCGGGTATCTAAACCTTAAAACAAGGTAAGGTATTGCTAAGACCAGTAAAACGACCAGCCACCCCACCCAAAACACCAAATAAAGCATCACCGAGTAAACAGCAATTCTAATTATAAGCCAACAACCTTTTAGCAGTTTTATATCTTGTATTACATATCCGAATATGCTAAAAACAAGAAGACTTGTTAGTGCAGGAATAATACCGGAGCGTATCGCAAGCCAGTTTTTTCCAAATGCCGGGAACCAGTGAATAATTTCAAGAGGAGAGGCAAATATGTATCCTTTAAGGTCTGAAAATCTGAACAAACAAATAGCGATAGCACATAAAATAATCATCGTCAGCAACAGGTATTTTATCTTTTCGAGTTTCATAACAACTGATTGCGACCAACCACATATTTAAATATGGCAACGAATATATTCTATCAATGTAAACATAAGGGGTTTCATGTAATTTTTACTTATACATTTGACAGATATGCCTAAGACAGCATTAACTATATTCGGCTTAAATGATTATTCACACTCCTCGATTCAGCGGCAGAAAGTAGTTGTGCGAGCTATTGGCGCGAACTAAAGTTCTTTTATATTCCTGGCGTTGCGTGGCCCAGGTGCACAGTTTGGCGGCCGGTGCTGGCCGGGAGCGCTGGTAGTAGAGATGTTACAATTTTTGTAACAACGAACCGGTCGCACGTAGCACGAATACGTGCACGAACCTTGTTACCGGGGTGCACTAAGGTTTACTAAGCAGTCTGATTTGTTGGATTTAATAGTATTTTCGGGAGGCTTGGTAACCAAGGGTTTGCGCCGTGAGAGCCCTGAGTGCTACCAAGCACTACCAGGTATATCACTGGCATGCTCGGGGCTACAGCTTAAATTTGAGAAATTGCCACAGGAGCATTTGTAATTTTCCATCTCTGACTAAATTTTTCTCGCAAATATTACTCATATCTTAAAGCTTCAATCGGGCTGAGATTTGCAGCTTTCCGGGCAGGATACCATCCAAAGAAAATGCCGATTACTGAGCAGACACCAAAGGAAATAAGGATAGAGGAAATGGTAACTGTTGTGCGGAAGCCTGCCAATGCGGTAATGAGGCTGGTAACAATTAACCCTACAATGATACCCATAACACCAGCCACTAAACTAATTACCAGCGCTTCGATAAGCAATTGCGACATCACATCAAATGAGGTGGCACCAATGGCCAACCTAGTGCCTATTTCACGCGTGCGTTCGGTTACTGATACAAACATGATATTCATAATACCAATGCCCCCCACCAAAAGTGATATACCTGCCACACTGGCCAGCAGTATGGTTAGTATTTTGGTAACGCTTTGGATGGTAGCCAGGATATCGGCCAGCGTATTTACTAAAAAATCATCCTGATCGGTAGAAGCAAGATGATGGCTGGTGCGAATGCAATATTTAATTTCACTAACAGCTTTTTTTACGGATTCTGCATCCTGTGCAGATGCAAATATTACGTTTACGTAAATTGACTGTACCATCCGGTCCTGCACACTTGTATAAGGTGCTAAAATAACATCATCTTGATCGGTCCCTATACCGCTCTGTCCTTTTTCATTAAGCACCCCTATTACCTTAAAGGGAATGGAACCTACGCGTATAGTTTTGCCAACCGGACTTGCACCATCGGGAAAAAGATTAGTGCGCACGGTTTTGCCTATCAGGCATACTTTACTTATCCTTTTTAAATCATCGTCATTAAAAAGCACGCCTTCCACAGCATATATCTCGCGAATTGAAAAATATTCGGGCAGAACGCCGGATATACGCGTACTCCAATTGTTGGCCCCATATTTTACCTGCTTTGATACACCTACCATCGGCGATATATACTTGGTAGCGCTACTATATCGTTTAACCATTTGCACGTCTTTAAACTGTAGGGTTTGCCCGCCCTGGCCAACGCGCACGCCATTTACTGTTTTAGGATTGGGTGCAACTATAATCATATTGCTACCCAGGCTATTAATGCGGGCCGTAATATCCTCCTCCGACCCTTTACCAATAGCTTGCATAACTATTACAGCCGCTACCCCAATAATTATACCCAGCATGGTAAGAAAGGTACGAAGCCCATTTTTGAACAATGCACGAAAGGCCGTTATAAAAAGGTTTATGATGTTCATTTTGCGGCAGTGGGTTCTAATAGTTCAGGTAATTTTGCCCTTTCCTCTTCTGCATTTTTGCAATGTACATTGGGGCTATCAGATATGACCTTGCCGTCGCTAAAAATAACTTTGCGGCTGGCAAAGTCGGCTATGTCGTTTTCGTGGGTTACCAAAACCACAGTTGCGCCTTTTTGGTTAAGCCCCTGAACGATGGCCATAATGTCAAAGCTGGTGCGTGTATCAAGATTACCTGTAGGCTCATCGGCAAAAATAATTTTCGGGTTATTGATAATAGCACGGGCTATAGCCACCCGCTGCTGCTGACCTCCTGAAAGCTCATTGGTTTTGTTGAGTGCTTTTTCTTCAAGGCCTACCTGTTTAAGTGCGGCCATTACCATTTCCTTGCGGGCACTGATGCCATATTTAAATCCAAAATACAGTAATGGCAATTCAACATTCTCAAATGCAGTTGTTCTTGGCAGCAAATTGTAAGATTGAAAAACAAACCCAAAATGATCGCGCCTTACCAATGCCAATTCTGTATTGTTTTTGGGCGTGGTGTCAACGCCATTAAATAAATATTGCCCGGTGGTTGGCCTGTCCAAACAGCCCAGTATATTCATAAACGTTGATTTGCCCGAACCTGATGCTCCCATAATAGCTAATAACTCGCCTGCATGCACGCTCAGGTTTATACCGCGCAAAGCACTAAAAGTGGTTCCACCCGTTTGGAAGGTCTTCCATAAATCCTTTACTTCTATAATCACTTTAGCAGTGGTATTCATTTACCTCAATTTTAGAACTTTAGTCATTTTAGCTGCACTTAATGAGAGTTGTTTCTTGGCCGCTGTTGTGGTGATGCTGTTGGCATCAGGCTCTTTGTTTTTTTTGCCTGTGCCTTGACAATGCCGGTAACTACCATCATCCCTTCATGCAAATCGGGGCCTTCAATTTCAGCCATCACACCATCGTCCATAATACGGCGCACGGTATCGCAATACATAGCCTTTCCTTTAATGTCAAAGCATTTTTTATTGCCTGTAGTGCTATCGCACATAACCCATATGGTTTGCTTATTATGGTCTGAGGAAGGCACTAAAGAATCGTTGGCAATGGCATTAAATAGCAGGGCTGTCATTGGAACTACCAAGACATTTTTGTGTTCCTCAACTTTAACGGTAAGCGTGGCAGTCATACCTGGTATAAGCGAAAGATCTTCGTTTCGCACGTTAATCATAACACTGTAGGTTACTACGTTTTGTGTTAAAATAGATTGCTGACGGACCTGAAAAACTATGCCTTTGTAAACCCGGTCAGGATAAGTCTCTACCGTAAATTCAACCTGCTGACCTGCTTTCAACCAGCCTATGTCTGCTTCATCTATGCTGGCGGTTACCTGCATATTATGTGGATCGTTGCCGATTGCAAACAAAGTAGGGGTATTAAAGCTGGAGGCTACCGTTTGGCCCACCGTTACGTTGCGACTTATAATGATACCACTTATAGGGGCTCGTATTGTTGCGTAACCCAGGTTTGTTTTTGCCCTTTTTAAATCTGCCTCGGCAGACTGATAGGAGCTCAGGGCCCCATGGTAAGTGGCTAGAGCCAGGTCATAGTCGCTTTGGCCAACAGCCTGCCTTGTTAGCAGTTCTTTATATCTGCCGATTTCTCCTTTCTGTTGGGCAAATGTAGTTTTTGCCTTATACAAAGCAGCCTCCGCATTCGTCACTTCGGTAGCTAGGGGTATGGTATCAATTTTCGCAATGACCTGATTGGCCTTTACCGAATCATTGAAATCGACAAATATTTGTGAGATGATGCCGCTAACCTGTGTCCCCACGTTAATAACCAGTGAGTCGTTAAGGTTTCCGGTAGCGGTTATACCGTAAATTATATTGCCACGGCTAAGGGCGACGGTTGTATAATTTACCTTCGCCAACTGCACGCTCTTCCAATAAAAGTAAATGCCTATTCCGCCGCCTATCAATATCAAAGCCCCCACAATCAACCCTATTTTCCATCCTCTTTTCATCTTCTTATGCTTTAAAATGTGATTGGCACACCCCGGTAGTAATCTAAAATTCGGTAATTAAACAGCAATGCATATTTGGCCTGTAGGAGGTCTGACTGTGCCTTGATGTAGCCATTTTTCAGCAATATCAAATCGGTAGCTATCATCTTTCCCTCTTTGTATTTTACCACAGAAATATCGTAGGCCGCTTTATTGGCTATTACCTCTTCATTGGCCGATTGGTATTGCGCTGCGGAGTTTTGGGCATTTACATATACCTGCTCTAAAGTTTTGCGCAAAGTTACTTTTACCAGTTCCTCGCTAAGGCGTGCGTTGCTAAGGTTTACTTTTTGTAGTTTAACACTATTGCGCACCTTCAGATAGTTTAAAATGGGTATGGTAACGCCTAAGCTAAACGTTCCGTTTAGGTTGTCGCTCAGTTGGCTTGCGAAGGGGTAATTATTTGCATGATTAACCGGTGTGCTGACATAACCCGAAACAAACTGCGATGGGTCATTTTGCAAAAAACCAATGTTTTGCAGCGTATTTGTATAAGTAATGGAGGTTTGTTTGGCCGTATTATAGTAATCGGTAAAAATGCTACCCTTTAACACCAACTGCGGATAATAGGCCCCCCTCGACGCGCGTAAGGTATAATTGAAACTTCGTGTCTTGAAAGCATATGAACGAATGATTGGCTGAAAATCCATGCTCTGCGAAAATACTGTGCCTATGTCATCTAATATTTTTGTGGGCGGTTCTACCGAGGTGCTGTAATCTATATCAAAGGCCTCGGATATCGGTATATTGATTAACTGTTGAAGGTTCACCTTAGTAAGTTTCCATTGGCTGGTGGCGATCACCACGGAATAGCGATCAGTAGTTAGTTGAGATTTAATCTGCAACATATCGCTTTCGGTTTTTTTGCCTACATATACGTAAGCATCCGGTGAAGTGCATCTTGCGCATGGCGTAACCGGTCGCTAAATTTGCGCGCAAAACATACACCATGCTCGAAGTCTCTGAAAAATACTTTCCACTGATAGAAAAACAGCTAAGCAGCAGCCTTACCGTTAAGGAGTTCTGCAAAGCCAACGGACTCAATCATAAAACGCT
>Ga0182030_10009349_pt1 | contig 20066 bp, 20 predicted proteins | sample 812S3MmetaG_FD_121299 | JGI IMG/M metagenome (GOLD analysis project Ga0182030, IMG submission 121299) | Permafrost microbial communities from Stordalen Mire, Sweden - 812S3M metaG (Illumina Assembly) | ecosystem: Environmental > Terrestrial > Soil > Wetlands > Permafrost | place: Sweden... | reverse complement strand
TGCATTGCTGTATTTTGCATTTTCCCTCTCTTTTTTTCAAAGAGAGGGATGTCCGTGGGACAGGGTGAGTTTGTATTGGCAAAGTTTGAAGGATGAAAAGGGAAATTTGTCGTACACCCCCTGATATTCAAATACAGTTTTTGTTTATATTGCGGCTTATATGAAACAGCCCATACTAATCGTTTTATTATTAGCCCTCTCCGGCTTATGTTTCCGGAGCGAGGATGACCAGCAAAAGGATAAAGGTTCTTTTTCTGCCGCAGTTGATGGCAAAATGTTTAAGCTGCGCGATGACCAGTTGTTCCGTGGAATACTGGAAAGCAAAGCGGCTTCCATGGACGGAAGGACCCCTTCGAGAACCGTTATCAGCACCACCTTTAATGGCGCTACTTATGATAAGGCCGATAAAACCCCCTTTACCGAAAGTGTTGCCTTTGAAATGAGTTACGAAGACTCTAAAACCGGTGCACTTGATATCTACTCCGTTGCTTTGCAATATAATTCAACTGATTACGCGATGGTGAAGGAATTGAGTAAGGTAAAAATTACACAGTTTGTTTGGGAAGCCGACCATAAACACTTTCACCTTTCTGCCGATTTTGATTGCCAGATGCGCAGCTGGGGTTATCCTTCAGACAATAAAAAAGATGTGAACCTGAAAGGGCATATGACCAACATCCGTATTACCGTACCCAGCTGGCTGGCTACTAAAACTCCGGCAGCCAGTGCTAAATAATACCGGCCCCTTTTCTTTTATTTATGCTTAATAAATAACGTTATGCCTAAAAAAATAATGCTGCTTGGCAGCGGCGAGCTTGGAAAGGAGTTTGTAATAGCTATAAAAAGACTGGGCCATTATGTAGTGGCGGTTGACTCGTACAATGACGCACCGGCACAGCAGGTGGCTGATGAACGGGAAGTAATAAATATGCTGGATGGAGCGGCCTTAGATACTATTGTAGCCAAACACCAGCCCGACATTATTGTGCCCGAAATAGAAGCCATCCGCACCGAAAGATTTTACGATTACGAAAAGCAGGGCATACAGGTAGTGCCTTCTGCCCGCGCGGCAAACTTTACCATGAACCGTAAAGAAATACGCGACCTTGCGGCAAAGGAGCTGGGCTTAAAAACCGCAAATTACAGGTATGCCACTTCGTATGAAGCATTGAAGGCGGCTGTGGCAGAGGTGGGTATTCCCTGCGTGGTAAAACCGTTGATGAGTTCCTCTGGCAAAGGCCAGTCTACTATTAAAAGTGAGGCGGACATTGAGAAGGCATGGAATTATTCTCAAAGCGGGAAGCGTGGGGATATTGCTGAAGTAATAGTAGAAGCTTTTGTAAAATTCCATACCGAAATAACGTTGCTTACGGTTACGCAGAAAAACGGGCCAACACTTTTTTGTCCGCCAATTGGCCACCGGCAGGAGAGGGGCGATTACCAGGAAAGCTGGCAGCCCTGTGCCATGAGCCATGCCTGCCACCAGGAAGCGATACTGATAGCCGGTAAAGTTACCAAAGCTTTAACCGGTGCCGGTATTTGGGGCGTAGAGTTTTTTTTAGCAGATGATGGTGTTTATTTCAGTGAGTTATCTCCCCGTCCACACGACACAGGAATGGTAACCCTGGCCGGTACACAGAATTTTTCGGAATTTGAGTTGCATGCGCGTGCGGTATTAGGTTTACCCATACCCGAAATTGAACTGGTAAGGGCGGGCGCCAGCGCAGTAATATTAGCTGATAAAGAAGGCAAAGCCCCTGATTACACCGGTATTGAAGATGCAATTACAGAAAAGCATACTGATATACGCATTTTCGGAAAGCCAACTACACGGCCATACCGTCGCATGGGCGTTTCGCTGGCCTGGGGCCCGGTTGGCAGCGATGTAGACACTTTAAAGCACAAGGCCGTTGCCAACGCCAGAAAGGTGAAGGTGGTTGTTTCGTAGAACCAAGAGCCAAGAACCAAGAAGCGAGAGCAGAGTTGACGGATTGGTTGTACTATTCCGGTTTTGGATTAGACTTCTTCGGAAAATAGCCCAGCAGCCAACTCATCCCGTCCTATCGGACACCCTTCTCTTTGAAAAAAAGAGAAGGGAACAGCCAATGCAAGCGCAGATTTCAGATTTATCGAAGAGGTCTATTCTTGCATCTCATATCTTGCTTCTTATATCTTACTTCCGGCTTTCTCTGATTTTATTTTTATTTTCATAGTAACAAATAACGGGGCCCTTTGAGACAGTTTTCGCTTGTTTTTTTACTCATCTTTCCGCTGGTGCTAAATGCGCAAAAGCATATTTACGATGTTGAACTTTTTGGTAAAAAAATAGGAAGCACTGTTGTTGAGCGCATTGATAAAGGCCAGGGGGAAGTAGAATATAAGATGAACAGCAACTCAGAGGTGAGTATTTTATTTACAAAGAAAACTTCAGAGTTGACCATGGATGTTATTTATAAGAACGGGCAACTGGTGTCCTCTTATGTGAAAAACGTAAAAGATGATGTTACTGAGGTGGCTACCGTGTTGTGGGATGGCGCTAAATATGTGATTAAAAGGGGTGAAGAAACCTTAGTGCTTAAACAGGCTGTTGATTTTTCGAACATATTATTGTACTTTATTGAACCCAAAGGGCAGAGGGCTATTTTTTCAGAACGCCTGGGCCGGTACTGGAATTTTATCCCGGAAGGCGAAGGGGTTTATGAGTGTAAGCTGGATAACGGGGTTGACAATTTTTACAGGTATAAAAACGGTTTTCTGGTAGAGCTTGAAATGAGTAAGGGCGCCAGTGTTTTTATGCGACTGGTAAAATAATTGGTGGCGTCCGCCTTAATCGCACATTCCGGAAATCATGGAATTTAAAATATCCCGATGAGACGTAAAATATGCTACTTTATTACCGGGGTTGTACTTACCGTTGCGCTTTATTTTACCTGGGCACTTACCGGCAAAGTTACCAGTGCCGGGGCAGGTTACCAGGGCAATGTAGATATGCAGGAATTTGGCGCTGATTCAGGCCGGGGTAATATTGTAAGCATTCAACCGTATATGCTTCCCCGCGATTACGCTTCCGGACAAAGCTTCTATAATACCCTTGATGCATACCTTAAACGTGCAAAATCAAAAGGGTGGTTAAATAAAAATACCGTAGTTTCTTTTCCCGAGTACCTGGGAACCTGGCTGGTTGTGGCAGGCGAAAAGAGGTCAGTATTTGATGCAAAAACTATTGATGCGGCCATGCGTACCATGGTAATATCAAACCTCATTTCTTTTATACCCGAATACCTGAGTGCAAAAGCAAATGATAAGTCAGCTGCTGCATTATTTTGTATGAAGAGCAAACAAATGGCCGCTATTTATAATGAGACATTCACTACATTGTCCCTACAGTATGGGGTTACTATTGTAGCGGGCTCAGTTGTGCTGCCCGGGCCGGAAATAAAGGGTGGTGCGCTAACTGTGCACGATGGTAATTTGTATAACGTAAGTGTTGTTTACAAGCCTGACGGCAACGCGGATGAGAAAATTGTAAAAAAGGCATTTCCTGTTGCCGATGAGTTGCCTTTTACCTGCAAAGCAGATGCAGCCGGTATCCCGGTTTACAGTACCCCTGCCGGAAAAATGGCAGTGTTGATTTGTGCCGACAGTTGGTACGCCGGTTGTTACAAAAAGGCTTCGGCTCAGCATGTTGACTTTGTGATAGTGCCCTCGTACGTTGTGGGTAATGGTTCTTTTAAAAAACCATGGCCCGGCTACAGCGGCTTTGATAACCCCGCCGATGTTGACAAAGGTGATATAGGAAAAATAACCATCCTGGATGGCTGGGTGCGCTATGCACTACCCGGCCGCATGAAACAGGCTGGACTGAAAAATGGCATAATAACCTACCTTCACGGGCAGTTCTGGGACCTCGGCTCTGATATGTATTTTGTGCTGGTAAAACAGGGCGAGGCCATTGTTAAACAACCGGTGGCCGATGCTTCGGTGGTTAATTTGTGGCTATAAGTTTCCGGTTTCTTACTTAGGTAAGCTATCTCCCGGAAAGCTCCTTACCGGGTAAACGTCATAAATAAAAATGCCTGCTATAACTGCAGGGTCGCCGTCCAGTATTTTTTTAGTTGCCTCTACGTCGGTGTTAAATATGCCGTAACCCTGAATGTCGGCCTCATCAGTAACCGGGCAAACAATTGATAATAACCCTTCAGCCCTTAATTCAAAATTTCTTCTGCCGTGTTCCCATATAATCTGCTTTAAATCGGGGTGATTTATGTTGGGGCCTGCCTTTAAAGTCATAATAAAATAACTTTTGGTGGTGGCAAGCATTTGCTTCATGTAGTCGTCGGTAATGTTGGGCATGGTTAAGCGCGTTTTATATTCTTTTTCAATTGGCCAAAGTTAATGAAGTTGAGCTCAGGTTGGCAGTATTCCTCACTGCAAGTAACAGTGTATTAAGTCGTGTTAATAATATATTTTTGGCTGCAATCTATATTCCAGAATAGTTTTACTTACGGAAGAATAACATGCGCAAAAAGCTTTTGAATTTATTGTTGTTACTGATTTTGTCATTTTCCGGGCATAGCCAGATTTGGCCCGTCCAGGGGGCTAAACTGAATTATACGCAAATTATGTTTGAGCACCCAAAGGTGCCGGGGGCGGAAGTATATCTGTTGCAGGTAAATGAAGATAACGGCTGTGGCACGGGTTCCAAAGTGGCGCAGAGTACGGACTCCTCCACTGCTACTATCATCAGCCATCTTAAATTCGGGAAGAAATATAACTGGAAGTATACCGGTGTAAAAAACGGCCGGCAACTTGGCTGGATTGGGCCCATGAGTTTTGAAATACTGGAGAATAGTTATGCCGATGCTAGTGCATACCGGTTAAAAGTTTTTAAAAGCGGGGACTACCCAAAAGCAACCGGCCTGTTAATATTAGATGAGGTGCGCACCATTGTTGACCGCGACGGAAATTTTGTATGGTTTCTGCCTCCTGATGCATACACTGCAAGGCCCGAAGGGGAGATTAACGATTTACAGCTTACACCTGCAGGAACGCTTACTTTTTTAGAGGGAAGAAGGGCAGTTGAAACCGATTTGAATGGTAATGTGTTATGGCAGGCGCCAAAAGACAGCGTGGCACCTGACCCTGTAAAAGGAGTAATTGCTTCACCTTACAGCTACAATCATTGTTTTAAGCGGCTTGCTAATGGCAATTATATGGTGCAAAGTAAAATCAATGAGCCGGGCCAGGCTTTGCCGCCAGGGATTTTGAACCCTTCGGTTACTTCGGCGCCGGCCAGTTTACCTGTTGGTACACCCCGGCCCCAGCCTGCTGGTTCTCCGATGTCTATACCTGTTCACCCTGCAATTATGGGCTGTTCTACCGGAATGCAGTACGATATGATTAAGGAGTTTGATAAAAACGGCAACCTGGTTTGGTGCTGGAGTTCGAAAGATTATTTTACGGCGGAGGAAGTGAAAACAATGCTTGCAACCAGGCCTGATTCAGGTGTGCTTGCCCAGGAGCCCGGGGGGCATATGAATGCTTTTGATGTGGATGAAAAGAATGGGTTTGTTTTTGCCGGGTTCCGTAACGTAAGCCGGGTTGTAAAAATTGATTTGAAAACCGGAGAAGCGGTACACAGCTGGGGCAGTAAAATGCCTTCAGGCGGTGCCGGTGAAGGCGATGGTTTTTTTGCAAAACAACACGATGTAACCCTGTTGAAGGATGGTTCAATTGCAGTTTTTAATAATGGCAACTTACCTTTGGCAAATAGCGGTATGGCTATTGAACCTTCGGGCGTGGTTATATTCTCTCAACCCGCTGAAGGTTCTAAAAGTACTGTGCTCTGGAAATTTGACTGCCGGTTTAACGGAGTAGATTATCACAGCATCCGCGGCGGAAGTGTGAATGAGTTAAAAAACGGAAACCTGTTGGTTTGTATGGGCCGGATAAACAGGGTTTTTGAAATTACGCGCGATAAAAAAGTAGTTTGGCAGGCAGAGATGGAAAAATATGAACCCGGCCTTTCATCGTGGCAGCAGAAGTCGTTGTATCGCGTAAATTATACTTCATCTCTTTATCCCTGCTATTTTGCGGTGCAAACCAATAGCGATACCCTAAACGAAAAAGAACCTTCGTTCACTGTCAGAATTTTCAATAACGGAACTGAGGACGACCGGTATACAGTTAAAATATCGTCCTCAAAAGGAGCATACAAAAAGCAAATTAAGCCTGCGGAAGTTCATGATGGCAAGTCAGTAAGCTTTGACGTATCGCCTGAAAAGTTGCCGAATGTGGATGAAACCATCACGGTGGTTGTAACATCCAATACCAATCCTGATTTTGAAAGAACGGCTTTACTATACTTTGTTTCAGGCAGGCATTAATGGTTTTCAATGGGGGCCTGATTTTGGTGTTTTTGGATATTCAGGAAGTTTCGTCAACACTTCAAAAAAGCTAACTTCGCTTGGCCGAAAAACAGTTTTTTAAGCTATGATGCGTTCATTTTGTTTCACTATTTTAATGGTTGCTTTTATTTTGAGCAGCAGGGCGTTTACCAACCATGGCCTTGAGAAGGTAAATATTTATGTAGGCCATTTTTTACTTCAAAGCTGGCCCCGGGATAAGCGCCCCATTACCATGCAGATTGATACCACATTTCCACCTGATACACTGGTATTCCAGGCAATATCCGGTGCAGGCGGGCTGAAAAAAACTACGCTGGAATTATGGGACATGGCAGGAAATGTAATAGAAACAATAGACCGGGTAACGAGGCTGGAAGATGAAACAGAGGCGACCTTTATTTATGTGCTTAACCAGGCGAATGTGAGAAAAATGAAAGACCGGCGGTTTAAGGTTATATTAGACTGCCACCAGGATAACGACCCTGAGCCGCACAATGTGGCGCTTATATTTTTAGACACTAAACAATAGGTACGATTTTATATCCTTTTTTGGCTCAAACTTTGCTTAAATTACAGGTATCTTTTTTGGTAAAAGAAACACTGGTGTATGATAAAGTTGCGGTTCTGTTTCATATTATTACTTTGCTTTTTTTCGTTTTTGGCAAGGCCTTATCACCTTGACGAGCTAGACCGGGTTTTTGTTTTTTTAAACGATAAGTTGGTGGGCACCTGGCGTGCAGATGAAAGTGGAGTAGTGCATATTGATAGTATTAAGGATGGTGATACCCTCGTTTTTAAAGCGCGTACTGATTTAGGCGGCCTGCAAAATTCAACCATTGATATAAAGGAAGATACGGGTACACCTATTGAAAGAATTCAAAACCGCAATGGCAGCAACGAGGCGGCTGATTTTCAATATATTGTTAACCTGAAAAAAATTGATACCGTCAAAGCAATGTCAATACAGGTTTTGCTGAATGCCGATGCAGAGCGTAATCTTGCCCCGCCAACTATTGCAATTATTATGGTACCTAAAAAATAAGTATGAAAATATTTTTTTACTTATTGATACTGCTTTTGTTATTCCCTGATACGGTGTACTCACAATTTGCCTGCTCCGGGCTTGACAGGGTTGATATTTACCTTAACAGTAAACTGGTGGCCACATCCACATTTGCTGATGCACCAACCATTAAGTTAAATTCCCTGCTTAAATCAGATACTATAGTGCTGCATGCATTTACTAATTGGGAGGGCCTTAACAATTGCACTTTGGATGTAAAAGACGAATCGGGTGAGTTAATGGAGCATGTCAATAGTGCCAACAATACCGGTTACGAAGCCCTTTTTACTTACATATTCCGGCGTGAAGATATAGACGACCCCGACTTTAAAAGCTTTGATATGTTTTTAAACCTGCTATGCGAAAAAACGGTTGAAACGGAACAGATAACCACCTTTAGCTATAGCGGGAAGTGAAGCTTAAAAACGGTGGACACGCAAGTATACAGTGGCTCGTAAGTGGTTAAACAAAGCCGCGTATCGTTATTCTGTTTTTAGTCAACTTAGCGTCAAAATTAAATATATGGATACGTATACGCTGGTTGTTTTAATTCTTATTGGCATTGCTGCAGGCACGTTGGGTGGTATGTTTGGTGTTGGTGGCGGACTTATTATTGTACCCGCACTTATGCTTGCGCTTAACCTGGGGCCGAAGGAGGCACAGGGCACCAGCGTAGCGGTTATGCTGCCGCCCATAGGCATACTTGCTGCAATGAATTATTATAAGGCAGGTTACCTGGATATAAAGTATGCCCTGGTAATTGCTTTAGCGTTTATAGTGGGCGGCTGGTTTGGCTCTAAACTTGCTATTTCGTTACCCGATGTTTTAATGAAGAAAATATTTGCAGGCTTTATGCTGTTAACAGCTTTGAAAATGCTTTTCGGCAAATAGGTATTGGGGGTGCATACCCAATAGTCGCCCGGCAGTAACCGCGGGTTAACCCCGAAAGGGTGGGAGAAACCCTTTCGGGGTGAGCGTGACAATTTGGTATTCACCCGTAATTGGGCAATAAGCTTGTATTAAACCCGTTTACACATTATGAAAAAGGTAATTGCCGTCTGCATGTTGCTTATTGCCTGTTCAGATGAGCAATTGAATGCGTTTATAGATGCATTATCAAAACCAAGAGTAACTGTTCATTTTGATTTTGATGTTTACGGGTTGAATACGGAAGCCAAATCTGAGATAGACAGCCTGGTATATTTTTTGAGAACAGATAGCCTGCCCATAGTAAGAATTGAAATTGCCGGGCATTGCGATTCAGTAGGTAGTAACGCCTATAATGATGCGCTTTCATTAAAGAGGGCGCAGACAGTAAAAGCATACCTGGTTTCAAAAGGAATAGGCGACCCGGTAATTTTAAGCGTAAAGGGTTATGGAAAGCACATGCCGGTCAACAGCAATCAAACTGTGGCTGACAGGAATGATAACCGCAGGGCTGAAATACTTGTTCAACTGAAAATGCCGCTAAAAACTGATACATTAAAGGTGCAACTTATACCGGATACCACAACCGTTAAAACAATCGATATCAGCCATGCACAGGTAAATGATATTATTCAGCTACCGGATATTAATTTCTATCCTGACCGGCATTTGATAATAGAAAAATCAATGAGCGCATTGAAAATATTGTTGAATACCATGCTGGTAAATAAAACCCTGAAAATTGAAATACGCGGCCATGTATGTTGCCTGCCCGATTACCAGGGCGACTCGTTTGATGAAGATACTTATAAGGAAGACCTTTCGGTGCAAAGGGCAAGGGAAATTTATTTATACCTGTCAGAAAACGGTGTTGAAAAGGACCGGATGTCCTACATAGGATTAGGCGCCAAATACCCTTTGGTGAAAGAATTTAGCGAACACGATAAAGCTTTAAACAGAAGGGTTGAGGTTAAAATTTTGAGTAAGTAACCTGCTTACAGTTTTTGATAAGCCTGCGACCTGATGAACCTTGCATAAAACCAGCTTTCAAATATTTTTTGGTAACGGTTATCAAAACAGCGTTCCATATTTTCCAGTTCACTGGTTTCAATATTGCTGGTAAGGCTGAAGAAAAGGTACATGGTTTTTAAAAGCAGTTTTTGCCAAAGGCGGCCTTCATTTTCGTTGTAAACAAAATCGGCGTAAAGCCATATCCCTTTGGTTTTAAGCTCGCGATGCAGATTTTTAAATACCTGTCCGGCTTTATCAGGGTTAAAATTATCAAATACAAAAGGGGTTATTATTATATCGTACGAATGGCCGGCGGTAAAACTTTCAATTGGCAGGTTAATAAAATGTACGGCATTGTCTCCATACCATCTTTTTTTTGACAGGGCTACCATTTGTGCCGAAGACTCAACATAATCAATTATTAAGCCGGTATTGTATTGTTTACTTAGTTCTTCCAGTATCCAACCGGTGCCGCCACCCACAATTAATATGGTGCTTCCGGGCGGCACATATTTTAAAAGGCACACCTGCGACTTAACGATGTACTTACCAAAAACAAGCCGGCTTAACAGGTCGTATATTTTGGCTATTTTATCGTAATTGCTGGCCATAATTTTGTGTTCAAAGCTTTATACTAAGTTGCAACAAACGCCATACCTGCAATACCGCAAATGGCTTTAATAAATACCAGCCCGTCTATTACTATCAGGTAAAAGAAAATATTTCTTTGCCGCTGCATAGTATAGGTAACCATCAGCAACAGTAAAAAAGGTAATACATTAAATAAAACGGGTAAAAGAGTAAAGTGCCGGTAATATGCAAATACCAGTGTAAAGAAAATCCCTACTATGCATAAGGGCGTTAATACATAAAGTATAGTGTTGCGCAGGCCGAACCTTACTACAAACGTTTTTAACTGGCGGTTGCTATCATCGGCATAATCTTTCATGTCGAACATAATAGCGTTTACGGTACAGAACATCCAGTTTTTAATAAACAGCCATACCACAAGAACCGGGTCGGCGAAATACGGGCCATGTTCAAGTTGCAGTATAATAATGGGTAAAAGGCTTACGCATCCGGCCCAAACAAAGCCTATAACAAATGCTTTCAGCCAGCCCGTGTTACGCAGGTTTAGCTTTACCAGTGAGTGGGGCAACAATCCGTAGTATAGTATTCCAGCCAGGCCAATGGCAACCATTATCAGCCAGTATATCCAGGAAAGTAAGGAAAGGTTCGCAATACAATGCAAAAGCTCTGTGACACCAAATATGCAACATAGTAGCAATAAGAAAAGCTGGCTAAACTTAACCTGGATTTGATGTTGTTGGTACCAAACTGAGCGCTGATTATCTAAGGAATTGGATTGAAGCACCCCGGCATATGCGTATGTGTAATACATAATGGTACCGCAAAAAAGCAGCGCGTAATAGACAACGGAATTAAAAGGCAGCTGCAGCTGGATAATGGTTTCCAGAGACAGGGCAACGGCCAGCACACCTATAAAATAGTTACCGAAAAAAACCGACTTTATTATTTTATTAACCATCGCTATGCCGCCAAAGGCTGTGCTAAATTAGGTATTACCCTTCGGTTTGATTAAGGGAAGTAAGGTTTTGAAGGAAATACCTGAGAAACGCTTTTTTCCGGTTTATCTGTTAATTTGCAGAATGTTATAGGTATTCCATAAAAAAGGACGATGAAACCCTGAATCTTTTATGTTAATTCTAAATTCTCCCCAATCCCTTTATTTTTACCCTGGTTAAACCGAACAACGTAATGGCGCAATTTGAATTGATAATGCCCAAAATGGGCGAGAGCATAACCGAAGCAACGATTTTAAAATGGTTGAAGAAGGAAGGCGAAAGTGTTAAACTGGATGAGGCCGTTTTAGAAATTGCTACCGATAAGGTTGATTCAGAAGTGCCTTCGCCGGTAGCAGGGGTCATACAAAAGCTGCTTTATAATGAGGGTGACGTAATAGCCGTAGGTAAAGCCGTGGCCATACTTGAAACCTCGGTGGGCAGTTCAACTACCTCCATTCCCAAACCTCCGGTAGTTACAAAAGCCGAAACTGTTGCTGCGCCATTAAAAGCTGAAGTAAAAACTGCGGTTGCTGCTACCCACTCCGTTGCTAATGCCGACCGCTTTTATTCGCCCCTGGTTTTAAATATTGCCCGGCAGGAGGGAATTTTGATGGCTGAGCTTGAATCATTGACCGGTACCGGTGCCGATGGAAGGGTTACTAAGAAAGATATACTGGCACATTTACAAAACCGCGGTTCAGAGCAGGCTCCGGTACATGAACCCGTTCAGGAAGTCAGAGTTGTTGAGCAGCCTAAAGCTGAAATACCGGTGGTTACCGCCAAATCATATTCAGGCAATGTTGAAGTGATTGAAATGGACAGGATGCGGAGGCTGATAGCCGATAGCATGGTAAAGAGTAAACACACTTCGGCGCATGTTACCTCGTTTGTTGAAGCGGATGTTACCAATATTGTTTTGTGGAGAAACAAAATAAAAAAGAAGTTTCACGACCTGTATAAAGAGAACATCACCTTTACCCCGATTTTTATTGAAGCCGTTAGCCGTGCCCTGCGCGATTTTCCGCTGGTCAACTCGTCTGTTGATGGAACCAATATTATTTTAAAGAAGGATATTAATGTGGGCATGGCGGCTGCTTTACCAAGCGGTAACCTGATTGTACCGGTTATTAAGAACGCCGATATGCTTAACCTGGTAGGCCTGGCCAAAAAGGTAAACGACCTGGCCGGCCGTGCAAGGGAAGGCAAATTAAAGCCTGATGAAATTGAAGGCGGAACCTATACTGTTTCAAACGTGGGTACTTTTGGAAATGTAATGGGTACGCCCATTATCCTGCAACCGCAGGTGGCTATACTAGCCATGGGTGTCATTAAGAAAAAACCTGTAGTTATTGAAACACCTGAAGGCGATACTATAGGTATACGCCATATGATGTTCCTTTCCCATTCGTACGACCACCGGGTTATTGATGGGGCCCTGGGAGGTTCGTTTGTAAGAAAGGTGGCGGATTATCTTGAACATTTTGATGTTAACAGAGATATTTAAGCGGTTTTTTTAAACATAAGAAGTAATTGTTTATTATTGAAATGGGCATCGGCACATATCGCCGGTCCTGGAATTTTATTGCACCTTCCATGATGTTGTTACAGATGGAAAATAAAAAAGTGCAATGCAGCCGGTATAAGATTTTCTGTTTTATAATTTTTCCTGTTTTTCAGTATTACCAACCCAAACCTGACGTGTATGAAGCGAAAAATTCTACTCAGTTTCATTTACATTTTTATTTCGACACTCATTTTTGCGCAGGGAACAATTACCATTTCGGGTGTTGTGCGCGATGAAACCAAAAAACCTTTACCGGGTGCTACTGTTTCTGTTCCGGGTACCAGGATTGGTACTACCACCGATAGCGTGGGTACATATTCGTTAGCGGTGCCTAAGGATGCAAAGACGGTAGTTATCAGTTATATCGGATACGACAATAAAGAGTTTCCGGTAAAAAGTGGCGGTGGCGATTATAAACTGAATGCCGACATGGCCTCAAGCGATATTTCGCTTAATCAGGTGGTAGTGTCGGTTTCAAAAGAGAAGGAGAAACTGCTGGATGCCCCGGCTTCAATAACCATTATTGGAAAAGATAAACTGGAAAACAATGTGGTTACAACTCCTGTTGATGAATTGAAAGGCACTGCCGGTGTAGACATTATGCGCACCGGCCTGATATCAAGTAACGTGGTTATCAGGGGCTTTAATGATATCTTTTCGGGTGATGTATTAAATGTGGTTGACGACCGGATTGGCTCGGTTCCTTCATTGCGGGTAAACGCGTATCAATTAGTTCCTACAAGCACATTGGATTACGATAAGATAGAAGTAATCCGCGGGCCGGCTTCGGCCCTTTATGGCCCCAATGCATCAAGCGGTGTAATAGCAATTACTACCAAAGACCCGCTGGAGCAGAAAGACCAGTTTGAAACCACAGTATCTATGACATCCGGATTTACTGTGCTTGGCACAACACCAGAACCCAACGCAACCGGCGGTATGTCTACATACCGCCAGGATAATGGCGGCAAGGCTTTGTCGGGCAACATTCTTAATCCGGAGTTCAGACATTCAGGCCGTACCAAAAATGGTATATTCGGATACAAAATTTCGGGCGGGTATTTCCAAGGGCAGGATTATCCTAATTATGATCCCCGCGAGCCTTATGCCGGGGATAGCGTTATTTTCGGTAGCGTACATAACGGTAACGTGTTTACGCCTGATACTTTACAAAAATATACGCACGCAGGAAGTAACGGGCAAACTGTTATGGATTCTTTTAAACTGAATGAGCAACGGTTCAAAAAGGATTTTAGCATCCGCAAATGGAACGCAGATGCACGGTTTGATATCAAGCCTGCCAAAGACATTCTGATTACGGTTAACGGCGGTATCTCCAGTTCGCATAACATCGAACTTACCGGTTTGGGTGCGGCACAGGCAGGAGGGCAGGGCGGATGGATTTATTGGTACCTTCAAACCAAATTTAAATGGAAGAATTTATTCATTCAGTACTTTATAAACTCCAGTGATGCAGGTAATACTTATCTCATTCCGCAGATATCACCTTCCGACAGGGGGGCTACACCCTACGAGGTTCAGTTACTGATTGATAAATCGAAACTGCATGTTTTACAAATACAACATTCGTACAGGCCCATCAGCAAGCTGAATTTTGTTTACGGAGCCGATGCCCAGTTTGTAAGACCCAATACCGAGGGTACCATCAACGGACTTTTTGAGCCGGTAGACTATACCAATATGGCCGGATTGTATGTGCAAGGCACCTACGACCCATTGAAGTGGCTTAAACTGGTTGCAGCTTTCCGTGCCGATTATAACAGTATTGTAGGCAATGTAGCCGCCAGCCCGCGCGCCGCTATTGTATTTAAAGTTTCCGAAAACCAGGACATACGCCTTACCTATAACCGTGCGTTTGATGCACCAAATACGCTTGACCAGTTTTTGGACCTTGCCCAAACCCAATTGCCTGACGGCATGTATGCCCGCGGTATTGGTAATCCTTACGGTTATAATTATCCCCGTGATGCCAACGGAAATATTGAGTTTACACCTGCGCCATGGGGCGGGGCAAATTCAGTTTCAACCCTGCAACCAGTGGCTTATAACAGCACTGCTGCCAACGTTGCCCAGTTTGATTCGATAATGAATTTTATTATCAAACAATTGGCGCCCAGCGCAGGGGGCACGGCCAATGCAACCACCATAATTCACGCTGTTTTTAACGGCATATACGGGCCCAACGGAACTGTTGATACTGCTTCGCATAATGCCCTTAACCTGAATAATTATGGCAGTACCAATAATTACAAAACAAGTTTAATAACGAATCCAACGGCCATTCAGAACCTGAAAAAAATTAATAATCAATATACCCAAACCCTTGAGTTAGGCTATAAAGGATTTTTATTCCATAAACTGAGCATTCAGGTAGACGCATTCTGGACCCGTATCAGCAATTATGTAAGTGCACTTACCCCGGCATCAGAGGCTGTTGTGCTTAATAATTCTTTTTTAGGGCCTGATAACAGTTCGGGTATTTTATATAGAAACTTAACGGCCAATGGAGGCCAGTTAAATCACATTTTAAGTGCTTTGGACGGAACCGCTTCTTTGCAAAATCCCACCATCACTCCGCCAGTAGCAGGTAGTGTTTATGATGAATTGGTCGTTCTTGTATCTCAACTTCCTATTGGCGATATTACGCCTGCTTCCAAATATGTAAATTCAGATTACATACTTACTTTCCAAAACCTGGGCAGGCTCGACCTTTTAGGGTTTGACATGAGCCTTCAATACAACGTTTTTGAAACCAACAGGCACACTATCATGCTGTCTTCAACTTTAAGCTATATTGATAAAGACCAGTTTATACTTTCAACCGGCCAGGGGGTACCGCTTAATGCACCTAAAGCAAAATTTTCATTTTCCTTTAATCATACTTTAAAACAAAGCGGTTTTGGTTACGGCCTTCAGTTCAGGTATCAAATGCCTTATTATGGCGAATCGTCAGTTTATGAAGGAGAGGTAGCACCTATGTATATACTGGATGCGCAAGTTAGTTACAGGCTTAAATGGTATAAGAAATTGTTATTGGCTGTAAACGTTAATAATGTAACCAATTATCAGTGGAGTGCTTTCCCAGGAACGCCTTTGATGGGAACGCAGTGTTATGTTAAAGCGTTGCTGTCGTTTTAATGCTTGCCGCGGGCTGACTGTTAATAATACCTTTGGCCCTTTTTTTGAACTTTTATTTTATCAGATTTGTTTAAACAAAAAAATAAAGAACCATGAAACCATTATTCATTTCCCTCCTTACAATATTGCTGGTTGCAGCGGCCCCTTTTAAAACGGTTTATGATTTTACCGTAAAAGACATTGACGGCAAAGATGTTTCGCTGGGCCAGTATAAAGGCAAAGTAATTTTGGTAGTAAATGTTGCAAGCCATTGCGGCCACACCCCGCAATATGCCGACCTTGAAGCTATGTACACGAAATACAAAGATCAGGGCCTGGTGGTATTAGGATTTCCGGAGAATGATTTTATGGGCCAGGAACCGGGCAGCAACAGCGAAATAAAAACATTTTGCACTACGAAGTACGATGTTAAGTTTCCGATGTTTTCAAAGATTGATGTGATTGGAAAAAATATTGCCCCGCTTTATTCTTACCTCACTAAAAAATCAGAAAACGGCGCTGTGGAAGCCAAAGTGACCTGGAATTTTCAGAAATTTTTGATTGGCAGGGATGGTAAAGTAATTGCATCTTTTGACCCCGCTAAAAAAGTAACGGAAGATAATATAGTTAAAGCTGTTGAAGATGCTTTAGCTGCAAAATAACAGTAGAGTTCTTTGGATAATTCCCGGATACATGTTTCGCACGGAGGTAATAATCGGCTGTTGAAACCCAACTGGTGCCTCCAATTAATCCTATTGTTTTCATGCTTCCGGTTTAAAATATGCTTTGAATCTGAATCGTTTTTTTATTGAACTCAAAAGTATCGGCCGCCTTTTTCCGGTAAAGTAAACCGGCAATGGGTGCTTTAGGCGATAGCAACATTACCTTGTAACTGTCAACCAACGTATTCCCTAATCCGAGCGAAATGTAGAAAATAATATCGGGGCAAATTACAACGGCCCCGGTGTTAGCTGCGGTAAAAATATCGGTGGTATTTAAGCGGTTAATAAAATCAAGTTCCTGTTTGGCATCTTCCAGTTGCCGGCCCTGCATTTCCTGGGCTAAATGGCTCATAGCCCTGGAGGTTTCATATTTATCGCCGGCCGAGCTTTTCTCTTCGCTGTTAGCAGCTTCGCGGGCTTCAGTTATGGCCTGTTCAATATGTGCTATGCGGGCATGCAACAATTGAATGCAGGCGTTCTTTAACGTTTGCTTCCAGGCCAGTTTTTGGCTATCGTTTGTAGGGTATCCGCTCAAAGTAATGTTTGTTATTGATGGACATTGAATGGTTCAGGGATTAACACTGTTGTCTCCGCAGGGTCTCCGCTTCGGGACCCTGCGGTCGGCCCGGCACAACCGCAGGGTCCCGAAGCGGAGACCCTGCGGGGACGTTCTCGGAGACGTTCTTGCTGGACGTTCTTTCTTAACACTTAACTGTTTTTCTTTTTTTGCCAATGCCGTCTTTTGCTTTCACTTTATTAATGTAATCTGCGGCCATGGGGATTTTGCAATCCGTATCGCCCACGTCCACTTTAACTTTGCCAATTTTACCGGCTGCCTTCAGCGCTTCGGCTGTAAGCGGTGCAACGTAACTGCCCAGGCTGATTACAAAATTGTTCATGGCTTGCTTTACTTTGTTTGGCGAGGTATGGATGTTTTCAACTACCCGGTTAAGTAGTTTTCTTAACAACGCAATGTCCAGTTCTTCATCGGGGCGGGTTGAAAGGATGCATGATAAGGTGGCCCAGCCGCTGACTGCCACAAACTCTTTATTTGATTCAATCCATTGCAAAGCAAGTTCTTGCCCAAGTTTATTTTCGGATGCAACCCAGGGCACGGTATAACTGCTGATACTGGAACCGTAATTAGTATCTGCCCATGATGTGAGTTCCTTTTTTGTCATACCTGCTCCATCCATGATAAGGCCGGCCAGGTACATGGCATCAAAAATCCCGGAGTTAAAAAGTTCAATAGCCAGGCCATGGTCTGTTTTAACCTGCTTTTGAATTTTTTTCAGTTCTTCAACTTTTACACCGTAGCAGGGGCTTTTGGCACCGTGTTTCATTAAAATTTTTGAGGTGCCTTCATTTCTCAATTGCTCTAATTTCTTTAAAACCTCTTTTGAAGTCATAATAGATTTATTATTTGTTATTACTGAAATTTAATAAAGCCGGGTATAACCGCAACGAATTTACTTAGCTACGGTTAACAAACTTCTTCGGACAAAATCAGGATTTGTTTTTGAGCTTACTACAACTTCAACCAGGTCTCCGCCTTTAAGAGGGTGGTCTGATTTTACGTTGACGTTAAGGGAACTATTGGCAGGCACCGTTTCGGTAGTAATATCGGCCAGGTAGTTACCCGAAGCTGAATTCATTTTTACCTGGTAAGTATCGCTTTCGCTGCCCTTATTAAATATCTTTAACTGAATGTGAGGAGGGCCGGCCTGCAGAACATCTTCGTTTGTAACGAATGTAAAATAACATGGATAAAGGGATGAAATATAATGCGCCCTGTAAAGCCGGTGAAAGAAGTTATTGCCCGCTTTTCCTTCGGGTACCAGGGCGGCATCCCATACTATTTTTTTATTGCGGGTAACCTCAAATATCCGGTTCATATTGCCCATGCATACCAGGAAATTGCCGTTTGGGAGCTGGTCTACGTTACCCCCGTTTCTTTCGTCATGACGGTTCAGCGAATCCAAATCGCAACTAAAGCTCCAGGCAACGTAGTTATTGCTGCTGTCTTCTTCGCGTTGAGAAATAAGCAGCACACTTGCAAAGCTATCCAGGCCCGGATAATCGTTGTTATTAAAAACTGCAATGGTACCATCGTTAAGAATGTTGGCATCGTGTTGTCTGTGCAACCCTACAAATCTGGCTGGCATCCTGACAGAGGTTTTGTCGCCCCAGCTATCAACCACTTTTCCGGTTTTCTTCTCAATTTTTACAATCCGGCTTACATTCCTGAAGCCTATATAAACAAATTCATCTTTCTGGTCAACACTAAAAGCGTTTACATGTGGCTTTAACTCAAAGATACCTTTGGTGGTATCAAAAGCATCCGGGTCGAAGTAATCCTCGCCCTTCCAGCTCCAGATAACCTTGCCTTTTTTGTCATATTCTATAAGTGTAGGAAACTCAACCTCGCCGTATTCGTGTCCATCTATGATTTTCCGGGAAGGATATTTTTTAAAAAAGCCTGCGGTATCTTTGTACGCCGGTAGTTTTCGCCATTGCTCACCGCCTAACAGCATGTAATGGCCATTGGCAACGCGCTTAAAATCGTGGTTGTATAATTCTGTACTGCCTCCTGAAACCTCCCCGTTATCGGGCCCTTTCCACAGATTATTGCCATCCAGATCAGTTTCGTCAGCAAGCGCATTGGCCAGGTAAGTGATAGTTCCGCAGGGGTTTAACCTCAGGTCAAATATCTGGGGCTTAATCTCTATATTCTTCTTCACCATGATGGGGTGCCAGTTTATTTTGGGCAGGTACCAAACCATGTTGCCATTGCGGTCAACAATGGTGTGGGTGCAATCGTTGATGATTAAGCCGCCGGCATTATTGCCGGCTTCGTTTTTTAATACGTCAAAATTTATTAATCCGTACTGCAGCAAGGGGTCTGTTGTAATTTCAAAATGCCATGGCCCCCTCCAAACAGGTGCCTGGCCTTTTACCAAACCGGCATAGCGCCATTGGTATTTTTTGCCAAATTGCAGGCCGCTGATAAGGGTTGCAGGTGCCGAATCTTTTTGTTCAAGCAACACATGTTCAAAGGAAGCGCCGGTTGTATCTTCAGCTAACTGGAAAACATACATACCTGCACCTTTTACTTTTGTGCAGTCGAACATTACCTGGTTGTAATTAAGCTTTGCCCGGGGTTTGGGATTTAATTGCGCTGTTGCACACAACATTTCCATAAGGCAGGCCAATAATACAAGCAGGCGGTTCATGTATAAGCGAAGTTTAAGTAATAAGCACCGAAAATAAGCAGCCATTTTAAATAACCTATTACTAACTTTTAAGGAAGAAACTGTTTAAAATTAAATCCAAATGCAATTTAACACAAAGAGCACAAAGGAAAAATGCCAGTACAAAGGCCACAAAGAATACATTTTTGGTGCGCTTTGCATTGAACTTTGTGTTAACATGAATTTCTTTCCTTTAATTTTAAACAGTTCGAATTAATCAGTTGTCCTGACCCGGTTAAGGGGCAGGGCTGTTTCATTCTATTAAGAGAGTCTAAAAAAAGGCGGCTCCTCCGGAGCGCAACAGCTTTTTACATCGTATTTCTACAAACAGACGGTTCCTACGGAACGTAAATACTCTTTATTCGATGGCCTTTCAAAAACGCTGCAGAGCAGCCGG
>Ga0182030_10009348_pt1 | contig 20066 bp, 9 predicted proteins | sample 812S3MmetaG_FD_121299 | JGI IMG/M metagenome (GOLD analysis project Ga0182030, IMG submission 121299) | Permafrost microbial communities from Stordalen Mire, Sweden - 812S3M metaG (Illumina Assembly) | ecosystem: Environmental > Terrestrial > Soil > Wetlands > Permafrost | place: Sweden... | reverse complement strand
GGGAGTCGAGTCGCACGCGAGGAAAATATCGGGCCAGCCGTCTCCATCGAAATCGGCTGCCACGGCGGTGAGCCCGTAACCCGGCTTATCGAAGGACAGGCCGGCCTTGGCGGTCACGTCGGTGAACGTGCCATCGCCGTTGTTGTGGTACAGAATATTCTGGCCCCACTGGGTGATGAAGATGTCGTCGAAGCCGTCGTTGTCGAAGTCTCCGACCGTCACACCGTAGCCCCATCCTTGGTGCGTTAGGCCGGCTTCCTGCGTGACGTCGGTGAACGTGCCGTCGCGGTTGTTCCTGTAAAGCCGGTTCGTGCTTTCGCCGACAGGCGCTCCGCGCCGGGTTCCAGACAGCACGAAGATGTCGAGCCATCCGTCATTGTCATAGTCCAGAAATGCAATCCCGCACCCCATCGACTCGACAATGTAGTCGACATGACCGGCCGAACCAGAGATGACTGGATGACGAAGGCCCGCAGCGACGCCAACATCGTGAAACGTCGCGTGAAACGGCCAACCGGAAGGTGCGCCGCGCCGTTGCGGGGCGATGCCGCGCGAAGCCATGCCGACAGGCGCTTGCGCTCCGGCAGTCCCGGCGAACCCCGCGATGAGAATGAGTAGGTCACGGCGGTTCATGAGCATGGAGATCCGGACGGCTGATGCCAAACCTCAGGTTGAAATGTGCCCGCGCTGGCGGACATCCCCATACCAGGATGCCCGTCTTTCAGACGTCCGTGCCGGCAGTGGATCTTCGTGTCGATAACCGGTGGCCTCCGCGGTCGCCTGACGGATCTTCTTTCCGCACGGACGCGTGATTACCCACTTCCGCGCGGGCGCTTGTTTTCGGCGCAGCCTAGCAACCGCGATTTCTACTCCTTGGCCGCGACCACTGTCGTTTTGAGCGCCTCGACGTCAATGGGCGCGGGTTTGAACGTCCACGCGCTTGCAAGGTCGGACATCGGGGTGTTCTTCGGGAACATGTAGCTCGCCATACTGACAAGCGAAATCGGAACCACTGTAAGAGTCCTTTCCGGCCGCGGATCGAGATACGCTTGCGCCATGAGTCGCAGGAACTGGGCTGCATTCAGGTGCAGCGACCCCACCTCGATCACAACAGGGACAGCATTTGAGGGGACGGTCTTCCACTCCGTATCGGAAAGCTTGGGAGCCAGCGCCGACGCCGCATCGAGAATGGCGGAGACAGGCACGGTGCCATTTCGTGGTCCTTGGGCCTCAGAAAGGTTGAGCGGGCCATACATCGGCGTGAGCTGAACGGATGTGGGCAACGAGCCGGACTTGTGGTAGCTTGCCAGAGCCTGAGCGAGGAGATTGAAGCTCTCCGCAAGCGTAAAGTACTGGGAACCGCTGCGGCCAAACTCGGGGGAACGCATGGTGAGCACGCTGAATTGCTGGTTCAGGTTCGTGGCCAGTTCCTTGAGTTGCGCGTCGGTTACCTGAGTGACGGGGGGAAGCAGCAGTTTCGGCAGTTCGTGGACCGAGACGAAGCGACTGCCGGGATTGGCAGGCAGGAACTCGTCCAGGAGCCATTTCAGCACCGCCTCGTCCTTCTTGAAGCCGGCCTCGATTTCGGTCTGTGTGACCATGGAGTTCATCTGGAAGGGGATGAGGGGGCTGTCGGGATGGTAGTACAGCCACTCAAGCGGGTCGGTGACAACAGAGCCATCCGCGCGCTTTGTCAGATACCGCTTATAGGGGGCTATTTCCAGCTTAATCACGCGAACGTGGCTGCGATCCAGCTTCGCGAAATACTTCTGCAAAGCTTCAGTGCCTTCATCGGTGGAGTGGGGCCGGTTGTCGGTTAAGCTGGTGTCGGAAATGCGCAGCACGTTGTCTCGCCAGAAGACCTCGGGCGCCTCAATCGGCTCAGGGCACATGGCGCGGCTGAACCTGTCTGCGGAGACCCCGAAGCCTTCGATGCCGCGTCGCGGATCGTTACCGGGAATGCCCGCCATCAGCGACGCCGGAGCGAACTTGCGGACTTCGTAGGTCGCCGGTGAATCGTCGCCGAGGGTGGTGACCACGCCGGTGACGAACGCCACGTCGCCGAACACTTCGGTCGTGCGTTTCAACCCTCCGCTCAGATTCGGCACTGGCAAGCCCGTGATGGGATTCTTGTAGTCGACCAGGAAGCGTTCGGCGGCCTCGCTGAACGCGGTCCACCGCTCTTCCGGAGTATTGGCCTCCAGGAGGCTGGGTTTGGGACGGTAGAGATAGGAGGGCTCTTCTTCTCCGGTATAACCAATGTCGACAAGGTTGCGGCTGGCCGACTCTTTGAGACGGTCCACCAGGTGCAGGCCTGCGTTCTCCTCGGACAGTACCTGACTGACCGTACCGGAGAACTGGAACAGCGCGGAGAGGTCCGATTGCGGGTACTGGTCGCGGAATTTCTGCAGCATCGGGAGAAGACGCTGGATCCGCTCGTCGGTGGTGTGCTGGTGGCTGTGATCGTAGAAGCGCGTGTAAAGCAAGATCAGAACCGGCTGCAGCGCCGCGGCCGGCGCGCTCGCCTGCGCCGCTGCTGGTGGGGCAGCAGCTTTAGCGGGCGCGGGAGCCTGAGCCGCCCGGACAGACGCCGCGGCTGATAGGAGGAACACCAGAAACACTGAAGGGACAAAACCCCGCGAAACTCGTGAATGCATACGAATCACTTTAATACTCCTGCACAAAAATAGTGCCGGCGGTTTGACCCACCGGCACTTCTTGAAGGCCAAGGCTCAACAAGGCTCTCCTGGACGTCCCCACGAGAGGTGTGCCTAGTGAGTAAAGACGACATCGACGATCTCGCCGCGGCTAGACGTGAGTCTTCCCGAAAGGTTGGAACCATTCCAGGTGAACGTACCGGTCCCTCTACCGTTGGTGCCGTTGCCCACGGCGAAGCTTATGGAGTTGCCCGAGACGTTGCCCGATGGAATCACGAGGATGGGACCATTGTCCATCTTGATGGTTCCGGTTACTGACGAGCCTGCCTGAAGCAAAGTCATCTGCACCTTAACCGGGACCGAACCATATTTGGGGTCCTCTTTGCCACCCTTGCCGGCCCAGACGCCCGAGAGATCTGCTGCCGCCGCAAGGTAAGGCGTGAGAACCAGCAGTAGAACGATTAGCTTCTTCATTCCTCAGCTCCTTATTCGATGAGATCTTGTACTGAGCGGCACGCTCCGGAACTCTAACAGCGCCGGAGAGTGCCACTCACAATTCACCTTTAACGGCCTTTCGCCAAAGCTACCTTCAAGGCCACGTTGCCCTGGCAGGTCTCGGCATCACTGGCTGTCGCCGGTGCGACCCTATAGTAGTAAGTGGTTCCTCCCACGACGTTGTTGTCCTGGAAGTACAACGTTCCGCCCGCCGGGTTGGAGACCGGAACAGCTGGGGTGTAGGGGCTCGATGCCGCGCCGGCGATCTGCACGAACGGAGTGAAGGTCGGCGACAGGCTGCGGTAGATGTTGTAGTGGTTGATCGTGAACTGAGCCGAGGTGTTGGTGTCGGTCCAATAGAGCTGAATGCTGCCCGTCGTTCCCGGCGTCGGGGCCTTGGCATTGGCACCGAGAGAGCTGACGCAGTGCGTGCAGACCTCGTCGGTGGTCTGGTGAATGGTAACCTCCGCCGAGGCTACGCTCGACAGACCGGCAGTCAATCCGGCACTCGGGAAGGCCAGGTTATCGTTGTTGGTGACCTGCAGGCAGACGTTGAAGCTCTTCCCGAAGTCAACCGGGTTGTCAAAGGCGGTCGTGGCGTCCACCTGCGCTCCGGAGGCGCTGGTGAACGAGCCGGCGCAAGCGTAGTCCCAGTTGTAAGAAACGATGGTGCTCGGCGTTGCGCCAGGCGTGCCATCGGTCTTGCCTTGATCGGGGTTGGTAGATCCGGAACCGTTGAGAAGAAACGGCTTGTAGATCCCCACGCCCGATACCGTAGTGTTCGGGCAGAAGTTATAGGGTCCGCCGGCGTTGGCGTTGGGTGGATTCGGCGGGTTCGAGATGACAACGCTGCCGACCACGTCGGCCGTGAGACCCGCGCTATCGGTCACCCGCAGACGCACCGGGTAGTTGTACGGCAAGGTTGCGCCATTGGGCAGCTTGAAGTTCGAAATGATGATGGAGCAGGCGGCGTTCAGGCAGGCGGCATTGCCGGGAGCAATCGTGAAATTTGTGCCGCCCGTGCCATCCACGTCCCACTCCCAACTCACCAGTTGATTGGCCGGATTCTGGTCGACCGAGCAGCCGCCGTTGAGATTGACCGGTCCACCTGAGGCCACGTGGCCTGGGTTGGTAGTGAAGCAAGCCACCGGAACCGGCTGGAAGACGGTCTTGTTGAGCATCGTGACCGCGATGCCGGTTTCTAGATAATACTGGGCACCCGTAAAGTTGTGACCAAACCAGGAGCCATCCGCGCCCTGTGTCGAAACCAGAGTGCGCGCTACGCCGTCGGTAGGATCGGTCCCACCATTGGCAGAGCTCTGCGCCCCGTACCAATCGATCGGCGGGTAGCAGGGGCCTGTTCCGGTCCCCGGCGTCCCCAATGGCACCGGCTGAGTGCAGGTGCCGGGATCGTCGGAGGACTGCAGAAGCGTTAGGGGGGTGTTGCCCAGGCCGGTGCCGCTGTTGTCGTGTAGGAGCATCGCCTTGGTGAAGGAGAATAACCCATAGTAGTAATCCTTGATCGCGGTGCCAGCGCCATCGGCGGCGGGTGTGCCGAAGTCATCGCGAAGGAAAGTCTCGGCGCTGTCCCAGAGCGCATGGCCTCCAGGCGAGGTCGTGCCGCGCCCCAAGCCGTTCAGCGCCAGTTGCACCAGCCCTGAGGGCGTGTCGGCGTAGGGGCCCCAAAGCGGAGCGCTGCTCGTATAGCCAAAATAGCCGTTGGGAGTTGGCGGCGCAGTGTTCTCGGTGAAAGAGACGTCGAGCCATGCCTTGTCCGCGGTCAGGGTCTCGGCGGGAATCGTGGCGTTGAACTTGCGGCGCGCAGGAATGAGTCCGATGGCCGCCCATTGGCTGACGGAGTTGTCGCCCGTATACTCCTGGCAGGAGTAGTGCCACCCACCCCCGGGGTACCAACCGGGATCCGTGGGCGCCTGGCAGTAAGCGTAAGCGTCCGCCATATCCTTCACGGCGTCCTGATAAGTATAGAGCTTGCCCGGACCCGATCCCAATCCAACGACCAAGCTGCTGAGCGCAGTGCCTGCCGGCACCGCCGTGGTCTTCTCCCCCGAGGCCACAATGGCGTCCATCTGCATGCCGGTCTGATAGTTCTCGGGATAGCCGTTGTGTTCAACCGCGATGCCGTTCCCGTTCGAATCGGGGTTAAACGAACCATACGTCGCATCGGTGACTGGCCCGAAGTTGGGAACGGTAGTGAGTTGATCGAAGACGCCCGCCAAGCAGAGCGCCACGTCCGCCGAATATGGGTTGGGCGGAGTGTTGGTCTCGAGGAAGCCGCTGTTCTCGAAGGCCGCGCAGTTCTGCGCATCCACGCCCGTGCCGCCCGCCGAGCTCGAGTCGACGTTCAATGCTGCACCGTACCTGTACCAATTGCCGATGAGCGCGCCCCCGCTGGAGGTCGTGTGCTGCATGTACTTGTGCAGATACCAGAGGCCGTTGTCGATGGCGTTGTTTACCTCGACGGCTAGGTTAGGCGGCGGATTATTGAGCGAGGTGTAATAGCAGGCCCCTTGGTTGATCGAGAGCGGGCAGTTGGACACCGGAGCGACCAAATTGGTGGTCGTATCGGTCGCGTTCAGTACCGCGACGAAAACCGAACCCACAGCGCCGGTATAGGTGTGCGGACACTCAACGTCGTACGGGTTGGTGACAGTTCCGGTGCAGTGGGCTCCGCCATCGCCGGGATCCCAATCGTATGTGATGGTGTCGGTGCCGAACGCCGCACTCGTGACGGTGCCTTTCAAAGTTACTGGGTTGCCGCTCCAGCTGGTGTGCGGAACGGTCGGGGAAGCGGCCTGAAACGGCACCGTCATTGCGATCGGAGCAGTCGGAGGCGGAGTGAAAGCGTAGAGTGCAGTTTGCAACAGGGCGGGCAGAGCCACCGCCGCCGCAATGCGCAGGCGAGACGACATGTTATTCATTTTCATTTGCGCCAATCCCCCCTCTACGTTGCATGAGCTGGAACATTTGGATAAGAGCCGTGCGCGTTTTGTTATCGAACTGTACATACGCGCCTCCACATTAGCATGCTCAGGACGCCAAGTGCAGCCAAAACCAGAGTCGAAGGCTCGGGCACTGGCGACGGATTACTCGTATTGCTCTGCGCGGCGCTCAGGTAGATCGAATCTCCCCCATCAACGTTGGTCTGCTGGATGTAAAAGCCGCTCGTGGGAGCAACGGTGGAAACCAGGAACGTCAGCGTTTCGTCCGACCCGCTGGTGTTGTTGAGATTGCCTATCGAGAGTGCGAAGGCGACATCGCAGCACGGGGCGGGCGGGCCCGAAGGCGTCCCGACGTTGTTGGCGTTCGACAGTGCGTTACCTGCGAAATCGCTAAAGATGTTGCTCGCGTTGGGATCGTTCGCCTCATAGCTCCAGTTCGACGGCAGGGCGCCGTGTACGGTGGCTGAATCCTGGAAAGATCCATACGCTGCATAATCCAAGTCGTAGTCGGCATAGAACGACGCATACCCGCTGAAGCCCGGGTTGAGAGTGATCACGATACTGCCGAGGCTGTTTGTCCCCGGGGAAAGTGTCGTGTCGAAACCGGCCAGGCTGATACTGGCGTTGTTGCCGGGGCTGACTCCGCCCCCTCCGCCCCCGTTACATGCCGTGTTGATATCACCGTTCACGTTGACGCACCAGTCGGCCAAGCCGGTGGAGCTCGCCACTGCCGCCTGGCTCAGCGCCAGGAGAGCCAGCAAGACCAGAAACGTAGACCTCGCAAATTGTTGATAGTTCCTCATGCGTTCTCCCCCGTCTATATGATTTCTCCCCTTTATATGCCGGACGCCGACACTTGAGACTCAGAGAAATAGCTAGTCTCGCCCCGTACCATGCAATTCGATGACCAAGTGCACTCTATCCGTTTCCCCGTAAAATGGGCAATTATTGTAGCACAACGGTTCTGCATCTGCAAGAATTTGCATGGGAGTGCGGAAAAACTTTCCTTTAGTGGTATCGACTTCACCCCTTGGTGGTATTTACTTGACGCCACCAGGCAGGCACAACAGGTTGTGGTTTGCCTAGGTTGCATACGGGACGGGCCGAGCAGCAACGCCTGTTGAGCCAACCGATAAGACAACTTGCCGCGGGATTTGGCCGCTGGATTTGGAGGTACGGCGGTTGAATCGAAAGGTGAACTCGTCCAGGTAATCATCCCGATGCTGCTGTCCAATCGCGCCTTGGTGGGTGCCAGGCAGCCATCTCTTCAGCAGTGCGAGAAGATGCTCTCCCTCTTCTTGATGGCTGTGTGCGCGGCGGTCATGAACCTATCTTTGCAACCCCAAATGGTCTCTCCAGCCGTCGGATCGGACCGCGCTTCCGGGCGCAATCGCTTCTCGAATGAACCCGTGCAGGCTGGCGCTGGACGCCTCCGGTATCGTACGCAGACGAAGGCGTCCGATGCGCTTTCCATCCTCGTCGGCGGCGACGATCATGAGAGCCTTTTCCTCCGCCCCTCTCCCGATTGCGCCGGTTTCCTCTCCATCCCAGTAGGCGTCGCCCACCTCGACGACTCCATCCAACCGGTCGCGGCCCGCGCGATCCATGGCACAGCGCAACTGATGCGGGCACGGCGCAACTGATGCGGTATCGCCCAGGCCGTCTGCCAGCTACCCAGGCCGAGAACCCGCTGTAAACCCAAGGCACTCATGCCGTTCTTCTGGCTGGTGATCTGCCACATGCCACGGAACCAGATCGTCAAAGGTACGTGGCTGTCCTGAAAGATGGCCCCCGCGGTGACCGACATCTCATACCGGCAATGGCCACAAAGCCAGCGCGCCCGCCGAATCGACCAAGCATCGGATCCTGCACACCGAGGACAGACCCGTCCGCCGGCCCAACGCAATGACGCGAGGTACTCAACACAGGCTTCCTCGGTGCAAAAGCGTTCCCCAACTCAAGCAGCGTCTTCGGATAATCCTCGTCCATGCCCCAGAACACTCTATCTTGGGGTTGGTGGCGTCACGTAAAAGCCCCTAAAATTTCCCTTTAGAACTTCGGCCAGGGGCAATCGCGGGAACGAATTTTGTTGCCGCAATGCGTTCCAGTTCCCCCGTACAGGAAACGCAACGCTCGTTGCAACCAACGTCGGCAACTCGAACTGTCAAATCCCTCCTCCGCGATGAGCTTTTAAATGGGGAGATCATTTTCTCGCTGAAAAAACTTCGTGTTCTGGCAAACGCTGGCGCGTCCACGACACCACCATCCGGCCACATTCGGTGCTGTGTTATCAAGTCAGCAAAGGCTGCAGGAACAACCGAAACAGCTCAGGAGCTTGAAACATTGGAAAGCAAAATGCGCTTCCCACTATCCCCCCATGGGCGACGGAGACTATGTGCAATCGGCTGCGCTAAACTAGCAAGCACGCTGGCACAAAAATCTCGGGCAGGCCATTGGGAGGAAGACACATCGCATGTTTGAAGGCAGGAATATCTCTCGCCGCAGCTTGCTGAGAACCCTCGGATTGAGCGGAATGGCGCTTGCCCGAGGATGGGCAAACGGAACAGATAGTTTGTGGCAGTGGGTCGCGCCGCAAAGCGTCTTGGCCGGAGACAGTGTGATTTTTAGAACTGTTCCTCCGGCTGAAAGCCACATTACATGGGTACATGACAATGCCGCCTCCGAAGAGCACTACCTTCCCGAATCGATGGCCTCTGGATGCGCTTTCTTCGATTACGACGACGATGGTTGGATGGACATCTTTCTGGTGAATACAGGACCGTGCGACTATTTCCAACCACCCGCAAACCGCCGTCCGCGCAATGCCCTGTATCGTAACAACCGCGACGGCACGTTTACGGATGTTACAGCAAGAGCAGGGTTGGAAGGAGTCGCGTTTGGAATGGGCGTGGCCGCCGGAGACTATGACGGCGACGGCTTTAAAGATCTGTATGTGACTGCCTATGGCCGCAATACGCTTTATCACAACAACGGCAACGGCACCTTCACCGACGTGACAGAGAAGGCCGGCCTCGAAGACCGCAATTGGTCCACTTCGGCGGTGTGGTTCGATTACGATAATGACGGAAGACTCGATTTGTTTGTCTGCAACTTTTGCGAATATGACGGAAGTTCCAAAAACCTATGCGGCAATAATCTCGCCGGAAAGCATTACTACTGCATTCCACGCATTTTTCGGGGACGGCCCAGCAAGTTATATCACAACAACGGTGATGGAACCTTCACTGAGGTCGGGCAGGACACTGTAATAGGTAAGAAATTGGGTAAAGCGCATGGTGTCGTTGCGACTGACATTAACAATGACGGTTGGATGGACCTGTTCGTGTCAAACGATACAGAGTCCAACTTTCTATTCGCGAATCGCGGCGGTGGCAAATTTGAAGAAATAGGATTTACTGCGGGCGTTTCATACAGCGATAGTGGGCGCGCGCGTTCGAGTATGGGCGTAGATTCAGCCGACTACGACAACGACGGAAAACTTGACTTGTTTGTCGCCAACCTCGATCACGAGCAGTTTTCGATATACCATAACGACGGTAACGAGAGCTTTACAGATGTCGGACCGGAAACAGGTATTTCACGCGCAACGCACCTGTACAGTGGGTGGGGTCTGAAGTTTTTCGATTACGACAACGATGGGAATGTCGATTTGATCCTTTCGAATGGCCACCCGGACGACATGATTGAAATTGATTCGCCTGGAGTGACTTATCGAGAACCACTGCTCCTGTTTCATGGGAATGGCAGTGGAGAATTCGAAAATGTGAGCAACAAGGCCGGTCAGGCATTCAAGCAACTGTGGTCGGCGCGGGGCTTGGCAGTCGGCGACTTCGATAATGATGGCGCTCTCGATGTGCTGATCAATAACAATGGTGGTCCACCATTACTGCTTCATAACGAGGTTGGGCGCAGAAACAACTGGGTTGGTCTGAATCTTATTGGAAGGAAATGCAACATCGGTGCACTTGGAGCGTGGATTCGCTGGGGTGTCAACGGCAAGAAGCACTCACGCCTTAAGACGGCCGGCGGCAGCTTCCTATCAAGCCACGATCCCCGAGATATCCTCGGAATCGGCGATGCAAACATGCTCGACTTTCTTGAGGTGCAATGGCCTCAACCTTCTGGAAAGATCGAACGATTCACAAATGTTTCAATCAATCGGTATCACACCATCGAGGAGGGAAAAGGTCTTCACTCCTGAAGCGAGTAGGCAACGACGACCCATCGGAAGTCGCCCCGGACACGCGCGAGTACGGTGCCGGGCCTGACGATGAACGTCGAACAACTGCTTCGTGAGGCCAAAGCACGAACCAAAGAAACACTCGATCAGGTCATCAGAGAAGCTCTGCCTTACATCACTCCCGCAAATGCGCAGGCTTGGTGCAGACTTGCACTGGGAGGTCTACAGTAAAACGGAAAATGCGCTAGAAGGTGAATTTGAGGGCGGCTTGCATGAGCCGCGGGGCGTTCGCACTGTTGATTTGACCGAATGCTGTGCTGTTCACGTCGCCGTTGACCACGGTGGAACCAAGGAACTGCGCGTGATTGAACACGTTGAATGCTTCCAGCCGGAACTCGACGCGGCTGGATTCGGTGATTCGTACATATTTTTGCAGCGCCATGTCGTAGTTATCGATGCCGGGCCCGAAGAAATAGCGCGGCGCGGTGTTGCCAACCTGCCCGAGTGGCTGCAGGCTGAACAGCGAGGTGTTGAAATATGGCTTTCCGTTGCGGGGATTGTGATTCAACTGCAACGATCCAGGGTGGACTTGGGGCAGATCCACAGCGAAGGGGTTGACGCCATTCGGCCGAGTGCCGAGAAGCGAGTTATCGCTGGAGTTCTGCATGGTGACCGGAAATCCCGTGCTGAGGCGAGCAATGCCGGAGATCATCCATCCTGAAGTCAGCCGGTCTTCCCTGTGGAGAAGCGTATCGATGGGCAGGTTGTAGTTATAGCTCCCGACAAAGCTATGTTCTACGTCGTAGGCGGACAATCCATAGGTCCGATGATCATCTCCGGGGACTAACTCGTCAGCTATACTCGAAGAAATGTCGAGAGACTTGCCGTAGGTGTAACCGGCCAGCAACTGCAATCTTCCACTCACGTGGCGGAAGGTGACCTCGAGGGCATTGTAGTTCGAATTGCCGACGGACTTCTCCAAGTCAACGCTGCCGAAGTTCGCGCCGAACGGCCCTCTCCCGTTGACGACCTCGCCCGAAGCCGTGGTGAACGTACCAGTCTCGCTAAATGGCCCGCAGGTTGCAGTACCCGGCTCCACTTGGCTAGGCTGGCTCACGCTGAGGCAGACGGAGGGAATGCCGGGGTTGGCTTCCACCAGCACAAGAAGATGATGGCCCTCGCTGCCGATGTAATTCACGCTCAACACAGAATCACGTCCCAATTGCCGTTGCAGGGAGAGGTTGTATTGCGTGGCATAGGGGCTCACGTTTTGGGGTGCGTACCCCGGCAGACCGCTGATGGGGAGGAAAGGCGCCCAGTCAACCGTGGTATTGGGATTGCTGGGAGATGCCCCGAATGCGGGAAAAGTCAACGGAAAGCGCTGCCCTTCGTTAAAGCCTGTGCCCGCGTCGATAAACGGATTGGAAAAAAGCGGAGAAACGGGACTCACATACGTGCTGCCATAAGGCGCGTCGCCCGCCATCACTCCCGAACTAATGCCTTCCACCGCGGAGAAGAAGCGTCCGGCTCCCAGACGAATGCTGGTTTCGCCGGCATTGCCAAGCAGCTTGCCCAATACGCCACTGTGTCCGGCGGGCGAATAAGCGAGCCCGAAGCGAGGGGATAAATTGTTCCATCGCGTCGACCCAAGCGAACGAGCGATACCGGGATCTCCTGGAAAGACAAGACCAGTGGGCGCGCCAGGATAAACGATCGACTGCTCGCCGGCTACGAGTGTCTGGATCTGGTTGAACTTCTCGTAGAAGGGCATTTCCTCATCCCAACGCAGACCATAATTGAAGGTCAGGTTAGGCCGCACGCGCCAACTGTCTTCAAGGAACAGCGCGCCGTAACGGTTGCGCATGTAGAAGGGTTGAGCATTCCCCTGCTCAAACTGGCTGGGAGCGCCGATCAGGAAGTCAGCGAAATCGGAGCCGGTCTCGGATCCGAAGAAAGCGAACAGCCCATTCGATTGCACATCGGCGTTTGCGTTCACTTCGTTGTAGCGCAGTTCCCCGCCCAGCTTCACTGTATGCGCCGCGATGATGCGCGAGAATGTATCCAAATACTGATAGACATCGTCGTACTGGTTGAGGCCGGTCACCGTGGAACCAATGACGAAGTTATTGAAGATGATGTTTTCAATTCCTTCAAAGGCCGGCCGCTGAGGAAGAATGCTTGCGTCGCCGCTGCTGGTAACAAATCCCTGCGAGACAAGCGTGGTTCCTACTCCGCCAACTGGAGTGCCAAGAACGTTGGCATCGCGGAGGTAAGAGACCTCGAACAGGTTCACCGTTCTGTCGCCGAAGGTCATGGTGTCTGACCCGGCCACGAGCTGAGACCGCCCATTGGTGAGCGCATTGAATCCCGGAACCGTTGCGCCGCCCTGCTGTGTGGGGTAGGGATTACTCAGAGCATAGTCATCGATTGCATAGTAGCCCGAGATCTTGCCCCATCGGGAATTCGTATCGAGTCGAATAGCGCCCTTGTTATCGCCGAGCGTCTCATCCTGGGCAGAGGTGGAAAACTCGCCATTGGCAAGATTGGGCGAAGGGATGTATTTCAAGAGCGCCTGAGCCGGACCCGACCAGGCGGCTTGCGGAATCACGCCGTTGGGGAACACGGCCCGCCGGCCTGAGGTGCAGTTGGTGGATGCCAGTGAATATGGATCTCCGGCTTGAACATTGGCACCGAGTTCCTGTGAAAGGATGCCCGCGAAATAGGGTCCGCTGACGCATCCCGTGAGCAGGCTGGTTCCACTGGAGGGACCGGCGAAATTTCCGCCGCGTTCCAGCAAGGACGGGACCAGTATTTGACCGCTATCCACGCCTTCGGTCATCCTTGTGCCCTGATAGTCGCCGAAGAAGAAGACTTTGTTCTTCATGATCGGGCCGCCGGTGGTGCCGCCATACTGATTCTGCTCGAACGTGCCCCGATCCGGCGAAAAATAATTGCGAGCATCCAGGGCGGTATTGCGGACAAATTCGAAGACGCCGCTGTGAAACTGGTTTGAGCCCGACTTTGTGACCACGCCGATCTGGCCGCCGCTGTAATTGCCGTATTCCGCGTCGACGTTGCTGGAGAGAATGCGAAACTCAGCAATGGAGTCCAGGTTGGGGATCAAGCCCGCTCCCATCGTAAAGGGCTCCTCCACACTCGCTCCATTTACCGTAAATCCGTTCGCGAATTCGCGTTGCCCGTTGATCGATATCGTCCCTGGATTCAGATCTCCGGAGGGAGAGATCACGCTGGCGCCGGCAGCGGTCAGCGATCCAGCCGTGAATGACGCTGCAGGAGCAACTCCCGGTTGCAGCGCCAGGAGATCTGTGAAGCTGCGGCCATTGAGAGGAACCGCCGTCGCTTCGAAGCTTTCAATGACCTCTCCCAGTTGGGTATCCACATTCTCCACGCGAACGTTCGACGACGAGACCGTAACGGTCTCCGTTCTGCCGCCGACTAGAAGGGAAGCATTTACCTGGAGCGCGCCGCTGGCGTTCAGTGTCAGATTCGTCTCATGAAACTGCTTGAACCCGATTGCCTCGACACCCACCTCGTAGCGACCGACGGGCAATTCCGTCAGGGAATAAAATCCCTTTGAGTCCGTGGTAGAAGCTTGCTTGATATTGGTATCGATTTGTAGGATTGTTACAGTAGCTCCAGCTACGGATAAGCCATTCGAATCAGTGACCGTACCGGATATACTGCCGCCAATGGCTGCCCACGCATTGGGAACCGGCAACATCGTCATAAGAACCAATCCGCACAAAGCTCTTCTTCCACGCGTGAACAAGTGGCGGAAGGCGAGACTAAAGAGACTGAATGTCGTCACACCTCGCTCCTATTCGCGATCGTTGTCAATTGGCTAGAGCGTGTTTCAAAAATAGGTTCGGCCTCAAGCCAGGCACTTACGCTTTAGCCCGGTGAACTGTTGAGCTTCTGCCATGAAGAAGCGGCAGAAGTTGTTGACGGACGAGCAGTGGGAACTGATTGAGCCTTTGCTTCCCAAGCCAAAGCGGCGTCGCGACAAGCGAGGACGACCGCCGGCTCCAAGTCGAGCCTGCTGGGAAGGCATCCTGTGGGTTCTGCAAACCGGCGCGGCGTGGCGCTTTCTGCCCGACGAGTTTCCTTCGCCGTCGACCTGCTGGCGGCGATTGCAGCGATGGCAAGAGCAAGGCGTATGGCTGAATGCATGGCGTACGCTACTGGAGACCCTGGATGAGCGAGGTCTGCTCAAGTGGGACGAGACCTTCCTGGACGGCAGCTTCGCCGCGGCGAAAAAGGGGGCTCCGCAGTCGGCAAGACCAAGCGTGGCAAGGGCACGAATTGGATGGTACTGGTCGACGGTAAAGGTCTTCCGATGGGAGTTCGGCTGGAAAGTGCCTCCCCGAGTGAAGTTAACCTTGCGGAGGCCACAGTCGCCGAAGCTCGCGTCCTCCGGCCGCGTGGCCGTCCACGGCAAAAGCCGAAACGAATCATCGCCAGCCGCGGATATGACTCCGACTCTCTGCGCGAGCGGTTCAAGAAACGAGGTATCGAACTGATTGCGCCGTATCGGAAAAACGACCACCGACGGCGCTAGGAAGATGGCCGCAAACTCCGCCGCTACAAGCGCAGATGGATCGTGGAACGAACCAATGCCTGGCTCGGACAATTTCGCCGACTCCTGGTTCGTCATGAGCACCTGCTCTCCATCTACTACGCCTCCTTCTACCTGGCATGCTTCTGGATCACGCTAAGGAGGCATTGTTGAAACAAGCTCTAGTCACTTACCGCTCCTATCCTGCAATTGTGCCTTTCCGCGTCCAGCAAATGCAATAACTCGGTCAGAATGACAGGCGCGCCGCGAACTGTACCTCGCGCGGATCGTTTGCCGAGGAAATTACACCAAAGGTAGACTGGTCCGCGAATGCCGACGGCAGAGAGAGGTTCGGGCGGTTGAATAGATTGAAGGACTGAGCCTCCAAGGTCAGCGTGGCGCGCTCAGGCAGAGTGAAACGGCGCAACAGCGAAATATCGAAGGATGCGTATCCTGGACCGAGAAGAGAGTTTCGGCCCGCATTGCCATATTGATTCGCTGGCGCTAGGTCAAAGGCACAGGGATTGAACCACTGAGCGGCCGTATGTGTTTGGCCCGCAGGCGCCGTGCAAGAGGGATTCGCAGCGACGGAACCGCTCTGGTAGGGATTGCCAACCAGATTGGGCCGGTCAGACCCGCTCTGTTGTCCGGTATTTCCCGTGTTGCTATTGTCGAAGGAAATAGTCGGAGTAAATGGCTGGCCTGACTCCGCTTGTACGATTCCCTGAAACTCCGTATTTCTGGTCCAGCGATTGCTGTGGGGCAATGAGAGCACGTAGGCCGCCACAAAGCGCTGCCTCATATCGAAACTCGAAGGCCCGTGCTCCGCCGGTAAATCGTGGCTATTTTGAGGAAAGTTGGGATCGGCCGTATCGCCCAGAAACGCCGAAGCGCCGTCAAGAGAGTGGGAGTAGGTGTAGGCGCCCCACAGCGAAACCCCTGGAGCCACGCGCCCGGTAAAATGCACTTCGAGCGCATTGAAGTTTGACGACTCCTCGCTCTCCACATAAAAGATGCTGCTATATGCCGGATATGGCCGTCGCGACTGCAGATTGTTCTGGCTTCCTGTGGGCGAAAGCGGCGGCTGATTCAGATCGCGCTCCCGGATCAGATGCGCTCCGGCAGAGCCCACATAGCTCAGGGTCAGCGTACCGCGCTTCCCGATGTTGGCTTCGGTCGTGAAATTCCACTGCTGCAAGTAAGGCGTGATGATGGCTGGACTCAGAACGCTTAGGGACGCTGGCGGCGTGAACCCGGCACTCGCGGAGAATGGATTCTGTAGAGTCAGCAATCCGGTAGCCGAGGGAGAGTATACGTTCAATGTAAACTGCGGGGGATTGAAGTACGCCGCGGAGCCGATGATAAACATCCCGGCGTCGTAATAGACGCCATAGCCGGCGCGGACGACGAAGTCCGGAGCGGCATGCCATGCGATGCCAACGCGTGGAGCAAAGTTCTTATAGTCTGGATGAATGCCCGAGTCGGTTACTCCATTTGTGCCCACCTGAACAATCTGCCCAGTCTGCAAATCCAGCTCCGACATGGCGTTGGCCGGATCGGTCGCAGGAGTGTTGAATTCATAACGTCCGCCGAGGCTGAGAACCAGTTTGGGGCGGACCTTCCAGTCGTCCTGGAGATAGGTGTCATCGCTCATCGAGCGTAAATGAATGGAGTTGTTCACCTGCGCCTGAAGACTGAATGTCGGGTAACCGAGCAGCAGGTCGCCCAGAGGAGATCCCGATATGGCTCCCGTGAACGATATGGACCCTCTTGCAAGCTCATCCAGATGCCCATTCAGTTGCAGCTTGCGAATATCCGCTCCGGCTTTGAAGGTGTTCTTGCCATGAATAAAGGTAACGCTGTCGGCCAACTGATAGGTATTGGTGTGCCGGAGATTGGGAAAGGCTGAGTTGTCTCCAACCTGCGAAAACCCCGTGACATTGACGATCGGATACCCATAATCTCGCGGCGGAACATTCAACCAGCCTACGTTCCACAAGGCTCCCACGTTGGTTTGATAGTTCTGGGGAAGAAAGTCGCGGGAAAAGCGGTTGTAACCGAACAAAAGCGAGTTGATTGCATTCGCGCCCAAGCTGTGCTGTTCCCGAATCATCGCGTTATGCGTGTGATCGTTGATGGTATCGCCGAAGCCGGGAGCGGCCTCGGGTACACCTGCTGGATACGGTTGAAACTCGCTGACGATACCCATCGAGTATCTGAGGGTGAGATCGTCGCTGGGCGAAAGCTTATGATCCCCTCGGATGGTATTCTCCATGCGATTCGTAGGCTGAACCGGCTGCCCTAGATAGTTGTTCACCGATCCCGATAGATTCGGTTGCGGTTCCGGATACATCTTCAGAATGTCGCTTGCAATGGGGGAGATATCGCCCGGAAGAATCGTATTATTCTGGTAGGTCATTCCGGTGACAGGATTGACGAGCGTGCCGCCGGTGGCGTTGAGATACGAGTTCAGATTGCCCGCGCGTTCATCGTCGGTGGGGACAAGGGATTGCTGGCTCAGGCCCAGACGCTCCCGGAGGTAGTCGGTGTTGGCGAAGAAAAAGGTCTTGTCTTTACGAAGCGGACCGCCGCCCGCGGCGCCAAATTGATTACGAATATACGGAGGCTTGATATAGCCCGCGCCATCGAAGTAGTTGCGCGCGTCCACCACTTTATTTCTCAAATATTCATAGGCCGTAGCATGAAACTCGTTGGTTCCGCGCCGCGTAATGATGTTGACCTGCCCGGCGGCGCTGCGACCATACTCGGCGTCGTAGCTGCTGGTCACCATCTTGAACTCCTGCACGCTGTCCACAGCAGGCTCAACTACATAGCCATTGACATAAGGATCGTTGTTATCGACGCCATCGAGCAGAAAGTTGTTAAATTCTTCACGCCCACCATTTACTTCTATCGAAATCTCGCCATTGGCAGACAATTGAGAGCCTGCTACGGGCGGAAACGACCCCGGAGCCAGGAGAGCCAGATGCAAAAAATCACGTTGATTCAAAGGAAGCGTCTCGGTCAAAAGCTGATCGATTCCGGCAGCAACCGTAGCCGATTGCGTCTGAAGAGAAGGGGCCTGAGCGGTGACTTCGATGTGCGTTCTTGGCCCTCCCACCACCAAACGGAAGTCAAGATTCAATGCTCTGTCTACCGCCAGCGGAACAGAGGCGCGGGTCACCTCCGCAAATCCCTGCGAGTTCACGGAAATTGAATATTCTGCCGGAGAAAGACCAATAAATACATAACTCCCGGTTTCGTTCGTTGTAGTTGTCCGCTCAGTTCCGTTCTGTCTATCCACGATTACGATATGTGCATCGGAGATGGCTTTTCCGGCAAGGTCGTACACATGCCCGGTAATAGATGAGTTGGTGACCTGTGCCGCCAGCGGGCCGGCGCACATCAGCAGTTGAACTCTCACAAGACACGTAGCGTAAAATGTCAAACTCCTGCTCACGAAAGACCTCGTTAACTTATCACAGTTGTAAGTTCTGTTCTCGATCCACGACGCCTTCATGATGTTTCTGGGTGGAGATTGGATTGCGCTGGCCGGCTCTCATGTGTCGCTTGATTTGACTCGGTTCTTTTCAACGGCGCAGGCTTAAAAGTCCATCTTGCCCTCACATCCCCTATCGAACGAGTCTTTAGGAACACCTCCGCGGTTCCTGGGAACATAACAGGTAGCCTCGCTCTGAGAGGAGATTGCCCACTGGGATCCACAGGCACAGGAATTCAGCCGCATTCATATCAATCCCATGGACGGTTAGAACGGACGGCAAGGAACCCTCTTGGCGCCCCACTCTTCAAGCTCATCTTTGAACGCGGAGCGCAAGGCATCCAACAGGATCGAGAATCCGGTACTGGTTCCTGTCAACCTTCGTAGGTCGGCGTTCGACACAAACATGATTCCCTCATTTACTGAGAAGAAACTACCCTCATAACCAATAGCATTCCAGCGGGAAGTGACCTTGAAAGTGATCGCAGAACGCATGGCTTGTGCGGACATTATTCAAGGGGTTGGATTTTGTACCAGACAACAACCAGTCTTGCGCTGTCTCTACACGCAATTTATGTGCCAGCTTTTGCGCGACATAAAACATTAGTAATAAACAGCTTACCTTTTTTTAAATTTGAGAGGGTGCGCAAGTTCCTGCATGTGAATATGGTAAATCTATTCCACTCGATGGATCGTTTAACACAGTCAAAGAGTCCGCGCCCCGGAGTTGCCGCGAAAGGTGAATCCCGGCTTCGTACCCCTGATTCACGCCCATTGGGTCCCAACGCTCCCACCGGACTCTTACCTGAGATGGATGTGCATTCACGCGGCAACTCGGCGATTTCGTCGAGATCGAGGTTCTGAGTCAGCAAGGTCAATTCCCGTTCCTGCGGCGCCTCGTCAATTACGACGACTGGCGGATTGCCGGCATGCCACAATCGACGCAGTTCCTTGACTACCAGGTTGTTAATTCGACCATTGAGGCCGAACGCGACCACCTGCGCGTTGGCGATCATTTCGTCCGAGTGCTGACCATGAAGGAGGCCATCACGGAGACCCGTCCCCTTGTGCTCGATTCGCTGCTCAAGATCGGGGCGAACTTCGATGTCGTGACAGAGTGGACACCCATGAACGCCGAGCAGGCCCGCAAGGAAGTTAACAAGCGCCGCCGCCACTTCAATGTCTCAAAGACAGGCTTCATCTCGCAGATGGGCAACGATGCAGCGCAGACAAATCCCCGCGATGTCCTGGTCGATGAATCGAAGCAGGCGGACATCGAGAATCTGGGCGATTGCCTGCGTGCGCTGGGCGATGGCCAGCAACTCGGTGACTTTTCTTTGAGCATTGCGCTGTATGGCCGCTCCAAGCCGGAGCTTGAGCAGCTTGTGGGCGAATTCACCGGCGTCTTTACAAACGCCGATGGCAACCTGTTCGTGGAAACCTATATCTCCTGCGGTCCTCGTGCCAGCGAAGTTCTGGGCCTGCAATGGAAGTCCTGGACCGGAACAACGCTGGTTCCCTACGGAACAGCGTTCGAGGGGCAGTTTTATCCTGGCCGCTTTAAGACACGTGCGAGTCAGGCGCCCATCGGTGTACCGGAGCAGGTGCGTCCGATCATTCAGGCGTGGCATCGAGTTTGTCCTGATCCGTCGCCTGAGGCTCTGATGTTCTCAACCTT
>Ga0182030_10009345_pt1 | contig 20068 bp, 17 predicted proteins | sample 812S3MmetaG_FD_121299 | JGI IMG/M metagenome (GOLD analysis project Ga0182030, IMG submission 121299) | Permafrost microbial communities from Stordalen Mire, Sweden - 812S3M metaG (Illumina Assembly) | ecosystem: Environmental > Terrestrial > Soil > Wetlands > Permafrost | place: Sweden... | reverse complement strand
TTCAATGTCGCACAAGAAAAAGGGCCAACGGGCTCCAGATGGGGACGGCATTTGTGGATATACTAGGTTGTTGCTTACTATGAGCATGGGTATCGTTCTTAGGTAAGGCATTAAATCTAAGAAACTTGGGAGCGGTTACAGCCAAAGCCATCGCAGTTGCGAGGAAGTGTTGTCGCAATTGCCCAATGCTTGATCCGACTCGGCAACGATGACATGAAGTTCTGCCACCAGACATCAGAAATTGGCAATCCGCAAGAGAGAGGCACAACAATGGCGAAGAGCGTAAACAAGGTTATCCTGATTGGAAATCTGGGCAAAGATCCAGAGTTGAAGCACACCGGTAGCGGCACCGCCGTCGCCACAATGACAATTGCAACTAATGAGCGCTTCAAGGACAAGAGCGGTGAATGGCAGGATCGAACAGAGTGGCACAACGTCGTTTTGTGGCAGCGACTGGCTGAGATTGCCAGCGAGTATCTGAAGAAAGGCCGCTCCGTATATGTCGAAGGCCGCCTCCAGACCCGCTCGTGGGAAGACAAGCAGGGGCAAAAGCGATACACCACCGAAATTGTCGCCAGCGACCTCGTCCTTCTCGGCGGCGGACGCAGCGAAGAAAGCGGCTCAAGCCGCGGCTCCTCGCGCGGTAGCGACTTTGACCAGAGCGGCCCAGCCGAGTTCGACTCTGCTCCCACACGCGCTACTGAGATCACCGACGACGACATTCCGTTCTAGGAATCACCTAACGTGATTATGTAAACAAATCCGATCCTCGATTGAGAATCGGAAGCAAATTGAGTTAGCTAAACGCACGGAAAGTTGGCCGTCAGAGGCGAAAGCCAAGTGAACGACGGCCAACTTTCCGTGCGTTATGGCAGGCACGAACGAATCTTGCGAATTACTCGGCAAGTGCCGCTTGCAACTGCTTGCGGATGCGGGAGGGAACGATGACGAGAGTTGGGACAGGAAGAAGCGCGATGCCCTCACGGGCGGCTGCATGTGCTTTTTCGGTTTGTCCGGCAGCACGGTAGGCTCCTGCCAGGGTGAGAAGGTATCCTGCCTTTTGATGATGGCTCTTTTCCACGATGCTCTCGGCGTACTTCACGGCCAAAGGGGGATCTCGAAGTTGTGCAGGCAGGACAGTGATCAAGCCGGTTGCAACTGAATCAAGGTCGAAGCCCTGTGCATTTTGTTGTTCTCCAACAGCCTTGAGGAGGACCACTCCTTTTGCCGCCAATTCCTGCGCTCCCTGTCTCTGGTGAAGCGTTCTCTGTTGAATGCTCATGCGAACCATGAGGAGGCCGAGTGTAGATTGCAGGTAGACATTGTCAGGCGTCGTCTGGAGAAGACGTTCACCCAGGGAACGCGCCTGCGACAGGCTCTTTAGGGCGCTGGCTGCGTCGGCGTTCCGATTCGCTTTCGCTTCTATGAAAACACCTTCGGCGCGATCTTCAAAACACTCCGCTTCATTTTCCAAAAGCGTAAGAAGGTCGTTTTCAGCGCGAGAATCGTTGGGGTCAGCGGCAAGGAAGGGTTGGAGTATGGCTTTGGCCTGCTCCATATAAGACAATGCTTCCCTGTATCTTCCGATCTCTTTCAGTGCTATTGCGTTCTTACGGAGTATGCTGGCAAGAACGCGCTGGTGGGGGAGAGATTTTCTGATCACTTCCGGCAAGGCGTTCATTCCCTCAATTGCCTTGCCATAATCCGCCAACGCCGTAGCAGGGTCCGTTTCGGTTTCAACATTGGCAATTTTTGTGTGATTCACGGCAGTTCCGCGTAACGCGCGAGTATTGGCGGGATCTAGCTTGACGATGCGTTCGTCGAGTTCCAGCGATTTATGAAAAGCCGCCATCGCGGCCACCGGCTCGCTCAGACTCGCCATGCCACTTTGTCCCAGTTCGTCGCCAAGGCCTCCGTAGGCGGTAGCCGCATCCATCAAGGCATCTATCCTGGCGCCGGGGCGGGATGCGAGTTCTTCGTAAGTGGCTGCCGCAGCGCGCATGGTTGCCACCGCCTCCTGCGCTCTACCCATCCCGTAAAATACTTCACTCCGCGATTGTTGAGCCCAACCGAGGGCGTGAGCGGCGGCCGCGTTTCCCGGTTGCTGGCGAACGAGTGTTGTTGCGATAGAAAGCGCTTTGTCCAGACTAGCCAACGCGCCCTGGGCATCGCCAACGTTCTGATCGTACGGATTGCCCTGCACATTGGCCAAACGGATGTATGCATTCGCAAGGTCCATTTCCATTTCCGGGTCGCCGGAGGAATCCTTGGCCGCACGGTCGAGATGCTCCAGAACCGTGCTCACCAGAAGTTTCTGGGCTGGAGTGGAGCCAGGAATCTTCTGGATGGCCTCGTCAATTTCTGATAGCAGCTGGTTGCTTAGCTTGCGAAGGTCTTCCGCGCGGGCCTCGGCTTTGCGACGCTCGGTGTTTGCAATGCGAGCCTGCCATAGTATGCCGCCAACTCCCGCCGCCAAGGTTATGCATAGCAACACTGAGGCGGCAAGGGCGAGCTTGTTGCGGCGAGCAAACTTCATGGCATGATAACGGAAATTCCCCTGACGCGCCGCCACCGGACGACTGTCAAGATATGCTTGCAGGTCGGCGATGAGTTGGTCGACGCTGGCGTAGCGTTCCTCAGGTTCCTTCCGGAGAGCTTTCAAGATGATGGCGTCGATGTCGGAGTCCAGTGTGCCGGAAGCAGCCCTCTCGCTAGGTCTCGGAGGCTGCTCTTTGCAAATCACACGGACCATCTCGTCGGTGGAGAACTCTTTCAGTTCATAAGGAGCTACGCCGGCGGTGAGAAGAAAGAGAAGCACTCCAAGCGAGTAGATATCAGATGCGGTCGAGATCGGGCGCCCTAATACCTGCTCGGGACTGGCATATTGCGGTGTGAAGGAATAGAAGCCCTGACGGGTGAACTCGCCTTCGGCAACGGCTACAGACTCCGCGTGGGTGAGCAGTTTGGCGGTGCCGAAGTCGAGAAGCTTCGGCGTGCCGTCGTCGAGAACAATAATATTGTCGGGCTTCAGATCCCGATGAACCACAAGATTCTGGTGGGCAAAGCGAACCGCGGCGCAAACAGACTTGAAAAGTTCGATGCGCTGGCGGATTGAGAGTAAGTGTTTGGTGCAGTATCGCTGAATTGGCTGGCCGTCAGCATACTCCATTGCAAGGTAGAGTTCGCCGTCCTCACTGACACCACCATCCAGCATTCGGGCGATGTTCGGATGGCTGAGCCGCGCCAGTATCTGACGCTCCTGGCGGAATCGCTCCCGGAAGAGTTCTGTCACAAATGGGAGGTCAATCAGCTTGATAGCGACTTGCTGCTCAAATTGTCCGTCGGCGCGATGTGCAAGATATACAGCGCCCATGCCGCCGCGTCCCACCAGACGATCCAATTCGTAGGGTCCAACGCGTCTTCGCGCAGGCAACTCCTTTGATCTGCTCTCGTTCCCCGACTGGCAGGATGACGTCACGTGTGCTTCAACTTCGCAGGCTCTCAGCAACGAACAGACTTCCTTCAGCAGCACCACATCACCTTTGCACATTACTTCAAGCACTGCCGGTCGAAGTGATTCCGGTGCCGCCAGAGCTTGCTGAAAGATTGTTTCGACGCGCTGCAAGAATTCAGCCGAATCATTCATCGACGTGAATACCTCTGGGGCGGACGTAGGTCCGCTTACATGAGACTGCGAAAATCGTCGCCCGCATGACTCAAGTCTTAGCCCGATGTTCAACCACATCCGGGACGGCGTCCGGATAGATGCGCCGGTACAACCAGCTCTTGATGAACTTCAAGTCGCGATCAACAGTAGCCTTGGAAACCTGCATTAGGGCAGCGGTCTCTTCAGCGGTGCAGCCAAGGAAATATCGCAGTTCGACGAGTTGAACCTTGTATGCATCGATTGCACCCAGATCATCGAGCGCGCGGTTGAGGTCGATCAGCGACTCGCTGCCGATTTTGATCCATGGGATCTGTTCATTGAGCGGCACATGCTGGGCACCGCCGCCGCGCTTCTGCGCTACATTGCTGCGCGCGTGGTCGGTGAGGATCATGCGCATGACCTTGGCGGCAAAAGTGTAGAAGTGAGCGCGATCCGCCCAGTCCGCTTTCTTCTGGCCGATCAGGCGCATGCACACTTCGTCAACTAGAGCGGTTGCCTGAAGCTCCCCAGGATTTCTCTCTCGCTTGATATATGCAGCAGCCACTTCGCGCAGGTGAGGGTATACGAGCGGCATGAGTTGCTCGAACGCCGACGGTTCGCCATCTTTCCACTTTGCTAGGAGCAAAGTGATTTCTCCCTGGGCTGGCTCCACAATCGACTCCATCCAAGTGGGAAACTCTATATTTTAGTTGCTGGTAATCCTACCACTTCCCTGCCGACTCGGTTTCCCATTTCGATATTAAAGAAGATTCTTAGCGAGAACCTGAGGCATTCCCATCTGATCTTGCGCTGACTCAATTGAAATCCCTTCGCTAAATCAACTACGGGAATTCGTGGCGAGGTGTTTCTATTCATTCTTGACGTTCAATGAAGCAGATTCTTACCACGAGGAGCAGGTCATGATGAAATTGGCGGTTGTTGTTTTGATGTCGCTCACTCTTGCCGTGCCGGCGTTCGGCAAGACGCACACAGACTCTTATCCCATCCCTTGCAGCGAGCTATGGGCCGCAGTCAAGGACACAATTAGGAATTCAGGGAACTACGGCATCATCGCGATTGATAACTCCGAGATGACCGCTTCCTACAATGTCGGCGGAACGCTCCGCCAGCGAAGCAACTCCGTTGCCTTAAACGCCAAAGGCACCGGCTGTGACATGCAGGTTACCTCAACCTACAGGGGACTTGCGCACGACGACGCGGGTGATTTCAAGACGCGGGTGGACGAATCCCTGGCCAAACTGAAGGCGGCGAAGCCTCCCGAGCCAGTTAAACCAGCCGAAGCTACCAAGTGATGCCTCCTGATGAACGGGCGCTTTGGGTCAGCAACAGCCTTGGTACTAACTTCTCCAGATAACGATTGAGTATCCACCTTTTTCTGATACGCGGCGGAGCCACGCGTTTTGTTGATAATCCAAGCACTCGCAACTCCGATTCGAGTGCTTGGATTATCAGGCCGCTTCTCTGTACCCGGGATTTCTCTCTTAAGCTCCAATGCAAGTTCAAGAGAACGCCGGTAGCGGTGGCGGTGCGATGTACTAAATTCTTGCGGCGGCCGGCTACCCTGGCCCAGGTGAAGAGGGCTGTCAGAAGCAGCGGACAGATATTCAAACTCCAAAATCTGCGTAGCTCACACTCCAGGTGGGTACGACCGCGCCCATGGGACAGAAATCTCTGCATTAAGTTGCACAACAGCCAACAAAAATCGCAAAGTGGCAACTCTCAGCCCCATTTCATGCACCGCCTTGCACGTTGCGTGTCGTAATGAACACTTTTCCGGTATTAAGCGGCGAATAGTTCGGCTCGATAAATGCAAATGACCTTTACATTGATTTTGCGCGGAGATCGGGACTTGAACTCCTAGCAACGCAAGAAGGAATTGCAATTCATAGCCAAGGGGCACTTAACTATGTCGATGCCGAGCGAACAGGCTGACCACAGAGAGGCGTCGCGCTACAGGATGCAGCTCCCCGTGGTTCTCCTTCTTGATAACGGCTTCCATTCACGCGTGTTGACCCGGGATGTAAGCGCTACCGGACTCTTTTTCGCCGCAAGAAAAGACCTTCAATTGAACGATTGTCTGCGCTTCCTGATCACATTTCCACTGGAAATCACCAAGTCATGCAAGCTATTAACCCTGTGCGACGGTGTAGTGGTTCGGAGAGAGGTGATGAACGATATTGAAGGCGTCGCTATCAAAATCAAGAAATATCAATTCTTGACCTCCGTTGCCTGACCCGGAGGAACATTCGAGCGCGCCAGTCAAAAGTGAAAAAGTTTTCCCATCCCAATCCCGTGTTTTATCCCGCTTAACAGGAGAAGCTTCCTCTTCCCAGGCCTATCCCAAGACCAAGGAAGGCCTGAGAAGAGAATCTGTCTCAATAGTTACAATCCAGTCTCTTTGTATCCAATACAAAACAAAGATCATTATCCTACCAACGCCAAAAGTCTCCTGCGAACCAGTACCCGGTTGCTACGTACTGGGTCTTTGGTACTGAATGTGCAATTCGAATCTATGTTGCTGGCAGAAGTTGGCCTTAGCCGACACAAACCAGGAACTGAACCGACGTTTTCCACAGGGTTGCAATGGGACTCAGAGGGCGAAGCTATGACCAGCTTACAAGCAACTCAACTCGCTTCAGCGGATGCGCCGGGCACACTTTTTGTGGATCAGGCTCGGTGGTACGCCATCCAGACGCGCGCTCGTCACGAGATGCGGGTTGGTAACGAACTGAAGCAGAGAGGTATCCACGCCTTTGTGCCGACCTTGCGCGAAGCTCACCGCTGGAGTGACCGAACAAAGATAGTGGAAACGCCTCTGTTCTCTTGTTACGCGTTTGTCAATCTGATTGCGTCCTCTTCGTCTCGCCTGGAAGTGCTCAAAACGATGGGTGTGTTTCGTTTTGTCCAGGTGAATGGAGCGCTGGCGGCCATCCCGGATTCCCAAATTGAAAGCATACAGGCGGTGCTCACCAACAGACTCCCGATCTCGACTTGCGGGTTCATCCAGGTTGGTCAAAGAGTCAGGCTTCGCGGTGGTGCCATGGACGGCGTGGAAGGCATTCTAAAGGCGAGCCAACGCGGGCACAAACTCGTCATTTCTGTGGATCTACTTCAGCAATCTGTCGAAGTCAGCGTAGAAGGATACGCAGTCGAGGCAGTGTAGAGTAGCTCCCCTCTTGCTGGCCCGGCCAGCATCCACGCAGCGGATCAAAACCTGGGTATGGGAAAGACTCCAAGGGAGTGAATATTGCAGCAGGTGCACTCTAGAGTTCCGGTGTCGAAGCACGACCTTGCCGCAACCATTGGAAGAAACACGGTATTCGGAGTCATTGCCCGGATCGCCCAAGTTGCAACTCGCCTGGTAACAGTCCCGATTGTGATCAACCACTTGGGCCTTGGTGGCTACGGAATCTGGTCGATCATTATGACGACCGGGGCATATATGCGGTTTGGAAGTGTCGGGGTTAAGTCAGCCTATCAAAAGTATGTGGCTGAGGCCACGGGCACAGGTGACTTCGAAACAACAAACAAGCTGCTCAGCACCGGTTGTTTCATCATGTTTATTATGTCCGTGCTAGGACTTATACCGGTCGTGTTTTTTTCGACTGGACTGGCAAAGGCTTCGGGGGTTCCAAAGAACTTCTTGCACTCTGCCGCCGCATCGATTTCCGTGCTGGCCCTTATCATGGTCTTCTCCAACGTAGGGTCGGTGTACGAGGCCATCGTGATGGGTGGCCACCGCATCGATCTGGCAAGAAACTTCACGACGATCTGTACAATTGTGGAAGCCATAGCGATTGTTGTGCTCCTGCATTTGGGACATGGCCTTCTCGCGATGGCTTCTGTGATGGCCGCTTCTGAAGCCGGATTTGTGCTGAGCTGTTATGTCGCATCGAAAAAGATCGTTCCTCAAGTCAGCGTCAAAGCTAAGTTTATTTCCAGGAACGTAGTCCTCGAGCTAATTCGATTCGCCGGAAGTTACCAATTAGTTAACATTCTTGAAGTACTTTACCTGGCCATTTTGCCTGTGACGATATTGCGGCACTTTGGCGCTGAAGCCTCTGGTGTGTATGCGTTAGTCACACGGCTGGCCCAAACAGCCTTGGTGTTTCCAGACGCATTCTTACTGCCCATCCTTTCTGGCGGGGCAATGATCTATGGGGCCGGTTCCGTGGAACAGATGAGGCTCCTAATTGTAAAGTCTTTCAAGGCTACTCTCGGGTTGAGCCTGCTTCCTTTGTCTTTCCTGGCTATTTTTGGCAAAACACTGGTATTTGCATGGACCGGCCAAACTAGTCCGTCTTTTCAAGTGGCACTCTCGCTCGTTTGTGTGGCGGGGTTATTCAAGAGTTTTTCAATTTTGGGCTTAGTGCTATACAGGGTCTCGGGAAGAGCGCTACTCGACAATATAAGGCAGGCTGCGAGCATTGTGATTCTAATGTTGATTGTACTTTTTGCAAACCGGGTAGGTTTCCAAGGCGTCCTAGCAGGGCTGGCAGTTACAGAATTAATGGGGATGCTGTTTATGGGATTTGCCATCACACAGAGCTTCCACTCGTTTGGAGCCAAGTCTCTAGTTCCAGATGCACTAAGAATGACCGCCGCTACGGTACTCGTTCTCTTGGTTGCGTTAGCTGCTGACCACTTTATCCCGACCCCACCAATCGCTAGCGACCGTCTGCAAGCAATCTTCCGGCTAACCAAAGTGTGCTTGGCTTGCACGATCGTTCTTTGGCCGGCATTTTCGATCACTGGGTGTGTGACTCGAACTGAGGGAAGAGCACTGATGAGCGCTTTTCTGCCTCCTGGGCTCCGGCCAACCCAGTCGGGCCATGAGCAGGTTGGCTAGCTCAGAACGATACCCACACTAGATAAGTTGGCAGCTTCTTGCTTCGCTGTACACGGAGGAATATGGCCCTCGCAACTCCCCCCTCAAAAGTTTCCCACCAATCGTCACTCGCTCCAAAGACGCGGGACGGCGTAGTGCACAAATCTAAGACAATCTGGATCGATCTTGACAATTCACCACATGTGCCATTCTTTGCCCCAATTATTGAAGAACTAAAGGGGCAGGGCTATTCTGTTCGCTTAACAGCGCGCGATGCGTTTCAAGTGAAAGAGCTTGTCGACTTGTATAAGTTTGATTGCGAATGCATCGGACATCACTATGGGAAGCACAAGCTTCTTAAACTGCTCGGAGTCTTCATCCGCGCTCTGCAATTGTTGCCTTTGATTGTCCGAAACCGGCCCGACTTGGCGGTAGCCCATGGTTCCAGGGCTCAATTGACTTTAGCTACCGCGCTGCGGATCCCGACATTGCATATTGGGGATTACGAGCATGCCACCGGTTGGGCGGTAATCCATCCAAGTTGGGTACTGGTTCCTGAAGTCATCCCCAAGGAGGAGATTCGGGAGCCAAAAGATCGGATTTTGACTTATCCGGGAATCAAGGAGGATGTCTACGTCCCCGCATTCCAACCTGATCCCGCAATTTGCGAGCAACTGAATTTCACCAGCGACGACATCATAATTACTGTACGTCCCCCGGCCAACGAAGCCCACTATCACAACCCCATGAGCGATGTGCTCTTTGACGCCGCCATAAAGTTCTTGAGTAGGGATTCGCGAGTGAAGATTGTGCTTTTGCCAAGGAATCAACGACAGTCGGAGCTCATTGAAAAGTCTTGGCCCGAGTTGTTCTCGAAGGGCCGGATGATCATTCCACCGCAAGTAGTCGACGGCCTGAACCTGATATGGTTCTCGGATGCGGTCATCAGCGGTGGGGGTACGATGAATCGTGAAGCGGCGGCGCTGGGCGTCCCCGTTTACAGCATCTTTCGAGGCAAGACCGGTGCAGTGGATCACTACTTATCCGCAACAGGCCGCCTTGTAATGTTGGAGACTGTGCATGATATTGAAACGAGAATCCACCTGGAACATCGTAATCGGCAAGCAGATTCCGATCACTCCCAGCGCCCAGCTCTGAAATCGATAGTGGGGCACATCGTTAATATCCTCGATCGAGGGAAAGGCTAGCAACTCACAAGTTGCGGCGGCATTGGCGCAGGACTACAATCACTGCCAGTTGGACCAAGCGTCATCCGCAGTGTTCCTGACACCCTTTGGTAATGTCCATTTACCCGTCGACAGTGCACTCTTGGTATCTGGCAAACGGAGTAACTGAAGTCGAAAATTACATTAGGATACGGCGTTAAGTCGGAATAGCAATCCACAGGAGTACAGGAAGTGATTATGGCTGCCGCTCCGGAGGGTATATGACCACAGTTCGAACCTTCTTCATTTTGGGCATTTTTTGCGCCTTATCGAGTGTAGCCATATTCGGAGCAGTATCAAGTGTTTCTATAACGCAGAGCGGCAGTGCGAGCGGAAATTGCACATCCAACGTCCAAACACCAGCGTTCTTTAACAACTCTGCCAACTGGGGAAGCGGAGCGTCTCAAATCGGACCGGGAACAGTTGTCCTCTTCTGCGGGACTTTTACTGGCACGGCAGGTCAAGCTGGGTTTACATTCCAAGGAAGTGGATCGTCCACTTCTCCAGTAACCCTAAAATTCGATACGGGGGCAGTCATGACCGCCCCATACTGGGGTGGAGCAACTACCGGTGCGATTAACTGCACCGGCCAAAGCTACGTTACCGTGGATGGTGGGACAAACGGTACCATTCAAAATTCTGCGAACGGCACAGCTCTCGGCAACCATCAATCGAGTTATGGACTTTTCTTCAATAGCTGCCCGGATGCAGAGATCGAGAATCTAACGATCCGCAACATCTACATAAATCAAGGCGGCGCATCCACCTCCACTGACGTTGGCGGACAAAATACTGGAGACATCTCTCTCCAGGGAAAATCTACCAATACAAAGATCCACAATAATGTATTAAGCAACTCCCGCACTGGTATCTGGATCAGTTTCGACAGCGGCGGTGACGCCAGCGGCATCCAGCTATATAACAACACAATCAATGACCATCCTTGGAGTATTAATATTGGAGCGGATAACACAAACTCGACAGCTTCCGGTGTATCTATTCACGACAATGTGATTTCCGATTGGAGTAACTGGCAATTTCCAATTGCGACCTATCACACCGATGGCATCATTGTGTACAACGACGTTACCACAGCTCCGATCGGCACTTACTCTATTTACAACAACACTTTCACCGGAACATTAGGTAATGGCTCGCCGACGGGATACATTGCCTGCGGCGAAACCAGCGCCTGCACAATCTTTAATAATGTTATGGTTGATACGGGTTCATATGCCTGTTATGGCTACATCTGGTTGTATATCAGCGGCGGACCGGACTATGTATACAACAACACCCTGATTGGTTCATCAACCACAAGCGGAAGTAGCGTCGCAGTGACACTCGATGGCTCTCCAGTGACTGTGAAGAATAATATCTTTCTGAACGTAGCGATCGGTCTGCATGATTACGCCACTCTGAATCTGGATGTTGTCGCTTCAGATCATAACCTGTGGCTGACCACTGGGGGGGGCGCGCCACAAGTTGCCACCAATGACAGCAAATGGATTACCTATAGCGCATGGCAGGCATTGGGATTTGATGCAAATAGCGTGACGAGTAATCCTCTGCTTTCGTCAACATACGTTCCTCAGGCGGGAAGCCCAGTGATTGGTCGTGGAGCGAATATGACAACAATGGGAATTTCTGCCCTTGATGCGGACAAAGTGGGGACTCCTCGCGCCGGCACTGGAAATTGTACCCCTGGTATTGCAGGATGCTGGGACGCTGGCGCGTATGCGTACAGTTCCGCTTCCACTCCTCCGCCCCCGCCGATAGGTGTGTCAGCAACGTCAAAGTAATCCCCTGCCCTGTTGTCCCTACTGAGGAGTTAGGCAGAGCTTGCTAGTTTCTCGGAGTTCCGAGCTTGATCTTGACTGACTTTATCGGCCAAACGGCTCCATAGGCATACCTGATACCATTTTTTGCAGAACCCGCACGATGACAGCTCACTTTACTCACTCCCTCACACTTTGAGCGACCGCTTGATACGAGCGCTCAGAGCTTCCCGTGATGCGCGAACGGCGGGTTTCTTTTCCTTGAGCCCAGCCTCCGGCTTAACAATTGCGAAGACATGAATCCACGCTTTGAAATGCCGGATAATTACTATTTTGGAGGCGGAGGAGGCACCTTCGTCACGCCCTTAGCATTAGTCTTTCTTTTGCTCGCTATTGGGTTCCTGTTCTGGTTGCCCCGCAAGTACGCGCTCATTCCTTTCCTACTTGTAGGTTTGCTCCTCCCAGTACAAGTGACCATTGTCTTCTATGGCTTTCATTTGATGGCCTTTCGTCTCTTGCTACTCGCAGCATGGGTACGCTGTTTGCTTCGGCGAGAGTACCGAGGTAGCCCAAAAAGTAGCATTGACAAGGTTGTCCTCTTCTGGGCTTTCTCAAATGCGATTGCTTTCGTGCTCCTTTGGAGAGAACCGGCCTCTATCGCTAATCGACTGGGTTTTCTTTACCAGAGTTTGGGTACCTATTTCCTACTGCGATGCTTTATTCGAGAAGAGAATGATGTAATCCGCGTGATCAAGGCATTCGTGCTGGTAGTTGCTATTACCGCGCCTCTAATGCTATATGAGTCCACCACCGGATACAACGGATTCTCCATTCTTGGTGCACCAGCGATGTCGAGTATACGTGAGGGAAGAGTCCGCGCAGAGGGTCCATTCCTTCACCCAATCATTGCTGGCACGGTCGGTGCGATATTGTTTCCACTGTCAATCGGATTGTGGCAGCAGGGCGGTAAGCACCGACTAATTGCATGCGTTGGTATCATTTCGTCTACATTAGCCACAGTAACCTCCGCTTCTAGTACGCCGATCATGACGTATGCCGCGGGACTTCTCGGTCTTATAGTATTTAGAGCTCGAAAGCAGATGCGAGCACTCAGGTGGGGATTTGTTTTGAGTTTGCTTGGTTTACAACTTGCAATGAAAGCGCCCGTCTGGTTTCTGATCAGTCGCCTCAGCGGTTTTGGGGGTGGCACAGGGTGGCATCGGGCGGCCTTGGTGGACAACTTCATTCGACGGTTTTCAGATTGGTGGTTAATCGGAACGCGAAACAATGCTGATTGGGGTTACTACATGTGGGATGTCGACAATGCCTATGTTGCCGCAGGCGTGGGTGGTGGATTAATTACATTCCTACTCTTCATAGGTGTCATAGTATATGCATACAAGGCTGTGGGTGAAGCTCGGAGGACAACTGAGGGATTCCCCTCGCAACTGCGTTTGGTTTGGGCACTTGGATGCGCCCTGTTTGCTAACACTGTAGCGTACTTCGGTATTCTGTACTTTGATCAGAGCATCATCGTCTGGTATGCGTTACTTGCAATGATCGCTGCGGGACCAGGTTTTCTTGCACACCCACTCCGCAGTCAGCCAGCCAAACCAACTCTCCAGAATGTCAGACACTTACAGACAAGACCAACGGAATATTTCTGTGGTTAAAATGAGTACTGTTATTTCCCTGCGAGGAATGAATGTAATGAGTGTGTTCCCGTCTGTAGCACTTTCTGAAGTATCAGTGGTAACTGTAACGTGGAACGGAAAACGTTTTGCGCTGGAATGCTTGGAGTCTCTGGCGGGTACGCAAGGCAATTCTCCGGAGATAATCGTGGTTGATAACGCCTCGACAGATGGGACTCCCGAAGCCATTCGCGAACGATTTCCAAATGTCACACTAATTCAGAATAGTGAAAATCTGGGATTCGCCAAAGCCAACAACATCGGACTTGCTGTTGCACATGGCAAATACATATGCCTGATCAACTCAGACGTTGTAGTTCCTTCCGGCTGCCTTGAAAGAATGCTTGACTATATGGAGCGACATCCTGACATTGGGCTACTCGGCCCCAAAATGATCGCACCAGATGGCAGCACAGGCCAGTCAGTGATGCGGCTTCCGACAGTATGGAATACATTATGCTGCTCTATTGGACTACACAACATCGCCCCAAAATCGAAGCTGTTTGGCGGGTTTCTAATGAAGGGCTACGCATATGAGTGCATCGATGACGTGGAGGTCTTGACGGGGTGGTTCTGGATGGTGCGTCGCCAATCTCTTGAGCAAGTAGGCGGACTGGATGAGCAGTTTTTTATTTACGGTGAAGACATCGACTGGAGCTACCGTTTCAAGAAGGCTGGTTGGCGGGTGGTCATTTATCCGGACGCTGAAGCACTTCATTATGGAGCCGCGAGTTCCGCCCAGGCACCCACGCGATTCTATGTCGAGATGCGCCGCGCGAACTTGCAATTTTTCCATAAGCATCATGGTCGGATCGGCGGAATAGGTTATAAAGGAGCAGTCTTTGTACACGAACTGGTTCGAATTCTCGTAAATGGAGTTGCGTACTGCTGTCGCAGATCTCGCCGACCTTCAGCAGCCTTTGGAATTGATCGGAGCATTTCAAGCATTAGGTGGCTTGTCGCCGGACATCATGGTGGACCACACTTGGATGACAGGGGAACGAGATGAATATCCCTTTTGTGCTTGTGACTGCGGCATACAATGAGGCGCAGTTCATCGAAGCTACGATTGAATCGGTGATTGCACAGAGCTGTCGCCCTGCTGAGTGGATCATCGTAAGTGACGCGTCGACGGACAGGACGGATGAAATCGTACGCAGCTATACAGCACGCTACGGATTCATTCGGCTAGTGCGCATTACTGAGGATCACCCGAGAAATTTTGCTGCGCAAGTCAATGCGATAAATAGCGGCATTAGGGAGTTGGTTTCTAACCAGTTTGAGTATTTTGGCAACCTTGACGCTGATATCACCCTCACGCCTGAGTACTTCTCCCTCCTGTTGGACAAATTCGCTTCGAATCCCCGTCTAGGGCTTGGAGGTGGCGCAATACATGAGAGGGCAGCGGATGGATGTTTTGTGAGCAGGAAGAGAAACAGCGTTAGATCCGTTGCCCACGCTTGCCAGTTCTTTCGTCGAGAGTGTTTCCAGTCGGTCGGCGGCGGCTATTTTCCACTACCCTACGGCGCACCGGATGTATATGCCGAGGTCGCCGCTCGTATGGCAGGTTGGCAGGTAATGTCGTTTCCGGATTTGCCGGTTCATCATCACCGATACACAGGGTCAGCTGACCATCCCTTGCGGAATTGCTTCCGCCAGGGAAAGGCGGACTATTCCCTCGGAACGCTGCCAATTTTCGAACTCGCCCGAACCGTCCGGAGAAGTACAGATCGTCCTTATCTGCTCGGCTCACTCGCCCGCTTGGCCGGTTTTTGGCACTCATATTGCGTACGGGAAAGACGGCCCGTTTCTGGTGAGTTTATCCACTATTTGAGGACCGAGCAGGCAGGAAGAATCTCACGTGGACTGAAGGGCCGGTAATACCGTGATGAAGAGATTGCTTAAGCTCTTGATAAGTCTTGCACTGTGCGCGACTGACCTCCTACGGAACGCGGCGCGAAAGATTCTGCGAAGACAAGCCAGGTCAACTTATGTGGTTGTGTACTACCATTCCATCCCTAAGAACGAGAGACCGCACTTCGCAAAACAAATGGAAGTCCTGGCTAGGCTAACCACCCCTGTAAAACTAGGTGAACCGCTTCCAATGAGTTCTGGATTTCGTTATTCATCAGTTACGTTTGATGACGTATTTGCAAACGTATTAGAGCATGCTCTCCCTGAATTGCAAAAGTGGCACATCCCGTCAGTGTTCTTCGTTACGACCGGAAGGTTGGGTCAGAAGGCCGACTGGTGGCCTGTCGGGACAGCCGAGAAGGAAGAGACTCTTGTATCGGAAGAGCAGCTCAGGCGCCTCCCTGAAGAAAGCGTGACAATCGGGTCGCACAGTGTCTCGCATCCGAAGTTCACGTGCTTGACAAAAGCGAGTGCGTGGAAGGAGTTACTGGACTCCCGCGAGGCGCTGTCACGTGCATTGCAGCGAGATATCTCCTTTTTCAGTTTTCCGTACGGTGCATACACTGATGCGTCGATAGACCTCTGTCGGCTGGCTGGTTATGGGCGCGTGTTCACTACCATTCCGGTCCTAGCTTCGACGTCACAGGAATTCGTCACAGGACGGGTAGGTGTGAATCCGTCAGACTGGCCATGTGAATTCCGATTGAAACTCTTGGGTTCCTACAGGTGGCTTCCCTACGCCTTCTGGTTGAAAAAACAACTGCTTTCTTCACTGAATAGGGTGGAGCGTCGCAGACCGACGCGATCCACTGCCTGATCTGAACGCGCGACTACGTGTAGCGCACATTGCATCCCCATAGGGAGTAAGTTCTTTTTCATCGTATACCTGACACCGATACTTGAGACATAGGTTCATAGCATGAATGTCCGTAAGGTTTCCAGGGCCATTGCATCTTCGCTGAGAATGACGGCACGAGACGCTGCCCTGAACGTGGTCCCGGCATCCGCATTGGTGCCAACATTTCTACGTTATCTGATCTATCGCATTATCGGGCTGGATGTCCATACTTTCAAAATCTACCCCCGGTGTTTCTTCGGTGGTACTCAGGTTTCCATCGGAAGCGGAACATTCGTAAGTTACGAATGTTTCTTTGATGCTTCGGCATTTATTTCCATTGGGAAGAAGTGTGCAATTGCAAATGGAGTGCACTTTATAACTTCTTATCACACTATTGGCGGTCCGGAAGCCCGTGCTGGAGAGAGATTGGCACTCCCAATTCACGTAGGCGATGGCTGTTGGATCGGCTCCAGAGTTACGGTTCTTCCAGGTGTCTCCATTGGGAATGGGTGCGTCATTGGGGCCGGAGCAGTCGTCAGATCAGACTGTGAAACCAACTGCCTATACGCAGGGGTTCCTGCAAGGTTCATTAGGCAGCTTGACTAGACGGACAAGAATGGAGTTAACTCCGCGCCTATTCCGGAGCCAGCGACACATGCCATTATGGAGCAATGCACAAGCTCTCTCATTTCCCCTTTGCAATCGGCTTCCCCACGTGCCAGTCTTTGAGCTTGACCCTCTAATAGACGCACGCTGGGATTACTTTGTGGAACAACATTCCCTCGCCGGCGTATTCCACACAAGCGCATGGCTGCGCGCATTGCAAGGCTCTTACCAATATTCTCCCAAGGTGTTTACAACCTCAGCACCTGCCGAGCCGCTGACAAACGGCATGTTGTTCTGCGAAGTGAATAGCTGGCTCACGGGGCGACGCCTGGTCTCTCTACCATTTTCAGATCACTGCGACCCGCTGCTTTCTTCGGCTGATGAAGTTCGCGATTTGATTGAGCATCTGCGAACAGTTATGGTCGGCGCACACTATAGCCATGTTGAATTCCGCCCAAAGTTACTGGAGAGATGCTTCCGGGTAGGTTGTGGCTCGGCTTCCTCCGAGTTCTTTCTGTTGCACACACTCCCGTTAGATCCTCCTCTCGGAGATATCTTTCATAACTTCCACAAGAGTTGCATACAGCGCAAGATCCATCGTGCGGAGCGAGAGGGGTTACGTTATACCAAGGGACGCACGGAACTGCTGCTGACGCAGTTCTACCAGTTGCAATTACGTACACGCAGGCGGCACAATCTGCAACCTCAGCCATACGACTGGTTCCGCAATTTGGCGGTTTCTCTAGGGGATCACCTTACGGTTCATGTCGCTTACAAGGCAGCTCAAGCGGTCGCGGCAATAATTACGCTGAGTTTCAAAGAGACCGTCACGTACAAGTATGGCTGCTCCGACGAGCGTTTTTCACACTTAGGCGGGACACCATTCCTGTTTTGGAAGATCATCGAGGAGTCCAAGACTGCTGGATTTCGACGGATCGACCTGGGCCGCACGGAGATGGATAATCTCGGGCTCGCAAAGTTTAAGGATCGGCTTGGAGCCCAAAGTCAAATACTGAAGTACTACCGTCTTTCGAATTCTCCTAGTGTTCGTGAGTTTCGGACATCATGGGTTACACCCTTATTACGGCGCATGTCTTCCTATATGCCTGACTCAGTACTTGCTGTTTCCGGAAGGATTCTATACCGTCATCTCGGTTGAAATGTGGGCACTGGATGTGATCGTACCGGCGGTCACTAGTTTTATTCTGCGCAATTACAAATATCCCCAATTCACAAACGTTTCGCCTCCAGGAGGACTTAAGAGTGCGTAAATATCTTCGCTTTGCTCATGGGCTAAAGAAGTTTGCACAGACCCGAATGTCTTCGGAGAATGCGATTACTTTAGCCCGCACCCTGCTCAAGAAGCGTATTGCCGCACGGGAAGATAACTTCTTGAATCTTGCAAAAAAGGGAATCTTTAACTACCCGCGCAGTCCCTACCTCAAACTGCTTGCAAGCAAACACATTGGATTCTCGGAGCTGAAGCTGTGGGTCGAGAACAACGGATTGGAACACTCTCTGGAGACGCTGGCGAATGAAGGCATCTACTTCACAGTGGATGAGTTCAAAGGCCGAATACCCGTCTCACGCAATGGAATCAGCTTCCATTGCAACGAGAGTATGTTTGACAATCCTTTTCTCTCCCATGCTTATGAGGTTCGCAGTGGCGGAACGCGCAGCGCAGGAACGCGGATCAGGATTGATTTTGAATATCTCCACCAGCGTTCACTGTATGATGCTCTCCTGCTCGACGTACACGGATGTTTAAAAGCTCCTGTCGCAAACTGGTTCCCAGTCTTCCCCGGCGCGCCAGGAATCAACTCGAGTCTTAGGTTTGCCCATATCGGCAATACCGTACAGCGCTGGTTCTCTCAAGTGTCTGAAGATCGTATGAAGGTTAACTGGGAGAAGAAACTCGGTACGAAGACAATCTTCGTTATCAGTAGGATTTTTGGAGCGCGTTTGGCTGAGCCTGAGTTCGTGGAGCTCAGTGAACCGATCAAGGTTGCGCGCTGGGTCGCGGAGACACTGAAAGAGCACGAGCGCTGTGTCGTATATACGTTTGCCGGCTCAGCGGTTAGGGTGTGCATTGCTGCCATGGAGGCAGGCCTTAACATCAAAGGCGCCCGGTTCTTTGTGACCGGCGAACCACTCACCCCACAGAAGCGAGCGGAAATCGAGGCTGCCGGAGCCTATGCCGTCCCAGTCTATGGCATCTCTGAAGCTGGCGTTATTGCTGCAGGATGCAATCAACCTCATCAGGAGAGTGATCACTGTCACCTTTACAAAGACTCGACCGCGATCACTGCGCGTCGGCACGCATTACCACAATTTGACATGGGGCTCGACTCATTTCTCTTTACCACTCTACTTTATGAATCCCCGAAACTACTGCTAAATGTTGGAATGGGAGATTACGGAAAAATAAGCATGCATCCCTGTTCCTGCGGATTTGGCGACCTTGGGTTCGACACCGCCATCGACAACATTCGCAGTTATGAAAAACTTACCGGCGAGGGCGTTACCTTTGTGGAGACTGATTTCATCAGCATCCTGGAAAAGGAACTTCCCGAGATGTTTGGGGGTCGAAGCACCGATTATCAACTGGTGGAGGGAGAGGATGAGCGCGGACTGACAGAGCTTCGGCTTCTAGTGAGCCCAAGCGTGGGTGACGTGCGTGAAGAGATGGTGTTGGCGAAGTTTCTGGAACTTATGCACGGCTCCAAAGGCAGCAGCTGGGCACAACCCGGTACAGAGATGTGGAAACAGTCTGGATTAGTTAAAGTGGATCGCTCCACCCCGATACCTACTGCTGGTGGAAAACTCTTGCCGTTCTACCTGCTCAAAACAAACAAGACTATAACTCAAGAACATTCCACGAGGTGAAGATCATGGGATACCCAGTGCAGAGACTTAGAAGGCTTCGACAGAATAGCAAATTCCGAGAGTTGGTTCGTGAGAGCAGCCTTTCGGTCAGCAGCTTTATCCTGCCTCTGTTTGTCGTACCCGGACATGGCGTCCAGCGGGAAATGGACTCACTTCCTGGCAACTATCACCTGTCCGTTGACCGCCTTATCGAGGAGGCCAAGTGCGTGCGTGATCTAGGCATTCCTTCGGTCCTGCTCTTCGGCGTGGCCGATACGAAGGACGAGGCAGCGTCTGGAGCTTACCACCCGCACGGAATCGTCCAGGAAGCGGTGCGAGCTCTGAAGCGCCACGTGCCGGAGCTACTGGTAATTACTGACGTTTGTCTGTGCGAGTACACTCCGCACGGCCACTGCGGCGTAATCGAGAATGGATACCTTAACAATGATGCGTCACTGGAGTTGTTGGTGAAAACAACCATGTCGCACGCTGAAGCAGGCAGCGATATGGTTGCCCCAGCGGCAATGCTTGACGGGCAAATTCACCATATGAGGACTGCGCTTGACGATGGCGGATTTACCAATTTACCCATCATGGCTTACTCAGCCAAATATGCTTCCAAACTGTATGATCCTTTCTTCAAGGAAGGAACACA
>Ga0182030_10009344_pt1 | contig 20070 bp, 24 predicted proteins | sample 812S3MmetaG_FD_121299 | JGI IMG/M metagenome (GOLD analysis project Ga0182030, IMG submission 121299) | Permafrost microbial communities from Stordalen Mire, Sweden - 812S3M metaG (Illumina Assembly) | ecosystem: Environmental > Terrestrial > Soil > Wetlands > Permafrost | place: Sweden... | reverse complement strand
GGCCCAGCACTGAACTCAACGCCGCGCGAAACGTGACTGCGGCTGGGCGTGCTGAAATAGTGCATGGCCCATAACGTCCTCGGAACCGAACTCCAGCCCTGCAGCTACAACCCGCTAACCGGTTATTACCGTGATGGATGTTGCAACACGGGCTCCGACGACTACGGCGTCCACACGGTCTGCATTCGGGCCACCGAAGAATTCTTGGCCTTTTCCGCTTCGGTGGGCAACGATCTGTCCACTCCGCACCCTGAGCACGGGTTCGACGGCTTGACTCCGGGCGATCAGTGGTGCTTGTGTGCATCGAGATGGCAGGAGGCTTTCGAAGCCGGCATGGCCCCTCCGGTCGTCCTCGAATCCACCCATGCTTCGACCCTGGAATGGGTGGAGTTGGGCAATCTGGCCCAATTCGCCATCAAAGACTGAGCGCCCTCAAATACTGGGCGCCCTCAAGTATTGACCAGTTCGAACAGCCGCTCGGGCGGGCGGGCGATAACGGCTCGGCCCTGGCGCACCACGATGGGTCGTTCCAACAAGATCGGGTTCGCCGCAATTGCTTCGAGCAACTCGTCGCCGGACCGATCGGCCAACCCAAGCGTGGCGTAGACCTCTTCGCCCGTGCGCATCATCAGGCGGGGATCGTCCATTCCAAGCTGGGTCATCAAGATCCGTAAGTCCTCCACCGTGGGCGGGGCGGCCAAGTACTCAACGATGTGCGCGTCAATTCCCTGCGCCTCGAGGAGGCCTTGAGCCGTGCGACACTTGGAGCACCGCTGATTGAAATAGAGAGACACGTCATCCATGGCCCGCAGTGTAGGGAAAGCCACGATCGGGAGGTTGTCCAAATGGAAGGTCACGTCGTCAGCGTTTCGAAAGTCATTGATGCTCCGGCTTCGGCTTTGTTTGCTGTGGTAGCCGATGCGGGGCGCCACCATGAGATCGACGGGTCAGGCAGCGTGGTGAAACTAAAGGGCGGCACGACGCAACAACTCTCACTGGGTTCGAACTTCGGCATGGCGATGAAATTGGGCGTGCCGTATTCCATGTCCAACACGGTGATCGAGTTTGAGCCGGACAAAGTGATCGCTTGGAAAACCGTCCTGTCCGGCCCCTTGGGGCGCTTCGTTGGCGGTCGTATCTGGCGCTACGAGTTCGTCCCCGTCGAAGGTGGCACTGAGATCACCGAAACATGGGACATCTCCCAGGACAAGCAGAAACTCTTCCTGAAGAACGACAAGATGGCCACCAGGACAGCGGAAGCGATGACGAAGTCACTTGATCGGTTGGCCACCATCGTCGCCTCGTAAGCGACGTCCCCTCAGCCCTTGGGTAGCGGTGTCCAGTTCTGCTCGACCACCCAACACACACCCGCCGGCTTGGCTGGAGGTGGACCGATCTTGCATTGGCTCGAAGGCGGCTTGTTGGTGTGCACCTTGACCACCCGGTACTGCGTGGGCCCATAGAACTTGGTTGGGCTGTAACTCAGGATCGGCGAATAGCCGCCGGGGTAATTCGTGATGCGCGACATTGCTTCGACGAAGGTCCGACGATTCAAATCCTTACCCGCCATGGTGGCCGCTTTGGCGAACAGGCGAATCTCCTGACACCACCCTTGGACCGGACCTTGTTCCTCGATGTAGTCGTTCATGTTCCCCTTGGGCTTCTTGGGATACGCCTTGTGCCACGTGGTCCAACAGGAACGCACGCCCGGGTCGTAGCCGCCTTGTGACTCAGGTACCGGGCTGTCGATCCCACCCAGGGTCTCGGTAGTGACACCTTCTTGTTCATCGATCGCCTTTTCGTAAGGGACCGGGATGAGTCCGAGGGCGACTTCAATTTCATCTTGGTAGTCGCTCAGCAACAAGGAAGGGAAATAGTTCTGCGCCGTCTCGGCCCCTATGTACGGCGTGAAAGCATTCTCGGGCAGCAACGGAATGACCGACTTGACCCCTGCCGCGTTGAACCGTTCCACGGCCAAAGTGGCGTCGCTGTCGGTGCTGGCTGTTTCACCGATCGAGGCGGCGACTGTTTCGATCTCCGGTACAACCCCAATCTTCTTGAGGTCCGGCAACAGATAGTTGTTGAGCGCGGCTTGGTCGCTGGCCTGATCTGAGACCACAACACCGACCTTCTTCCCGTGGCCCAAGCGTCCCGATTTGAGACCCCATTGCACGGTGGCTGCCAACAACGGGGCATCGTCGGTCCCGGTCCACCACAAGTACGGCGAACCCTGATCGGTCCAGTTGGTCGTGGTGGTCCACTGGGCCAGCATGGGCGTGTGGCCCTCTTGGGTCACGCACAGCTGGTTGGCCCCTACCCAGGTACCCAACCCGTCGAGGACGGCGAACACCGGGGGCGTGCCTTCGGTCCATTGCTTGCACAACGCACGCTCCTCGGACGTGTTGGTGGGGTCAAACTTCTCGATCATCGGATTGATCTTGCGGCCGTTGATTCCCCCGGCCGCGTTGATCTGATTCACGAAGAGATCAATGGCCTTGATCTGTTCGCCGTATTCGGCGTCCGATTCAATTTCGTACTCACCCTCGATGCTGGTGAATGAGATGAGCGGAAACACCACGTTGATCGACTTGGCCGAGACGCCACGAGCGCTGGTGCTGGCCTGGCTCACCGGTGTCGGGGTGCTCGCTGCGCCGGCGGTGGTGGCGACGCTGGCTGCAGAGACGCCGAGCGCTGCGCTGGCCAGAACGGTCATAGCCGCACCCATTCGGAGCATCGATCGACTCGACCTTGACTCACCCCTGCGTCGCATATGAATCCCCCCAGCTGCGCTGTGTTGAACCTGAGTCATTGACGATAGCTTCCGCCAGCTGATTTCCCCGGTCGCTCGCCGGTCCAGGCTGGCCCAAGGCTGGACCGGACCCATGGCGACGTAACATCGCCCGATGATTGATGACTTTTGGGATGCACGGATCCTCCCCGCGCTGAGCGAATACACCCGAATTCCCTGCCTTTCCCCGGCCTTCGACCCCGACTGGGAAGCCCGTGGTGCCATCGCCGAGGCGGCCGCACTCCTTGAGGCCTGGACTCGGGACCAAAGCGCCAGCCTCACTACGCAAATCGTCCAGCTTCCAGGGCGCACCCCCGTGCTCTTAGTGGAAAACGGCGGCACCGGCGACCCGATTCTCATCTACGGGCACATGGACAAGCAGCCCCCTCTGGGAGAATGGCGATCGGGTCTCTCGCCCTATGAACCGGTGCGCGAAGGTGACCTGCTCTATGGGAGGGGCACGGCCGACGACGGCTATGCCCTCTTCGCCGCCGTCGCCGCCCTATTGGCCACCGACGGCGGCAACGGACGGGTCGTCATCCTCATTGAAGGCAGCGAGGAGAGCGGCAGCCCCGACCTGGCACCCACCGTGGCTCATTTGGGAGATCGGATCGGCCAGCCACGGCTCGTTATCTGCCTGGACTCGGGCAGTCTCAGTTACGACCGCATCTGGCTCACGTCCTCGTTGCGAGGCGTGGTCAGTGCCAGCGTGCGGGTCGATGTCCTCACCGAAGGCATCCATAGCGGGTTGGCCGGTGGCGTGGTGCCGTCGTCGTTTCGGATCCTTCGACGGATCCTGTCGCAGATTGAGGACGAGGCCACGGGCCAAATCCTGCTGCCCGAGCTGTGTGGTCCTGGTATCCCAGCCGATTACGCCGCCGCGCTCAGCGAAGTCGCCCTTGAATTCCCTGACCTCGAGGTCCCGGCCGTCGACGGCCTCCACCTCCTCGGCACAACGCCTGCTGATCGCCTCATCGCCAAAGCCTGGTCCCCCGCGCTCGAGGTCATTGGGGCCGACGGCCTACCCCAGGTAGCCGATGGCGGCAACGTCCTCCGCCCCTACACCACAGTCAAACTCTCCATTCGCCTACCGCCCGACGTCGACTCTGAAGTGGCCACCGACGCGTTGATTTCGGCCATCACCACCGACGAGGGGGCGCACATCACCATCGACGTCGAAGCCGCGGCGAACGGTTGGTACTCGCCTCCCCTGGCCCCTGAAGTCGTGGCGGCACTCAATCGAGCATCGGTGGATCGTTTCGGCCGTCCTTCGGCCAGTTTCGGCGAAGGGGGCACCATTCCATTTCTGGCTGACCTCCAAAAGAGTTTTCCCGGCACGGGCATCGTCGCCCTCGGCGTACTCGGCCCCCATTCCAATGCACACGGACCCAACGAGTTCTTGCATATCCCCATGGCCAAAGCCGTCACATATGCGGTGGCCGAACTGCTCAGGTAGCTTGCTTCCATGTCCTGGGATTTCACTACCGAACCCGAATTTCAAGAGCAGCTCGATTGGATGGATGTGTTTGTGCGCGACGAAGTCGAGCCACTCGACCTCGCCTTTGCCCACAAAACGTTTCATCCCATTGACGACAACTTGCGAGCCGTCATCGATCCATTGAAAAACGAGGTGCGCTCCCGCGGCTTGTGGGCGTGCCACCTCGGACCCGAGCTCGGCGGTCAAGGGTACGGTCAGCTGAAGCTCTCGCTGATGAACGAGATTTTGGGCCGTTCCAATTGGGGACCCCAGATCTTTGGCACGCAGGCCCCCGACACCGGCAACGCCGAGATCATCGCCCACTACGGAACGCCGGAGCAGAAAGAGCGCTACCTCACCCCTTTATTGACGGGGGAGATTTTCTCCAGCTACTCCATGACCGAACCTCAAGGGGGTTCGGATCCATCGCTGTTCGAAACCACCGCCACCAAAGACGGGGACGAGTGGGTCATCAACGGCTGGAAGTACTTCTCCTCCAACGCTCGAACATCGACCTTCTTGATTGTCATGGCGCTCACCGATACCGAAACTGACGTCTATCACGGCATGTCGATGTTCTTGGTGCCCACCGACACACCGGGGATTGAGTTCGAACGGCATGTCGGACTCATGGGCGAGCCCGAAGGTGAAGGGATGCACGCCCTCATCCACTACAACAACGTTCGGGTGGCACCCGAAGGATTGTTGGGCGGCGAAGGCCAAGCGTTCGCCATTGCCCAAACCCGACTGGGCGGTGGCCGGGTTCATCACGCCATGCGGACGGTGGGGATGTGCCAGCGCGCGCTCGACATGATGTGCGAGCGCGCCCTCAGCCGGAAAACACGCGACGGCACTCTGGCCGGCAAGCAGTCGGTGCAAGATGCCATCGCCGACTCCTACATCGAGCTTAAGCAATTCCGTCTCTATGTCCTGTACGTCGCCTGGTCCATTGACGCTAAGAACGATGCTCGGGCCATCCGTAAGGACATCGCGGCCATCAAAGTCCTCACTCCGCAGGTGATCCACAACATCGTCCAGCGGTGTATTCAGATTCACGGAGCGCTCGGCGTCTCGAACGAAATGCCACTCGGCGGCATGTGGATGGCCGCCGTCATCATGGGTTTGGTCGACGGGCCCACCGAAGTGCACCGCACCACGGTGGCTCGCCAGGTACTCAAGGGGTATGAGCCCGTCGAAGGTCTGTGGCCTAGCGAACATCTCCCGGCCAAACGGGCGGCCGCCCGGGAAAAGTACGCCCAGTACATTGAACACGAGGTCGGGAACCAGTGAGGGCAAGCGCAATATCTGGGTTGTTGTGACGGTCACCGCGCCAGATGGTGTCCTCAGCGGCAAAGTGGCCTTGGTCACCGGAGGCAGTCGAGGTTTGGGGCGGTCTATGGCGCTGGGCTTCGCTGATGCCGGGGCCGACGTCATCATCGCCAGCCGCAAAATCGAAAACTGCGAAGCGGTCGCCCGAGAGGTCCAGCAACGGGGGTGCCGAGCCCTAGCCGTGGCCTGTCACGTTGGCCATTGGGACGAGCTGGACCACTTGGTCGACCGCTCCTATGACGCCTTCGGGCAGGTCGACGTCCTGGTCAACAACGCCGGCATGTCACTCCTCTACGAGTCGCTGCCCGCAGTGACCGAAGAGATGTGGGACAAGGTGGTCGACCTCAACCTCAAGGGACCATTCCGGCTGACCGCACTGATCGGTTCGAAAATGGCGGAAGGCCCTTATGGTGGATCCATCATCAACGTCTCGAGTACAGGCTCCATCCGCCCGGCACCATTCATGCTGCCCTACGACGCCGCCAAAGCCGGGGTCAACGCCCTGACCGTCGGCTTCGCCCACGCCTTCGGGCCCACGGTGCGGGTCAATTGCATTATGGCCGGACCGTTCATGACCGACGTCACGGCGGCCTGGGATATCCCGGCCTTCGAAAAGGCGGCCAAAGCGAGCCACGCCCTCCAGCGGGGCGGGCAACCCGACGAGGTTGTAGGTGCCGCCCTGTATTTCGCATCCGAAGCAAGTAGCTATACGACTGGCGCCATCTTGCGCGTCGATGGAGGAATCCCATGACCGACCAAGCTGATTTTTGGTTCGACCCCCTGTGCCCTTGGGCCTGGATGACCTCTCGCTGGATGCTCGAGGTCGAGCAAGTCCGTGACATCAAGACCAGCTGGCACGTGATGTCCTTGGCCATCTTGAATTCCGGGCGTGACGACCTATCGGACAAGTACAAGGAGCTCATGGAGAAGGCTTACGGTCCGGTGCGAGTCTGCATTGCGGCCGAAGAGCTCCGGGGCTCCGACGTGCTGCTGCCCCTCTACACCGCACTGGGCAATCGCATCCACCTGGAGCAGCGCAGTGAAGACCCCGCCATCATGGCCGAGGCACTGGCCGAAGTTGGCTTGCCGGCCGATCTGGCCGATGCCGCCACCTCGACTGAGTTCGACCAATTGCTCGACAAGTCACACCACGCCGGCATGGACCCGGTAGGCATGGACGTCGGTACTCCGGTGATTCACGTCAACGGCATCGCCTTCTTCGGTCCGGTCGTGACGCCGGCACCCAAAGGCGAGGCAGCCGGCAAGCTGTGGGACGGCGTCGTTCTCGTGGCCGGCACTGATGGCTTCTTCGAGCTCAAGCGGACCAGGGATCGCCCACCCATTTTTGACTGAGAGTCGGCCCTCGCAACGGACTACACCCGGCTTGCGAGGACACGGTCTAGCTGGCCCAGCTCACTTTGGTGGCCCATGACGTCACGTTGTGTCCATTCGTCGTAGCGCATTGCACATGGTGGTCAATGCGAGAGTGAACTAAACGCGAATGGTGAAGGGGCGCGTCTCCCTACGACGCCGACGGACCGGGTGGATCGACGACCGGCACCACCACCGTGGCAGTCCACAAAATGACGAAGGCCGGGCAAACCTGTGCGACCTTGCAGATAGGCGCTCCAGTGGCCACTATCCGGGCCGAACCGTAGTTGACCACGCGAAATGTCGTTCGCGACGCTCCCTTGGGCCAGGTCGTCTCCGACTTCAGGACAAGTGCGGGAGCCGCAGGATTGGCACTGGAAGTGGGCTCGACCGCCGCCGCCGACCAGCGCAAAGTGCCCCCGTTGTTGGACAACGCCACAATGACTTTGTCGCCCTTGATGGCCAGCACCGATGTATTGCCGCTCGAATTAGTCAGCACAATTTTCTGCGCTGGAGTGGTGGCTTGGGACGCCAACGGGCGGACGGCGGCACTCGCGCCCGCCGACGGCATCGCCAGCATGATCAGGAACGACACTGCCAGGACCTGAGCTGTTCCGATTTTTCGAAGCATTCCCACCTACTTCACCTAGCTGGTGCGGCTGCGTATGCAGGTTCAGCCAGAGCTGACCGTACAACCGAGTGTTGACTCATTCAAGGGCCTAAGAGTCACGAGCGAGCGTTCGGCCTGCTGATCTCGGTCATTTGTACCGGAAGTGCACGAAAATTCTCCCAAAATTGCGGGAGTCCTTCTCGACCCGGTCATACAGTGCCTTGATCTCTTTCTGATCGAGAAACCGCAGGACACGCTTCTTCAGCTGACCGCTCCCCTTGCCGGGGATGATCTCAACGAGGCGCACTTTCTTCTCCACCGCTTCGTCAATGACGGCTCGAAGCGCCCGGTCGATGTCATCGCCTCGGTTGTAGATCTCATGGAGGTCCAACTTGAGCTTCACCCCTGATGGTCTACACCGCTGACCGGCCGGTCTCATGTTCTTTGGGTTCTATCGCCTAATCTCGCCGAAACGGCAGGGAGCGATATCGACATATCGGTCGCCATTGATCCGAGAACGCCGCGAGTTCTACTTCCAACCGGCGACTTGTAGAGAGCCAATTGATCATGGACCCTTCCCATATTTACGACCATGAAGAAGACGTAGACAATCTTTCAGATGGCGAAGAGGAGCTCGACTCCGAAGCGATCCACCTGGGGCCAGGGGGTATCGACGACCCGGACACTTCCTGGGACGTCGGCGACGAGGCTCGTCCATTCCCTGTCCTCTCCCCCGGTGACTATTACTTGCTGATACCGGGCGAAGACGTCCAGGTCGTCGCCAGGCTGCCCAAGCCCCGAAATCTTCGCCTGGGCATTGCGGTCAGCACGCAGTCGCTCGTGGTGTGCGTCGGCCGGCGGCGTAGTTGGAGCCGTTCGCCGGGAGACCACTCGACCGAACACGCCGATGCTCCCCAAGCGGAGCGAATGCTCGTGGTGTTCATCGCCCATCGAGCGAGAGGCAATCCGACCAAACCGCGCAAGTACATCGTCATCACCGGACCCGATGACGAAATGCTCGGGTGGCTCGACTACAGCAATGAATGGAACTTGGACGCAAGGGCTCTGAAAGAAATGGCCGAGACAGCTGGTATTGAGTACGTCATCGAGCGATTTACCAGCGAAGCGGATTTCGAACGAGCACATCCACGCTGGGTTGGGTAATCTGCCGGTTGACGGAACCCGTGATTTGGGAGGCAGCCGGAGGAGCCGGCACGGCAACGACCTCTACGGCTCTTGCGGCTCTTGCGTGACCCCGAATCGATCGACGTAAAAACTGAACGATTGACGCAACTGCTCTCGGTCAAGGCCGAATTCCGCCAAGTTGTAATGCAAGCCGCCATGACGACCTCGAGGATGCTCAGCCATGAACACTTGCATTGCCGCTTCTGCCTCATCGGTGAACGGTTGATCGGCTAAGTCATAAATGCGACGCACCATGGCGACGTCGTCGGCCATGAAAGCGTCAAAGTGCACATCGATTGTGTGCTCAGCCGGGAGCAGATCCCGGTCATCGACGCAGGATTGGAGCATGCGCCGGAGTCGATCCGACCAGTAGTCCCCAATCCACGGCAGATCCACCCGGTCATGTCCGAGTCGGGCGGTGTACGCCAACATGGTGAGCATCGAGGCCGTAACTGAAACCGGATCACGATGGGTCACCACAAAGGTCGCATCGGGAAATGTGTCGAGCAGAGCGGGAAACTGCTCAAGGTGTTGCGGGGACTTGAGTACCCAGCGAGAGCCGCCCCGAAGCCACTGGAGAGCCTGGAGAATTTTCTTCAGATAGGCGTAGCTCGGACGCTGGTCGCGGGTTAAATAGTGATCGCGCCACGACGGGATGGGCGCGATCGTCTCAAACAGCATGGTCGAGAAATCGATGGCTAGGAGCTGAATTTCCTCATGGACATGCTCCACGGTCATTTCGTGCATGCGTTTAAATTCAGGCATGGCGACCTCAAGAACTGACAGTGCCAACTCGGTTCTCTCCAACCTCGGATCGGGCTCCTCTGGTGCAGAAATCTCGCGCTCGGCCAAAATCGGTTCGACACTCTCCCAATAGGGCAACGACCGCAAGGCGGGATCCGAAGACATCAGATTGTGCAAATGGGTGGTGCCGGTTCGAGGGAGACCGCAGATCACGATTGGCTTTTCAATCCGTTCGTTCAGAATCTCCGGGTGACGCACCAGGAGGTCTTCGAGCAGGAGTCGATTCTTCAAGAGCCCGGTGATCAGGACCGATTGGGCCATCACGCCCGCTCCGTTCAGCCGAGCTTCCTTGTTTAATGATTGGCAGAGCAGATCAATCCGTGGTCCGACATCAGGCGAGCCAAAGTTCTTCAGTTCAGTCTCGTCCCTGGCCGCCTGCATGAGTGTCTCTGCGTCAAGTGTCATGGTGGCGCCAACCTCGGACATCATGTCGAGGATCGCCCGAGCATCATCGGAGTAACGAGGTTGAGCTAAATCATCAATGGCAATGGCGGCTGGGCGACTCACGGCAAATCCCTTATGGGTACCACCTCGGCTTGAGGCTGTTCCGGGGTAGAGACAGGCAGGAACCATCGCAACCAGATCCGCCCCTTGTGGTGTCCGGCCGTCGACACCCAATTGGGATGTCCAGGATCCAGAGGAGAAATCCAGATCTCCCAGGAACCGTCCTCTTCGTACTGGACTTGCGCGCCATTAATCGTCACTCGTTCGTAGTCGTAGTTATAGGTGTGCAAGAACGGATTCCACAGGCACAGGTTCCAAAAGGCGCATTCGGGCGAGCGGCCACGGAGCACCAACGCTTGGTCGTCTTCGAGGAGGTAGCTGCCCATGGCGTAGGCCGCGTCGCCGGCGGCCCAGCCAAACGTCGTGGTGGGAACCGGATAGGGCGGGTCAATGTGATTGGGCTCACCCATAGCGAGCGGCACCATGGCTGACTGATCGCGCAACCAGGTGAGAGCGGCCCGGAACCGCCGAGCCAGTTCGACGTCGTTCTCTCTATATTCGGATGGCGGACTCGTGGTCTTGATGTCCCACGTCGCCCTGATGTCACGGGTCGGATCGTTCAGATAGTCCCGGGTGATGATGGCGACCGCGTCGGACTCGAGCTTGATCCACGGCGTTCCATCATCTGGATCCTCCGGCGACAGGGTCATGTTGATAAGGCCATCGGGGCCCGGAGCAGCCTCTCGGTCATTCAGACTTCCCACAATGCGCTCGGAATATCGCCCGTCGTCGGGGCCGCCGTAGACGGTCAAGGAAAGATAGACGGCATCGCCCCGTTTCACTTGGACTTGATAGGTCCGATTCGGGTCGACCGGGGCGTAGCAATAAAAGGCATCGGCGTTGTCGCCACCCCACTTCTTGTAGGGCCCAACGATTTCGACGAAGCGTGGGTGGGCCGAGTCGGCCCAGACCTGCGTATCGGTAGCGACTTGGAGGATTGAGAGCAACCACTTGTGCGCTTCGAGAAGACTCTGCTCATCACCGGGACCGGAAAGCTGGGCCACCAGTCGTCGATGCTGCTCGCCTATTTCGGCCAGGAGTTCAGCGAAGACACTTTCAGTCAACGTTCCCATGTCGGTTTCCTACCACGTCGCCCTGAGAGGTGCGCCGTAAACTGATCACGTGCCTGACCACAAACCACCGCGTGGAGTGAGCACCGAGCGAGAGACCATCTTGAGCCTCTTGCAATTTCAACGTGAGTCTTTGGTGCGCAACATGTCGGGCGTCGACGAAGCGGCTGTTCGAGAGTCGCCAGTCCCGAGCGGCACCACGCTGTTGTGGCTGATGCAACACATGGCCCGGGCGGAATCGCTGTGGATCGTCCAACGCTTCGCCGGAACTCGTGACGAAATCGCAGACGAAGATTCAGATTCCGATGACACCATGGCTGCGGCGATCGCCACCTATCGCCGGACCTGGGAACGGGTCGATGCCATCATTGACGACACGGCAAGTCTCGACGAACTCTGTCGCAACCTGGGGGACGACACACCCTTGAATTTGCGCTGGGTGCTCCTGCACCTTCTCGAAGAGACGGCCCGGCACGCTGGCCATGCCGACATACTCCGCGAGCTCATTGACGGTGAAACGGGACGTTGACAACGTCCCCTTGCCCTCAATCGAAATGTCGAGGCGCCACGTAGGGTTGCGAATGGAGAGGACTGCTAAAGGATTGCGCCCGACTCCTTGTGGGCGATGATGGCGTCCCAATCGAGTCCAAGTTCAAGCAGGATTTCCTCAGTGTGCTGCCCATGCTCGGGAGCAGCCACCATCGGGTCGGCCGTTTCGTTCATCTGTACGGGGTTGGCGACCAGGTCATATTCCTTGCCATCGTCCCGAAAGACTCGCCCGAGGTAGCCATTGGCTTGTACCTGGGGATCGTCAACGAGCTCGCTGGCCATCTGCACCGGAGCCCAGGCGCCCGAGAGCGATGCCAAGGTTTCCTTCCACTCTTCGTAGGTCTTGGAGGCAAACACTTCATCCATCGTCGCCACGCACGCCTCACGGTTGGCAAAGCGACTGGCTCCGTCGACAAAACGTGGGTCGGTAATCATGTCCGGACGTCCGATCACGGTGCAAAATTCGGGCCAGAACCGGTCGGCCTGCAACATCATGAGGTTGATGAACCGGTCATCACTGGTGCGGTAGTTCCCCACCAGCGGATTCGGGGTCGAGCTGCGATCGAATTTTGGCATCGGATCACCGCCATACAAACCAGAAGCCACGATGTCGGGCGAAAGCACCCACATGGCCAGGCCGAGCAGTGAGACATCCACGACGGGCGCTTCACCGGTATTGGCTCGCTGAAGGAGTCCGGCGGCGATCCCACCGGCGATTGCCATCCCGCCGGCCAAGTCGCCAAACGCGGCCCGTCCTCCGATGGGGAACGGTGAGGTCCCGGGCGTCAAGGCGTTGGCCACTCCCCCACGTCCCCAATAGATCGACCCGTCGTACCCAGGCTTGTTGTTCTCGTCGCCCAATGGACCCATGCCCGATCCACGGGCATAGACGATGTTGGGATTCACGGCCTTGATGTGCTCAACATCGATCTTCAAGCGCTGACGCACCGACGGAAGGAAGCTGGTCAGGAACACGTCGGATGATTCGGCCAGCTTGTAGAGGAGTTCGAGTCCGGCATCGGTACTGATGTCGAGACCGATACTCCTCTTTCCTCGGTTGGGCTGCTCCATGATGTAGTTCACGGCGCTGTCCCCACCGGGGATCAGACCCATGGAGATGAGTCCACGCTGTGGATCTCCCATCTGCGGGTGCTCGACCTTGATCACGTCGGCGCCCCAGTCGGCCAGCACGGCTCCGGCGGCTGGGACAAACGTCCACGCCGCGACTTCGAGGACTCGGATTCCAGCGAGGGCTTCGGACATGGTGACTCTTCCTTTTGTTCAGTTGAACGGCGGAGGGCAGGTTAGCGGCGAGGTTGCAAAGGCAACGGATGACTTAGGATCAGGCGCTTGCAGACCCAGGGAGGGAGACGATGAGCGATAAAAACGCCGAACCTGGTTCCAAGCCGAAGCGGGTCGGGAGACTGCATCGGTTCCGCCCAAAACTTCGATACGAACTCATCAGCTGTGCTTTCTTCGGCCACGAGTTGGTCGGCACTGATGCGGCTCACATTCGGCCCGAAGAAGGCATCATCGTCCGAGAAAAAGACGGCTTGCGCTGGTACCGGTGCTTGCGTTGCGACTCCTGGATCGCCTTGCAGCCACCAGAAGCCCCAAGCCACGATCATCTCCCACCCTTCGATCAAATCGAAGTCCCGCTGCGTGGACGTCCTCTGCGCGATCGCTTCGTCCTCCGCCTCATCGCTCTCGACCGCCTGTTGCACATCACGGTGCTGACCACCATCACGGTGGCAATATTTTTGTTCGCCGCAGACCGGCAGCAGCTCCACAAGGTCTACGTCCGCATACTTTCCGACCTCCAGGGCGGACTTGGTGGGCCAATCTTTGACACCAAACACGGAGTCTTTCCTGAGATCAACCGATTGTTCGCTCTCTCGCGAAATGAGCTGTACCTCATTGGAAGCGCGGTCGGGCTCTATACCGTGATTCTGTTGTTCGAGGCGTTCGGTCTGTGGTTCGCTCGACGTTGGGCGGAATACCTGACGCTGATTGAGACCGGCATTCTGGTGCCGTTTGAGATTTATGAACTGACGACCAAAGTCTCAACGTTGAAGATTCTGACCCTGGTCATCAATTTGGCCATTGTCTTGTACCTACTCATCTCCAAACGACTCTTCGGCATACGCGGAGGAGGCGACGTCGAACGGGCCGAAAAGGCGGCTGACACGGGATGGGGTGCCGTGGAAAGGGCAGTTCCCTACGTAAACACGCTGTAACGGTTATTGCAGCAACATTTTGGGTATTGGTATCTCAGAGCATCGTCGTGATGCTGCAAGAAGGAGATCCACCTCATGGATATTGTTCGCAACCCCGACGGCACGTTGGTCGTTCCGGTACCGCAGGAGCGTCAGCACCAGAGCGAAGACAACGATGATTCTTCCAATCCCACTCCGGAAGTATCGCAACCACAAGAACCAATGACGCGGCTCGTACATCCGGGCGAGGGCGGCTACGACGAGGCGCTCGCTGAATGGGACCTCCAGCAGAATCCCGATCGCGATCCAGTCGTTTCCACCGCGTCAGGGCGACAAGAAGCCATGACGCTGGTGCATGCGGTGGCCACATCGCCTGACGATGGCGTCGAGCCCGCCCTCGATGCGCTCAACGACCCCGAAGCGAGCGGCGAGGCACTCCGCCACGTTCTCGTGGGTGGGGTTCACTCCGTCGAAGACTTTGCCACCGAAGTCGCTAAGGCCGAAGGCGGCGAACCGCTGAGCGCTCATCAAACCACCAAGATCATCGGACAGGTTCTCACCAAACTCGACTGATCCCGAATCACCAACTGCCTCAGTAATACCTCTGCATTAATTCGGTGGCCCACGTCGGCTGATGGGTTCCGATCGGCTCAAATTCGCGCATGAACGGTTTCACATCGAGGATGGGTGTCCCATCAATGGCATCGAGGCCCTGGACGTACAAGTCGAGTCCGGAGACTCGAACCAGCGCACATGAACTCACCCCTAAGCGATTTGGGCGCATCTTGGCTCGCTGGGCGTACACCCCCACCTTGGGCCAATTGAAATTTCCTCGCGGGTGGCGGGCTCCGATCACTACATCCGCCTCCGCTACCAGATGAAACTGAAAGACGACACACAGGTGAGAAAACGCATCGAGCCCATCGACAGCATCACCACCGAAACGGTCCTCATTAAGGCGAATGATCGCTTCAACAGAACCCCAGTTGTCGTCGATTGCCTCACTCCGACCGCCCACCACCACGCCGACCGGCTCCAATGAGATCACAGTGATCCACGTTAGTGTCGGCTCATGCTGGCGTGTGAGGGACTCCGCAAGCAATTCGGCGATCGGACGGCCGTCGATGACGTCTCTTTTTCCATCGCCGAGGGCGAGTGCTACGGACTGCTTGGACCCAACGGTGCCGGCAAGACGACCACCATCGCCATGGTGTGCGGGCTCCTCGAGCCCGACGGCGGAACGGCCACTATCGACGGCGCACCGGCTGGTTCACTCGAAGCCAAGGCGGCAGTTGGTTTCGTGCCCCAGGAACTCGCGCTCTATCCCGACCTTTCCGCCACCGAGAATCTGCGCTTCTTCGGACAGCTCTACGGCGTCGGCGGTCAGCGTCTCGAACGTCGCATAAGAGAGACACTCGAACTCGTCGGACTGACCGAGCGGGCCACTGAACGTGTCGGCACCTACTCGGGCGGCATGAAACGACGAGCGAATATCGCCGCCGGCCTACTCCATGAGCCGAAACTCCTCATCCTCGACGAACCCACTGTCGGCGTGGATCCCCAGAGCCGGAACTCCATCCTTGAGACGGTGGGCCATCTCGGCATTGCCGTGCTCTACACCACCCATTACATGGAAGAGGCCACCAAGCTGTGCCGTCGAGTCGGCATTATCGATTCAGGTCGCCTCATCGCCGAAGCCACACCCGCTCAATTGATCAGTGACCACGGAGGTCAAGACCGGGTACGCCTCACTTGCGCCCCCGACTGCATCGACTCCTTGGCCGAAGCCTGCCGCCACCTTGAAGGAGTCAGCGCCGTCAATGTCCTCGAAGGTGGGCTCGAACTCCAGTCTGATCACGGCGCCACCGTGCTGACCCGAGTCGTCGATACGGCCAGCCGCATACACGCGGAACTCACGGGCGTCGAGGTGATGGCCCCCAATCTCGAAAGCGTGTTCCTGTCGCTCACCGGGAAGGAGCTTCGGGACTGATCTGGATTATCGCGGCCAACGAACTCAAGCGGCGCCTTCGGGACCGCTCCATGGTGATCACCTGCATTGTGGCCCCGTTGGCCTTGGCGGCCATTCTCGGATTCGCCTTCGCCACCGGCGGCAGCAACGGTCACCTCACCATCGGCGTGTCCGGTACCTCGACCGCACTGGTCAATGCGGCCGAACACGCCACGCAGCTTCCGCCCAACGTCACCGTGCGCCAGATCGCCACGGGCTCCACGCTCAAGAAAGAGGTGGCGAATGGCACGTTGGCTGGCGGAGTCATTCTCAGTGGCCCGCACGACAAGCTGACGAACCTCCTGATTCCAATCGTCGATCCCGGGGCCTCCCACTCCCCCGGCTTCGACGTGGTGAGCAGTCCTTCCTCGCTGTCCGGGCAACAGTGGGCCGAGTCGTTGGCCGCCGGACTGGCCAGCCGTTTCTACGCCGGTCGACTGCAGCCAGGCTCGGCTACCGACCGAGCGGCGATTTCCATCACGAGTGAAACGCTGGGCAACGCAGGCCGGGGTGTGTTGAATTACTTCGCCCCCTCCATCGCCGTGGTCTTCCTCTTTGTGGGTAGCGGTCTCGGCATGCGCTCACTGCTGCTGGAGCGCTCGACCGGCACGTTGGTGCGCATGGCGGCGGCACCGATCCGACCCAATCGGATTGTGCTCGGCAAACTGCTCGCCATTTTCATCACCGCCCTCGTCAGCATTCTGGTGGTGTGGGGAGTGACCACGGTCGTCTTCGGTGCCGACTGGGGCCCACCGCTCGGTGTGTTCCTCATGTGCCTCGGAGCCGCGCTGGCCATGAGCGGTCTCGGCGTGTTCCTGACATCGCTCGCCAAAGACGAACAAGGAGCGTTTGGCATTTCACTCATAGTGGGGCTCGTCCTCGCCTTACTCGGCGGCAATCTCCTGCCTCCCGGCGCGCTACCCCGCCCATTCCAGATCCTGGCGCTGGGCACTCCCAACGGCTGGGCCTTGGTCGGCTTTGGGCGTCTCTCCTTACTGGGCGAACCCACTTCATCGGTGATCGGTCCGTTTCTCATCCTGTTGGTGATTGCCGCCATCACCGGCGCTCTGGCCCTAACCCGAGTTCGCCGGATGGTGCGGCCGTGATCGCCATCGTCATGGTCAACATCCGTCGGGCCGTGGGCGACAAACGGATCCTCCTCGTGGCCACGCTCTTCCCGGTGTTGTTCATTCTCTTCACCGGACTTCTCCAAGGCAGTCCCAAGGAGCCCGTCGGCGTGATCCATCCTTCGGCACGCTTCATGCAGCTGGCCGAGAAGGCGGGTGACATCAGCACCAAGATCGAACCCAACCGAGCGGCCCTGACCGATGACATTCTGCGGGGCCGAGTCGTTGCCGGGCTCATCGGCTTACCGTCTGCCCACGGAGCCATACGGGTCGACTTCGTTGCTGAGTCGGCCGAATCCGATGCCATCGAATCCCGAACCGAAGTGGTGGCCCTGCTCGATCTGATGGCCGCCGAAGGCCAACACACCACCATCACCAACGTCACGCTGGCCCACACGCACATTGAGGCGCCGCTTAGCCCCTTCGCCTATGTGGCGCCGGCCGACTTGGTTCTCTTCCTTGGGATCACCTTGCTCGTGCTGTCATCTGGCCTGGTGGAGTCTCGAAGATTGGGTGTACTGCGTCGGCTCTCCGCCGCCCCGGTGCGGCAGGCTTCCATCGTCGCCGCCCAAATAGTCAGTCGCCTCTTGGTCGCGGCTGGTCAATCGATCGGCCTTCTCTTCGTCGGCATCGTCTTGTTCCGGGTTCATTGGGGCAACCCATTCGCCGTCGGCCTCATTATTTTCCTGTTGAGCCTGAGTCTCTCGGGAGCATCCGTGCTCATTGGCACTTACTCGCGCACCGAAGAACAGGCAGTCGCATCAGCGGTGGTGATCGGCATTGCCGCCGGCATGCTTGGCGGGTGCATGTACCCGCTCTCGGTGGTGGGAACCACCGTCCGGGACTTCGGCCACATCGTCCCGCAAGCCTGGGCCATGGATGCCTTCATAAAACTCATTTACCACGGAGCCAGCTTCGTCACCGTTCTACCCGAGATCGGCGTATTGGCGGTGTTCGCCGCGGTACTGACCGCACTAGCGATCTGGCGTTACGACCAGATGCCGCTTTCCTAGTTCACGACTTGACGAAGTCGGCCACGACTCGAGCGAGGTCTTCGCCCTTATCCTCCTGGAGAAAGTGCGAAGCACCGAAAATGGTGGTGTGCGGTTGACCTTGCGCACCGGCAATTCGTTCTTTAAGGACTCGATCAGAACCGGCCGTTATCGGATCGCTGTCGGCAAACGCCGTCAGGAATGGTCGATCGAAGGCGGCGAGTCCCACCCAGGCCGCCACGTTGGCATCGTGGGCCGGGTCGTCGGGGCGTGAAGGCACCAACATGGGAAACGCGCGAGCTCCGGCCTTGAAGTTCTCCTCAGGGAACGGTGCGTCATAAGCCGCTTGGACCTCGGGAGAGAGATCAGTAAGGCATCCGGAGTTGATGATGAATCCAGTCGGGAACACTTCGACTTCTTGCGAGAAGCGCTGCCAATTGAAAAACGCCTCTCCCGGTGACGAGTCGCCGGTCGGCAAGAATGTGTTGGCCGCCACCACACGAGCGAAACGTTCGGGATGCTCCCCGACCAGACGCAAGCCAATGAGTCCGCCCCAGTCTTGCCCCACCAAGGTGACGTCGTGGAGATCGAGGTGGTCGAACAGCAACTCACGCATCCACTCCACGTGGCGGGCATAGGTGTAATCGGTGCGCTCACTCGGCTTGTCGGATCGTCCGAAACCAACCAGATCCGGCACCACAACCTGCAGCTCAGCTTCAGTCAGCACCGGAATCATCTTCCGATAGAGGTAGGACCACGAAGGTTCACCATGCATGAGGAGGACGACAGGTGCGGCAGCGTCACCTTCCCGCAAGTAGTGAACACGGAGCTGTCCCCCATCGCCGTCAGCCACGTCGGCGTAGTGCGGGTCGAAATTGAAGCCCGGTAGTCCCTCGAAACATTCGTCAGGTGTGCGCAGTGTCTTCATCGAAACCGAGCCTATGTCGGACGAGACCACGTCGCTCACCTCACGCGTTGACCCGTTACAAACCTCCAAGAAAAGCCGAGATGGCTTCGTTCACCTCGGCAGGATGGCTGACGTTGGAGGCATGACCCGCTCCTTCGACCACCACGAGATCACTGAAACCCGGGATCCCATCGCGCAATTGCTCGGCCCGCCACATCGGGATGGCCAGATCATCGGAACCGTGAATGATGAGGGTAGGTTGGGAAATCTCTCCCAGGCGATCGGTCACTTCGTCGCGATTGACCAAGGCCTCGAACCGAATATTGAGAACGGTCCGATCGATCTCGCCCCACTTGGCGAACCAAGGTTCCAGATCGACGTCTACCCCCAAGATGATTGACCCCACGGCCTCTTGGACCGCGGCCGGCCCATTGGCTACCCACTCGTCGCGCATGGCCACATAAAGCGGAACAGCCTCAGGATCCTCCGTGCCGGATTGCGTATCAATGAGCACCAGGGCCTTCACTCGCTCCGGTGCCCGTAGCGCTGCTCGAAGCGAAACAAAGCCGCCTTGAGACATGCCGGCGAAGACGGCCTCCTCTATTCCCAGGTGGTCGAGAAGGGCAAGGGCGTCATCGGCAAAGTCCCAGTAGGTCGAGGGCTCGTCCGCCAAACTCCCGTCCTGGCCCCGTTCATCCCAGGTGACACACCGGTATCGCCCACTCAAGGCTTCCACCTGAGCGTCAAACATGGAGCCGTCCATCAAGAAGCCGTGGCTGAAGACGATGGCCGGGCCATCCCCGCCGCTGTCTGAATACGAAATGCGCTGACCGTTGACCTCTGCGATGCTCATATTCGAGAACATAGGGCAGCCGCATCGATCTTGCCCGGGAGGTATTCGTCGCATGGCCATTACTGAGGAATCGGAATACGACCCCTTCGAAGCCTTCAGCGACGCCATCGCTGGCACCACCCGGGACCCATATCCCGACTTCATCATCAAGCGACGCGATTCCCCTATGTGGCTAGGTGAACTGATGCCGGCCGACGCATTGCCCGAGGGTATTGAGGTCGAGCCCGGATGGATGGCCTTTCGCTACGACGATTGCTCTCGGATCTTGCGCGATGCCAAG